>Ga0187857_10004236_pt1 | contig 10897 bp, 7 predicted proteins | sample June2016WEW_8_10_FD_132984 | JGI IMG/M metagenome (GOLD analysis project Ga0187857, IMG submission 132984) | Peatland microbial communities from SPRUCE experiment site at the Marcell Experimental Forest, Minnesota, USA - June2016WEW_8_100 | ecosystem: Environmental > Terrestrial > Soil >...
CGCACCCGGCTCTAGCTTCACTCAGTTTTTTTGTAACAACTCATCACATACGACGTGTGATTCCCAGGCTTGAGGACTTTCAGCGTTTTCTCGGATTGAAACTTGTAGAATGATTTCACAAGTAAACTTTCATCCTGTTCTTCGGTGGCGAAGCGAACTTGGACCGCAAGTCTGCCCCTATCAGAATCCGTTTGTGCCTGCACGTTGGTTCTTTCTGCTTCGACTTCGGGAGGCAATTCGTGCCGCCAGACCTTCCAATTCCGGACACGCGCTGGAGATCGGCTGCTGGGAAGGTTTTTTTCTTCCAACCCTGCTTCTCAATTATTCCCGAGTAACGGCAATCGATAACGACGGCTGTTCGCTTGTTGAGCGCACACCGAAGTGGTGGACGACTTTGCAGGCTGCACGCGATCTGTGCCTGCAGGAGAACCGGAATGTCGAAGGTTTGTCACTGTTAAAGGCAAACGGCACAGAACTTCCATTCCGAGACGGTTCGTTTGATGCCGTTTTCTGCCTGGATACGTTGCCTTTTGTTTCCTCCGCCGAAAGACTGACCTTGATAAACGAAATACAACGTGTGTTAGGCCCGGGATGCCCGGCAGTCTTTACATTGCCCGTTGAATTGGGACCGGGACTGCTCCTGCGAGAAGGATTGCGAGGCATTTTGGGAACCTGGCGTGACAACTACACGGTTGGAGAGCTTATCCGTGCTCTGTTCGGATATCCTGGGCAAGTCGCCATGCGTTCAGAGCGGACCAGCCTGATTGGGTATGATTATCGTTTGGACGAGCATTTGATCCGATCCAAATTCGTTCTGGAGAAACGCAAGTTTCTCCCTTCAAACTTCTTTGGGTGGATCAGTCCCACGGTCCTTCTGTGCTGCTATGCAGAAAAATGAACTCGAATTGTTTTCTATTCCGGATACCAGGACAGTTGCGACGAGGAATAGGGGTCAATCTTTCTGATCACCTCGTAAATCGAGAGTGTTTCGATTGCTGGGGCACCTGCGCGGACAAAAGTAAAAGGCAGGTAGCCCCATCCCATGCTCCAGAAACCGGCATGCGTTGAACTGTCCAATAGTCGCAGAGGGATTGCTGTGTCGTATTCCCTCTTTGATACAATGCGCAACGCTGGTGCTTGTGCGAGTGTTACCTCCATCGGGAAAATTGGGCGGTTTGAAACTGTATGATAATTGATTCCTTCCATCGAATCGATTCGGGCGGTGGTCAGTTCCAGGCGAAAATCATAAATTTTCGGGCCATCAATCCGTGCTTTAGCAATGGCAAGCCAATCGGCTGTAGCATTTTCACCTTCTCCGACAGACACCTCAAAAGTCATCAGTCCTGGTTTTCCTGCTAAGTCAGGGAATGGGATTTTTTCTTCCATCCAGGTTCGCCCCGATTCGGGACTGATGCGTCGCGATATCATGATTTGTCGCTTGTTTTCGGCCTCAAAGGTCACTTCGAAATTTAACCCATCGCTTTTTTCCCAGAACGGAAGGCCTGTGGATATGACTAAAGTGGAATTGCGATTAAGAGCAGGAATGACGAATTGCACCCGCGAAGGTGCCACCATAATGATTGAGTCATAGGCAACTGATTCACTGAACAACGTGTTATAAGGAGTGGCCAGCTTGGGGATTGCCACCCAATCTCCCGGCTGAGGGCCTGCATCCCGGCAACCTAGCTCATTTCCACCTATTTTTTCGAGATATGTACGAAAGCCCCATTCGCCGGTAAACCAGAGTTGCGAATTCGTTCTTCTCTGAGATTTTAAAAAAGTTCCGAAATCTCTATAAATATTCGAAAACTGGTAATCAGCAGCTGATATTAATAGGGCGAGGCAGGCAGTCGCCGCTATGGATCCACCTAACACGAGGGTCCGGACGCGTGCCGAAAAAACCGTTTCCGCTTCGCGAACAAACATAAGAACCAGGGGTGGCGTTAGGGGCAAAAGATAGCGTCCTGACCCGGTCATGTAAAAGATGATGCAAAAAAGGAAGACTCCACAAAACCAGGCTCCTAGGAACCCACGTGCCGATAGCCGCCGGATTTTTCTCGATTGAAAAATGGCCCTGACGGTATCGATCAGAAAACCGGAGGCTACGGCGGAGCCTATAAATGAGAATGCAAAAAACAGGAGTTGGGGTCCCAATGCATTTGAACGGATCTCGGTAACTTCCGTAAGCAGCAATGCCGAAATTGCTCCGATCACCAATCGCAGCCTCCAGTGAATTGTGGCCGGAAGAATGAGGCAGAGGGGAAAAACCGTTACTCCCCCTATTGCGGCCGTTACGTATCCGATTTTCTGCAGTAAAGCGGCAGGGCGGTAAACCTGTTTGGTCTGAAAGTAGTATGAAAAGATTAATCCCGGCGTGAATCTATGAAAATGCAAATAGCTGGCGCATAACCAGGCGCCCACCACCATTAGTGAAGTGATGACGACCCAGCGCCCGGCTGAAGGCCGCTCCGAAAGCCATGCATAGAAGAACAGTAATGGTACCAGGCAGAATCCTGCCCAGGATGCAAGTATCGAACATGAAACCAACATCGACGAAAGCACGACAAGGCCAGTTCGATTCCTGTCCACGCCGGCAGCAAATGTAGCGACCGAAGCTGTCCACAATGCCAAAAGTGGAAAATCCGCCATCAGTGTATGGGACATAATGGCAACCGACGGCAATAGGATCAAGAGCACAGTGGCCGTAAAAGGATGACGAGTAAATCTGATTGCTAATGAGTACATCGACATCGTTAAGATCAGCGAAAAAATCAAAAAGATTCCATGCAGTGATCTTTCATCAAATCCGCCAAATAAAAATGCTCCCGCAGCGAGCACATACGCAGTAATAGGCGGGTGTTCCATCGAGGCAAGATCATGAGCCAGTTTTCCTTCAAACATGAGGGACATGTCTTGCGGAAAAAAGGGATGTCGAGAAATGTTCTTTGCCAGGTGCAAGAAAAGGCCGTCATCCATATGAAAGGCCTGATTCAGGAAGGGCAGTTGGAGGGCAACAGCGATTAAAATGAGGAGCATCAATTGGCGTTTCCGCCAAGCGGCAGGGTTTTCGTTATCAGGATAAACCATGAGTCAGCATTTTCTCATGGCTGTGAAAGTATGTCTTGATTTTTCACAGTTTGCACCGCTGCCATAGCACTCTTCTTATCCTTTAGAAATGACGCTATGAGACATAACGCTATTTCAAAAAGCAGAACGTTTACTCAAAGTACAGTTTCCGAATCCGATGCGGCATATATAGCCTTGCGAACTACTAAGTCCCGCATAATATAGTGACAGCGTTAAAGGTTCTGGCCCCGAAGGGCAGGCGCGTCAAACTAAGGGGAATCTCAGCGCTGAAAGCGCGGAGCAGCAAAGCCCAGGGCGTCAGCCCTGGGCCTCAGAAACAAGAATTGAAAAGCCCTGCAAGGGCGAAGCAGGTTTTTGCAGATCGGTTTCGATTAGGAGTGCAAAACAATCTTTATTGAGGTGAAGAAATTTCACAACCTGCGCCGCCCTTACAGGGCTTGACTGAATCCCATACCAAACCCAGGGTTCCGGAGCACGCTGAGCATGCTCCTTCACCCTGGGCTTTGCTGTTCCGCGCTTTCAGCGCTCAAGCACCTTAGCATTGCGCGCATGCCCTTCGAGGCTAGGGCATGCAATTGTTTCACTATATTAGGCGGGACTCAATAAAAGTGCACCGCAGAGACACAAGGATTCGCAGAGGAACGCAGAGTAATTAAAACATCTCCGGTAAATGCAGACTTTACCCTACTCCGCTTTTGAACCGACGATTTCCAGGATCTTCTGTTCATGCCGCTGCAGGAGGCCGCCCTGCCAGTTGAGCGCAACGCAATACAGCCATAACATAACAGCGACCTGAAACATTCCCAAAACCAGGAAAGCCGGGAACCACACAGCCCATTTCATTAAGGCGAATAGCGCTTCGACGCCCAGGGGAATAAGCGTAAAGCCGATAAGTGCGGGCACGACGAGCATGAACGCTATCTGAAAAAGGACTCTGATTCCCTGATGTGAGGCCGGCTGGCCCGAACCCGGCTTCAAGGTTATCGGAGAAAGAATCGACAACATGTTTCCGGTCAGGCAAAGCAACAGATACATGGGGATTGTGTGAAGCAGGACGGCCGCTAGGTGATCCGGCCGCATCGGATTTATCCATTGAGACACTCCTATTATGAACGCCATCAATATAAAAGCGAACGGAAGCAATGAAAGGTTCTTCCCCAACAGGATGTCCCGACGCGGAGCGCAACTCAGAACGAATGCACGAAAGCCGCTGCGATCGAAAGCGAATTGGTTTCCGAGTAATCCGGTCATGCTGAGTATGAGAATAAATGCCGACAGGCCCAGCGCAATCAGCGGTCGGACAAGGACAGATGCATTGCCCCTCACGCCTGCGAGCATTCCGCCGAAGACAACCAGCATAATCACCGGCGTCAGCAGCATCATTTTCACTTCAGGTGCGCGCATCATAGACCGGAAGCACATCAGGGAGATTGCAGAAGCTTGTTCCGATATCCACGGGAGTCTTTTTTCCAGGAATGCAGCCTGGCAGCGAATCCCGGTTTTAGTTTTGAAGGCATTTTCAGGAGCAGCTCCTATCTTGATCTTTCGCCTGGACCGGCCTGTATTGAAATCTCCCATGTACAGGCGGATTGTGGTCCGGTAGGAACGCCGCAGGCTGGCGATACTAATCAGTGCCATTCCGGCGAAGCCCGCCAGTGCCGGCAGGCTTCGCCCTTGAGCCGCAGCGGCGGCTCCATATGGCAACCATCCGGGAGGCGCCGCCATGTTGACCGACCGAAGGATTTCGCGGCCTTTCTCCTCCTCGCGCCTGCGGTCCGAATCCCGAGCTGCTAGTTTTGCCGAGATTCGCTTTTTGTATTCTTCCTGCGTAATCCGTCCGGCGGCATACTCTTTTTCCAGTACAGCCAATCCTTTAGACGCTTCCTGCCTTTCCTGGCGCCTGGCTCTGGCGCCGGGATTAAAATTGGTCAAAATGTTGGGAATCTGAAATACCAGGATGAACGACAGCGATACGACGGCAATGATTGTTCGCCGGCGCCTGGGGTTGGTCATCATGCTGGCGAGCCATCCCCGGAACTGGTAAGTAACGGCGGTTACCATCAGGAAAAAGGTCACAATCAGGGGAAATGACAGAAGCATGGCAGGCCCCTGCGACAGGGTCAGGCCGGCCCCAAGACCGATCATTGCCGGCAGGAACAGGATAAGACTCAGGCCGATGCTGGAACCGACATAATTGATGAAAAATGCACCGGCCGGCGATACGGGCAGGTGCATGAAATTATCGAGCGATAACAGTTCTGTTCGCTGAAGCTCGGACATCAGGCCTATCAGCCAGAAGAAAATGAAACCGACCACGAAGCCGTCCCATACGGCCATCACGATCCACGGCTCCGCTTGGCGTAAAGCCAAAACGCCAACCAGCAATCCGATAATAAATGTGATAATTCCACCCAAAGCTCCAAGCGCGGTCAAAATTGCGGCAATAATCGCGCCAAGGGGTCCGGAGCGCCTGACTTGATTTGCGGAAAGGCGCCAGCGCAACCAGATGTAGGTTTTAAGATGTTCCCAGTTCACGGCATCTCCTCATGGAGCCAGGATAGTTTGTGCGTTGCTTCTTCATCGGCGCCGACTTTTTCAAGAAACCGTTCCTCCAGGGAGCTTCCCCGGCGCAGGACGTTGAGCTCGGCCTGCTCGACGAGCTTGCCATTGGCGATAATTCCCACATGGGTGCACAATTTTTCAACGACATCGAGAACGTGGGATGTCAGAAATACCGTAGAGCCGCGTCCGATATAGTCCTTCAGCATGTCGCGAATAACGCGCGACGTAACCGCATCCACACCTTCGAACGGCTCGTCCAGAAACAGCAGATCCGGATTGGGAAGCAGCGCGGCGGCCAGCGCGAGCTTCTTTTTCATGCCGTGCGAATACTCGAGTGTGAGCTTCTTTTCAGCGTCTGCAAGCCCGAGCAGGTGGAGGAGTTCGTCAATGCGCGAACGGATCGTTTCAGCCGGCAACAGGTACATTCGTCCGATGAACGTCAGGTGTTCGCGCGCGGTGAGGTTTTCAAACAGGGCCAAGTCTTCAGGTAGAACCCCGATCTTCCTCTTGGCTTCGAGTGACTCATCGACATCGAACATGTTCTTTCCCAGAACGTATGCCTCGCCTCCCGAGGCGGCCAGCAGGCCGGTGAGCATTTTGATCGTCGTGGATTTCCCGGCTCCGTTCGGCCCCAGGAACCCATAGAATGTGCCGGGCTCCACCCGGAGATCGATGCGATCCACGGCGCAGAAGCCTTCAAACAACCGCGTCAACCCCTTTGTTTCAATCGCGAGTTCCATAGAATATGTTCTCTTGCCGCGCATTCCGAAAGCGCGGGAATGTTGTCCGCATCAAAACCGGAAACGAGGGCCTTCTGATTTTTCATCCCGAAACAAGTTACTTGATTGTGGCTAGCCGGCGGGCCTCTTCAACAAGGTTCGGCGGAAAGCCCTTCAATTCGATCAGCTTTATTGCGTTCCCGGCGCGGCAGGGTCCATCTCGGAGAATGTAATCGAAATAATACCTGTTTCCATCGACCTGCTCGCTGAAATGAAAAAGACGGCTGCAATCGTTCAGCAGAGGCTGAAGCTCAACGTCGTGAGTGGTTACAAGCACCATGTTCCTTCGGCTCAGATATCGTAGAGTCGCAGCCCCGATCGCTATCCGCTCAATTGTGTTCGTGCCGCGAAAAATTTCGTCTATGAGAAACAGGAAACGATCTTCAGGGCAGTTCAGGAATTCCCGGATCTGCTCGATTTCCCTCGAATAATAGCTCTGTCCGCCGATCACCTTCTCATCCCCTTTAATGGATGATCTGACAATTAGCCGGGGCAAGCTCGCGCGTTCGGCCAGGCACACGAACAGAGTTCGAGCAAGAATCACATTCAGGCCGACAGTCTTGATGAAAGTGGTCTTGCCCGCCATATTCGATCCAGTGATCAAGGCTGATTCCTTCCGCAGAAATACAGAATTGCCGACGGCCTCTTTAATAAGCGGGTGATACATTCCCGCAACATCGATTGTTCCGGTCGAGTTGAATGAAGGAATAGCAGTGACTGGAACGCTTTGCATCCAGGATGCAATGGCGATGTGCGCATCCAGCGAGCCAATGGCTTCGAATATCCGGCGGATTTGCTCCCTGGATTTTTTTAAATCATCAACGGTTCGCAGGAAGGCAATCAGTCTTGATAGACCGAACAGGTTCAGGAATAAGAAAAATCCGGCTACCAGGTCACTTGCTTGAAGCTCATCGAAGCAAAGCCAAAAGACCTTTTTGTTTAATCCGGCGGCGAGGTCTTTCAGATTCCGAAGAGTGTCGAGTTCGTTGATTTTGATGGGCGGCACTATTCGCGCGAAATTGCCGACAGCGCTCAGCATTGTCGTAAAGGACGCGAGGTCGGCAAAATGACGGAAGACAATACGGCCATAAATTGCGTTGATCAACAGGTTGCACAGCGCGAGTCCTGCCGCTGCAAAAATAAATGCCGGATTTACGGCGATCAATGCGAGGAAAAGGAAAAAGAGGCCGGAGCTGAAATACAAAAGGTAATAATATTTTGGTTTCAGCGGCAACTCCTCGTGGAGCAGTGTTGTGAGATAGGCGCTGCTGCTACTGCGCAATGGATAAAGGGCTCTTTGTATCCTTTCTCTGAAATCTGCGTCAGTTCTGAATAAGGAATAGAGGGTGGAGCGCCTATGTTTGTCGTGATCTAAGTTGCCGTTGGTGTATATTCGCAGAATTGCGTAAAGGTACTGGCGGCCAATAACGCTTGTGGTGCGATCGATTCGGGCAAATACCTCTTCCATTTCCAGATCGGACCACGTCTTATCATCAACCGTGTCCGGCTCATCTGGCTGCCTATACCGGAAATAAAGAGGGATCCAATCATAGTCCCTGCGAATTTCGTTTTTCCCCTGCCAGATTTCATTGAGTCGGTTCTTGATCCGGGCTTTTCGGCCTTCCCATGGTTTTGCACACGCTTTGATCATTGGTAAAAACTGTCTGAAATAGTTGATCACAGTATAACGCTGCTTTTGATTGATTTATTTGCCCGTATTTGCGGATTCATTATCGGGATGATACGAAGCACCGGTCAAGGAATATGTTGTGACTTGAACCATGCAAATACTTGTCACAACTTCACCATGAATTGGAATCAATCCATGTGGACGTATTGTCGCAAAACCGGAAAGTAACCTAAAGGGAGCCATTGACAAGGTTGAGCTACGAGATGCGCATTACACAGCATGTGGCGCGATCTGCGTTACCGTGATGAGGTTATGAATCTAAAGCTCTGCAAATCTCAGAGGACAGGAAGAATGCCGTTTCGGAAAAGTTTGGATTCCGATCACCTATCCGGGATGCCGCTAATACGTGCACTGCGACTGTTTCCCTGACCGCTGAAAACTTCGCATGTAATTTGCGAATAAAGCCAGAAGAATTGACCAAATGACTCAACCACGGCCCAGGAGATGCCGCTAAGAGCATACAACGATAAGATGGTTTGAGTCCTGAAGTTGACATATTAGCTTTATCAGAAGTCGTGGTGCGAGAACCTGCTTTAAAAAAGGTCTTTCATTCCTCCTATCGAATATCATTTAATATCGGAACCTAGCGCATCAATCGTATTGGAGGATTCAGCGCAAACGGCAGCTTATTTGACCCTATACGCTGATAACCAGAGGAGGAGTTCGATGAAACCCATTAGTCTCATGTGGATTGTGCTCACAGGCGCGTTGCTCGCCCCCACGCCCGGCTTCGCGCAGATTTCCTGCTCGCGCGAAGGGTTGCAGCGCGCAGTCGATCTTTATATCGCTGCTCAGACCAAGGGCGATACGGCCGGCCTGCCGCTGGCGACGGGTCTGGGTTACATGGAGAACGTGGCGCCCGCCAATATCAACAACGGCCTGATCAAGACGCCAATGAAGATTGATTTCCATCGCAGCCTGCTCGATACGGCCGCGTGTCAAACGTTTACCGAGGTGATCGTTACGGACAAGGAACATCCGTATGTCCTCGGCACGCGCCTGCGCGTCAACCATGACAAGATCGCCGAGATCGAAATCATTTGGGAAACGACGGGCTATTGGGGATTTAACGTTGACAATTATATGAAGTATTCGTCCACAGAGAAATGGGACGCCATTCCCAAGAAGAAGCGCGATACGCGCGACACCTTGGTCGCCGCCGCCACCGCCTACCTGGATGCGTTTCTCGAACAGAAGAAGGACCTGGTGCCGTGGGGCTATCCCTGCCAACGCACCGAAGGCGGCATGTACACCGGCAAAGGAAGCCCCAAAGACAGCTGTGATGTCGGCGTCCCGAGCGGCGTGAACATCGCCAACCGGCGCTTCGTGGTGGACGAGATGATCGGTTCGGTCGTGGCGTTCTGCACCTTCGGCGCCGGAAGCCCAACCGGCGGCAGCGGCGCGCCCGATTCTCACCTCTTCCGCTTAGAGAAGGGCAAGCTGCGCTACGTGCACACCCTGACACATCTGAAGCAGTCGGATTTCCGCGGCGCTCTCCCGAAGGGTTCAGCCCCGGGACTGGGCGCCCCCGGCGGTCAGGCTCCCGGAGCACCGCCCCCAAAACAGTAGCTCTGAATTGATCCCAAGGAGGGGCTGCTGCGCTACTTTGCAGCGGCATAAGTGGCATGAATGGCGGGGCACGGTGTGCCGTACCCCGCCACAAAGTCCGGCTACTTCGTCTGGTTGTCCCAGTGTTCGGCGGCCTTGCCGTCCTCGAAGCGCCACATATCGAACCACGTCGTCGTGTACTTCTTGCCGGGATCTTTGGGATCCGTGTACTCACGCGGATATGCAACCATAACCAGGTCTCCTTCCGCTATTACGGCAACGATCTTGGTCGCCATCTTTGCAGGGATCGGTTTCGGCTTGCTTATTCCTGTGAAGAACTTGACGACCGGATCTCTTCCCGAAACGACAAGTGGATTGTGCTGCAGGTACTCTTTGGTCAGGTACTTGTCGGCTTCATTCCAGTGTCCGCATTCCAGGAGATCCCTGACAATGTGCAGGGCGGCCTGCTTGTTAGCATTAAGTTTTGGATCGGGACTCGTAAACAGCTTTTCCGGATCGGCAACGCCCACGACAGGCTCCTGGGCCCTCACCACCACGCTAATCAGAGCTACAAACACCATCGTAAACACCAACGTCCTCGATTTCAGCATCGCATCTTCTCCCTGTAAGTTTTTTTTGACTACTCTATTGATGAAATACGAAGCAGAGAGACCACAAAGGGGCTTTGGGTGTCAATTGGAAAAGCTTTGGGTGGGAACAGCTTTGGGCGCCGGCAAGGGTACTATTGCTCATCCTTTGGCTAAGTACTCGTATTCGTAATTACGGTAACGTCTGCTGGTGGGCTCATGGGTGATTCAATCAGCTTAATTTCCTATGCCGCCATTCCGGTGCACATCTAGCTCTGGAGTGCCCACCAGCCCTTTGGGCGCCGGCGGGGCGGCCTCGTCTGTGTTGTCGCTCGGCGCATACGTCACCGTAATTACGAACACGAGTACTAAGTCCCCCCATTTTGTTGCCGTTATTGAATATTCATATGCCCATCGCCTTCTATCTCATGTTTCGAATCGAATTTCTCAGGGATCCAATTCATGCAACTTTTTTGGGCCTGTCGGCGTATTTATCATTGAGCGTAAGGGAAAAGAAAAAATGAAACGCGAAAATCTGTTCCAGCTAATCTTTGATGCTCTAAATCGATGGCCCGAGCTTGAACGCAGAATTTTTTTTCAGGCTCACTATAATGGACAATCTGTGAAAGCCATCGCCCGTTCCC
>Ga0187857_10004237_pt1 | contig 10893 bp, 7 predicted proteins | sample June2016WEW_8_10_FD_132984 | JGI IMG/M metagenome (GOLD analysis project Ga0187857, IMG submission 132984) | Peatland microbial communities from SPRUCE experiment site at the Marcell Experimental Forest, Minnesota, USA - June2016WEW_8_100 | ecosystem: Environmental > Terrestrial > Soil >...
ACCCGCCAATCCGCTTTTGCAAGCCATACGTCGTCCGGAAGTTCACCCGTCCAGGTACTCGCATCCAAAGTGGAGGTATATACGCCGGCCGCTTGGCCGTCTAGATCCCGCAGCTGGTGAACCCACCCGGCGACATAAGCGGATGCTGCGGCGGCGCATACAGAGTTGAGTTGATTCTAGTATTCGATATCAGCGTAAATAATTTCGCCGTCAATCCCCAGGGATTGTGCATTCATGACAGCCAATCGAGCCTGTCCTTCGCCGTCTAGCATGGCTTGCGTCGGATTCGAGCTAAATACATGCGGAAATGGCGTACAGGCGGCAACGGCCGGACGGCATGCGCAGGGTGCCTGCAAACCCGACCATATTGGCATTATTCCCCACCCTTGGGCCTCGGCTCCCTCGATCCAGTTCGCGCTGGGCTCGTAAGTCGGACAACTGGCGCTCGGGCTATTCTGGATATAGATACCAACATCCTGAAATGAACTATAGGATCAAAGATTCTGCATTTGACTGGGATCGTTCGTGTTTCCCCCGGGCGTTTTGCACATGTCAAACCCGAGATGAATGCTCACCTCGTCTGCGGACGACGGCCGTAAGATTCCTGCTGCTTTCCATTTTAGGTGGGTCGGATTGCCGAGCGGTACCGCAGCTTTCTTTTCCTTAGCGCCTGGCGTGATGTCAGCCCAGGTGACTCCGGCGTCTGCAGTCGATAAGACTTGCGTACACGGCAGTAACCCGACCGAGCAGTTACTTGTGCTGGCTAAAATCCACCCATGCTGCTCGTTGACGAAGCTGAGGGAGAGCACTGCCCCGGGAAAACCGATATTCGCACTCGTTGCTGTTGGATTCTCCCTAGTATTTAGTGGAATTCGGTTTAGCCTAAGCATGTCGCCCGCTGTCTGGGCTGCTAGCAACTTGGCATCCGAAATCGCGTCGGGTAAACCCGAAGGACCGGCCGATAACGACAGCACGGTGTCGAATTTCCAGCCCCTGCCTTGGTCATTGGTGATGAACAATACGGGGAGCTGAGTGCCCGGGGCCTTTGGAGGCGCCGGAAAATCCACTAGAAGCGCTCCATGCTTCTGGTCGCTGAAAACGGGCAATTGGTAGTTAGCGCTCTCTGCGTGCGGCAGCTGTACGGGCGCGGTAACTAACACCTGACTCCAGGTTGCGGCCCCATCATGCGTCGCCCAAAGCCTGCCGTCCGCGGGACTGGCAATCCATCCGTTCCGGTGGTCAATGAATTGAACGTAGCCGTTCGTCCCCGGCCCATTAGAGTAAATCCAGGTCTTGCCGCCATTCTCCGTTCGCAAAAGCAAACCTAGGTGAAAGTTGGAACTGCTACCCACTGCAAGGTTCATCCACCCGTGTGAGGCGTCTGTAAATTGCATGCTGCCCTCAGGCAGCAGGATCAGGTCTCCAGGACTGACAGGGATTTTGAGCTCAGTCAACGACCACGTAGCTCCTGAATCTTTGGTATAAGCGAGGTCGAATCTCGGCATTGGCTCGTCATAGTGGGCCAACAACACCCAGCCGATCGAGCTATCTAGAAAGAAGACGGAAGCTATGCCCTCATCCGGAATCGGTCTGGGAGGAGTGATGTCATTCCAGTGCTGGCCGTTGTTGGTTGTCCAGAATAGGTTTGCGCTGGTAGCCGCCCACCCCACACCAGGACCGAGCAGGTGCATCCACTGCAATCCCTGCGCGTTGGCAGTACTAGCGACAGCAAGCACGACGGCCAATCCAGCCACTGCAATAATTGTGCGTGATTTGACCGACGAGCAGAGATTGTGATTTCCAGATTCGGTCTGCATGACTGCCCTTCGTGGGAATACAAATCGGGGATCCCGGAGCCGCGGCGATATCGCCGAGTTAAGTCCTATGTAATGACAGGCTAGGCAAGTACAGTCTGAGGCTTACGATGCCTAAGCTGTGTGCAATGAACTCTTGGTACCTGACAGTTTGTGGGGAGCGGCAATGACAGTCGGCGAACAGGCACCAAAGAGATTGCAGGTTCTTTCATAATTGGCATAAGTGCTTTTGTCAATGGCGCAAAGGTGGTCAGTCGGAAATCTGCCTGGTATCCCGGCACCTCACAATTCGTGTGCTCTTCAAGAATTAGGTTGGATCTGACGCAAGCAAGGCTGGCGATGTTGCGAAGCTTTCGTAATATGATGGATGATCCAATTTACCTCTGGCGGAAGTCTCGCAGCCTGATGTCTACAGATCTGTTATGGACATGGCACACACATTCGGCTTGCTGGCGGTGCTGCTGATATTGGCGGTTGCCGCTAATCGTCTGTCCAAACTGACCCGCGTTCCCGACATCGTCGTGCTGCTGCTCATCGGCATCACGCTCGGTCCCATCCTGCATTGGGTGAATCCACAAACGTTCCAGGGGGCAATCCGCGTTCTGGGAACGCTGGCCCTGGTGCTCATCCTTTTCGAAGGCGGCCTGGAGCTGCGGCTGCGCCAGGCGCTGCGCTATTTTCCCGCCGGCTTGTTGCTGGTGGTGCTGAGTTTCGGACTGAGCCTGGCGCTGATCGCGCTGATGGGCAGGGCACTGTTACATCTGGGGTGGACGGATTGCCTCCTGCTGGGAGCGGCGCTGGGGTGCACGAGCGGAACCATCGTAATTCCTGCGCTGCAGCAGATCGACACCCCCGATCCGGTGAAGATAACCCTCACCGTGGAATCCTCGCTGGGCGAGGTGATTGCCGTACTGTTGGTCGGGAGCCTGCTGAAGAGCGAAGGAAACGGGTCGCTGATGGCCGGGTTGGCGACCGACTTTTCCCACCACATCATCGTATCTTTGCTCATTGGCGTGGCAGTGGGAGCGGCGTGGTACAAGTTATTCCCACGGGTGTCCGGCATGCCGTTTACCAATATTCTGAACCTGGGCGTGGTGTTGGGAGTGTACGCCGCCGGCGATTACCTGAAAGGCAGCGGTCTGCTGACGGTCTTGATCTTCGGCGTCACCCTGGCCAATTTGCCGCGTACTCCCCACCTGACGCGGCAGGGTGCGCGTCTGCTGGCCTTTCACGCCGAGTTCAGCTTCCTGGTGCGCTCCTTCTTTTTCGTTTTGCTCGGCGTTGTGGCCCAGTTCGTCAGCCGGCAGTACATCCTTCCCATCCTCGGGATACTGGCAGCGCTGGTGCTGGCCCGTTTCCTGGCTGTGCAGGGCAGCCGCTGGGTGGTGAAGGATGTCTCGCGCGAGGATACTGAGCTGCTCTTCTGGATGCTCCCCCGCGGCTTGGTCACCGCAGTTCTGGCGCTGGAGATCGTCAACGACCGGGGAGTGAGCTTCGCATTTCTTCCAGCCATGGCCTTCACGGTGGTCATGGCGACGAACCTGTTTATCGTCTGGGGATCGGTTAGAGCCGGACGCCGCGCCGCAGCACGGCTGGGGACGGCCTCACCCGTCGCGTTGCAGGAGGCGGGGAGATCATCGCTGATTGCAGATGCTGCGGAGGCTGCCGCCGCCGCGGGTGAAGCGTGACGCGAGATCTGGCTGCTGGATTGTCGGAGCTGGAGGCAGCCAGGAGCCAATACGGGCTGGGTTGCGCGGCCCGGGTGGAGCGAGTGCTGGCTTCGCTGCGAGGCCAAACCTTCGCCGACGCGGAATCGCTGATAGCTTTTCATGACGCGCTGTTGTTCCTGCGCGCCTTTCCCCAAAGCCGCAAGGTTGTAATTCTGACGGAAGCGTTGCTGTGCAGGGTCGGGCAGCAGGTAAAAATGTTGCGCGACTCCGGCGCCGACCTCGATCTCTTCGACTCAGAAGAGTTCTCAGGAATCGCCGGCACGGCAATCCGCGACACCTTTACCTACGAAGTGGCACGCTGGTTGGCACTGCGGTTTGCAAGCGAACTGCGAGTGGATTGGGACCTGGACGAACAGAGCCGGCAGATGTCCAGCAGCTTGCCGCAACAGCTTCCGCTGCTGGCGGACGATTGTCTGGTGGAGGCGGACACTCCGTATCTCGAATGGCTGAGCAGCGCGGCCGGTGGCGTCGATCGAATTCTGTCGTGGCTGATGCAGCGTCTGGAAAGCTCGCCGCGCAACATTTTGGAAAAGACAGCGTGGTATGACGCGCTGAAGATCGACGTCGAGTGGGAGTTGGGAGAATCGGCTGCAAGCCGCACACACGCTCGCCGCGACCCGCCGGATCCCTACTGCCATGTAGGACCGCTCATTCGCCGCAACCAGGTTTCGCTGGAAGAGGAGTTGGATTCGCCGCCGCTTCCCGTGCGCAAACTTTCGCGCAGCGAAGGCGAGCAGGTGATGGATCTGGTGCGCACGGTCCTCACGGTGCGTTACCGCGAACTGTATGGCACGACCCGTGGGGACGCGGAGCACGTGGTTGAGGCTGATGTGGGACGAGGAGTTCACATTTTTCTATGGGGACTGCCTCCAGAGCGCCGTCTGCCGCTGCGCGCCTATTACGCGGGTATGACGGTGAAGAATGGCGTGCCCATCAATTACATTGAGGGCATTGGGCTATTCGAGTGGATGGAGGTTGGCTTCAACACCTTTTATGCCTTTCGCGATGGCGAGACCGCGTGGATTTATAGCAAGGTCCTTCACCTGCTGCACCAGCTCGCCGGAATTACCTGCTTCTCGGTGTATCCGTATCAGATCGGACAGTACAATGAGGAGGCAATCAAGTCGGGAGCGTTTTGGTTCTATCGCAAGCTGGGGTTCAGGCCGGGCAAGCCGGAACTGCTGGCGCTGACGGAAAGGGAAGAGGCTCGGATTGCGAAGACGCCGGGATACCGGACGCAGGCGCGAACGCTGCGGAAGCTGGCGGCGGAACACGTCTTCTACGAGTTCGGCGAAGGGCCGCGAGGCCTGTGGGATGAGTTCTCGATCCGCAATATTGGATTTGCGGTAGAGCGATATATGGCGGAGAAGTTCAAGGGCGATCCGGGCAAAATGCGAGAGGCTGCGGTTGCATCGCTGGCGCGAGAGTTGGGAACCGACTTGAGGAAATGGTCGTCTGTGGAACAGGTGGCGTTCGCCGACTTCGCGCTGGTGTTGGCGTTAGTGCCGGAAGTCAAAGGCTGGAGCAGTCGCGAAAAAAAGAGCCTCGCGGAGATCATCCGCGCGAAGGTGGGTGCGAGCGAGGCAGAGTATCTGCGGTTGATGCAGGGGCATGTGAAGCTGAAGCGGGCGATGGTGCGGTTGGGGTCGGTGGAGTAGGTATGGAACCTTGCCGGGGGAGGCAATTAGACATGCGAACAATTGCGCGATATGTCTGGATGTTGAATATGCTGTGCATTGTGGGTCACTGTTCGGCCTCCAAGTCCTACCCCGCTGTCAAGCCTCTCCAGCAGACATTTGATGTCTCCGATTTGAGCAAAGCAACCGTCGTGCTTAACATCAGTTCAATAGACGGCCTTCCCGTTTACAAGCTCCAGTGTCATGCGGCTGGATTCACAGGGGACCCTGATTTTGATTACAGCGGTGACTTTGAATGCCGTCTAAGCTCGATTGGAGATAGCGACGGCTACAGCACCCTGCTTACTGAGGATAGTGAACAGAGCAGAGACTGGGAGAGCAGAGGCCGCTTCTTTGCGGCAGACCTTCGCAGTCCGTGTGCGCAGATACCGCAATTTGGCGCGACCAGAAGCTTTGAACTCCGTGGCATGGATCTCACTCTGCAGATTACCGATCCGGTGTTTACGGATCACGGGAAGCTGCAATCCCTGAAACTGGCTGTGCAGGTAAGGCCGAACCCCAAGGCTCGACGCGAAATTGCTGAGGTCGTCCCACTGCCGAAAGCTGGCGTTGAGTGCAGACTAAACGAGAATTTCATTGATCCTGCGACCTTTCCAAGAAACCAGTAAGAGCGCGTTGCTGCAGACGGTACTCACCCAGGTCTCGAAAAGAGCGAGACCTGGGGCACCCGGCTCGGGCTCCGAACGAGCGTTCGTTAGTTAGCACCGAAGTGCGAAGGCTTCTTTGTTGTCAATCGCTTGGCAGGTTACTTTGTGATATTTCGCAAATGTTCCACGTGGAACAATTTGTAAAGTTGGGCTCGACCGCGGGTTCTCGTTGATCCGTTCGTTTTGTACCGCCGGCTAAAGCCGGCTCGGGAAGAAAAATAAACGGCTTATCGGCACGACTGAACAGGCCGCGGAAAAATCGGATCAGGGCATTGTGCCGCCGGCTGAAGCCGGCTCGTAATGACAAAATAGGCAGCTTATCGGCACGACTGAAAGAGGCCGCTGAAAAAGTCGTTGAACGCGAGTTGTGCCGTCGGCTGAAGCCGACTCGGAATCGAAAATAAAGCACTTAGACGCTAGCCTAAAGGCTAGCTCTGCCCGAACAGCGCAAAATCGCGACTTTTTCAGCGGCCTGTGAAAGTCGTGCCCTGACACAAAGCGATTGGAAGCGGAGTTTTTCAGCGGCCTGTGAAGTCGTGCCCTGTTACAAAGCAACCTACGAGTTGAATGCCATGATAGAGGTCCTTCGACTCCGTTCGGCTTCGCCTCACTCCGCTCAGGATGACACACACGAAAGCAAGCTGACCTGATGAAAAGAGTCGCCTGTATGCCCGCTCGCCGAATGCTCACTGCTAATTGCTGAGTGCGAACCGCTAGTTGCTAATTGCTAGTTGCTAATTGCTTCCTACCCCAGGTCGCTGGTCATGATGAACAGCGGCTTCATCTCGAAGCTCTTATAGCGCGGCCGCAGCCGTTCAGTGTTGTATTGCTCTTTGATATTGACGACCTTCTTCGTGGCCACGATGACCTCGATCGGCATATTGTCGTAACGGCCATTGCGCAGCACCACCAGGCGTCCATGCACTTTGGTGAGAAGAAGGTCCAGCGCGAGATTTCCGTAGGCCATGGGGACAATTGAGTCGATGGCGTCGGGATCGCCACAGCGAACCAGGTATCCCAGGCTCTGAGTCATCACGTCGAGAGCTTTGCCTGAGTTGTATCGCGCTGACATCTCCTTGATCCGTTCGGCAATCACATTGCCGATCCCGCCCAGCTTCTTGTGCCCGAAAGCGTCCTTGACCTCGCGCTCGAAGATCATGTCGCCGCCCTCGAACATCGCGCCCTCCGACACCAGGACAACCGAATACTTGCTGGGGTTCTTGTTGCGATCGAAGATCAGCAATTCGGTCAGACGATCGATATTGAACTTGAACTCGGGAATGACGCAGCGATTGGCGGCGCCCGCCATGGTTGGGAGCATGGCTGTGAATCCGGCGTAGCGGCCGAAGACCTCCAGCACCAGAAGGCGTTCATGCGAGCCGGCAGAGGTGCGGAGTCGGTTGGCCATTTCGATGATGCGAGTCACACAGGTGCTGAAGCCGATGCAGTAGTCGGTCCCCGGAACATCGTTGTCCATGGTCTTCGGGATGGCGACCACCTTGACGCCTTCCTGAAACAGACGGACAGCGTAGCTGAGCGTGTCGTCGCCGCCAATTGGTATCAGGTAGTCGACACCGAGCCACTCCAGGTTTTTCAACACCTCCGCAGTCAAATCATTGCGATCGGCCTGGTAGCTCTCGCGCAGGTGAGGTGGAATGTCGTCCCTGCCGATGCGGCTGGGATTGGTCCGGGAGGTATGCAGGAAAGTTCCTCCGGTGCGGCCGGCGCGATTCACAAGCTCTTCGGAGAGGCGCTGAAAATTATCGCTGTTGTCGTAATCCTTGTCGCGCACCATATCGACCAGGCTGGCCCATCCCCGCCGGAGTCCAATGACGTCGTAGCCTTCGCGCACCGCCCGAATGGTGACCGCACGGATCGCCGGATTCAGGCCGGGCACATCGCCACCTCCGGTGAGAATTGCGATCACGCCCTTCTTGCCGTTACCACCTGCCATAATGAAGACCTCAACCTTCCGGGGAAAAAGCCGAACATCCTAGTGTAGCTGGAGCGCATGGAAGCGCGCGACGCTCAACTCCACCCTGTCGCAATGATGGCGGTGACTGGAATGCACGGACAGCGGTGAATGGCGGTTTGTGAAATGAGGAACATTCTGGCACTGTAGTATTGAGTCATTGGCGGAAGATTTTCCAGTGGCGCGTTGGCGACAGCTTCGGTTACAAGAACATCAGGCTTCCACGGGAGAAGAAACGGATGATCGTGTGGCATCGCAGGCAAACTCTATCATTGGCCCTTTCTTTTACTTTGCTGCTGCTCACCGTGCCGCTGAATTCAGGCGGGGCAGCGCTTTACCAGACCGCCGCAATGTCAGGATCTGACTACTCTGGTCAGGGAGTCCCACTTTCCCCAGAGGAACTGCAAGCTCTGGTTGCGCCGATTGCGCTGTATCCCGACCCGCTGCTGGCCCAAGTCGTGGTGGCGGCGACCTTTCCGGACCAGATACTGGTAGCCAAAATGTGGGTGGACCACAGCATGGATCTCCCACAGGGGGTCTTCCTCCAGGAAGTCAACGCTCAGCCCTGGGACCCGAGCATCAAAGCTCTTACGCAGTTTCCGGCGGTGATGAACATCCTGTCGCACAATCTCGTCTGGACCTCCCAGTTAGGCGAGGCTTACCACAATCAGCATTCCGCGATGATGGCTGCAGTCCAGGCATTGCGCGCCAAGGCCAAGACGGCGGAGCATATCAAGTCCAGTCCGCAGTTGACCCTGGCGCAACCGAGTGGGGACATGATCACCCTGCAGCCGGGTAATCCTCTGGTGGTATATGTCCCGCAATACAATCCGGGGCAAGTTTATGGGACTCCGCTGCAGACGCCGAATTTCAACAATAAGAACATGCCGGAAAATGGCTTGATTGCGTTTGGAGATGGAGTGGCCGTTGGCGCCGTGACCGGCAGCGACTGGGGCTGGAACAACTGGAGCTGCAATTGGTACCAAGGCGTGGCCAACTATCGGAACTATCCGTACTTCGGCAACCACGCGTGGCATGGCGGCTACTACGGTGGTTATGTCTACTACGGCAACCATCCCTACCACGACGACGCCAACCGCCCGTTCGGTTCACAAGCCGGGGGCGCACAAACCAACGCCCCGGCGCCCGAGAATGCCGCCAAGCACACCTCCAACGGCAGCGGTGCCGCGACCCCCAAGCCCGGCTTTCAAGTTTTCAACGCCTGGTCTCGCGAGGGCGGAGGCTGGCCCAGCGGCGATGGTCCTCTCGGTTGGGGACCGCCTGACCCACAGCAGAGCTTGACGGCCTTCAGTAGTTGGGGCAGTCAGGCCGGTACAGCCTTCGCGATTGGCGGCTGGGGCGACCGCTCCGCCAGCTATCGCGGCTGGGCCATGCGTGGCGGAGCTTCTGGTTGGGGCATTGGAGGCCGCTCCAGCGGAATGCACTGGTGAAGCCCGTGGCTGATTCGACGTTACACAATTCAAGGGAGGCGTGGATGAGGATGATGTCGCAGGCGGGAGGTAAGTGCGGGTTGGTGGGTTACCGGAGTTGTATGGCTCTCGCGCTTGTGGCACTGACCATCGCGCTCCCAGCCTGCAGTAACAAGCACGCAACTTCGGCCAACGAGCCTGCCCGCGGTCAAAAGACATTCTCCACGCCCGAGGAAGCCGGCCTGGCGCTGGCCCTCGCTGCCAAGAACGACAATCAACAGCAGATGACGGCGCTCTTCGGCCCCGATTCGAAAGACGTCATTTCCTCCGGCAATGCGGAAGAGGACAAACGTTCGTTCGCTGGATTTGCCTCGGCCTACGACCGCATGAATCGCTTGCGCAGGCTGGAGAATGGAACCGAAATCCTGCTGGTCGACGTAAGCAATACCGCCTTCCCCATACCGCTTAGAAAAGCCTCGTCCGGACAGTGGTACTTCGATACTACGTTGGGGAAGGCTGAGCTTCTCAATCGCACCATCGGTGGAAACGAACTGGCTGCCGTCGACATCCTCGGTGCGCTGACCTATGCGCAAACGGAGTATTTCGCCCAGGAACACGAGGGCACAAAGCAGTACGCGCGTAAGTTCATCAGCGATCCCGGCACGGAAAACGGACTGTACTGGCCCGATGCTCCAGGCAAGCCGAAGAGTCCCGTCGGACCCCTGGTGGCGTTTGCCACTCCGGAGGGCGCCAAACTTCAACCCAGCCAGCACAAGCCTTTCCACGGCTATTACTTCGGCTTATTGACCACGCAAGGGTTCTTTGCCAACGGTGGTCTTAAAGATTGGGTCCGCGGGGGTGTCCAAACCCGCGGATTCGGTTTCATCGCGTATCCGGCCGAATACGGAGTCACCGGCGTTATGACCTTTATTATCGATCAGGACCGCTCCGTCTTTCAGAAGGACCTGGGAGAGGCGACCAAGACCCAGGCGCCCTTCATGAACCAGTTCAATCCCGACTCCAATTGGAGCGAGGTGAGGGAGTAAACCGCGAAATTCGTTTTAGGCAGATGAGTTCGGAGTCGTTGCGGTTGCGACCCCTGCCGGAAACATTCGGAAGCAAGGTGCTGATCCGGAAGCCATTATGCCATCTCACAGATGCTTTGTATCAGGGCACGACTTTCAGGGCCGCTGAAAAAGTCGCGATTTTGCGCTGTTCAGGTAGAGCTAGCCTTTAGGCTAGCGTCTAAGTGCTTTATTTTCGATCCCGAGTCGGCTTCAGCCGACGGCACAACTCGCGTTCAACGACTTTTTCAGCGGCCTGTTTAGTCGTGCCGACAAGCGTCTATTTTTCTTCCCGAGCCGGCTTTAGCCGGCGACACATGTCCCGCAACGCTGACGCCTGACACCTCCCCTGTCGTACACTAACTATCAAACATGGTCGTCATCTACGGCATTCATTCGGTCATCGAAGCCCTGAAGTCGGGCGCACGCAGCTTTGAATATGTGGGCATCGCGCGCGAGCGCCACGATCAGCGCATGCAGCGCCTCATCGACGATTGCCGCGCCAGCGGCGTAGAGGTGCGCTTCCTGCCGCGCGAGCA
>Ga0187857_10004250_pt1 | contig 10869 bp, 10 predicted proteins | sample June2016WEW_8_10_FD_132984 | JGI IMG/M metagenome (GOLD analysis project Ga0187857, IMG submission 132984) | Peatland microbial communities from SPRUCE experiment site at the Marcell Experimental Forest, Minnesota, USA - June2016WEW_8_100 | ecosystem: Environmental > Terrestrial > Soil >...
ACGATTGGCCTGCATTTCGTCCCACTTCTTCTGCTGGGTCGAGTCGAGTAGCGCTCGGATCTGCGTGTCGCTCGTCTGGCGAATGTCCATCATTTTAGTGTGGCGATCCTGCGGGGGAACAGAAGTGTCATGGCGGACGTTCTCCATCTGTGAGCGCTCGGACTCGAGGATGTTCTGCACTTTGGTTTGCTGATCAGAAGTCAGATTGAGTTTCCTGGTTAGCTCCTGGGTTCGTTGGGCAGGATCGGGGCCATGGTGGCCGCCAATTCTGCCCTCCGCTGGCTGCTGATTGTTGGGCGGGGACTGGCTGTCGTTGGACTGGGCGCCCGCTAGAGGCGCGGCGATCGAGATCAGGCTGGCCGCGAGAAGAATGAGAAGGTACTTCTTGAGCATGGATATCTCCTTTTTCGAGACGAGGTGTCTACATCTAGGAACGGAATTATGAACTGGAAGTTGCGTGAGAAACAGGATTTGGACAAATCTTTGCGTAACTTTACAAAGAGTGGCAATTTGAAAATTGCCGTCCCTCAGCGGCTAAAGCCGCATTCTAAACAAGGCGGTTATCGCAGCGGTGAACCGCTGCGCCACCCAAAATCAAGCGCACAAGCGGTGAACCGCTACCCACCCAAAATCAAGTGCAACGTCGAGTTCGTCCGCAGCCTGTGAAGCCGTGCCCTTTTCAAAACCAATTCAAACTGCACCACTACCCGTCCGCAGAATGGCTTAGGGCGACGTTGTTCCCTGGGCAGCCAGGCGTTGCTTGAGTTGGGCGGCGAATTGTTGGGTTTGCTCGTCGGAGAATTGCAGCTGACCGTCGAGAACCATGCTCATCTGGTCGGCACCGTCATCCTGAAACAGCACTTTCTGGATGGTGGCGGACGGCTGCGCGACGGGGGGAAGTGTGGCCTTGAGGTCTGCGCCCTTCTCCAGGGCGGAGAGAACGGAGGCGGCGATTTGCTCGCGCAGGGTGACCCCGAGGTCACCGGAGCGGAGCAAATCGCGGAGGAAACCTTCGGCTTCGACCCGGGTGATTTCGGAGGTGAGAACCAAGCCGATATTACGCAGGCCAGTGTTACCCAAGCCAGTGTTACCCAAGCCAGTGTTACCCAGGCCAGCACTATTTACGCCAGTATTTTGGTTGACCGACGGGGTGAGCTTGACCTCGAGAGTGGCGTCGCCGCCGGACACTTCGATGGGGTTTTGCCCCTGGCTTGTCCCAAGCGGACAGGCCCACCGTTCGAAATGCAGGTTCGCTACGACGAGGCTGGCGGGAGCTAGAGGCGTGAGCGTCGCTTGCTGAATTTCGATGCGTTCACCGCAGCGCGGAGAGCGGGTGAGTTGGGAGCGGAGAATGCCGGTGATGTTATGTTGCAGGTCCGAGAGATCGGCGACGAGCTTGAGACTGAAGAGATTGAGGGCGCTTTGGGCGGACTTCTCAAGGCCGGACTTCTCAGGGCCGGACGTCGCGGGAACGGACGTCCCAACGGACGCGGCGGGCACGGACGTCTCAGGAAGGGCGCGAGAGACGACGGCTCCCGAGACTGGGAAGTAGACGGACTGACCGGCGATGCGGATCGAGTTGGTTACCGGAGGCAGGCTGAAGGTGACGCCCTGGCCGGGGTCGGGAAAGAGGATGCTCATTTCTTTGCCGAGCGCGAGTTGCTCGCTTTGGAAGCTGGCGAGCGCCTTGTCGAGAGCGCTAGCAGAGTTAGCGATCGGTTCGGTTTCTGACTTCGCGGTATGGACGATTTGATCGAGCGTCTTGATTTGTTTGTCCAGATCGGAATCCGCTTTTCCGAGTTTCCTGGTGAGTTCCTGCAACCCGGATTTTTGAGCGGGAGAAAACGACGCTAGAAAATTCTGGCTGCCGGCGCGAGCTTTTTCAAGCGCCTGATCGAGCGTGGAGGCGCGATCGGTCAATGCCGATGCCACCGAAGCGGGGACTTGCGGCAGAGACTTGCGAAAATCCAGCAGCTGATTGTTGGCAGCGTCGGTGTATTGCACGATCCTGGCGAACGCGGCGCGCTGATCGGCGGTGGCTTGAATGGCGATGGCGCGGTGAAAGTCCTTGAGGCCGTCGCTGTCGCTGACTCCGTCGGGACGATTACCGGCAACGCCGCCGGAGATGCCGGTGCTCGGCGCGCCACGTCCGCCTCCACCGCCGCCGCGCTGAGCGAGAATTTGGCTGGGAGTGGCGAGCAGGGCGGTTCCGACAATCGAGATTCCGACAATCGATACGGCTATGCTGGGAAGGCGAGTTGCCTGGTGAACCATATGCCAAACCACAATGGATATTGTACCGTCAGAACATTGTACGGTGAAGAACTCACCTCTGATGCCCAGCCCCTAAAGGGGCGTCTGATTGCGATGAAACTGTCGGCATCGCTGAAGCGATGCCCTGATACGAATCCCATTTACACCGGCCTGCTTGCTGCCTGGGGTATTACCCAGGTACTCACTCGGGGGGCGCAAAAAATGCGACAATAGAATTGGCGGTCGCAACTCCATCGTTTACGTAACTTTACGCAGGAATTTTGCGCGTAAACTCCTGCGCCTAACTGGCGCAACATGTTACGCAACATGTTACGCAACCCTGGAGACTGCCCGCGGCTCTAAGCTGTATAGTCTCTGCCTGATGCCAGTCACGCAAATTCCGTCTCGCGATCCATTGTCTCGCGAAGCATCGTCCGGCGATGCATCGTCTGGCGAAGCAGTGACTCCAGCTGGGGAGCAACCGGAACAGCGCGATTTGTTTGAAGCGCAGCACTGGGAGACGGCTTACCGCGGGTTCAATCCTGACGATGTTCCGCATCTTCTGATTCAGTTGCAGGACGATCTCTCGCGGGCGCGCAAGCGCGAGGCGTTGTGGTTGTCGGTCATCCTGCATTTGATGGTGATCATTCTTTTGTGGAACAGCCAGAAGTTGATGGATCTGCTGCCGCACCGGACGGTAGATCTGGCGATTTCGACGAATGCAGACCAGTCGAAAGACGCGACGTTTCTGGAGTTGCCGCCGGATGAGCAGAAGGTGGCGCGGCGTCCCGATGCGAAGGTGATATCGGATAAGGACCGCATCGCGACCAGCAAAGCGCCGCAGATCAATCGCGAAGAATTGAAGAAGATACTGCAGAGCGCGCATCCGGGACAGCCGGGCGCGAACACGCCGCAGCCACCGGCGCAGGGCCAGCCGCCGCAGAATCCGCAGCAGGCGCAGGAGAATCCGCAGCAGAGTTCGGGATTTGCGCAACCACAGCCGAGCGATCAGACGGCGCGGTTACAGACACCTCCGCAGAGCAGGCCGATGCCGAATTTTAATGCGCAAATGACGGCGGGCTCGGCGATCGAACAGGCAGAGCGGGCGGCGGCAGAGAACCGCGGGCACTACGGTGGTTCGGGAAACGGGGGCGATTACGGGTTGACGCGGGGCCAGGGTGGATACAAGGCGCTGGCTCCGGCGGAAATCCTTACCGACACGATGGGCGTGGACTTCGGGCCTTATATGACGCGGATCGTGCAAATTGTGAAACAGAACTGGTATACGCTGATGCCGCCGTCGGTGTATCCGCCAATCTTGAAACAGGGCAAGCTTGCGCTGGAATTTGTCATCATGAAGGATGGCACCGTGCAAGGCCTGGTGAGGGACACGACTTCCGGCGACGTTGGGCTCGACCGGGCGGCGATGGCTAGTATCACGGCATCGACTCCGTTCCCACCATTGCCGAAAGAATTTCCTGGCAAGCTTCTCGGGCTGCGCTTCTATTATTTTTACAACCTCGAGCCGGGTTCGGACTTGAAGTGAGCTTGCGGAATCGGCCGCCCGGTGTGCGAGAAAGTTGCCGATACGCGAGCCCAGGGCAGACGCTTCGGATGCGCGAATAGGCTGAATTCGTTACCATAGAATATTCTCGGTTCGATGCATCCAAATACAACTATGAAGATTCGACGACTGTTACCGCGTTTAGTGTCGCTGCTTCTGCCGTCTCTTGTTTTCGCCTGTCTGGTTCTGCTTGGCGTGCCGGTTTTTGCGCAGGATGTGCCGGAGGCGCTGCGTCCGCCGAAGGGGGCGACGATGGCGATCGTCGTTTTCGAAGATCTGCAATGTCCGCGATGCGGCATGGTTGCGCCGCTGCTGGCAATGGCTTCGCGGAACTATAAGATTCCGCTGGTGCAGCACGATTTTCCGTTGCCGATGCACAACTGGTCGTTCGAGGCGGCGGTGCTGGCGCGCTACTTCGACACGCATTCCAAGGAGATCGGGAATGCGTTCCGCGAAACTGTGTTTGCGCACCAACTGGAGATCAACCCCCAGAATCTGCGGGGATTTGCGGAAAGGTTCGCCTCCGATCACAAGATCGGTTTGCCGTTCGTGGTGGATCCAGACGGCAAGCTGGCGGGGTTGGTGCGGGCGGACAAAGATTTGGGGACGAGCCTGCACATTGACCACACACCGACGATCTGGGTGGTCAGCAGCAAACATACCGGGAAGCCGTACGTTGAGGTGACGGACACTGGGCAGCTGTACGTGATGATTGACGCGATGAAAAAAGAATAGCGTGGGCTGCTGGGATCGTGGTGGAAACTCCCTGCGGCGTCCGTGGCTTGGAAGAGGGCGTAGGGGTCCTTCGACTCCGCAGTCGCTTCGCGTACCGCGAAGCGGCGGCTGCGCTCAGGATGACAAGATTGGTTGGTGTTACCTCTGCAATCTGACCTCTGACCTTTGCAATATTCTTTTTAGTCTTTCCACCTGCGGAAGAGCAGCGCGCCGTTGGTGCCGCCGAAGCCGAAGGAATTTGACATGGCGTATTCGAAATCGGTTTTGCGGGCATGGTGGGGAACGAAATCCATGTTGTCGGTTTCGGGATCCTGATTCTCGAGGTTGATGGTCGGGGGCAGGATCTGATCGCGCAATGCCAGCACGGTAACTCCCGCCTCTAACCCTCCGGCTCCGCCGAGCAGATGGCCGGTCATGGACTTGGTGGAACTCACCGGAACTTTGTTTCCAAATAAGTTTCTTATGGCATGGGCTTCGAGGGTGTCGCCGATGGGGGTCGAGGTGCCGTGGGCGTTGACGTAGCCGACTACGCTCGCGTCCAGCTTTGCGTCGCGCAGGGCGTTGCGCATGACGCGGAAACCGCCTTCGTGTTCCGGGGCGGGTTGCGTCATGTGATACGCGTCCGCGGACATACCGTAGCCGACTAACTCCGCCAGAATGGGAGCGCCGCGGCGGCGGGCATGTTCGAGTTCTTCGAGAACCAGGATGCCGGCGCCTTCGCCCATGACGAAGCCGTCGCGATCTTTATCCCAGGGACGGCTGGCGCGGGCGGGATCGTCATTGCGCGTGGAAAGCGCGCGCATGGCGGCGAATCCGCCGACACCCATGGGAGTGATCGCCGCTTCAGAGCCTCCGGCAATCATTACGTCGGCATCGCCGTGCTGGATGATGCGCATGGAATCGCCGATGGAGTGGGCGCTGGTAGTGCAGGCCGTGGCCGTTGCTTCGTTCGGACCCTTGGCGCCGAAGCGCATGGAAACGTGTCCAGCGGCGAGGTTGACGATGGCGGCGGGAATGAAGAAGGGCGAGATCTTGCGGGGTCCGCCCTCGAGGAGCGCGGTGTGTTCGCGTTCGATCACGTCGAATCCGCCGATGCCGGAGCCGATATGGACGCCTACGTTCTCGGCGATTTCGGGAGTGATTTTCAGCTGCGACATTTTCATCGCTTCATCGGAGGCGGCAATGGCGAAGTGAATGAAGCGTCCCATTTTCTTCACTTCTTTTTTCTCGATGAATTGGAAGGGATCAAAGTTGCGAACCTCGGCAGCGATCTGGCAGGCGAAGGCGGAGGCGTCGAATGCGGTGATGCGATCGACGCCGCTCTTGCCGGCGAGCAGCGCCTGCCATACTGCGGCGGTGGTATGGCCCACGGAGCAGAGCAGACCGATGCCGGTGATGACGACCCTTCGTTGTTGGTTAATTGGCAGATTAGTCTCCGAATTCGGTTAAGGCCATTCTCATCGATGGGCCAAGGGAGTTCGGCGCCGGCTCCCTCAGGGGCTAAAGCCCTCGTTTCTAGTGGCTCTTTGCGGCACGGCTGAAGCCGTGCCCTGATACGAACCTTGATTTTTTCAGCAGGCTGTAAAGCCGATGCGGTCTGGGACGGGGCGGAGCCCCGTCACCACACGGACGACGCCTGCGCAAACTACTTGCCCGCTTTCGCGTGCTTGCCGATGTAGTCGACGGCATCCGACACGGTGCGAATTTTCTCCGCATCCTCGTCGGGGATTTCGATGTCGAAGGCCTCTTCAAAGGCCATCACGAGCTCGACGGTGTCAAGCGAATCGGCGCCGAGGTCATCCACGAATGAGGCGCTGGGCGTAACCTCGCCTTCGTCCACACCCAACTGCTCGACGATAATCTGTTTCACTTTTTCATCAACGGCTGCCATTGTTTCTCCTCGTTTCTAAGTCTGTGGAATCGCGGGTCCGGGTTGCGGACCGCTTTTGCTAATTACGACTGCTGAATTACGACCGCCCGTTCTTCAAGCGCTCGAATGAAGTCGAAACCAGTAGTCTAAAAGGGAATGGGAAAGTATGCAAAGGACGGTACGGACGAAAACTGGTTTGCGTGAGGATCACTACGGAATCCTAATTGGCAGCGAGGAGAGCGGTCAAACGTTTGGCATCGTCTTCGAGAGCTGAATTCGTCCAGCTTTGTCATCCTGAGCGAAGGACCCCTACTCCCTCCAAACTGTGTGCCGGGTGTAGGGGTCCCTTCGGCAAGCTCAGGGCAGGCTCTTCGACTCCGCGACTGCTTCGCGTTCCGCGAAGCAGTTGCTCCGCTCAGGATGACAATTCATGGATGGCGTCGAGAGCGCATCGCATCACTTGGAATACTCATCCCGCAACTGCGTCTGGCGGTCGATCATTGGGATTGCTCGTCCTTGGATGAAGACCTGCTTGACGTCGGTTTTCACGTCGAGCGGATCGCCGTTTGCAACCACGACGTTGGCGGTCTTGCCGACGTCGAGCGAGCCGAGTTGGTCGGCTACTCCCCAGATTTCGGCGGCGTTGATGGTGATTGCCTTGAGCGCTTCTTCGTAGGGAAGTCCGAAGGCTGTGGCGAATCCGGCCTGGTCGGGCAGATTGCGCACGTTGTGCGCTGAGTAGGAAGCGAACACGATCTTGACTCCGCGTTTATAAAGCTGCGCCGGAAGGCTGTAGACGGCGTCGTAGCGCTCGTCTTCTTTCGGAGCTTCGTAGATGGGTCCGACGATCACCGGCACCTTGAGGCTGGCCACGTAGTCGAGGACGGGCTGCGAGTGGCTGATATGGTTGAGCACGAACTTCAGCTTGAATTCGTTGGCGAGACTGACAGCAGTTTGAAGATCGCTGGGGCTTTCGGCGGCGAGCACGATGGTTTTTTTGCCTTCGAGATAGGGGATCAGCGCTTCCGATTTGAGATCGTGCTTGGGAGCGGTGGGCTCGGACTTCTTGTCTTTATTATTATTCTGATTTTGGGCGCCATCGGCTTTCTTGCGATCGTATTCCGCCCACTTCGTTTTGTAGTCTTCGGCATCGATGAAGGCCTGGCGCAGTTGCGCCGCCAGACCCATGCGTGTCGCCGGAAACTTTTGCTTGTCGAAACCTCCTTTATTGCGGCGCTGATCGCCGGTGAAGTTGAGAGGCATGGCGTTGTCGCGGATCAGCAGCATTTCCGTGGCATTGGCTCCGGCGAGTTGGATGAAAGAATCCTGGCCGGGCAAAGTGTCTTTGCCATCGGGAGCGACGACGGCATTGGTGATGCCGTTCATGCGGGCCACCGGGATCAGTACCGACTCCGCGTGGAACGCCTCGGCGGTGTGCATGTGCGGCATGATCTCGTCGCTCAGTTCGACCAGATCGTTGGTGGTTTGTTCGGCGGAGATTTCGGTGAGTCCAAGTTGGGTTTCGGAATCGATGAGACCGGGATAGATGGTCATGCCGGTGGTGTCGATGACCTGGGCGTTGCTGGGGATGTTGACGGAAGTTGCGGCTCCGACAGCAGTGATCTTTCCGCCTTGCATGACGATCACCCCGTTCTCGATTGCGCCGTGGGTTACGGTCAGGAGCTTGCCGCCTTTGAGGGCTATGGGTTTGTCTTGGGCGAAGGCTGGCGTCGATAGGGTTGACAAGATCAAAAACAAGATCAAGAGCAAAGGCAGCGGACAGGAGTGTCCGCTCCACACGGGCTTGCTTGAACCGGGCCGAGCATTGAGGTGGGAGTAGGGGTCCTTCGACTCCGCGGCTGCTGTGCTTCGCACAGCGGCCACTCCGCTCAGGATGACAGAGAGATTCTTAGCGAACTGCATTACTCTCCCTCCTTATAGTGTGTGGTTCCCAGGCCCGGCAGCGTGCGGTCGAAGTACACTTCGCCATCGATCAGAACTTTTTCGGGCACCCCATAGCTCGACAGCGGATATCCATCCCAGATCACGAGGTCGGCATCCTTGCCGACATCAATCGAGCCGACGCGATCATCTACGCCGACAATCCAGGCGGCGTTCAGCGTAATCATCTTCAAGGCTTCTTCTTCGGTGGCGCCACCGTAACGCATGGTCTTGGCGGCTTCCTGATTGAGGCGGCGGTCGTAGTCTCCGGAGTCGCTCTTGATCGCGACGCGCACGCCTTTGCGCATGGCCATCACGGCATTCCACGGGATGGCGTCCCAAGCCTCCTGCTTATAGCCCCACCAATCGGAAAAAGTTGCGATGCCGATATTGTTGGCGGCGAGCTGGTCGGCGATTTTGTAGGCTTCGAGGGCGTGGTGAAAGGCGCGCAGGTTGTAGCCGAATTCCTTGGCCATGGCGATTTCGGTCAGCATCTCGTCGGCGCGATAGCAGTGGATTTGCACCATCAATTTGCCGCGCAGAACGTCGGCGAGCGCTTCGAGCTTCAGGTCGTGCTTCGGCGGGGTAGCATCTTTGTCGTCTTTGTTGCGCTTGATCTTCTCGTTGTAGTTGTCCCACTCGCGCATGTAGTCTTGCGCCTGGACCAGCGCTTCGCGCTGCACGGCAAAATTGCCCATGCGGGTCGAAGGCAGCTGATCGCGGCCTCCATAGACGCGCTTGGGATTCTCGCCGCTGGCGAACTTGATCGACCTGGGCGCATTGGGGAAAAGCATTTCATCGCGCGCGGCTCCGTACTTATGTTTAATGACGACGGCTTGGCCGCCGATCATGTTGGCCGATCCGTGCAACAGGAGCGAGGTGGTTACGCCGCCGGCCAGCGCGCGGTAGATGGCTTTGTCCTGATAATCGAAGGCATCTTTCATCATCATCTGCGGCGTGATCGGACTGGTGGCTTCGTTGACGTCATCATCGAGCGCGATGTGCGAGTGCGAATCGACTATGCCGGGAGTCAGGTACTTGCCTCCGGCATCAATGACGGTGGCGCTCGCGGGTGCGTTCACGGCTTCGCCGACTGCGGCGATCTTGCCGTCCTTGATATAGATTGAGCCGTTCTTGATGTTGCCGTGCGTCACGGTCATCACGGTGGCGTTCTTGATCACGACTTCGTGGTGGGCGGCGGCTGCGGATTGTCCGTAGGCGAACGCCAGCGTCATTGCCAGGAAGGCGCAATGGATCGCGAGTTTTCTAGCCGACATTAGTGGCATGTGTGGAACCTCGGAAAATAAGTTCGCATGCAGAGTATTCGGATTGTAGGAGCGTTGGTGGGAAGGGGTCAAACGCGAAATCCGATAGGGCAGCGCTGCATTGGGGAGGGTGTAGGGGCCCCTTCGACTCCGCCGGGCCAATCGTTTCGCGCTTGGCCGGGCTGCGCTCAGGGTGACAGGGCTTGGGGGTTGGCTTTGTCCCAAGTGATCCGTACTTGCTCATTTCGCCGGAGTCATGTCACGATCTGGACGTGAAAATCTTAATCTTGCTTGCTGTTCTGCTGGCGCTCGCTTTATCTGCAGACGCCGCCGATTGCTCCAAGAATCAGCTGAAGACGGAGACCGCGCTGATCGAACTCGAAGAAAACTGGGCCGCGGCGCTCAGCCGCAAGGACGCTGACGCGGTTGCCTGCATGGTGGCCGACGAATTCGAAGACGCTGGCGTCGACGGCTCGCTGCAGACTCGCAGCCAGATGCTGGAGCACATTCCGCAGCGGAAGCCGGGCGTGAATCATCTCTCGGAAATGCGTGCGCACGTTGAGGGAAATTCCGGATTTACGCGCGGGCTCGCCACTTTGGTGGACGCTTCCGGCAAGGTCGTGGCTCGCGTCCGCTTCACCGACGTGTTTACCTACCGTGATGGCCGCTGGCAGGCGCTGGCCGGGCAGGAATCGCTGCTCGTTCTCCCTGAGGCCAGCCGTTAAATGCGCGCCGTGGTGCAGCGCGTGAGTCGAGCTCGAGTTAGTGTCAATGGCGAGATCCAAAGTGAGGTCACCGGCGAGATCGGCCTCGGCCTGCTGGTGCTGCTTGGAGTGGGTGCGGGCGATACGCGCGCTGCGGCGGATTACCTGGCCGAGAAAATAATCGGTCTGCGAATTTTTGAAGATGGCAGCGGCCCCCTCAAAATAAAAAAGATGAATTTGTCGGTCGCCGAAGTGGGCGGCGCCGTGCTGGTGGTTTCACAGTTTACTCTTTACGGCGACGTGCGCCGGGGCAAGCGTCCATCGTTCGACGCGGCCGCTCCGCCCGCGCAGGCGCGCGAACTCTACGAATATTTTGTGGAGAAAATCCGCGCCGCCGGGCTGCGCGCGGAAACCGGATGCTTCCAGGAAACCATGCAGGTGGAACTGGTTAACGAAGGGCCGGTCACGATTTTGCTGGATTCCGCGAAAGGGTTTTGAAAAAGTGGTCTGAAACGTAGTCCGAAAACAAGCCGCTAT
>Ga0187857_10004251_pt1 | contig 10869 bp, 6 predicted proteins | sample June2016WEW_8_10_FD_132984 | JGI IMG/M metagenome (GOLD analysis project Ga0187857, IMG submission 132984) | Peatland microbial communities from SPRUCE experiment site at the Marcell Experimental Forest, Minnesota, USA - June2016WEW_8_100 | ecosystem: Environmental > Terrestrial > Soil >...
CTAGCAAGTGGCCGGGATGGAGGTCTTTTTGGAGGGCACGGTAGCCAGGAAAATATTGAAAGAGGCGGCAAAACAGCGATCCGACAGAAGGGCCAACGGGAGAATTGAGCAGCAGGCCAGAGAAGCCTACACAATTATGAGATTCATCAATCGTGATTCGGCAACAAGGTGCGCGGGGGATTCCCGCGGCGCCTGCATGGGGGAGAAGTGCGTTATGGAGTGGCGTAAGATTGTAAATTGCGCAGTGGTAGCATTCGCGTGTACAGCCGTCCTCTTGGGCGGGTGCAAGAGTTCCAGCGTGAACGTGATCACGGTGACCGTCAGTCCGGCCGCGACGACCGTGATTGCCGGACAGGTGCAGACTTTCACCGCGACGGTGGCCGGCAGTACGACAACGACGGTGGCGAACTGGCCGTGCACTTATTCCTATCAGCCCCTGCCGACAGCGTCTAACCAGAATCCGGCGGCGGTGACGGGAACCTGCACCAGCGGGCAGACCCTCAACGGCGGTTCGATCGGCACATGGGTGATTACCACGACCAACGGGTCAAACGTTCTTACCTTCACTGCGCCTTCGTTGAGTAACTTTCCAAGCCCTCCGCCCACGCTCACTTTTACCGCCGAAGCGGACGCGGACAACAAAAAAACCGCGACCGCGACCGTGACGCTGGATTCGGGGATTCGCGCTGGGATCTCGCCACAATCGGTAACGGTTCCCGTGGGATTAACGCCGGCGGCGACCGTGCCCTTCTCGGCAACACTGCAGAATTCGCCGCCGATCAATCTGCAGTGGCTGGTGACGCAGCCGAACCCCAGTGACACCAAGAACACGAACAACGATACGGCCAATCCCTTGGCGGCCACGTGCAGTCCGACGTGCGGGTCCATCGACGCAAATGGCATTTTTACCGCACCGGCGACGCTGCCGACGGTCACCACCCCGGCAGGGAGCACAACAACGGCTGCGACGACGGTGTACGTCGTCGTGAATTCGGCGAAGGATCCCCTGCACTACGCTGTGGCCACCATAACCCTGGTCAGCGCAACGAACAATTCCATCAACTTTACGGGGATTTTCCCCACCACGGTCGCGGCGGGCAGCACTTACGCGAACATTTTCCTCAACGCCCAGAACCTGCTCAACTCCACGCAGATATTCTTCACTGCGCCCGGGCAATCGCAGGGGCTTCCCATCGTTTCGACCAACATCCACACGATTCCTATTTCATCGGAGTACTGCACGGCGAGCGCCAGCGGGGTGACGCCGGTAGTAACCTGCGGTGCTTCGCTCATGACGCGAATCGAACTAACGTCCGGCCAGTTGGCGGCTGCGGGAACCGCGCAGATCGAAATTACGGGGATTCCGGGGAATGTAGCAGCGACAACCCCGTGCACAAACGTTCCCAACGCGGACGGATCAACAACCACGAGCAACATTTCCTGCCCGCTGACGATCACCTACACGAGCCCGGCGTTGGTGGCCGCCGCGCCCGACAGCTTTCCGCAAGGCCAGGACACCAACATTGCCGTGGACGGAGGATATTACGGGAGCGCCAGCACGCAGATCGTGAAATTGCTGCTGGACGGGTCGTCGACAGGTTCGTTCTCTTCGTCCGGTTCACGCCAGCTTGTCGGGAGCCCCCAGGGAAGCACTTTGCAGAATCCGGGACTCTATGAGGTAACCATCCAGAGCAACGCACCGCAGGGCTCGCAGCCGCCCTTCCCGGTAGCGACGACCAACGTGGCGGTGCAGCCCACTTTCGCAAATCTCAATGTGAATCCGAACCCCCAAGTTCTTTGCCCCAACATCCCCGCTAATCAGAATCCAGGGGCGTTTCCACCGTGTTTGACGCTCACTGGCAACAACCCCCTACCCAGCAGCTTCGCCCTGGATTCGGCGAAGGGTTTCGCCGTGCTAACAGAGCAGGGCACGAATGCGCTGCAATTGATTGATCTGACCGGTTCCGCACCCCAGATCAACGTCGGCCCTGTCTCGATTGCACCGGGAAGCGCACCGACCAGTGTGGCGCTGGATGATCAGATCAATATTCCAGGTTACACCGGCCAGGACCTGGGAGTCGTTGTCAGCAGCGGCGACAGCAAGCTGTATCTGTATGCGATATCACGCACGAACATCACGCCGATCGGATCCATTCCGGTGGACCTGAATTCACTTTTGCAGCAGACGGCCACGACACAGCCGGTGCCATACGCGGTTGGCGTGGATCCGGGGACGCATCTGGCGGCCTTGGCCTATGCCAACACTAATATCGGATTCATCGTGGATGTGAACCCGAATCTGGACAGTAGTGATCCCCACGCCTGCTTCAGCAACTCCAGCGCCAAAAAACCGCCGTGCGTGATCGCACCGGTTTCCATGGTCACGGGAAGCACGCCCCAAGTGGTGATGTCACCGGGAGCGCCGCTGGCGTATGTGACCCCGGGCGGCCAGGGCTCGAATGCGGTGGTGGATCTCTTGCAACAAGGCGTCACCGCTCAGATCGCCCCGGCGGTTTCGGGCGGAACAAGCGGTGCGGTGCGCACCAGCGGCATCGTGAAGATCATCACCTTGACGCCCCACGGGATTAACCCAGCCTTGGGTGGTTCGGTGATCATCTCCGGGTTACTCCCGGCGGATTTGAACGGAACCTACACGGTCATCCCCGGCAGCGTGATAGACCCGTACACATTCTCGTACGCGCAAGATGGCAACCCCAAGGATGAAGTTGAGACGAACACCGCGAGCAGTCCGGGAACGGTGCAGTATGGCACTCCGTACTATTCTTTCAATACGACCAGCACTGTGACGGGTGCGGCCATCAATCCGACGACGCGCACGCTGGCGTTTGCCGATCCTAACGCCAGCCTCGCGCAGATTACCTTCATCGCGACAGAGGATCAGGCCGTAACGGGATCACTGACGCTGACGGCAGGGAGCTGCCACAACGGCTGCACGCCGTCGCCGGCTGGAGCGCCGGAACTCGGCTTCCGGTCGGTGTCCTTCGATCCGTTCACGAATGTGCTGGTGGCTTATGATCCGAGCGAAAACTCGGGTCCGAGCTTTCCGGGCAATGCCATTTCCCTGATCAATCCGGGCAGCGCCGCCCTCACAGGAGGCGGCTCGTTGCCGTACAGAATCATTGCGGCGATCCCGACGGGACAGGTGGGCACTGGCTCATACACGCCCGCAGGGCAGACGGCGGCGGTGACGGTCAATGGCCCGATGATCTACGACCCGAAGTCGAGGTTCGTTTTGGCGGCGAATGCCGGGAGCAACACCGTCAGCTATCTGGACCTGGACTCCGGCAATCTATTCAAGAAGGTGCACGTGCAGACGCTGCAGGTGACCAGTGCGAGCGCGGCGGTTCCCAATACGCAGCCGGCGCTGGGCAGCGCGCACATCACGAGTTGCGATCCGACCAACCCGAATAATCCGTGCATGCCGCAGGCGGTGCAGCTGGGAAACACCGCGACATTGCGGATTCTGGGGGAAGGGTTCCTCTCCGCTGGAGGCGCCCCGGTTGTGCGACTGGACGGCAGCTCCGCGGGTGTGACCCTCGTGCAAGATGCGACGCATGTGTTGACCGACGCCGAAATCAATGTAAGCGTTGACGCCTCGGTGTTTACCGTGGCTCACGATTTCGCGCTCGATGTTCAGGTGGGCGGTGCGGACGGCGTGGTGTCGAACTCCATTGATTTGCATGCGGTGGGCGTGCTGGATTTCACGCTGGGAGTGCAGGGTTCCCCGCCGATCTGCGTACCAACGGCGACATTTCCGCAGGGGCCGGAGGGCGTGGCCATCGACGATTCACTGCACATTGCGTTTGTGACCAACTACGCGTGCAACAGCGTATCGCTGATCACGATCGACCCGCAGGGCTTCACGACGAAGAACGGCGGCTACGTGCCGTACGGCTCCGTGCTGACGACCGTGACCGTGGGCAATAATCCGATCGGAGTGGCGGTAATCCCGCGGTTGGGATACGCGGTAGCTGCGAACAGCGGCGATACACCGAACGGAACAGCATCCATTATCGACTACAATCACAGCCATACGCCGGACACGGCCGCTATCGTGCCGATTACAACCACCTCCGGTACGACCACAACGACGGCCAACAGTGTGGCAGTCGGACTCGCGCCACGCGGCGTGGCCATCGATCAGGATCGCGCCTTGGCGCTGGTGGCTAACTCCGGATCGAATACGCTCTCTTCGATCGACCTGACCGTGTTGTTGCCAGGGGCGGTCACGACGACGTCGCCCGTGGCGACAACCGTGGCTCTGAGCGGGCCGCCGACAGCTATAGCGATCAGTCCCGACCAAGCGATCGCGGTAGTTACGAACCTGCAGAACACCGGCACAAGCGTTGCCTCGGCAGGATTGGACGTGGTGCTACTTTCCGGGGCCACGCCGGTTCGGAGCACGACCGCTTCGGTGTCATCGCTGACGGCGAGCCTCACGGGCATTGTGTTCGATCCGGCGCCCGCGTTCAATCCGACGCCCACAGACGCGGTGTTTTACGCGGCATCAACACAGCAGAACGCGGTCTATGTATTCGATCCGAATACCGGATCCACGAATACGATCCGGGTGGGCATCAACCCGTATTCGCTGGGCTACAACTTCCAGACGGGAACATTGCTGACCATCAATTCGACATCGAATACCAGCTCGATCATCGATTCGCAGAACCTCAAGACGCGCCAGACGCTGGGGATCAGCAGCCAATCGCAGTTCGCCGTGGCGGTGGACAACTGGTTCAACACGGCGGTAATTGCGGACCAGAACAACAACCGCGTGCTGCTGCTGGCTTTACCCAAGTAAGCGTCGGGTCAGCGGGGAGATGCGTCGAGTAAGTGGGAGAAGGGAGTGCGCAGGCATAGCGATTGCGGGCATATCCACAAGTCCGCTATACTTTTGTATTTGTACCGTGGCTGCCGGACTCTCGAGGGGACAACGGTGCCGGGAGCGCAGGTGGAAACCCGGAGAGAGTCGCAGACAACGCGATTGTTATCGCTCCCTACGGTCCAGCAAAGATTGCCACCGGTCGACGGTTAAGAACGCAAAGGGTTGACATTCCTCGCCGCCCAACCGCGGAAATGGATGAGCGGCCCGGAGAACAACAAGGAGAATACAGTGAATTCGAGAATCATGATTCGCATGGCTGCGCTGAGTGTTGCTTGCCTGCTGGGAACAGCGGCTGTCTGGGCACAGGGGACCACCACGGCGGGCGCCGCCAGCGGGACAAAAGTGGCGGTGATCAACGTGCGGCAGGCGATTGTGTCCACCGCCGAGGGCAAGCAGGCATCCGCGGAATTGCAGTCGCAGTTCGCGCCGCGACAGAACGAACTGGAAAACCTTAACAAGCAGATCAATGATTTGCGGCAACAACTTGCCGCCAATCAGACCACCTGGAGCGACGAGCAGAAAGCCAAGGCGACAACACAGGGACAACGGTTAGCTGCTCAGCTTGAGCGCAAGAACAACGAACTCAACGAGGACGTGCAGGCCGCGCAGGGCGACGTCGTGGACCGCATCGGACGGAAGATGATGGACGTGCTGGACCGCTATTCGCGAGAAAATGGATACGTGGCCGTGTTCGATACGTCGGCGCAGAATTCACCGATTCTGTTTGCGTCGTCGGGTATTGATGTCACCCAGGACATCATCAAGCTGTACGATCAGGCTTATCCCCTGAAAGCAGGCGCGACCGCGTCACCGGCAACAAAGCCAGCGGCCAGCACGCCGAAGCCAGTGGCGAGCGCGCCGAAGCCAGCGCCAGCGACGAAGCCGTAAGCATCCAGGACGAAATATTGCCGGGCAGCAGAGGGTTGCGGCCTGAAGAAGGCGGTAGCCCTTTTTTGTTTCCGCGCGATGGTTTGCTGCCGGCTAAGGAGCAGACTCGACGGGTGGCGGCGGAGGCTCTTTCGGTTTGCTGATCTTGTGTGTGGTCTCTACGTCGAAGAGCAGATAGTCGCTCAAGAAGTGCCTGTGGTGGTAGCGCCTGCCGCGAAGCTCCATGTACATGTCGGCGCTCCAGGGCAGCCAGAGTTGCGCGTCTCGTGCGGCGAAATTGACGGGGCCATAGTCGACCAGGAGATGATCTTTGGTCAGCCCAAGCCGGGCGACGGGATCCCGGAGATCGCTTTCAATACGAAGGACAGCATAACTGGCGCTGGAGATCCAAATGCGTCCTTTGATCGCGATGTCATACGTGGTGTTGCCCGCACGCCACGTTCGAACACTTCCAGCTTTCGCGTCGCGCTTCTCTTCGAAGTGAATTTGCCAGGCCACCTGCCCGCGCAAATTGGCCAATCCTTCGCAGGAATAATTGAAGCGCTCGCGATAATACGGTTGCAGCACATTCACACCCAGAGTGTTGAGGCCGGTGCTGATGATGACATCGGAAAAACCGGACAGGCCAACTTCCCCATCGCGAAATTCCTCCAGATAGAACGAGTTCTTCCGGAGGGGATGAACGAAAACGACATACGTGAAATCGTGCGCCTTCACCGCTCCCGGCCAGCCGTAGCGGTCAATGTCCTGGTGTTCGATATGCTCGGTGGCCGTGAATTTTTCAAAATCGGCCAATTCCGAGTTCATCCGGTGCAGTGCGCCATCCAAAATTGGTGCGGCCTTGCAATTCACCTGGGGAGCAACATCGTAAACGGCGTTATCGGTATCCAGCGGAGCCCAGGGAATTTCAACGAAAGTGACCGGATTCGTGTCCGGCTCAGGTGGAGGCGGAAGGCTCGCGTTGGACGCGGGACTTGGTTCCAGACCTTCGCTTTCCGCGCGCGCCACCATTTTCCTGGTCACGAACACGGCGGAGTCCTTCGGAAAGAGCCTCAGAAGCGATTCCCAAGTATGTTTCGCATCAGCGCGCTTGCCCTCGGCGTATTGAATCTCCCCGAGCAGGAACAGGGAAGTAGCACCCTTTTCCTTGGCAAGAGCAGCGGCGCGAGAAGCTGCGGATTCGGCATCGTTCAAGCGGCGGAGCTGGAAATAGGCGGAGGCCAATTCGAAGTCAGCGCGCCAACCCGCGCGCCCCAGGGACACCGCTTTTTCCAGTGGGATGACTGCATCCGCGGGTGCGCCGCCCTGCAATTGCATTTGGCCCAGTGAAACCAAAGCCAATTCGTTGTTAGGGTCCAGGGCCAGGGCGCGCTGGAAATCTTCACGGGCCACATCGGGATGTTGCAAACCGAGTTCCGTCTCGCCCAGAAAATAAACGAGGTCGGAATTGCCGGGGGCCTTGCGCAAGAGCTTGGCAAAGGTTTTTCTGGCACTTTCGTAACGATCGCGGTTCAAGGCCCCTATACCCAACTGCATTTCAGCACGGAGTTCCTGACGTAGAACCAAGCCGCCAGAGGGGCTTGCCGGGTCAACCGGTCCCGATTCCGGAATGAGGTAAATATATATCGGCAGGCTCCCGTGACTGAACCCGGAGCTGTAATGTTCTGTCGTTCTGCGGAAACCGGGGCAAGTCACTTCCACCTCGTATTCGCCGAACCCGAGGTTGAAAAAATGGGCCGCGGATGTGCCTTGCGTGGGCACGATGGCGTTATAGTTCAAGCGCGCGGAAGAGAGGTGCACGGCAGCCGCGGCATCGAGAGGATTTCCGTGCTGGTCACGGACGAAGATGTCGAGTTCAAAATCAGGATTGTTCGCAAGGTCGGCGGGTGATTCGGCAGTTGGCGGCATGACAGGGTGCTGACCCCAGAGAGGAACCGACAAGAGAACAAAAGCAAACCCCAACGCTGCAACGTGCACCAGCGTCAGCGAACACACAAACCTGTCGGGCATTCCGAGCCGCTCCCTCTGCTCAAGACACACACTCACACTAAGCTTACGCCATCGCGGGTCATGGGGGAAAGCAAGTGCCTGCAATGTTTCAGGCTGGTAGAAAACAATAACACGAAGGAATCCAGAGAGCTGCGGTTTGCCGGGGTCAAATGAGGGAACTGCAAGGATTGTACGTATTATAGTGACACCTGTGCATGGCAAAACTATTAGCCCGAGGCTGGCTCAGGACTCTCCTGTCCCGGCCCCTGAGTACCTTGCTTTTACCGTGCTGCGGGAATATACTGACTCTTCGCTCTGAAACGGGTCGCACCATAGAGTGGGCGCAAGCCCACTTTTTTGTTGCCGCCGGTGGGAACGAGCTTGAGACCGGCTTAGGCCGGGGAGTCTCCGCGTGAATTTGGAAAAGGTCCGCGAAGCCGCCGAACGGGTAGCACGTTCGGAGGGCTTGGAAGTCGTGGATGTCGAATGGAAGATCGGTAAGCAGCGCTTCCTGCGGGTGTACATCGACCGGTTGCCGCCGGCGAAGGCCGCGGAAGCTGCCGAAGGCGGTACGCCGCCGGACCCCTTCCCCAAGATCAGTCACGCGGATTGCGAGCGGGTCAGCCAGCAGTTGAGCGTGATTTTGGACATGGAGGATCTGGTGCCCGGTCCGGGCTATATCCTGGAAATCAGTTCGCCAGGATTGGATCGCGCGCTGAAAAAGGCCGGGGATTTCGAGCGCTTCACGGGCCGCCTGGCGAAGATTACGACGATCGAACCTATCGCCGAGGCCAAGTTTTTTGAAGGGCGGTTGAAGGGATTCGCGGAAGGAAAAGTCCGCATGGAGTTGAAGGGCAAGCAAGCACAAGTGGTGGAAATACCCTTGGAGATGATTCGAAAGGCCAACTTGGTGGTGGAATTTTAGGAACAGGAAATGGCGAATCTTCTTTACCAACAAATCGAGATGCTCAGCCGGGAGAAGCACATCGAGCCGGAGGTGGTGATCTCCGCCATCGAAGACGCCATGGTGGTTGCGGCTCGCAAGTTTTACAAGACGGAAGAGGACCTGCGCGGAAAGTTCAACGCGGAATCCGGCCAGGTGGACGTGTTTTCGGTGCTCACCGTGGTTGAGGAAGTGGCCGACCCGAAGCGCGAAATCAGCGTTGCGGATGCAAAAAAGAAAAATCCGGACGCCGCAGTAGGCACGGAGATATTGACCAACAAGCCCACGGATGTGCTGGGGCGCATCGCGGCGCAGACCGCCAAGCAGGTGATCCTGCAAAAGGTGCGCGAAGCGGAACGCGACACCATTTATAACGAATACCACACCCGCGCGGGTGAACTGGTCACCGTGATCGTGAAGCGCTCGGAAGGCCCGGACCTGATCGTGGACATGGGTCGGACGGAAGCGCGTCTGCCGAAGCGCGAACAATCCAAGCTGGAAACCTACAACATCGGCGAACGCCTGCGCGTGGTGATCCGCACGGTGGACCGGGCGGCGAAGGGTCCGCAAGTGATCGTATCGCGGGCCGATGCGGCGCTGGTGCAGCGATTGTTTGAGATGGAAGTGCCGGAAATTTACGACGGCACGGTGCAAATTCGCGCCGCGGCGCGGGAAGCGGGCGAGCGCACGAAAGTGGCGGTGGCCAGCCGCGACAAAGACGTCGATCCCGTGGGTGCCTGCGTCGGCATGAAGGGCATGCGCGTGCAATCCATCATCCGCGAGTTGCGCGGCGAGAAGATCGACATCATCCCCTACAGCGAAGAGACGGTGGCTTTTGCGCAGAAGGCCCTGAGCCCGGCCAAAGTCACGCGCGTGCAGATCGTCGATCCGGAGACCAAGAAACTGGAAGTGATCGTGGAGGATTCCCAACTCTCCCTGGCCATCGGGAAAAAGGGCCAGAACGTCCGCCTGGCCAGCAAGCTGATCGGCTGGGACATTGATATCAAGAGTGAAGAAGAGAAGCGTCGCGAGATCGAAGAGCAGATGACCGCGCTGACCACGGCGGTGACGCCACTGACGGTGCTCGCGGGTGTCGGGCCAAAGACCATCGAGAAGATCGAAGCGGCGGGAATCACCTCACTCGAAAAACTCGCTGGGATGACGCCGGAGCAATTGATGGAAATTCCGGGCATCGGCGAAAAGATGGTGGACAAAATCTATCAAGCGGTGAACCGCTTCTATGAAAGCGGAGACGCCGCCGCCGAAGGCACAAGTGAAGCGGCCAGCGAAGCCAGCGCCGAACCCGGGGCCGAAACTCCGGTGGAACCTGCCGCCGAAAAAACATCCGAAGCTGAAGAACCTGCCGCCGAGGCTACCTCCGCGGCCGCTGCATCTGCGGAAGCGCAAGCTCCAGAGAAACAGCAGGAAGAGAAAAGTTCCTAACGAAGCATGAGTGACGCATCCCAAGTCCGTATCAATGAACTCGCCCGCGAACTCGAGGTCAAGGCTAAAGCCATCATTGACCTTCTTCCGGGGTTTGGCGTAACGGAAAAGAAAACACACTCCAGCTCAATCACCGTCGAAGTTGCGGAAAAGGTTCGCCATCATTTGAAGGGTGTTGCCGACGCCGAAGCGGCAGCCGATGCGGAGCGCGCCGCGAAAGAAGAGGCGGCAAAAGCGGCGCTAAGGCGGCCCGTGCTGCATGCAGCAACAACTGCGGCTCCAGCGAAACCTGCTGCGCACGTCCCCGGTGCACCTGCAACACATGGCCCTGCAGCCCATGCGCCCGCAGCCCATCCGCCATTGGCTCCCGTTGCGCCGAAAGCAGTTCCTGCGGCGCCTAGTGTTGCTCCGGCCCCCACCGCGGCTGTTGCGCGGCCAGTGCCACCGGCAGTGCCCTCAGCAGCGCCAGGTCCCGTGGCCGTGAAGCCGGCGGCGCCTGCGGCTGCTCCCGCGCCCGCAGCAGCGCCAAAACAAGCGCACCCGCCCCGGCCTGCCGCTCCTGCCGTACAGCCGACAGCAGCGCGTCCAGCCCCCAGTGGAGCGCCACCAGCAGGACGTTCAGCCCAGCCCGGCACGCAACCCATGGCAGCGCGCCCAGCGGCCGCCGCTCCTGGTGCACCGGCACGCACACAAGTTC
>Ga0187857_10004252_pt1 | contig 10868 bp, 6 predicted proteins | sample June2016WEW_8_10_FD_132984 | JGI IMG/M metagenome (GOLD analysis project Ga0187857, IMG submission 132984) | Peatland microbial communities from SPRUCE experiment site at the Marcell Experimental Forest, Minnesota, USA - June2016WEW_8_100 | ecosystem: Environmental > Terrestrial > Soil >...
CATGAAGCAACCGATACGCATTGTCGGCGCCGGACTTGCCGGCTCGGAAGCGGCCTGGCAATGCGCTCGCCGCGGTATCGCCGTCCAGTTGTTCGAGATGCGGCCGGTTCGCTCCACTCCTGCTCATCAGACCGCAAACTTCGCCGAACTCGTCTGTTCCAACTCGCTGAAGTCTGACACCGAAAACACTGCGCCCTGGCTGTTGAAAGAAGAAATGCGCCGGGCCGGGTCGCTGTTGATGGAAATCGCGCACCGGACTGCCGTTCCCGCCGGTCACGCGCTCGCCGTCGATCGTGAAAAGTTTGCCGAAGCCGTCACGGCAGCGATTGAAAGCGAGCCGCTTATCCAGGTTATACGCGAGGAAGTAACTGCCATCGACGAAGCCGGCGCAATCACTATCATTGCTACCGGGCCTCTTACGTCCGACGCGCTCGCCGGCGAGATCCTGCGCCTAAGCGGAACTGCGCAGCTCTACTTCTACGATTCCATCAGCCCCATTGTCGAAGCCGATTCCATCGATATGTCGCGGGTGTACATGGCTGCGCGTTACGACAAAGGCAGCGCCGATTACATCAACTGCCCGATGACCCGGGAGGAATACGACCGCTTCCTGGATGCGCTGCTGCAAGCGCAATCGGTGGAGGAGAAAGAATGGGAAAAACTGAACTACTTCGAGAGCTGCCTGCCGGTGGAGGAGATTGCGCGCCGCGGCCGTGACACCTTGCGCTTCGGGCCGATGAAGCCGGTTGGGCTCCGCGATCCGCGTACCGGGCGGATGCCCTACGCTGTGGTACAACTGCGCCAGGAGAACCTGCGGGCCGACTCCTACAATGTGGTAGGTTTTCAGAACCACCTGAAATTTGGCGAGCAGGCACGTATCTTGCGGCTGATTCCCGGGCTGGAAAACGCAAAGTTCCTGCGCTACGGGCAAATCCATCGAAACACTTACATCAACGGACCTGTGCTACTGCGTGAGAGCTTGCAGATGAAGGAACATCCCAACGTGCTGATCGCCGGACAGATTTCCGGCGTGGAAGGCTATGTTGAATCGATCGCGACCGGCCTGCTGGCCGGCATGCACGCTGCCGCACTGGCCGTGAATGCCGACCCGATGCCGCCGCCGCGCGCCACCGCGTTCGGCGCATTGGTGAACTATATCTGCCACGCCGACGCAAAGAACTTTCAGCCTGCAAATATTACTTTCGATCTGCTGCAGCCGCTGGACGAGGAAACGCGCCGCCGTATCCACGACAAAAAGCAGCGCCATGCCATGGTTTGCCAACGCGCGCTGGAGGAGCTAGCGACCTGGCTGGACGTCGAGAAAAGAATCAGTGAAGTTCAGCAGAGTGCTGAATGAAGGAACTCCAGAAGCTCTGAGAGAGCCTGGCATTTTTCTCCCCCTCCGGTCGCAATAGAACGGAGGCGAAGTGTTCATCTAGGCCGCAGGTGCCATCCCGCGCTCCGCAGGATTTGATAACCAAAGCGCCAATTTAACTTGACCGCGGTTGGGTTTGTTCATAAGATACGGCCCACTCGCTCCCAGGGGGCCGATCCGCGAGCCTCGGTTCCCGCTTTTTTTCGACAGGGAATTCTAAATAGGAGAGCAATGATGCGTTTGCCAAGACCCATTTCCTCACGCGTTCTTAGGAACATTCTGACTCCAATTTTCTGCCTTGCCCTACTGGTAGCGGTGGCGCAGGCCCAAACCTTCACCGTCCTTCACAACTTCAGCACCGGAAGCAACGGCTCTAATCCTTTTGCCGGCTTGACCATCAACGGAACCGGCAACCTCCTCTACGGAACCACCGGAGCCGGAGGTACCGGGACCTGCTCGAATGACGGCCTGACGGGTTGCGGCACGATCTTTAAGCTCCAGAAAATAGGCAGCGGCTGGACCTTCGATCCGCTCTACAGCTTCCAGGGAGGCACGGATGGGGAATTTCCCGTGCGCCCGATGACCATCGGACCCAATAGCACTCTCTATGGCGCAACCCTGGGCGGCGGAGAGGGCACGTGTACCTACGACGGGGACTCGGGCTGTGGCATCGTTTTCAATACAGGACCGCCCCCAACGCCCCCGATCACTCCACTCCAAAAATGGAATGAGAAAGTGCTATATCGCTTCACGGGCGAGGGTGATGGCGGAGTTGCGTTCAGCACCGTTATTTTCGATGCCGCGGGAAATATGTACGGCACCACAGTTTACGGGGGCACAAACGGCCTTGGCACAGTCTTCAAGCTTACGCCCTCCGGCGGCGGAAACTATACGGAGAGTGTCTTGTACAGCTTCGCCGGTGGAAGTGATGCAGCAAACCCCCTTGACGGCCTGATATTCGACACCGCGGGCAACCTCTACGGCGCGACCGCCACTGGCGGCGGCTCGGCGACGTGCACTAACGGATGCGGCACCGTTTTCGAGCTGTCACCTTCCGGTTCCGGTTGGACGGAGAAGGTACTCTACAAGTTCCAGGGCCCCAGTGATGGCGAGAATCCCAATGCCGGGGTGGTCATGGACACTCCGGGCAACCTGTATGGCAACACCTGGCAGGGAGGTCCGGGCGGCGGTGGAACGGTGTTCGAACTCTCGCCTTCCGGCAGCAACTACATCTTTACTCTGCTCTACAGCGTGCCTGTAAGCGGGTTTGCGGTTGGCCGCGTGGCCAGGGACTCGAGCGGCAACCTCTATGAAGCACTGCAAAATGGAGGAGCCAATAACGATGGTCAGATTTTCGAACTTACTCCGTCGAATGGCAACTGGATCTTTACCGACCTGCACGACTTTACCGGTGGCAGCGATGGTTCAAATCCCATTGGCGGAGTGGTGCTTGATTCCAGCGGCAACATCTACGGTACGTCGTTGTTCGGAGGATCTAATACCTGCGGCAACGGCGCCTATGGCTGCGGCAATGTCTGGGAGATCACGCCGAACTGAAATTGCTTAGGGAGTAGCTGAAATTCTGCGGATTCAACTATGGCCGGCGGGCTTCGTGCTCGCCGGCCTTCTCCATCACCGGCAGCGTACTGAAGCGCTCTTAGAAGTTCGGCTTCTCCAGCGGCGGCTGCGATGCTAGGAAATCCTGCCGCATCCGCTGGACGTAGCTCTGGAGCAGTTCCTGCACCCGCTTCGCATCGGGCGATTTCACAATCAGTCCCACGTGGTGTTTCTTCTCGTCCATTCGCCACACGATCTCCGGATCGTTGTAGGACGAGGTATCGGGATGCTCCTGCCGCGCCAGCGAAACCAGCAGCCCGGCGAAATCTTTCTTTGGCATAGGCGGCTCGTACGGCGCTTTGCCTCCGGCAATTTCCACCTTCGCCCATTCCGCCCACATGTTGATGCCGGTCGCGGCTTCAATCAGGTCGACGATGTGCGCTCCGCCCACGCGTGCCGAGGTCTCCAGAAAGTACAATTGGCCGTCGTCGCGGCCGCGGATGAATTCGCTGTGCGAAACCCCGCGCACCATCCCGAAGGCCTTCATGACCTTGCGATTCATCTCGATCAGCGGTTGCGCTTCCGGCGAATCCAGTCCCAATGTACTGGTGGAAAAGATGTCGCCCTGTTGGGACACGTCCATCGGCGGCCGTCCATAGCGGCTGGCGATGGAGAACAGCACCTTGCTTTCGTAGAAGATCGTGTCCACGTGATAGATATCGCCCGGCACGTACCGCTCCACCAGATAGAACGACTGCCGGTCGCCCAAGTGCTCCAGCGCCGCCCAGAATTCATCGCCACTGTGAATTTTCTTAATGCCAATCGAGCCGGCCATCGACCTCGGCTTCAGGACCCAGGGCGGAGGCACGCGATCCAGAAACTCGCGCAACCGCGTGTGGTTCAACACATGCAGGAAGTCGGGCACCAGCAGTCCTCCGTCGCGCGCCTTTGCCCGCATCGCCAGCTTGTCGCGGAAATAGCGCGCGGTGGTGTCGCCCATGCCGGGCACGCGCAGGTGCTCGCGCAAACTCGCAGCCGTCTCCACATCGAAGTCGTCCAACGCCACGATGCGGTCGATGGTCTCGTTGCGCGCCATATAGCTGACGCCCAGCACCGCGTCTTCCAGCTTCCACTGCTTCTGCACGTCGGGCATGTAGAAGATTTCGTCGATGCTCTCGCGCGGCCAGGCTGCATCCTGCAGGCTGTGTGAGGTCAGCAGCAGCGTGCGGCAACCTTGCCGCCGGCACTCGCGGATGAACTCAATGCCCTTGTAGTAGCTGGCCAGGCATAGCACGGTGAGCTGCCTCGTTGTCGATGACGGAGATGTGGTTGAGGACGACATACATTGCCTCCCGCACGTAGCGGCCTGCGCGAATCTTCTCGCCTCAGCGCAACACTATAGCAGGCGGATGCATGGATCACGCTCCCCGCGCCGATACCAGTATAGGTGCGCGGATTCCCCGCTATTGACACGGTCTCGCCCCGGAAGCTATAAGCGAACTGTCTGGCAATTGGGAAGGCGGTTAGAATCCGCCACTGCCCCGCAACTGTGAGCGCGGAGGTCCGACCAGCAAGCCACTGGAGCGATGCTCTGGGAAGGCGGTTCAGGACCGATGAGGCGCAAGTCAGGATTCCGGCCAGGCGCTTACCTATTGTCCGAGTTGGCCTCGATGGGAGGGCCAGTCGGCGTCTTGAAGACCTGCTCGCGGGTCATCTGGAAGATTTGTAGCACGAGGTTCCCGTCCGATACGTACTTGTGCGCGGGATGAAGTATGTTTGAGCGATCGGCGGCGGCGCTATGAAGAAACTCTGGCGCTCTCTGCCGCTGCTGTTCATTTTGACGTCCTACGCGTGGGCCGCGCGCTGGGAGCGCGACGAGACCGGGCGCGAGGTCGCCGTTCCCGATCACGCGCATCGCGTGGTGTCTCTGGCGCCCAGTCTCACCAACACCGTGTATGCGCTCGGAGCTGCCGGCGATCTGGTTGGGATTACCGATTACACCGACTATCCCCCGGAAGCTGCCCGCCAGAAGCCGAGCGTTGGCGCGGTGGTCAATCCGTCGCTGGAGAGAATCGTGGCGCTGCATCCTGACCTGGTGCTGGCCTTACCGGAGTTCAATGGCGCTGACAGCATTCAAGGACTTCAGCGGCTGGGCATTCCGGTGTTTCTGTTCAACACGGGCAACATCGCCAATATCTACCGCAGCGTCGAAGCCGTTGGCCGTGTCATGGGACGAGAGCGTGAAGCTGCCGCGCTGGTCGCGGAGCTGCGTTCGCGCGAGGCCAAAGTACGGGCGCAGTCGGCAGGCAAGGACAAGCCATCGGTGCTGCTGGTCCTCTCGATTGACCCGCTGATCACCGCCGGGCGAAACGCTTTCATCACTGAGATGATCGCGGCGGCCGGCGCGCGTTCGGTGACCGACGACGTCAAGCAGGACTGGCTGCAAATGAATGTGGAGGCGATTCTCCCTCGCAAACCGGCTTACATCCTGCTGGTGAAGGGGGGGCCGGTCAGTTTGAAGGACCTGCAACAACACGCTGGATGGGATTCTCTGGAAGCGGTACAACGCGGACGAGTGCTTGTCATCGACGATCGCATTCAGGTTCCGGGCCCGGTCGCGTTCGATGGACTGGAGGATTTGGCCCGGCAGATACAGGCCGTGCAGTCTCACTGAGATCGCATGGAAAACCACAACCCAATCACCGGATGTACGAGAAGCGCGGTGAAAATCCGCCACTGCCCCGCAACTGTTAGGGACAAACAACCAACTGTCGAGTAGACCACTGCGCAAGCGGGAAGGTGACAGTTGGGTCCTAAGTCAGGAGACCGATCCGGCGAGACACGCACACACTCCGAGGGGGAGTTTATGCAACGGATTTGCGCTCTACTTTTCTTGCTCCTGACTTCGGCTCTGGCATGGTCTGCTGAGCCAACAATCTCTGGCACGGTTGCCGATTCATTGGGCGCCGTCGTTCCCGGAGCTACTGTAGTCATGGTCGCGAACGGTAAGGACATCGCAACCACCACCACCGATGGCACGGGAAAATTCCAGTTCAGCATTGATCATGCGGGCCGCTATTCGGTACGAGCGGAAGCTAAGACCTTTGCCGCTTCCAGCAGCGCGGAGCTTTTTGCCGGGCCCGTACACAACGTCGATATCACCCTCACACTTTCGCCGTCAGTAGTGGCGCAGAACATCGTCGTGGCCGCCACGGGGATACCCACGCCGGAAGCCCAGATGGGGACCTCCATCAGCGTGATCGACAGCACCGACCTGAAGACCAGGATCAATGTTGATCAATCTCTTCAGGATCAGCTGGGCGCACAGGTGGTTCAGACAGGGCAGATGGGCGGAGTGACATCGCTCTTCGTGCGAGGCGGCCCCAGCGACGCCAACAAGGTCCTGGTCGACGGTATTCCCGTCAATGATGTCGGCGGCGGCGTGGATTTTTCCTACTTGCAAGCCGACGGTTTTGACCGTGTGGAATTTCAGCGCGGCCCGAACAGCGCGTTGTACGGCTCCGATGCAATGGCCAGTGTGGTCAGCATGACCATGCAACATGGCGAGACGCCGTTGCCGCTGTTCACCTTCGCCTCCGATGGCGGAACTTTCGGCACCTATCACGAGAATGGCAGCGTTGGCGGCTATTGGAAACGATTGGACTATTTCGCCGATTATTCGGGATACGGCACGCAGAACAGCACCCCAGACAGCCAGTTTCACCGTGACGCTTATATGGCCAACCTTGGCTTTCAAATAACGCCAAACACCAGCTTGCGGGCGACTGCTGAACGGGTCGTAGCCGGATACAACTCGGCTAACGCGATTGCCGCGTATGGTATTCCTGACGATGCATCCAGCGACCAGCAAAACCTGCTTTTCGGCGTCACCCTGGATAATCACGCCACGTCGCGCTGGCACAACCTCTTGAGCTATGGCGGCCTGCGTTTGCGCTCCCAATTCAACGACTGGGCACCGACCGGAATTCCTTTTGACCCGTACGGCCTGGGATATCCGTCCTACTACCTGGGAGCTCCCGTCACCCAGCAAGGCGCCAACGGATACGTCGTCACGCCGGCGGCAGTAGCGCAAGTTGAGCCTCTCCTGGCAGCGCCTGGGCAGGCCGTCTTTCAATACGCCGGAGTCTACCCGCAACTGTCGTCGTACTTGACCAACACCAACACGGTCTATGCGCAAACCGACTACCGGGTGAACGAAAAGCTCACGGCGCTGTTTGGCTTTCGCTATACCAACGAAACCGGTTTCACCTACAACCCCGGCGTCGGAATCGAATCCACCGACCGCAACAATTTCAGCTACCTGATGGAGATTCAGGGTGGGCTATGGAGCCGGCTGTTCTACGCCTTGGGCGGAGGCATCGAGGACAACGCGGTATTCGGCGTGGCCGGAACGCCGAGCGCGTCGCTGGCTTACTATCTGGTGCGGCCCGGCGGCAGCGGCACCTTCAGCGGAACGCGGCTGACCTTCAACTTCGCGAAGGGCATTAAAGAGCCGAGCATCTACTACCAGAACAACTCGCTCTATGGGCTCCTGGAAAACACTTCGATAGTTCCCAACGGTCCGCAATTGATCGAGCAGTATCACATTCATCCCTTCCTCGCCGAGCAGTCGCGCACCTATGATGGGGGAGTGCAGCAGCAGTTGTTCGACGGCAAGGCGCAACTCTCGCTAACCTACTTCCACAACGAATTCACCAATCAAGCCGAGTTCGTCGATTCGCAATACCTGGTGCAACTGGGAGTACCCGTGGAAGTAGCTGAGGCGGAAGGAATCTTCGGAGCGGCGGTCAACACGCTGGACTATCGCGCGCAAGGCGCGGAAGTGGCCTTCCAATATCAGGTGAAACGCGGCCTCACAGTACGCGGCGGCTGGACCTACACCGACGCCGTGGTACAGCAATCGTTCGCCAGCAGCGCGTTGCAGCCGGCCATCAATCCGCTGTTTCCCGGCATTCCGATTGGAGCCTACTCGCCGCTGATCGGCGCTCGTCCCTTCCGCATCGCGCCCAATACTGGCTACGCTGGCGTCGATTGGACCTATCGCAAGCTGTTTCTCTCGGCGATGGGGACATTCGTCTCGCGCCGCGACGACAGCACGTTTCTGACCGACACTAACTTCGGAAACACGCTGCTGCTGCCCAATCGCAATCTCGATTCCAGCTATCAGAACATCCAGCTGTACGGCAGCTATCAAGTCAAAAAGTACCTCGGCCTCTATACTTCGTTGTCTAATATCTTGAACCAGCACTACCAGGAGGTGTATGGATATCCGGCGCTTCCATTTACGGTTCGGGCTGGCATCAAGCTTACTTTTGGGGGCGAGTCATGGAAGCTGAACTGAGAGTGCCGGTAAAGCCGAACGCGACGGTTGAGCGCCCGTTGCAGCCGGCGGTCGCACCACGAACCGGACTCGCCGCGGCCGGAGGTCAATCCAAACTGGACAACAGAATTTCCACACGCACGCTCAATCTGGTGCTGCTGGTTGCGCTGGCGCTCGCGATTGTTGCCGCCACCGGATTGGGAGCGGTTCGCCTGCCCATCTCCGAAGTGCTCCGTACCTTCCTGCATCCGTCGCGGGCCGGCGACGCGGGAGAAATCATTTTCCAACTGCGTCTTCCCCGGGTACTCGCTGCGGCGCTGGTGGGAGCAGCGTTGTCAGCCACCGGCGTGCTGTTTCAAGGCTTGTTTCGCAACCCACTGGCCGATCCGTTCGTTCTGGGCACGTCCGGCGGCGCTGCGCTGGGCGGCGCAGTCGGCATCTTCCTCATCCCTTCGCTTTCCTTCGCCGGCTTTGGCGCCACTGCTGTGTTGGCATTCTGCGGCTCGGTGCTGACCATGATCCTGGTGTGGTATCTGGCGCGTGCGGGCGGTCGCTTCGCCATGGAAACTTTGCTGCTGGCCGGCTTCGTCATCGGCACGATGCTGAATGCCGGCACCGTCGTCTTCGAGATGCGCGAGGAAGCGTCCAACTCCGGCCTGCGGGTTCTGGCCGCATGGCTGCACGGACAGCTCAGCATTCCGACATGGAGCCAGCTTGCACTGATCGCGCCTCTGGTCGGCATCGCCATTGTGCTCGGCTTGCCGTTGGCAGGGCGGTTGAACACCCTGGCGTTGGGCGAGGAATACGCGGCACAGCTCGGGGTCAGCGTTGCCCGAGTTCGCGTGGCAACGGTGATCCTGGGATCGCTGCTTACTGCGGCCGCGGTATCGCTAGGCGGCCTCATCGGATTCGTGGGACTGCTGGTGCCGCACTTTCTTCGCATCCTGATTGGCCCCAACCACGTTCGGCTTCTGCTTCCCGCTGCCTTGGGTGGCGCCACGTTCCTCATTCTGGCTGACACCTTTGCCCGCACCGCCTTCGCTCCCACCGAAATTCCGGTGGGCGTGTTCACGGCGTTCCTGGGCGGGCCTGCATTTCTCTATCTCCTGAATCATCGGTCGCGGGAGTCTCGCCAATGACCGCCCCCATTCTGGAATTCCGCAATGTCTCCTTCTCGTATGGCCCGCGTCTCTTGCTGGACCGCATGTCTCTCGGCATCGATACGCAGGAAATGGTCGCGCTGGTCGGCCCGAACGGGGTTGGTAAGACCACGATGCTGAAGCTTATCTCTGGGCTGCTGCCGCCCGCTTCGGGTGAAATTCTGCTGCAAGGCAGGCCGCTGGCCGGCTGGTCGCGCCGGCATCTGCCGCGCACGGTCGCCCTGGTTCCTCAGGAGCTTGAGATTCCCTTCAACTTTCGCGTGGAGGAGATCGTCGCGCAGGGCCGCGTGCCCCATCAGACGCTGTTCGGCGGTGCCACGCCAGCCGATCACCGGGCGGTGGAGAGCGCTATGGAAGCAGTCGATATCGTGGGGCTGCGTCACCGCCCTTACTCCGAGTTGTCAGGCGGCGAGCGCCAGAGAGTGAAGATCGCAATCGGCCTGGCGCAGCAGCCCAAGCTCATGTTGCTCGACGAGCCGACCCAACACCTGGACGTCGGCCGCCAGATTGAACTCGTTGCCCTGCTGCGCCGGCTCAATCAGCGCGGCATCACGATTATTGCCGCGGTACATGACTTGAATCTTGTGGCAGAGAACTTCCTGTCCGTCATCTTGCTGACGCCGGCCCCTGGATGGATCGCCGGCTCAGCCGCGGAGGTCTTGCGTCCCGAACTGCTGCAACGTGCCTTCTCCGTCAGCCAGTCGGCCTTGGGCCGGTACTGTGTGTCGCCATCTTCCGACGGGTTGACGCAAGTTCGGTGAAAGAGTTGGGTTGACAGCGCCATACACTAGCCAGAAATTCGACTGCCGATCTGGTATGTTTTCACGCGGCATTTGTCTTAGAAGAAGGGACTGACACAATGACCAGCATTGCCACCAAGAAGGGCGACGGCGGACAGACGAGTCTGACCGGCGGCCAGCGGGTTTCCAAGTCCTCGATCCGTGTGGAAGCCTATGGCACGGTCGATGAGTTGAACTCCGCCATGGGATTCGCGCGTTCCATCTGCGAAGACGCGAATCTACGCGACCGCACCCGGGCGATTCAGCTGGAGCTGTTTCAGGTCGGCTCCGCGTTGGCGACACCTCCGGAGAACCGCAAGGGAGAGCCTCCGCTGAATGCGGCGATGATCGACGCTCTCACCGATCAGGTTCACGAGCTGGAAGCCATCGAAGGAATGCTCTCCGACTGGTCGATTCCCGGCGAGCACGCGGCAGCCGCGGCTTACGATGTCGCTCGGACAGTTTGCCGCAGGGCTGAGCGCTGTGTCGTGAGATTGATCGACTCGGGTGAAGTTGTGGACGACAATGTTCTGCCCTATCTCAATCGGCTTTCCGATCTGCTTTGGCTCTTCGGACGCAAGCTGGAACTCGATGCCGGCGTCAGCGGCTCGCTGCGAGACGCCAATCGCAAAAGCGGCCCGCGATGGTCACGGGCG
>Ga0187857_10004254_pt1 | contig 10861 bp, 8 predicted proteins | sample June2016WEW_8_10_FD_132984 | JGI IMG/M metagenome (GOLD analysis project Ga0187857, IMG submission 132984) | Peatland microbial communities from SPRUCE experiment site at the Marcell Experimental Forest, Minnesota, USA - June2016WEW_8_100 | ecosystem: Environmental > Terrestrial > Soil >...
GCGAGCCATTGGCGGATCACGCCATCGGCCATCGGCGTGCCCCGGTCATCGGCCTTGGGCTTCTTCGCCTGAGAGCAGAGGCCCGACACGGACTTGGAGTTGCGCCCCCAGGTCAACGGCGGGTTGGCTGCCGGGTAACGCCCGTTGCCGTCGCCGCGCCAACCAACGGGGCAATCCGGCGAAGGCTTGAAGTCCGCCGCGCCCAGCCGCACCTGCTCCCCCTGGTCTGCAGACGCCATGCCCGGCCACACGAAAACCAGTCCTAGGGTGATACTCAGAATCCACGGAACTACAGCAGGGTTGCATCGACGCATCGCAGGGGGTCTTGGTGCTTCGGAGGTGGGCTGGAAGGCAGGGAGACGCCAAATCGCATCTTCATCATCATACGTGAAACCGAGTGGCAACGCGAATGGCCGCCAAACCACCTTTGCATTTCCCGCACGCCGGGAGTATCCTGGACAATCCCGACGCCGGAAGAGCACTACGTCCCACAGCCGTCCAGCAAGTCTAATCTTCAGCTTGAGGACAACCACGATGGTGGGGTTGCGACGAAATGACCAACCGCAAAGGAGCTTGTTCATGACTCATGGATCGAATACGCCCGTGTTTGGAATGATGTTGTGCGGCGCAAGCCTTGCTTCTGCGATCGCCGCGGGCGCGAGGTTGGAGTTGTCACGATCGGCAGCACCGCCGGACCTGAAGATCACCGTCACGTCTCCCGGCGTCTATCGGGCGGTCGTCTGGCAGCAGTCCGGCGGTGGGATCATGGAGTTCTACAACCTGGCGGCCGATCCGGGCGCGACAGTCAACCTCGCCAAGGACACGGCGGGACGCGGACTGTTCGAGATCGGTTGGCACGGCAACGAATTCAAGAGCCCGCCCGGGAAGGACCACTGCTGCACGAAGCATGTTTTGGAGGCCAAGCCCGGCAAGGCCAAGGAAGGGACCTGTTACGACGGCTGCCGCGATTGGCCGTCGCTCGGGCATAAAGAACTAAAGGCGGAGGGACAACTCGACGTGATCGAGCAGGGCCCGGCACGCGTGCGCGTGCGCGCGGCGTCCTGGTTCACCTGGTGGTCCAAATATGCGGACAAGGACCTTCCCGTCGAAGCCATCTACACCTTTTATCCTTCCGGCCGGATCGTCGTCCAGGTCCACGTGCGCCGCTTGGGCGACGCGCCCATGCACTGGAGCACCGAGTACGGCCCACACCTGATGTTCCCCAGCCACGACAAGCAGCCCGACGCCGATGCCGGCTTCACCTGGAGCACGCCCAAGTGCAAGAGGTACGATTTGGCGCCCTCTGGGCCCGAGGAACTCCTGCTCGCCGTGAGCGAGAAGGCCAAAACGAGCTTCATGCTGGCCATCCCGGCCGAGGAGGAGCGCATCTTCGATCGCTACATGCGGCATAATGGCCGCTCGATCGGCTTTGACCGCTCGGGCTGGGGCTCGCACGGGATCATCATGGAGCCGGGCTACGACAATACCTGGGCCGCCATGATCCAAATGGGTGCCTCGGGAAATGGCTTGGCGCCGGAGATGAAGACCGCTGCCGACGCGTTGCCCCTGGCGCTCCAGTACCGTAATCCGCCGAAGCTCGCCGTGAAAGGCGGCGTTTTGGTGCTCGACGATCCGGGCGATCTGAACAAGGACGGCTTCAACGAATCGGAGGGTTGTTACGTGCTGCGCGGTGAAGGGCCGATGGAGTTGACTTGCCCGAGGGAGAGTGTGCTTCACCAGCCCGCCTTCAAGTTCGTCGGTTGTAAAGGCAGCCTGCCCGAGAAGGTCACGCTGGACGGCGTGGATGCGGCGTTCGTCGCCGACTCGGCCAGTGGCGACGTTGTGATTCAGTTGCTCGCGACAGTGAGGGCCGGGACGAAAGTCGTGATCGGGAAGTAAGCCGCGCTACATGGTACATACCATCCCCGCGCGCACAGAGATCTGCAAACGTCGGTGGGCGCGGGTGCGACCGATGCGTCCTGCATCAATGATCGCCTCTGCCACGGCCGGAGACTGGCCGCAGTACATGCGCGTCGCGGAGCACACCGGCGACGCGGCCGACGAGACGCTCGCGCCGCCGCTGGAACTCCGCGCGCAGGTCCCGCTCGACGACGCGCTCCTCGCATCGCCCGCCGTCGCCGGGCGCCGGGTTTACGTCGTCGACCAGATGGGCCGGGCCTACTGCATCGACGCGAAGATGAGCGCTGTGCTCTGGCAGTCGCACCCCGACGGCCTCGACGCAAAGGGCGGCAACACTTCGTCCCCCCTGCGTGGCGAACGGCCGCGTCTATTTCGGGACGACCGCGGGGAAGGTCCACGTCCTCGACGCGGCGACCGGCCGCATCGCCGCAAGCATCGACGTCGGCTCGCCCGTCACCGGCGCGCTCACGTTCGCCAATGACTCGCTCTACTTCCAGGACCTCGGCGCCAAGGTCGTCCGGATGAACCCCGCGGGCAAGGTGCTCTGGGAATACGACCACTACGCCACTTACAGGCACAATGACCCGCGGTTCGAGAAGGATTCGAATTCCGGGCAGCTCGCGTCGGAGAAGCCCATGTACGGGGGCGGCGAGGTCGCGGTCAGGGGCAATCGTCTCCTCGTCAGCCTGGGCTGGGACGTCTTCTGCCTCGACGTCTCCGACGGCAGCGTGAACTGGTGGCGCCCCGTGGGCATGCCGGCCGGCCAGTATCCCGTCCTATCGGACGGCGTCGTCGCCTTCGCGTCCATTGCCAAGGGAGAGAAGGCGCCGGTGATCCAGGCATGGGATGCGCTGAGCGGCGCGGAGCGGTGGCGGTTCAGGTTCAGCGAGTACAAGGAATCGCCGAACGCCTCCGGCTGCGTCCTCGACGGGACCATGTATTTCTCCTGCGGCTCGAACAAGGAGCCCGGGACGACGGTCGCGCTCGATCCGCCGACGGGCAACGTCCTCTGGAAGAACGAGTATCAGTTCTGCGAGGTTACGCGATGAGAATTCCTATTCTCATTGCGCGCCTCCCCGCGGTTTCAGGTTGGGAACGCCTTCCCAAATCTTGAGCCCCTGTTGGGTGAACATCTCTAGCAAGAGAGTGCCCATGATCCGATGGCCGCGATGATTCGGATGGGCTTCGTCGGAGAACAGATCGCCGAGACACTGCGGATACCGCGCACAGAACCCCTTCCGCATATCCAGCAGCGCGCAATCCGTCTCCTTTGCGACGCGGCGGGCTTCCCCACTCACCGCTTCCCCGTTGTTCCAGTACGGACTGCCGATGCCGGGATACGGCGTGGGCGTGCCGATCACGACCTCGATCCCCTTCGCCTTCAGGAGATCCACGCACCTGGCGAGATGGATTCGGTAGTCCTTGCTGCTCCCGTAAATGGCGTCATTGACGCCGAACTGATAAACGACGAGGTCCGGCGTGAATGCCAGGATGTCGTCGATTCGTTTCACGGCGAATTCGGCGGCCCTTCCGCCCGCGCCGAGAATGACGACGCTAAGCCCTTCGCCGACCTTGGCGTCGGCGCCCACGGCGGTTTTCCACTCCTCCTTGTCTAACCGCTTCCAGACAAACACGGGGTTTTCATACTTGAATCGCTCCGCGAGCCCTTGGGCGGCGATGCCGGCATAGAGCAGGCGGAATTGATCCATGTCGCGCTCCTTGCTTCCCTCCTTCGGCGCATACCAGAGTTGGGCGCCGGCGGTGATCGAGTCGCCGATGATCACGATCGTGACTGGCTTCTTCGCCTTCAGCTTCTGCAAGGTCTTTCCGATATGTTCCCGGCCGCAGAGGAACTGCTCCGCCGAAATGTCTCCGGGAAGGTCCTTGCGGGGCGTCGGACGAATCTCCTCAACCTTTTCCTCTTTGAACAGATGCACGCGGTCTACGATGAACCAGTTGGACGCGTTCGTGTCCGCCCGCTCGATCGTGAAGTTCGGAAAGTAAAGTTGGCGACCTAGCACCGGCGGACGGAAATCCTTCCAACGCACAAACAACTTGTGCCAACTCGCATTCTTCAAAGAGAACTTGTACGGATTCTCCACGTACCAATTCCAGCCGAGCACACCTTGGGCTTCAGAGCCATCTCCCTTCACCCACAGGCACACGCCCTGCCAATTCGTGGGGTTGCGGTCGGCATCGGCTTCGACCTTCACGCCGATATCGTAAGCGATCACCCGGCCTTTCGCGTCCGGAGGCGCATAGATGATCATCCCCGCGCCGTCTCCCACCGATTCCGTGGTGCCGTAATTCCAGATCCTTCCCGACGACCACTGGTCCCACACCCGGACCCCGGGCGAGGTGCCCTCCAGCAAGAGCTTCTCGCCAGCCGGCACCATCGGCGGAAGAAGCAGCGGATCCGCCATCAACGGCTTGACGACCGCCGGCGATTCGTCTCCCCAAGCCGCTGTATCCAACGCCGCCATCATCAACAGAACCGCCCCTGGGATCGACTGCCATCCGCCTCTTGCGATCATACAATGACTCTCCGGATTGAAGACTGACAGGTAATCATCGTACACTCGGGCCAACAGCACTGCAAACCGAACGTCGGCCAAGTGGGACAGCTTGGGTGGGACTGCACTCTGTTTGCCCCCCGAGCCAACGCAGGCTATGATGTCGCCAAGCGGACGTGGGGCGCCGCCACAACGAACACACACAGACTTCAGCCGCGACTTTATTGGAAAGGGAGCTTCAACATGCAAAGAATCCTGGTCCTGGCGCTGGGCCTCGCCATTGGGGCTTGTACTGATTCCATCAACAACCTGCGAAGCGGCGTCGCGCGGGGCAGTGCGGGCGCTGCCGCAGCCTTGCAAGACAAGCAAACGGATGCCACTCCCGCCGCCGTTGATGGAACGATTCAGAAGTCGACGAGCGCCAAGACCCCGGCGAAAGCCATGGAGCTTGGCCGCTCTCCGATCACGTTCGTCGAGGCCCAGAAGTTCAACTCGCCTTCCTTCAATGGACACGAATTGCTGGAGGCCCACACCCCGTGGTTTGCCGAACTGCGGCGGAACATCTCCAAAGACCCGGTCAATCCCCATTCCGACGAGATGCTCCGCAGAATGGTCCAGGCCAAAGGCACGGTGAACGCCAATGGCGTCTCCGGCCCGTTCACGCCGCCGACCTGGAATTGGTACACCATGCCGTTCAACGTCGTGTCCGGCAATACGCCCAAGAGAACGATCAAGGGCACGTGGTCCTATTGTCCGGCCGGCACCGGGCCTTACCTGCTCCCGCCGGAACCGGTCGTTTCGGAAGGAAATACGCTGCTGACCTACCCCGTCGATGCTCTACCGAGCCCGGGCGATCACCACCACCTTTTCCTGGTGCGCGACGAAACAACAGGCGGTCCTCTTGAACTGTGGGAATACTACCAACTCCTAGTCAAGAAGGATTCGTCCGGCAACCGGCAATCGATTGCCGGGGCCAGCTATCGCAGGTTCGATTTGAAGAATGGCGAGAACCCCTACGCCGACACGAACTCGACGGACGCGGCAGGGCTGCCGATCACTCCTTTGCTGATCTTCTATGACGAGGTAGCTTCCGGGGCCATCCATCACACCCTGCGCGGGTGCCTGAACAACAGCGACATTTGCCCCAAGTACGTCTGGCCCTCGCGCACAAACGCGGGCGCATGGAATCCCAAGGGCATTCCTTACGGAGGCCGGATGCGAATCAAGCAAAGCTGGTGGGACGCCAATGCCGACACCGTGCTGGGCGTCAAGACGCAGGCGCGCGTTGTCGGCGAAGCGATGCGCAAATACGGCATTATCGTGGCCGACGGCACTGGCGGTTCCAGCATCGAAATGTGCGGCGTGGCGGACATGCGGTGGGAAAAGGACTTCGTTCAGCGTCTGAATCGCATTCCGGTCAGCGCTTTTGAAGTGATCGAGTTGCCATCCACCCTGGAAATCACCGGTCCCAAGACGCTTAAGGTCGGCCAGGCCGGAGCGTGGACTGTGGGATATGGGAACCCCAATGAACTGGGGCCTTCGGGTGGAGCTAACGTCAACATCTACACCTATGACCCGACGAAAATGAACAAGAAGGACATGGTCGTCTATCCCTTTGTGGGCCTCAAACCCGACAAGCGCAGCGGGACCAACAGCCATACCTTCAAGAGCCCTGGCAGCTATGTGATTGCCCCGTACCCGGATTTTTATGTTGGATGGGAGGGCGGATTTGTGATCACAGTGACGCCTTAGAACGCCAAAAACAGTACGATCAGGCGTCGTGTTTGGTTACGTCTGCGTTCATTGTTCTAGGCGTTCTTAGTCAGGATGAAGGAGGACTTGCGATGTCCGATCAATCAGTGACGCGCCGGGCGGTTGCGGCCGCAGCAGTCCTGACGTTGTGCCTGGCGGGGGCCACGGCCGGGCCGCCGAAAACCGGACCGCTGGTCCGCGGTTCTGTCGGCGAACCTCGGGGCGGGTTCCGCGCGCCGTGGCGCACCCACGACGGATTGGTGCCGCTGTCCGGCGTCCGCCAAACCAAGGCCATCGAAGAAGAAGCGGACGTGCTGGCGAAGACATCAGACGAGAAGGACCAGCGCGAAAAGGCCCCGATCATCCGGGATGGCGTTGTCTGGCCTGATGGAATCGTGCGCGGAGCGAACTTGGGCGAGGCTGCCACGGAAGCGGACATCGCTCAATTCGCCGAGCAATGGCACGGCCGGGCCTTGCGGATCTTGGCCGAGAGTATCACGGCGCGCAAGCCGCCTTACGGGGTGGACCTGGCGGTGAAGGCGAAGTACTTCCACCGCATCGACGCGTGCCTGAAACATGGGCTGCTCACGGTGTTCTCGCCCAGCGCCTCGTTCGACGACAACGACAAGTTCTTCGGCAACGAGCCCTGGCTGGCGGCCTACCGGGAGTTCTGGCGAGAGGTCGCCGCACGCTACAAGGACCAGGGGCCGATCGTGTACGACCTGGTGAACGAGCCCTGGGGCAAGGAGGCGCGCCGGCGCTGGTCCAGTTATGCCAAGGAGCTGACGGCGGCCATCCGGGAAGTCGATCCCCGGCATACGATCATGGTGGAGCCGCCGGAGTGGGGGTGGCCCGAGGGCTTTCAGTACCTGGAGCCCACGGGCGATCGGAACACGGTGTACAGCTTCCACTTCTACGGCCCGATGGACTTCACGCATCAGCGCGGCAAGCAGGGTCATATGACCACCAGCGAGGAGCAGTGGCGCGATCGCGTTTATCCCGGTTTCATGCAGGGCGAGAAATGGGACAAGCAGAGGCTGCTGAAGGAGGTGCAGACCGCGGCCGCTTGGCGCGACAAGCACGGCGCGCGCGTATGGTGCGGAGAGTTCGGGGTCGCACGCTGGGCAAGGGGGGCGTACCGCTGGACTGCCGACTGGATCGATCTGCTCGAACAGGAGAAGATCGGCTGGGCGTATTACGAGTACCGGGGCTGGCTGCCCATGGACATGGAAATGGATCCTCAAAGACGGGAAGCGACGCCGCGAGGCCAAACGGATGTTGTACGGCTGCTGCGGCAATGGTTCGACAAGAAGGACTGACAACATGCACGGCGTGACGCTGAGCTGCGGGCACACAATCCGTTTTGCCGGGTTGGCGATTTCCACAAGTACAACAAGGAGTTGCGGGAAGTGATGAGTTGCCTTGCCTGGTCCGCCAGGCACGGCGCACCGCCACCGACCGCAGTGCCGCTCGACTGCGGGTACGGGAAGTGGCCCGCCGCGGCAAGGGCGTGGCTGAAGGAAAATGCCGAGACCTATCGCATCCAGCGGTTACACGACCAATTTCACCCACTACCTGATGCCCCAGCCAAATCTCGACGTGCTCGCGCCGAACATCAAGTACTTCGCCGACCATTGCGTGACCGGATACATGGCACAGGGCAGCCACACCTGCATTAACGCCGAATTCTCGCACCTGCGGATGTGGGTCCTGGCCAAGGCACTTTGGAACCCGGAAGCGGACAACCAGGCCTTGGTGGCCGAGTTCTGCAACGGCTATTACGGGTCGGCCGGCCCCGCAATCCTGAAGTACATCGACGCGATTCACAAGCCGGTGCGGCAACAGGGCGGCCTATACGTCACTTGCTACAATGGATTCGATGCGCCGTGGCTGGCGCCGGACGTGCTTGTTGAGGCGGAGGGTCACTTGCGCGAGGCGGAGGCAGCCGTAGCCGGGAATGCCGCGCTGCTGGATCGGGTTCGCCTTGCGCACCTCCCCTTGCAGTACGTGCTCGCGGTTCGGCAACCCACCAGTCCGACCTGGAAGCGGATCGAGCAGGAGTTCGGCAAGATCGACCGGGCCGCTTTTGCCAACCGCTTCGCCGGCACGATCGACCAGTTCTTCACGAAGACCGGAGTCGCCGCCTAGAAAGAAGGAACCCGAAGAGAGTCTTTTTCCAGTAAGCCCTCCCGCGCCAGGACGGCCAGCAGGACGTAGTAGTTGTCTACCAGGAAGCCTTCGTAGCCCCAAGGCGTTCCGTCCCACGTCTTCCAGTCGTTGGTCATGCCGTTTGGGCCGAAACCTTGAAACTTGCCCTTCTCCATGGCGTCGAGCATGGGGAAGAGGATGCGGTCGGCCTCCTCGCGGCGGCCGAGGTCATAGAGAGCGGCCAGGGTGAAATAGGCGAAGCAGGCTGAAGCCCCGCCGTTCTGGTAAATCTGGAATCCGTCGGAGCCGTCTTCCTTTTGCCCCGCGCCCCAACGGTGCTGCAAGTCCACGTAGTCTTTTCTCGGGATCGGGATGAGATTGCCGGGCAGACCGAGGTCGAAGCGGTTGTAGCCCACGGCCTTCATCTTGGCCAACAAGCGATCCATGATGGCGTTGGCCTGGTCCCTGGGGACGAGCCCGTAATGGATGGCGATGCCGTTGACCCAAAGGAAATAGTAGTCGTGAAGTTTGCCGTCGGCGCTCTTCCAGCCCGCCAGTACGCCGGTGGCCGGATTATAGAAGGTCTTGAAATAGGCGCCGCGGAGTTTGTCGGCGGCGGCGCGATAACGGGCTGCGTCCGCGGTCTTGTCGAGTTTCGCGGCCAAGCGTTCCATGCCGCCCAGCGCGCGGTAGGCCAGGGCGTTGGCGTAAGCGTCCTCGTGGCCAAAGCCGATGGCGTCCCACCAGTTCGATGGGCGGTACGTGAGGTGCGCCGGCCACGACCCGGAGTCGCCGCTCTCGACGTATTCGATCAGGCCGTTGCCGTTGCGGTCCGCGGCCAGCATCTTCTCGGCCCACTGCCGGATGCCCGCATAGTTCTTCGCCAGCCAGACCTTGTCGCGGGTCCCGTCGAAGTAGTCCCCCGCGGAAATCAGGAGTGAAGGATAGGTGTCGGCGGCCGCCTCCCGGAACCAGGAGGGAGCGAAGTCCCCGTCAAAGGCCGTGTAATTGGGCATACCGTAGGCCGGTATGCCTTCCAGGATCCGATCCAGGCTCTGGCGCACCAGGTCCAGCGCGGCGAGACCCTCGGCCAGCGGCGGCGAGTACCGGGCGATGTCGGCGTACTCATAGTAACAGAATGCGGCGCTGTCGCTGCCGGCGTGATTGGCCAACAGCCGCAGACGCGGATTCAACTGCAGGATATTGAGCCAGTTGCGGCGGAAACCGTTGTAGCGGGCATCGCCGACCGCTGCCGCAACTTGCGGATGGACTTCGATGACGTCCCAGCAATACTCGACCTGCCGCCGCCCGCCGGTCGCCGGGGGAAAGGTGATTCGGACGAAGCCCGCGCCGACCCGGTTGGCATCGTACCCCAACGCCGCGTCTTTCCAATTCGCCGCGGTGATGCGAAACGTCCCTTGGTCGGGAAAGTGCAGAAGGGCCGGCAGCCGCACGCTGCCGTTGGCGTTGATGTGGCCCAAGAGAGTCGGGTGGGCCAGTCGCGGATCGAACTCCAGCACCAGCGGTTCGGGCGAATCATCGTCGCTCCAGCGGGACAGAAGCGCGAACGTCTTTTCGCCAAGTCGGAAGGTCCACCGGGCGGGGGCGGCGGACGAAAGTCCTGCGCGGCGATATTCCAGGGTCGCACCAGTTCGCACCGCGGCCGCGGGCCGCGGTGGCCCGACCGGCGGCCGAAGCGCGCTGCACCGAAATTGGCCCAGCCCCAGGCTATCAACCACAAGGCTCGTCAACTGCGGCCGCATGGTCGAAAACTCCGCTGCGAGATACTTGCTCTTGAAAGCGAAGGATGCCTTGCCTTCAACGATGCCCGCCTTCTGCTCGGCCGCCGGCAACCCCCGGGCCAGCAGCGAACTTGCCAAAAGCAGTGCAATGGAGAATGCTTTTACGTTCATAGTCGACTCCATTATCGGCACCTGTCTGGTGATCTATGCCATGTTAGCTGGGAGCTTCGCAGAAGTACAGCTAGCCCGTTGATTTCCGGCCGAGAACCTGGTGCCATTTCTATTCGACATAAGTGTGATGCCCTTCAAAGGCGGACCAAGGGCCATCGATGGTTGACACGCGGATACGGTGCGAGCATACTGTCGCTCAGCGCCCACCCTGATTGCCCGCCGTCAAGAACACTCCATCCTGGCCCGCCGTCCAATCCCACCCAAGACGGAGAATCGATAATAATGCGTCATCAACATCTGGCGTTGACATTGGCCGTAGTCGCCGCCAATTTCCTTCTCGCGACAGAGTGTGGCAGGGCACAGTCCTCTGCACCGCCCGCCGTGCGAACTGCTCCCGGTGAGAAGCCTCTCGCCCTCGACTGGAGCAAAGGCCAGCCCAAGGAACTGTGGCGGAAGAAGGTTGGCTGGGGTTATTCCGCCGCCGTCGTCCAAGGCAACCATGTCTACACAATGGGCTACGGCTTCGCCACCGGTGGCCACGAAGACACCATTTTCTGTTTCGACGCGGAGACAGGCAAGACCGTCTGGTCGCAAAGGATCGGGATGCGGGCCTCC
>Ga0187857_10004255_pt1 | contig 10858 bp, 8 predicted proteins | sample June2016WEW_8_10_FD_132984 | JGI IMG/M metagenome (GOLD analysis project Ga0187857, IMG submission 132984) | Peatland microbial communities from SPRUCE experiment site at the Marcell Experimental Forest, Minnesota, USA - June2016WEW_8_100 | ecosystem: Environmental > Terrestrial > Soil >...
CCTACCACCCCAAGCTCGAAGACGCCATCCTCCCCCAAACCGACGACCTCACCGCCGCCGTCCACTGCCTCCTTGAATACTAATCGCCTTTGCCTGGCCTACTTTGGAGTGCGGCGGCTCGCCGCCGCTTTTACGGCTGCATGCCCCGCCACCAACCCACAATTCTGCCACCCCCCTCCCTAAGCCAAATGCGCTTCTCACTCTACTCTTGGGTTCGCCTTTTCTCGGACTTCTCTCCCCCTGCAACTTTTTCCTCCCCTTTTTCGTATATATGTTTAGAATCCATTCGATACCGCTCTGTGGGGGTACCTTATGCTTTGCTCATCTTGTCAGAAGGAAATCGCCCCAGGTTCCAAGTTTTGCTACAACTGTGGCGCAAAACAGCCGGACACGGTCGCCGCAGGATCTCCTCCATACGTCGCCGCTCCCAAGCGCCTCATGCGGTCCAGCAGAGACAAGAAACTCGGCGGTGTGTGCGCCGGGCTGGCCGACTATTTTGATCTCGATCCCACGCTGGTTCGTGTGCTCTGGCTTTTGGCCTTCTTCTGCGCCGGCGCCGGCTTCTTGGCCTATATCATCCTGTGGATTGTGCTTCCGCTCGCGCCCGCGACCCTGCCCGTCACTGTGCCGGGTGCTCCCGCTCAAGTCTGACGGCTCGGCGGCCCACGCCATTTCCATTGCTTTAGGCGGAGTGGGACTCTGGCCCTACTCCTTGCCGCCCCTCGCCACCCGTCTCTGTTTCCCGCCACCTCCGAAGATCAAATGATCCATCGACACAGCCCCTGCTCCCACCGTGGCCAGCGCAAAACACGCCGCTCCCACAGCCAGCGGGAATTCATACTCCTTCACCGCCATGTACCCGTGGCCACTATGTACTTTCCAGATTGCCACGCCCATCTCAATCGCCAGCAGCAACGCCACCGGCCTTGTGAACAATCCCAGCACCAGCAACAGCGCGCCAAAGCCCTCTAGGATTCCTGCCACCGGCACCAGGTAGCCCGGTAGCCCATGCATCACGAAAAATTCTCCCATTCCCGCGTTCGCGTGTACCAGTTTGGGATATCCGTGATACACGAAGATGATTGCCAGGCACACGCGCAACACCAGCAACGCCAACGGCTGCACTCCATTCAAGAACTTCATTTTGATCCCCCTGTGTCTCCCACCTTACTTTTGTTCCCGTTGCCTTTCCAGACTCACGTTGGTGCGCTGTGTCACTTCGGCAACGCGCGTGAATCGGGTACAATTTGTCAAGTAGTTATGTCTCTCGACGAAGCTCGGGGAAAAATGAAGTTCACCGATCCCGATTGCGAAATCGTTCACGCGGCGCGCGCCGGCGGCGCCACTTTTGGGGATAGCGAATGAAGCGAAAGCTTCTTGTAGCCGTGCCGATTCTGTGTCTCGTGGTCCTGCTGGCTTGGTTCTTCCGGCCCAGACACGAGTCCCTCGGTGCTGCCTATGTCAGCGAACGCAGTGTCACTCTCTGGAGTGGCGTCGCTCAGGTGCGCGAACAGCTTGGCGTCCTTCTCTATGGCGATCGCGTCGAAGTCCTCGCCCGCCGCAACGACAACGTCAAAGTCCGCAACGCCGCTGGCGTCACCGGATGGGTTGATGGCCGCTACTTGATGGAGCCGGAACTCTGGCAGCGCAGCGCGAAACTTCTCGAGCAAGCCAAATTCTTGCCCGTCCAGGCCCGCGGCCGCACCAAAACCACCACCAATCTTCGCGTTGCCCCGGGCCGCACGGAGCCGCGCCTCTATCAGTTCGGCCGCGGTGCCGAACTCGAAATCTTGGGCCGTGCGGTTGCCGATTGGGTGCAAGTCTCCGACGAAAAGGATACTTCCGGCGATGCCGAAGAAACCAAGCAGGAAGACTGGTTCCTCGTCCGTGGTGTCGCCACGCGCCCTCCCGGTGAAGGCGTCGTGCGCAATTCCGCCATCACCACCACAACGCAGCCCGGCGACCAGACTATTCCCATCGCGGGCTGGGTCATCGCGCGCTTCGTATCACTTGATGTACCGGATGCTGTCCGGGAAGGCACGAATTCCGCGAACGTGCGTCCCCTGGCTTGGTTCGAGCTGAATCGCGTCACTGATCCCGATGGCGATCACCCGCAATACCTGGTTGCCGGCACCCGCAGCCCGGAAGGACAGCCTTGCGATTTCACCACGCTTCGCGTTTTCACCTGGAACGCCAGGAAATCCCGCTATGAAACCGCTTATATCGAAAATGACCTCTGCGGCGCCCTCCCCATTCAGGTCGGCAAGGGCCCCAAGGGTGAGCCGGAATTTCGCTTCCACCTTATGGATGGCGCCAGGGAAGAGCGCGCCTATCACCTCAACCAAACCATAGTCCGCCGCATCCGCGAAGAATCTGCCTCCAAAAAGAAATCCACCGCCCATCACTGAACGCTCTTGCATTTGTAGCGGCCGCTTTCTGCCTGCCCGCCGTAGGAGGGAGGCGGGCGCCTTCGACGTCTTCCCGCCGCCCACCAAGTCCACCCCTGTGTTAGATTAATTTCCGGGAATTCAATGACCCTCCACATCAACGAATCCGAAGTTCGCCAACTCCTTACCATGCCGATGGCCATCGACGCCGTCGAAGACATCTCCCGCAAGCAGGCCCAAGGCAATGTCTTCATCCATCCGCGCCGCCGCTTCGAACTCGGCGACGGTGGGTTCTTCCATCACATGGCCGCGCTCGACAAAGCAGCCGGCTTCGTTGCCTCCAAGCAATACACCTACGTCAAGGGCCAGCTCTGCTTCCTCGTCACTCTCTTCAGCGCCACCACCGGCGAACTTCTCGCCCTCATCGAAGCCGATTACCTTGGCCGTCAACGCACCGGCGCCGCTTCGGGCGTCGCCACCAAGTATCTTGCCCAGAAAGACGCCCACTCCGCCGCCATCATCGGCACCGGTGGCCAGGCAAGAACCCAGTTGGAAGCGATCAACTCGGTTCGCCTGCTCGATTCCGTTTATGTGTATGGCCGCAATCCGCTGCGCCGCACTCAGTTTTGCGAGGAAATGTCAGCGCGCTTGAGTATCAACGTGTATCCCATGGAGTCCGCAGCCGCTGCCGTGCGCGGCGCCAAAATAGTTTCTACTGCCACCACTTCTTCGCATCCCGTATTGACCGGCGGGGATTTGCCCGCTGGCATTCACATCAACGCCATCGGCGCCAATCACGCGCACAAACAGGAACTCGACGCCGCCGCCATCGCCAAGGCCAATCTCATCTTCGTGGATTCCATCGAGCAGTCCAAGCAGGAGGCGGGCGACCTCATCATCCCGTTCAAGCAGCAACCCGAGCGCTGGAAGGATGTTCACGAACTCGCGCAACTCGTCGCCGCCCAAGTCCCCGGGCGCACCTCGGACCCCCAGATCACCCTCTTCAAATCCAACGGCATTGCCGCCTGGGATCTCGCCGTCGCCGTCAAGGTCTACCACCTGGCTAAAGAAAAAGACCTCGGCCGCGATCTGCCGTTCTATTCTTCCCTCGGATAGCGCGACTCCGCACTCCGGCAAGCGCGAAGTCACCTGTCTCATCTTCTCCGACGAATGGTTGAACACGCATGGAGTTTGTTGGCCAAGAATATCGTGCTTGAATAAGCACAGGTACTGTAGTTTCTAGTACTAGTCTTTGACGCATTTTTCTATTCTAGAGGCAAAGTTGGCGTGGTTGTTGTTGTTCCGGTCTTGAGGAGGTGCTGCGTTAGACGCAGCTCACACATCGCTCTCCTCACACCACCGGTTCTGCGGAAGCGGGAAACTTGCCCTTCAGTCGAAATCTCATTATCCCGCGCAGGCCGCTGCAGCATGTAGCAAAGGAGAGATACAAACATGAAGTCCGCAGCAAAGATTTTTCCTCCCGCCTGTCTCATATTACTTGCATTTCTCTTGTCCGCATGCAGTGGCGCGCCATCAACCAATACCGGCGGCGGTGGCGGCGGAACCACCGGCCCCTTCACTATCAGTGCGACTGTTACCGGGCTCTCTACTGGCAGTAGCGTGGTTCTTGCGGACAACGGCACCGACAAACTCACCTTCACTACAAATACCACTACCGCCTTCGCGGTTACCATTGCCAATAACGGCGCCTACGCCGTCACGGTTTTTACTCAACCCACCTCGCAGACCTGCGCTGTAACCAGTGGCAGCGGCAAAGCTTCCGCGAACGTGACCGTTCAAGTGAATTGCGCCATCGTTCCGGTCACCGCCACCATCGGAGGCAGCGTCAGCGGCCTCGTCGCTAACACGAGTGTAGTTTTACAGGACAATGGCGGCGACAGCCTCACCATTAACGCGAACGGGAACTTCACCTTTAAGACTCCTGTAACCGGCCCAACGGACGCCTACGCCGTCACGGTTCTCACCCAGCCGGTCGGCCCCACACAGATCTGCACGGTGGCCAATGGCAGCGGAACGGCTTCCGCGAACGTCACCAACGTGGCAGTCACCTGCGTATTGAGCTACTCCATCGGAGGCACGGTCACCGGTCTCGTCGGCACCGGCTTGATCCTCGAAAACAGCAGCGATTCCGAGCAGCTCCCAATTAGCGCCGCCAATGGGAATCAGGCATTCACGTTTAAGAATCTTGTTCCCACTGGTGCTGCTTATACCGTATCAGTCTTCGCCCAGCCGACAAATCCGGGGCAGACTTGCGTTGTCACACCCAGCACCGCCAGCGGCACCGCCACCTCTAATGTCACCACCGTTGTGGTTACTTGCCCGGCAATCACTTATAGCGTCGGGGGAACGGTAGTCGGTCTTGCCGGCAAAATTCCCACTCCCCCTAACAATATCAACCTCCCGCTTACCGATGGCAGCTTCGTCTTGCAGAACGTGTTGGGAAACACCCTGATTGTCACAGAAAACGGGCCATTCACCTTCGCAACACCCGAAGCCCTCAACGACCAGTTCCAAGTCTCAGTCTTCCATCCAGCGTCCAGCCAGCCGCAGGGCTGCACGTTGTGGGATTACAAGGGTGTGGTGACCGGAAACATCACCGACATCGTGGTCGATTGCGCGCATAACGACTGGACATGGATCGATGGCACGAAAACAGCCGGTGTAGCCGTACCTCCCTCACCTCAGTACGGCTCTTTCCCTTCAGGCGCACCTCCGACGATTCCCAATCCATTTACGAACACCCCTGGCGCGCGATACGGCGCCGCTGGGTGGACGGACAAAGGTGGTAATCTCTGGCTGTTCGGTGGCGACGGCTGGGAATTGGCCGGAGGCACTCCGCCGGACACGTTGGATGCACCGATGAACGACCTCTGGGTCTGCGTGATGACTTTCGATTACTGTCAATGGCAGTTGGTGGGTGGTTATAACCCGACGAAGGTGGGAAACACCACCATCGGGGCGGAAATCATAGCTGACGCGCAGCATGAGGGCCAAGGTGGCGTGTGGAGCAGTCCCGGCACGCCTTGGTCACGTTTGGGCGCGGCCACGTGGACCGACAGCGCGGGAAATCTCTGGATGTTCGGTGGCAGCGCAATTCCTGGATTTTTGAACGATCTGTGGGAGTTCGATATGAGTTCCTTCAACCCCGCCGACCCCACAACCTACACAAACAATACGGGGCAGTGGAACTGGGTTGGAGGGGCTAGCGGGTTTGACCAAGCAGGCACGTATTCGGGAGGCACGCCAGTTCCGGGAGCTCGCGTAAATGCGGTGTCGTGGAAGGATGGTTCCGGAAATTTCTGGCTGTTCGGTGGTTATGGATACGATGGCGCAACGCCCGTACCGACCCTTGGGTTCCTGAACGATCTGTGGGAATACAACACCACGAGCGGCACGTGGGTGTTTGTGTCAGGCTCCACGCTGGCGAATCAAAATGGGGTCTACGGCACTAAAGGAACCGCCGCAGCTTCTAACGTTCCCGGCGGACGCCAGGAGGCGGCGGGCTGGGCCGATGCCAATGGAAATCTTTGGCTCTTTGGTGGAGAAGGTGAAGACTCCGTTGGGACGGCAAACGGCATCCTGAACGATCTCTGGATATACAACATCGCCAGCAATCAATGGACGTTCGTGATGGGATCGACAACGGCGAACCAGACCGGCGAATATGGTCTTCAGCCCTTGGTTGGTCCCCCAAACACTATAGGTGCAGCCGGTACGGTGGGTCTGACGGGAGGCACGGCCGGCACCCTCCCCGGCTCGCGTTGGGGTGCTAGTAGCTGGACCGACAGTGGCGGAGATTTTTGGCTCTTCGGTGGATGGGGTCTGGATTCAACCGGAACGAATGGTAATGGAGCCCTCAACGACCTATGGGTCTACACTCCGAACTCAACTGCCGGACAGCCCGGCACGTGGACCTGGATCAAGGGTTCGAACACTGGTAGCGCCAACGGCCTCTATGGACCTATGACGCGCCCCTATCTGACCTATTACGTCTGGACTCCTGGTGGCCGCAGCAACGCGACGCGCTGGGTTGACGGCAATGGCCAGCTCTGGCTCTTCGGCGGTGAGGGCTACGATTCCACGAGTACAACCGGGAACGGCTACCTCAACGACATGTGGCGTTACCTGCCATATCAGGACTGAGCAGCGCTAGCGAAAACACACACAAGGCCAGAGTCCATTGAGCAGTTTGACGATGACTCTGGCCTTGGCGCTTTAGTGTGTGCGTCATAGAGTCCTCGAACGATTATTCGAGACGCCATGGCTATTCCGCTCCCCTTCCCACACGAATCGAATGGCGAAAGCTCAAATGGTGTTGCAAAAGACTGCATCTCTCCGCTAAGCACGTTGCTATAATGACTTTCGACGGACGCCGTGAACCAGGTTCTTCCACGGCGTTGCAACCAAACAGCTGGGCCGTGAGGTTCTGTTCGGCATTTCTGCAAGTGCGCTTTCCTGTGTTCTCAGTCAGGATTTTCTCTCTCGGTCTGCCAGGCGCCATGGTGGACACTTCACGACAACCGCCCAGGAACCTTCGTCGCTGACGTTGTCTTCGCTCCACGGGGCAGCCATGCGAGCTCTAGATGATCTTCCGGCGACGGCTTCGCTCCCCGTCGGTGAAGTACGCTCCGCTCTTGAAAAAGTGGTCGCTACCGCTGTTTTTCAGCGCTCTCCCCAGCTGCAACGCTTCCTGCGCTTTGTCGTCGAAAAATCCTTGGCGGGTGATGGCGACAAGCTCAAGGAGTATGTAATCGGTACGGAGGTTTTTGGCCGCCCCTCCGATTACGATCCGCAGTTGGATTCCCTGGTACGTGTGGAGGCCCACCGCCTTCGCGCTGCTCTCGAGGAATACTATCGGAACGACGGCGCCTCCGATTCCATTCTGATTGCGTTGAACAAGGGCTCTTACGCGCCCACCTTCCGTCGCCGCATTCTCCCAACTCCTTCCGAACCCCCCGCGGCCCTTTCTTCAGCCCTTTTGACGCGTAGGTGGATGTGGACTGCCGTGTTCGCCGCGGTCCTCCTCGTGTCAGTTTCTGTATGGCTTTATCTTTCCGGCAGGTTCCGCCATGCTTCTGTTCCTCAAGGCGCGACCATTGCAGTTCTTCCCTTCGACAATCTATCCGCCGATCCGGAGCACGAGTATTTCTGCTTTGGTTTGCTCGATGAAATCACAACGGACCTTGCAAAAACGCGACAACTGCGCGTCATTGCTCGAACCTCTGCCGCTCGTTTCAAGCGCGGCGACGACATCACCACCATCGGCAGTCAATTGAACGCCGAGGCCATCCTCGAAGGCAGCGTTCAATGGTCCGCCGGCCGCGTGCGCATCACCGTTCAGCTCATCAACGTCTCGGATAGACTCCACATTTGGTCGGATACCTTTGATCGACCTGCAGCCGACCTCCTGCGCGCGCAGGACGACGTTGCTCAAGCGATCACCCATGCTGTGCTCTCTTCCCTCCCCGGCAATGCCGGCGCTGCTCCTCTTCAAGTTCGCTACAGTCCCGATCCTCAGGCCAACCAGCTCTATTGGAAAGGCTCCTACTTCAGAACTCCCATGGGAAAAACGGGCTGGCGCTCGGATCTGGCCACGAGCGCGGACTACTTCGAACAAGCCGTCCGGAAAGATCCTCAGTTCGCTCTTGCCTATGCAGCCCTTGCCGACGTCTACGTCAGTCTGGGTTGGGAGCGCGGCGGTGGTCCGGTCACGCGCGATTTCATGACCCGCGGACGCCACGCCGCCGTGCGCGCATTGGAATTGGACGGTACGCTTGGCGGTGCGCATGCCGCCTTGGGCACAATTCAATACTTTTTTGACTATGATCCCGCCGCAGCGGAGCGCAGCTTCCAACGTGCCCTTCTGATGGATCCCAGCAACGGCAAGGCTCGCATGTGGTTCGCCCATGCCTTGGTTACCCAGCGCCGTTTCGACGAAGCCCGCGCGCAAGCTCTGCAAGCCAGGCAGCTTGACCCTCTTTCCTATATGGCCACCACGCATCTTGCTGTGGTCACTTTCCTCTCAGGCCGCAATGACGAAGCCATCGCCCTCGTACAGGACCTCTTGAAAATGGGAGACACGGCTCCCGCCCATGGTCTCCTTGGCATGGCGTTGGAAGTCCAGCAAAACTACCCTGCCGCCATCGCTCAATATCAGGCCGGTCTCCGATTAGTTCCCAATCATGCCTACATCAAAGGCATGCTGGGACATGCTTACGCTATGTCTGGACACAGAGAGGAGGCCATGCGCCTGTTGAAAGACGCCAATCTCAGCTTTGACGAGGGCGGCCTCTCAGATCTTAGGCTCGCCTATATCTATGTGGGTCTCGGCGACAAGGAAAACGTCTTCCTCCATCTCGAACGTGATTTTCTGCAGCGCGATACCGAACTGCCCTACATCAACGCCGATCCAATTTTTGATCCCGTCCGCAATGATCCCCGCTTTGTCTCCATCCTCCAAAAAATTGGACTGGCCAAGTGACGTCCTCGCCGCGGACCCTCTCGATTGCCTGCCTGTTCTCCCCCCACGCCCCGATTAACAGTTAAACTGTCTCCCCCGGCCTCCCGTAAGTGATTGAATCCTCTCCTCCCTGCGCCCGCTCTGTTTGTAACCCTGTTTAACTTGCACCTGCCTCGCCCCGCAAACAGACTCGACCCATATCCAGAGTCCGCCGAAGGCGTTCTCCACGCTTCCCGGGCAGCGCACAGCGCGCGGGGGCAGCACTTTCAGGGGGCTTTCATGACGTCTAAATCCTTGATCTTTTTGTCGGTGGTTCTCTTGGTTGCAGCAGGTTGTGGTGGCGGGAGTTCACCCACGCCTGCACCTCGTGTCGTCTCCGTTTCTGTTTCTCCTACTGCCGCCAACGTTCATGTCACGAACACCAGGCAGTTCACGGCCAGGCTGCAGAACACCGCATACTCTGCCGTCACCTGGAGCGTCTCGGGCAGGGGTTGTACTGGAATTGCCTGCGGTTCCATCACTGCTTCGGGTCTCTACACTGCACCCACAACCGTGCCGAGCCCAGACTCCGTGACCGTCACGGCCACCACCGTTGCCGACCCCTCGAAATCTGATACCGCCACCGTCAGTCTTCTCGCTGCTGTCATAATCACCGTTTCTCCGGCGAGTACCAAAGTGACCATGGGAGCGACTCAGCAGTTCACCGCCAACGTTCAGAATGCGATCGACTCGACCGTATCCTGGAGCGTCTCTGGCGCTGGCTGCTCTGGTTCTACTTGCGGCACCATCACCTCAGGCGGCCTGTACACTCCACCACGCGTTGTGCCCAGCCCCCCGAGTGTCACTATCACCGCCACCTCCGTCGAAGACATCGCGAAATCTGATGCCGCCGACGCCACCCTCGTCTCTTCCGTGGCCATTAAGAGCTGGCCGAATCCCACACAAGCCGCCAGCTTGAGCTTCTTAAGACTGGCACACGCCTCCGTCTCTCAATAGCACCCCCCGGCAGGCCTTCGCCGCACAGCATAACAACAGTCTCCATTCCACTCTTGACAGCGAGAGGGAGGCCATTTACAGTTCTCGAACGAACGTTCGAGACGCCATGGCTACTTCGCTCCCCATTCCCCGCGACTCGCAAGCCAAGCTCGTCCACATCCTTCGCCTTTCCGCCCAGATCTTCGCGGAGCGTGGCTTTGAAGGTGCCTCCATGAGGGACATCAGCCGCGCCACTGGAGTCTCGCTTTCGGGCCTTTACTACTACTTTGAGAGTAAGCAGAAGCTGCTCTATCTAGTTCAAAAGAATACCTTTACTTATATCGTAGATCGTCTCCATGCGCGCTTGGAGGGCCTCCGCGACCCCCAAACCCGCCTCCGCCTTCTGGTCCAAAACCACCTCGAATACTTCCTCTCCCATCCCCACGAAATGAAAGTCCTCTCCCACGAAGAGGCCCTCGACGAGCCTTTTCGCAAGGAAGTTGCCGCCATCAAGCGCCGCTACTACAGCCTGGCCCGCGAAATATACGATGCTATTGCACTCGAAGCCTCCGCTCCAGCTCTCAACCCGCGCATTGCTGTTCTTAGCCTCTTCGGCATGATGAACTGGGTCTACAAATGGCATAACCCGGAGATCGATCCGGGCGCCGAGGAGCTCACCGACTCCATCGTCGGCATCTTCCTTCACGGCGTCTTGCCCAGCGCCACTGAACACACGGAATTGCACCTGGCAACTGTTCCCGCCACCGAATCGGAGGAAAGTTAGTCGGGAGGGTTGGAATATTTTCAAGACGGAGAGATCGGAAAAGAAAACATGGCGACAACTACAAGCGCTCCACTGAAGGAACTCGTCAAATACCGCGTCGAGGACGGGATCGCTATCTTCGAATTGGACGATCCGCCCGCGAACACTTACACCTACGAGATGATGCAGCAGCTCGACACCGCCATCCTCAACGCGCGCATGGACGAATCCGTCCACGTGCTCCTCATTCGC
>Ga0187857_10004262_pt1 | contig 10850 bp, 10 predicted proteins | sample June2016WEW_8_10_FD_132984 | JGI IMG/M metagenome (GOLD analysis project Ga0187857, IMG submission 132984) | Peatland microbial communities from SPRUCE experiment site at the Marcell Experimental Forest, Minnesota, USA - June2016WEW_8_100 | ecosystem: Environmental > Terrestrial > Soil >...
AGATCATCCGCAGCGCCAGCTACACCTTCCGCGCCCGGCTGGCGTCCCGCTTCCAGGCCGGGCGCGTCTTCCTGCTCGGCGACGCCGCCCACCTCACCCCGCCGTTCATCGGCCAGGGCCTGGCCGCCGGGCTGCGCGACGCCGACAACCTGGCCTGGAAGCTCGCGCACGTGCTCACCGGCCGGGCCGGGGCCGGCCTGCTCGCCAGCTACGACGCCGAACGCCGCCCGCACGCCAAGGCCATGGTGAAAAAGGCCGTCAGGGTCGGCTGGGCGATGACCGGCGGCCAGGACCGGGCCGCCGCCATCCGCCAGATCGCCCTGGCCGCCGCCGTCCGCAGCGAACGCGCCTGCCAGGCCATGGGCTCCACCGCGACGCCGCGGCTGAAGACCGGCGCCCTGCAGCACGCCCCCCGGCGCCTCCTCCCGTCCCGCATCCCCGCCGCGCTGCGAGTCGGCGGCCTGATCCCCAACCCGCTAGTGTCCACCGGTGACAGCACGCCCGTCCGGCTGGACGCGATCCTGGCCGGACGCACCGCCGTGCTGACCACGCGGCAGCCCGACGCCGAGCTGGTGGATTTCTGCCGCCACCTCAGCCTCGTCCTGGTCCGGGTCAGCAGCACAGCACCCGGCACCGGAACCCCCGGACGACCCGGCGCGGGCCCAGACGCCGGCTGGATCGACGTCTATCTCGCCAGCGACAGACGACCCGCGGGCCTGCAGGTCCTGGCGGGCAACCCGGCGCTGACCGTCATCGTTCGCCCCGACCGCGTGGTCGCGGCGGTCGATCCCCGGAACCGGCTGCCACGCCTGCCCTGGCCCATCCCGGCCACCACCGTGCCCGGGCGCCCGGCCACGGCTCACCCGCCAGCTCATCCCGATCCCGCCGGTCCATTGCCGGCCGCGCGCTAGGAGGTTCGGATGTTCGTCACCGTCTCGCTGCTGCTGGCCGCGGTCTGCATTCTCCCGGCGGCCGCCAAGCTGCTGGGCGTCCCGGCAATGCGGGAGTCCGCCGCGCACTTCGGCATCCCCTGGCCCTGGTACCGGCTCATCGGGGGAGCCGAGCTAGCCGCCGCCGCGGGCGTCCTGATCGGACTGTGGCGGCATCCCCTGGGCCTCGCCGCAGGGGCCGGGATGGCCCTGCTGCTCCTCGCCGCGATAATGACCCACCGGCGGGCGAAAGATAGCGGGAAGGAGATGGCACCGGCGCTGCTCGCCCTCGCCATCACGCTCGCCTACCTAGCCATCGCCCTCACCAGCTAAGCGTGACGCGCGGGCGAGTCCTGCCCGATCATGGGAGCGAAACGGGAGCGGCAGGGCGCTGTCAGGTGCGGTCAGACGCGGTGACCGGAAGCCGGACAGCGTCTGTGATCAGCGCAGACGCCGACTACCAGTGGATTTGTTGGCCAGCGTGCCCAGTTCGGGACGAAGAGGCCGCCGGTTCAAATCCGGCCACCCCGACCAGGTCAAGGCCCATATGAGGCTTTCGGAAGCGGTGCCGAGCTGGCGCTGAGTAACTACGCATCGCGGCGCTGTTCGCCAACGCGGTACCGTACCTGCTATTCGCAGTAGCCGAGCAGGCCGTGAACTCCTGCACCGCCGGGATCATCAACGCCACCACGCCCACATGGACGATTGTTCTCGCCCTGACCCTGCGACATCAGAAGTCGGTTAGCCCGTGGCAGGCGGCCGGGGTGATCGTCGGGTTCGGCGGTGCGCTGCTGATATTCGCGCCGTGGGAGGCAAAATCGGGCGTGGCGTCGGCGGGAGGGCTTGGAATGCCTGGCAGCTTCGGTCAGCTACGCGATCAGCTACATCTACATGGACCGGTACCTAGCCCGGCGCGGGATGAGCCCCATCACGCTATCGGCGTGCCCGCTCCTCGCGGCGGCAGCCATGCTCGCACTCGCCCTGGCCATCACCGGTGCCCGGCGCCGCATGTCACAGCCGTCAGCGTCACGGGCGTGGTCATCCTCGGCGTGATCGGAACCGGCATCGCCTACGTACTGAACTACCAGATCATCACCAGCGAAGGCGCCACCATCGCCTCCACCGTCACCTACCTGCTGCCAGTCGTCGCCATCGTTCTCGGCGTCCTGGTCCTCGGCGAGAGCGTCACCATCACGGCACTCGCGGGAATCGCCCTGGTCCTGGCGGGAGTGGCGCTAACACGCCATCATGCTCAAGTAGCGAACCCGGCCGAGCCCTAGACCGCATGTCCCTTTTGTGCGCCTCGCGTTGGGGAGTCGTGCCCGATCGCTGGAAAGTATCGGTGGGTCATGTGACCATTGACGGCAAAGGCTGGCGAGTGCCCGTGAATCCGCCCGTGCGCCGGTCTGTTCCGCTGCGTGCAAGGGTGCTGCCATGTTCTACACGCTGTTAGGGATCGTGAGCTTTATTGTTGTCATCGCGACGGCTTACGTCTGGAACGTGATCCAGGGCTTTGGCTGGTGTGCCGTGATCGGCGCGGTTCCTGGGGCCGTCCTCGCCTGGCCCTGCAACTGCAGGGCGGGATATTTCTCGCTGGATCTGTCAACTAGGAACACGACCTGTACGACGACCGGGTTTCCGCTCGTTCACCTGAGAACCGTGTTTGAATTTGGCCCGGTTTACGTCGAGCATGCACAAGTGGTGGTGGAAGGTGCACTGATAGGAGCGCTGGTGGCAGGCGTTCTCGCAGTGGCTGTCTTTGCGATAATCGACGGAATCCGGAAGTCGGCTGGCCGCCGCGGCAAGTCAGCGACTTAACGGCGGACACTGGCAGGGCCAGGATCACCAGACCCGATACGGGTCGCCGATGGCTATTTCTCGATGGCTCCGCCCACAGCGCGGAGGTGATCGCGGAAGGTCAGCGCGGACACGCTCGCCGTCCCGGCCATCGAGGATGAAGATCAGCCGATCCTGAGTGTCCCGCCAGGTCCCTGACTCACTGCGGCATGCAGCCAGGCGGACCGGCGTTCTGCGCCCCTGGCAGGGCCTTCTCATCACAGAACGTGGACCTACGGCACCGGACCCTGTAACGCATCAGGTGTGGGCCACCATGTCGCACATCAAGCGGAGCTAGACACATGTCCCTTTTTGTGCCTAGGTCCAACTGATCGTTGACGGTTTGGCCTCAGGTGATGCTTGACGCTTTCTAGGGTCTGGCTGCTAGGCGAGCGCCTGCCAGCGCAGCGGCGCGCCCTATTACAGGCACACTGAGAGCATAAAGGTATGGCCAACGACCAGCAGGTGCAATTGGTCGAGGCCCGCCTGGACGGTGCTTCGCCGGGGGATGCGGTGGGCGCGGTGACTACCTCGTCCGTGTCTTCTGCTGGGGCCGGTGGGGGCGGGCGTTTGTGTCATTGCTGAGCCTAAGCCGCTGGTGGACGACCTGGCGGGCCAGGTTAAGGACGGCGGGATCGTCGTGCAGGACGAAGTTGGTGTCGGCGGCCAGGATGATCCCGTTTAGCTCGAAGGCGAGCCGGTCAGGGTCCTCGCTGGCGGGAAGGTCGCCCTGGTCGAGAGCCGTGGCCGCGAAGCCCCGGATCAGCGCCACGAACTGAGATTGGAAGGCGGCCACGCGTTCCTTGACCGGGCCGGGGCGGGTGCCCATCTCCAGGGCCGCGCCAGCGAAGAAGCAGCCGCCGGGGAAGGTCCGGCGCTGCAGGTGATCAAAGAACGCCTCGCACACCGCCACCAGCTGGGCCAGGCCGGGAGGAGCCGCGAGGGCGGGCTGCACGACTTCTTCCGCGAAGATCCGGCCCGCCTCCTCCACGGTCGCCAGCTGGAGTTCCTGCTTAGAGCCGAAGTGCGCGTACAGGCCGCCCTTGCTCATGCCGATCGCCGCCGCCAGGTTCCCGATCGACAGGCCCTCCAGCCCGTCGACGGTGGCCAGTGACGCCGCCGCGCGCAGGATGGCCCTGCGGGTCCGCTCCCCGTCGGCGCGCGGCCGCCGCGGCCTGCGACTGTCTTGCTGCACGGTCTCGTTCATCATCATTGACAAGTTAACACGATCGGTCGTACTCTAATTTCTAATACGAACGATCGTATTAACTGTGCGGGCGATCACTGCCTCAGGAATGACAGGACCGGCCGCCAGCAGCGCAAACGTCACGAAAGCGAGGCAGCGATGGCCGGGAAAGCAGTGATCAGTCTCACCACAGGCCTGGAGGACCCGGAAAAGGTGACCGTGGCGTTCCTCGTCGCGGTCGGCGCCGCCGAATCAGGACGGCCGACCCTCATGTTCCAGGCCAAGGAAGCCGTCCGGCTCGCCATGGACGGGGTGGCCACGGGCGTCGCCTGCGATGGATGCCCCGCACTCCCGGACCTGCTCGCCCGGTATGAGAAAGCGGGCGGGCGGTTCATGGTCTGCCCGGTCTGCTTCAACGCCAAGCAGCTCGACAAGGGCAACCTCCTGCCCAATGCCGAACTGGCGGGCAGCGTTCAGCTGTGGGACTGGATCGGCGACGGAGCCACGACTTTCAGTTACTGAGGAACCCCGCTCAGCTCCCGAAGCGCAAGCGGGTGTCAAGCATCAAGCGAAACGCGCTATGTCAACCATCAGTTGGAGTCGGACATTTGTGCCCTTCTTGTGCCTAGGTTCTGGTGATCGCTGACAGATCGGCTTCGTAGCTATTCACCAAGCGTCAGCGGTATGAGGTGATCTGGCCTGCGGTCAGGTTGGTTCGAGGCCGGGCGGCAGCCAGGCGCGGCCGTTGAACAGATCGCGGAGGGCGTCGAGTTTGCTGATGCCCCATTTAGCGGCGGTGGACAGGTAGGACTGGACTAACGCGAACTCGGTGAGTCCGGTGAGTGTCCGCCAGCAGCCTCCGGAGCTGCGCTGCTGGACCTTGGCGGGCCGGATCGTCCGCTCGGCTTCGTTATTGGAGAAGATGTCCAGGTCGGGGCGGGTGGCGAACCGCAGGATCATGTCCTCGAAGCGGAGGAACCGGCGGGCGAGGCGGCGGGCGTCCTTCGCGGCGGCGGTGCGCCGGTAGAGACTGGCGGCCAGGCCCGCGGTGGCCAGTGCCCGGTAGCGGCTGACCAGGTCGTCCAGGATGGCTGTGTCCAGGGCGGACTGCCCGGCCTGGCGGGCGGCTGCGGCGGCGTCGCGGGCCTCGATCAGCAGGCTCGCCAGCTGGGCAGCCCAGTCCTGCCGGGCTGGCTCGAAGTCGTACAGTCCTTTCAGGTCACGCAGCAGATGGACCGCGCACCAGGCGTGCAGGGCGCTGGTCAGGTGCCCGTACCCGGCGTAGCCGTCGCGGACGATCACGCCCTCGTAGCCAGGCAGCACGCCGCCGGCGTCGATCGCCTCCGCTGACCGGTTACCGGTGTGCAGGCAGGTCAGGTACCGAGTGCAGGCCAGGTGCACGTACCGGGTCCCGCCCGCGGCCCGCGCGGGGGTCTCGTCAGCGTGCACCGCCGGGGCGGCCTTCAGCAGCTCCCGGACCCGGCCGGTGAACCCGCTGGCCTCCACCAGCCCAGCGGCCTTCCCGCGGATCCCGGCCATCCAGCCCGTGGAGACCGCGATTCCGGCGAGCTGGCACAGCAGCAGCGTTGCCCGGCAGATGGGGATGTGGTGGCCGCTGACCAGGCTGGCGGCCTGCGCGCAGGTCTCCGGCCCGTAGCTGGCCCGGGCCCGCACGTGCGCGGGCAACTCGCCCTCGGTGAGGGTCCCGCAGCCCGCGCACTCCCTCGCCTGCGCCACGTACTCGGTGACCTTCGGCCCCGGCGCCGGCTCGATGTCAGTGACCTGGTGACGGCGCCGTGCCGTGACCGGCGCCCCGGCCAGGCCCGCGCCGCACCCCCGGCACACCGCCGGCGGGCACTGGATGGTCTCATCCGGGTCATCCACCAGGCGCATCGTCATCCCGGGCTCGCCCGGCTGCTTTCCCGGCCGCCGTTTCCCGCGCTCGCGCAGCGACCGGTCGCTGCCTTTCTTCTTGTACGGGCTATCGGAGGAAGGGGGACGCGACGAGGTGGATGAGTCCTTGCGGGCCTGCCGCTCCAGCTGCTCCACCCGGGCCGCAAGCCGCTCGATCTGCGCGGTCAGCTCACCGATCAGCCGGTACGCCTCAGCCAGCCGCACCGCCAGCTCAGCGGCCGGCAGGGCGGACAGCTCCTCAGCGGAGGGCAGGGCGGCATCGGACACAACTGGCAATGATCACCATTCCGGCCAGCTGATCAACAACCCGCCCCGGCGTGTCGCCAGCTACCACGCCCAGCCCAGCCGCCGGTCGCACTCGCTCACCGGCAAGCGATTAACCCACGTGAATAGCTACTCGGCTTCAGGTGTCGCTTGACGGTTTCTAGGGAGTGCGTATCACATCAGTCGCCGTCGTGGGTGGCTATGGAGAGTCCGGGCGCTTCAGGCGCATCATATGAGTGCGCAGTCCGGGCAGCGCCAGGCCGGCATGGAGTGGTCGCATTATCGCAGGGAGGGCACATGGAGGCCGCACCGAGCAGGACGGCGAGGTTCGCGGCAGTGTCGCGGGGATTATTTCGCATGGAGGCGACGCCGCCGTGGGTGCTGGACGACGCTCTGGCCTTGGTGCTCGTCGGCCCGGTGTGGCAGGAGCTACACGACCAGCTAAATCCGCTGTTCCCCGGCCAGGTCGCTCGCGAGTCTCGCGCGGCTGTCTGCGCCCGCAGCCGGTATGCCGAGGACCGGCTGGCTGCTGGCGCCTTCACGCAGTACGTCATCCTGGGCGCGGGGCTTGACTCGTTCGCGTGGCGGCGCCCGGACCTGCTCCGCTCCGTCAGGGTGTTCGAGGTTGATCACCCTGCCTCCCAGGCCTGGAAGCTGGAGCGGGTCGGGGACCTCGCGCTTCCGCTCAGTGACTCGCAGGTGTTCATCCCGGTTGATTTCGAGGCCGAGCCTCTTCGGGACGCTTTGCGCGCGGCCGGGTTCGACTGGGGCCAGCCGGCGCTGTTCTCCTGGACCGGCGTTGCCCCCTATCTCACCGCGCAGGCGATCGAGTCGACGTTGCGCACGACTGCGGGGGCTGCCCCTGGCTCGGAGGTGGTGTTCTCCTACCGGGCCGAGGAGTCGGTGCTCGATGGCGTCGGCAGAGAGTTCATCCGGATCTACGCCCCGCTCGCGGCCTCAGTTGGCGAGCCGCTGCAGCCCGGCTGGCCGGTCATCGAGATCGAGCGGCTGATCAGCCGGTGCGGGCTGAAGGTCGTCGACCATCCAGCACGTGCAGACCTCGAACAGCGGTATTTCGCCGACCGGACCGATGGCTTGCGGCCCTACAACGTGGAGACCCTGGTCACCGCGCGGGTCACCTGAGCGCAAAGCACGGGAACGCCCACCACGGGCGGTGCGACCGTGGCGTGATTGAGCCAGGCGACCTTGGTCACCGGGGCGCCACAGATGACCTCCATGACTACGTGATAGCGCTGCTCCAATGACGCTCAGCTTCACCATGGTCTGCCGATCTGTCTAGCCCATCACGGGGGCGCCAGCGCTTTGCGCGCGTTAGCCGGTCTGGTGCTTTCCCGGATGGCTGCCGATCAACGCTGGAGCCGGAGCGGGGTCAGCGTGGAGACATCCTCTGTCAACCCTTGGCGCCGTGAAGGTTTCAAAGTGCCTTGCACAGGTGGCTGGGAAACTCAGGCCGCTGGCGATGTGACCGCGGCCAGGGCCCGGTTGCGGTTGGCGAGGTGGACGGCCTCGTCGTAGGGCACGTTCTTGGTAAGGCAGTGCCAGAGCACCTCGAGCCAGCGGTTGCCAAGGGCCCGCAGGGCCGCGTGGTGGTTCTTGCCGCGAGCACGCTGGGCGTCGTAGAACTCTCTGGCCCAGGCAGAACGGCGCAGGCTGGCGAAGGCCCATTTGTGCACCGCGGTGATGAAGGCGCGGCAGACGGCGCGGGCGGTGCCACGGCGCACGACGGTGGCGATCACGCAGTACCGGGAGTGGTCGTCAAGGCTGGAGATGAGCTTCAGCTCGGTGCCGTCGGTCAGGAATACCGACGCGGTGATGTCCAGCTGCCACAGCTGCATCGGCGCTTCCCGCTGCCAGCGCTTGTAGTCCTGACGGCGGCGCTTTCGCTTACGGGCCGGGACCAGGCCCCGGCGGACGAGAACCCGGTAGATAGTCGACCGGGACGGCACCGGTGCCACCTGGCCTTTGCCGAGCTCATACTGCAGTCGTCGCGGTCCCCACCGCGGATGCGCACCCCGGAGCTGGCAGATCATCGCCTCGACGTCCGCTGCGAGCTGACGAGGCTGGAAGTGCGGCCGGTGGGAATGGTCAGCCAGCCCGGCTAACCCCTCCTTCTGGTATTTGCCCAGCCATACGTGCACGGCCTGGCGGGTAACTCCGTAGCGGCCAGCTACCTCAGTGACCGGCGCCCCGGAGATGACTTCCATGACTGCGTGATAGCGCTGCTCCATGACGCTCAACTCCACGAGCACGGCCCGGCCACCCTCCGCCGCGAACAAGGTCACGACGAGGCATGCCCGAGCGGGCGGTGTCAAGCATCAGATGAAGCTGCGGTGTCAACGATCAGTCGGAGTCAGGCAACATGTCCCTTTTTGTGCTGTGACAACTTTCTCTACAGCTTCAAGGTCACCTGCGGCGCCACGGCCGGGCGGCCTCAGCCAGTGATCTTGCGGGCACGCGGGGATCACCCCGCAATCGGCAACGTGACGGCGGCGAAGAACAACGGGAAAGAAGGGCGGGTCCAGGTCGGGGGCAGCGCGGGTCACTGGGCAGACTTTCTTCTCAGCAAACGGTCGCGCAGCCGCCGTGGCCCAGGCGTGGTCCAGCCCCGTGATCGTCCGTAAGCCTTTGCAGGCCACGAGCTTGGCCACCAACAGCCTCCGGAGCCGTGAGCCTGGACTCTGACCACTACTGTTGACCACCGCTGCTGTTGACCACCACGACATTAGGACTCCAGTCGATCGAGCCCCTGCGCGAGCGAGCCAGCGTACCCCACTGCAGGAAGCCCTGCCTCCATGACCTCGCGCACGACAAGGACTAAGGTCACGAGGGACGGGACCAAGGTCGCGCGTCGGCCGAGACCGGGAATAGCTGGGCATCTGCCGTGTCTACCCTGTCAGGGCCACCACCGGGGTAGCCAGGGTGAAGAAGGGACATGCCGTGACTCACAATGACGACCTGCCCGCAGAGGTGCGACGGCAAGACGAAGAGGCCGAACTACAGATAGCCGCGCAGCTAGCCGAGCTAGGCAAGGATACGGAAGCGACTCACAATGACGAGGCGCCCGCAGAGGTGCGACGGCAAGACGAAGAGGCCGAACTACAGATAGCCGCGCAGCTAGCCGAGCTAGGCAAGAATACGGAAGCCATCAGGTATGTAGATCTTGGCCCGGCAGTCCCAATGTGGCGCGTGGGCTACTACAAGGAACACGGACAGTCCTACGTGTTCCTTGTGACCCTGGAAGGACCACGGGATAACCTGGAGGTGACCAGCCAGGCAGCGGTGTCAATCGACGATGCCCTGCTATACATCCGCGGAATTCTCGACGCAGTCGCGAAAGCAATGAAGTCATGAACAGTGCCGGGTGACCGTCACCACGGGCGCACAGAGGCTGTGTAGTGCAAAAACTAGCGTTCAGGGCTTTCGCCTGGGCTATGTAACTATTCGGTAACTATTCGGAATTCTTGTGAGCATGTCGCCGGGCGGCGTGACCGCTTCGGGGCGGTGACGCTGTGGCCGGGTGCCGGTACGATGTCAGCCGGGGGATGGCGGGCGTGTCTATGCCTGCCGGGCAGCGGGTGTGGCGTTCCAGGGCAGGAATGCGCGCTCGCACGGAGATGAGCGGGGCAAACGCCAAACCATAGACGACGGTAGGCGGGACGAATCCTCCTCGTAATGCGCGAGCGTGCCCGGCCAGCGGGGCGTCCGAGCATGCGCGAGCGACTGAGTAACCAAGTGAGAAACTATCGCCACCACCAGCGCTGGACGCCAGCGGACGCTGGCGGACAGTCGATCCCAGGTCAGGCAGGCCGCAGCGTTGGCAGTCAGCGCCGCTGCTTGGCTTCGGGACGAAGAGGCCGCCGGTTCAAATCCGGCCACCCCGACCAGGTCAAAGGCCACTCCCCAACCGGGAAGTGGCCTCTTTCATGGCCGTACAGCAGCAAATTTCATGGCCGTACAGCAGCAAAGTACAGCGTAACTGGTCAGGTGCCTGAATTCGTCGTGATGTGATCAGGCTGGGGCGGGCGTCCAGGGCTGGCCCTCGGTGAGCATGACGAGGGCGTCGATGAAGTTGAGGCCGTGTTTGGCCGCGGTGGATAGGTAGCTGCGGAGAGCGCAGAAGTGGCGAGCGCCGGTGAGGGTGCGCAGGCAGCCCGATATCTTCTGCCTGAGCTTGGTCATGCGGATGTCGCGTTCGGTTCCGTTGTTATCAGGCGGGACGTGCCAGTCGTGGGTGAAACGCAGGTAGTCGTCCTGGCGGTTCAGCAGGCGGCGGGCAAGCGCGTTGTGCTTTTTCATCAGCGCGCCGGACCGGGCGGCGGTCTGGCTGGCCCCGGTCAGGGCGGCGGAGCGGAAGCTGTGGATCTGGGCGGCTAGCGCGGCCGGGTCCACGGTGTCCCGGCCCTGGACGGTCGCCTCGGCGGCCAGTCTTTGCATCTGGGTGAGTGCTTCGGCGGCCTGGGTGGCCCAGCACCATTCGCCCTCGGGGCCAGGTCGGTGACGGCCTGCAGTTCCCGCAGGGCATGCGCGCAGCAAAGCTGGTGATCCGTCCCGGTGCAGATGTCATACGGTGCCCAGGCGTCGTGCACGGCGACCCCGGCGAACGAGGGCAGCACGCCCATCGCCTCGATCGCCTCCTTCCCGCGCCGGGTGTGCACCATGAGCAGGGTGTACTTGCCGGTGCGGGCGCAGTGCACCCAGTG
>Ga0187857_10004267_pt1 | contig 10842 bp, 6 predicted proteins | sample June2016WEW_8_10_FD_132984 | JGI IMG/M metagenome (GOLD analysis project Ga0187857, IMG submission 132984) | Peatland microbial communities from SPRUCE experiment site at the Marcell Experimental Forest, Minnesota, USA - June2016WEW_8_100 | ecosystem: Environmental > Terrestrial > Soil >...
CCCACAAGCGCAATAAGGCCGGGGCCCAGCGCCTCGAAATCCACGCTGACCGGGCCGGGAAAAGCTTCCGTAATACCGCACAAGTTAAGCTGATGGATTTTCACGCTTTTACTCCTCGTAATTGAACGACGCCGGTTAAGCCCTATTCATGTAGGTTGTCACGATTAGTGAAAATCTGTGTCAGAGTTGTTGAAAATTCGTGTCACAGAAAGTGAAATATTCCTACTTGGCAGTATTGTGGCCGCTGGCGGCGGAGGTCTAAATGGCTGGCTCACCTACGTGTTCTTACACTGGCATTGCGTGGCCAGACCCGGGTCGGCGGAAGCTGATCTCCGCTATCGCACCCATTGAATCGTAGGATTATTTCAACAACCGTGACACAACCGTAGGATCTTTTCAGGAATCCTGACACGAATTCTCATGAATTCTGACATCACGCGCTGCAAATCCTTTGATATCAATAGGCGCGTTTTCACCTACCGTGACAACCTACAATTCACCACCGAACGAAACGCCGACTGAAAAGCGAACCTGCCCGGCCCTTGCTCTGCCCGATGGATGGGGTTTTCTAGCCGGGCTGTGACAGCCTGGCCGCGGTAGCCGCAAGCCTGGTTCGCATTTGGCGTTGGGAGAGGGCCGAAGCCCTCTGATCTTGGCGGTGGGGTTGTGAGTGCGGTTAGCGATACCGGAAGGTTTGCCGCTATTGAGTGAGCACAGATGACTCAATCTGCGCAAGCTTGGCGAGCAGCCGCTCCTGCCGCTCTACAGGAGGTTCGCCCTTGATGGCCCAGTATGCCCGCAGCTTGTCTTCAGCCGTCTTGGCCAGGCTGAGTGGCACAATCTCGGTCGGGCCTTCCGGCTCGTGTTCGATCTTAACTTTCAATTCGGCGGGATTGGCTTTGAGTAATTGCTCCCGCAGCCTCTCTTGTTCCTCGCGACTCAGCGATTCATGGAGCCCTTTGGCCACCGTTACCACTAGCTTCACGCGAGCATCATTGAGACGCGCTGGGTCCGGAGGATTTTTGAAGTGGAATTCACCGTTCTCATAGACTGCCCGCAGTTCCACCATGTTGCGCGTTGGCGACAATCGGAACTGAACATCAACGTCCGATAGGTCAGGCCTTATAACCGGCTCCTTCAATGTGACCAAGTGATACCCTTTGTCCTCTTGCTCACTGTAGTCGCACCGAGACAACGATCCCGCATACCAGACTCGGGGGGCCAGTTGCTGCCGGAGGTGGATGTGACTGAGCCCCACGTACTGGGCCTGCAAGCCACGCAGCGGACCAAGCGAATACTCGGCGCATCGGCCGACCAGGGGCTGCCCGCTGCTCACCTTGGCGCCGGCGACGCCAAAGTGGCCGAAGAAGAGGTGAAAAGAGCCGGGCCGAAGTGCAAACCGTTGGTTGAACTCTTGAAGCTGCCCGACGAAGGCCTCGGAAAGCCTGCTTTCTTCCGGGGTCCCGACGAACCCTGCCTTGCGCGGATAAGGGAATACCGCAATCGAAACGTCATCAAGCTCGATGAATTCCGGTTTCACGCATAGAAAAATGGGGTAAGTGCTCTTGGCCTTCGCGAGGACATACGGATCGTCATCAAGCTCGGCCCCATGATTCCCAGCCACAAGCACAACGGGCGCGTGGTTGGCCATCCGGATCAACATGTCTACCCAAACGTTGCGTTCCTTGATGGTTGCCTTATAGGTCGTGAGATCACCGTTTACGACGAACAGGTTGGTATGCGATTCCATCGCGTCCACCACAAACCACTCCAGACAATGAGTGGTGTCGGCGAAGTAGTGATCTTCCTCCAAGTGTATGTCACCCAGATGTGCGCAGACCAGATTCATGACGAATATGCTCCTTTCCCGCGCTGTTGCGACTTAAACCGTATCTTTGGCAAGTTTACGGTTTATTTTTGACTTTCGATATTTCCAACGTGAACGATCGGCGCGGGGCGCCCTGCTTCCCCAACGGGTGAGACAGCCAAACGGCCGGTAAGACCGAGAGCGGTTCCTAAACCCTTGGCGACTACTCGTTAGTGATGCCAAGACCGATGGGAGTCTGGCCCGCTTTCAAAGTGCAGTCGTCCCACTTTCCGGGTAGGGCGTTTTTCGTTCCCAATCCTGTGAAGCCCCCACTCAGCATAGTTTCCGAGTGCGGCGTGATCCAGGCGCGGTCGGTCGAGGTGACAGGGCAGACCACATGTACGGTCACCCGACTACACGGCAATGTGGAGTGCTGCCGGTATGCCTCCAACGAGCACACGTCAACTGCTCAAAGCGTACCGGGGGCTGAACCCGCGAGGCCGGGGCGGACGAGCGCCCCGGCCTAACGAGCAGCCGCTTCTTTCATCGGCTCATTTGCTTCTTCGCCGTGTCGATGAGCACCAGGCCCGCATCTGTAGTGATGTTGCGAATTTCCTGGAATTGCCCCTCGCCAGTGATAGTCCCCGCCTCGTGTGTAACGCCCTGAGCAGTTTTGGCTACGACCGACAGCGTGCAGTCAGGGTCTACAGCATACGTACCTGTAACCGTATTCGATACGGTCACGCCGCCCAGACTTCCCGTGCTTTGGCCGGAAAATTTCCCGGCCCCGTCAAAAGTGAGAATCCCGCTGAAGGCAACGGGAAAGGGCGGTGGGGGGGGAATCGGGACAGTGATCGTCCCCTCACTGAATTGCGCGTAGGTGCCTTTAAGGGTTGCCAACGAACATCTCTTTGGCGGAATCTTCTTGAGCGTTCCCCACACCACGCCGCCCGCATCTGTATAAATGTAGTGAACCTCCTGCCGGATCCCGTCGCCGGTAATTGGTCCCGCGTGGTGATGATAAACCGGGCCCGGGCCAGGTGTAAATTCATCCGAGTAGATACACTCAGAATTCACGGTGTAGGTACCTTCGAACGTACCGGGGCCACCGAGAGCGTCGGTGTATGTTCCGTGGAAGTTCCCTTCGCCGTCGTAGATAGCAATCCCGCTTGTGGCATCCGGAAAGGGCGGGGATCCCATAATCGTACCGTGTTCCTGGAACCCATACGCGCCTTTGAGGGTCGCCGGCGAGCATTCCCTTGGCGAATCCACCTCAGTTGCCTTTGCCGAATTCTCCTCAGTGGTCTCTGGGTGGGGAAGTTCCTGCCCCCAGGTTTCGACGATGAAACCCGGGAGGTAAAAGAACAACCCTAGCAAGAGTAATGACCAACCTATTCTTTTCGTGACCATATCAACCTCCTCACTCTATCAATAAATGAGGCGACGCTCGGAGCGGGCGCTCGCCCTTTTTTGGCCATGAGTGGGCATTGGCCTTCGCGACCAAGCGCTCCGCCACGCCCCGTTCGAATCCAAGGGACGCTCGCGTGGAGCAGCTCCACGTCCGTCCTCTTGTCGTCTCCGCCGCGGTTTGTGCGGCTAACGCGACACTGGCATGGACCCGGGGCTACCTCAATGCATGGGCGCTCCATTGGAACTCAAAAAATGGTCAAAAAAAGGTCGGACACCAGCCTGTTGAAAAACCGACTCTTAGGCCAGGAAGTCAGTGTGTCCGTTCTAGAACGCTTGTCGCTTGACCGCTCAAAACGGAGTGATAGACTGAGGTGCAGCGTGGAGGTTCATGGTGGCAAACGAGACATCGGCTCACTCGCCCGAGGCCGGAAGCCCGATCCGGTTCGGGTCGTTCGAGGTTGACCTTCGGTCCGGAGAACTGCGCAAGAGCGGCCTGAAGCTGAAACTCACCGGTCAACCCTTCCAGGTCCTATCCATGCTGCTGGAGCGGCCGGGCGAGGTGGTCGCCCGCGAAGAACTACAGAAGCGCCTCTGGCCCGCCGATACCTTCGTCGATTTCGATCACAGCCTGAATACTGCCATCAACAAGATTCGCGAGGTGCTGGGCGATTCAGCGGAGAATCCACGCTTCGTCGAAACCCTGGTACGCCGCGGCTACCGCTTCGTGGCAACGGTGTTGGGACCCGGCCGAGAGATTGTGGCGTCGCCCAAGGCCCTGCCGGAAAAAGTCAGACTTGCCGTCTTGCCGTTGGAGAATCTGGGCGGGGACCCGGCGGAGGAGCACTTCGTCGATGGCATGACGGAAGAGTTGATAACTCAGCTTGGGGGTTTAGAGCCGGCCCGACTGGGCGTTATCGCTCGCACCTCCATGATGAAGTACAAGCAAACCAAGAAGGGCATTGACGAGATGGGGCGGGAGTTGGGGGTTGATTACGTTGTAGAAGGCAGCGTGCGTCGCGCAAGCGGCAGGGTGCGCATCAGCGTCCAGCTCATCCAAGTCAGCGATCAGACTCATCTCTGGGCACAGAGCTATGAGCGTGAGCTGAGCGACATCCTGGCTGTCCAGAGCGAAGTGGCGCGCGCCATTGCCACTCGGATTCAGATCCAACTGACCCCTGTGCAGCGCGGACGCAGGCACGGAACCCGCCCTTCCACGCCCCAGGCTTACGAGCTGTACCTCAAGGGCCGCTACTATCTCAACCGGGCGAACCCTCACGACCATGAGAAGGCTCTTGAGTACTTCCAGCAGGCGGTGGACAAAGACCCGCTTTACGCAGCGGCCTACGCCGGGATTGCCGATACGTACGTTTTTCTGGCCTTCTATCATGGCTTGCCAAGGGAGCGCGCTCTCAGGGCAAGAAACGCCGCCACCAAAGCTCTCGAGCTCAGCCCTGATCTTGCCGGTGCGCACACTTCTCTGGCGACCATCAAAGCCTTGAATGACTGGGATTGGGCAGGCGCGGAAGCAGGCTGCAGACGCGCCATCGAGTTGGAGCCTGGCGCGAGCGAGCCCCACCGCACGTACGGATGGCTTCTCTCGCTCTTGGGGCGGCACGAGCAGGCCATCGCTGAGGCCCGGGAGGGTCGGGAGTTGGACCCGCTTTCCAGCAATGCCAACTACGACCTGGCTTTCGCGTTGGCCGTTGCGCGCCGTTATGACGAAGCTCTCGAACAACTGCACAAGGTGCTTGAGCTTGACCCGAAGTTCTTTCGAGCACGCATCGGTCTCGGCCATATATACGCTGCTCAGTCAAGGTATGCAGAAGCCCTAGCGGAGTTGGCCAAGGCTGGTGCGAGGCCTGAGATCATGGCATGGCTTCACGCGCTCGCAGGCAGGGAGGCCAAGGCACGAAAGGCATTGGCTCGGGCGCTGGAGAGAAAAAGGGCCGGGACAAGTAGGGTCATACTTTCAGCCACGTACGCCCTGCTGGGAGAAAAAGACAAGGCGTTCAAGTGCCTCGAACAGGCTTACGAAGAACGCGACTGGGTACTAATCTTCTTGAGGACATTTTTCCCCCTCGACCCCCTGCGCTCCGACCCGCGCTTTCAGGACCTCCTGCGCCGCATGAAGTTCCCCGAGTAGCACGTAGCGCAGGGCTCGCTCTCCGACCCTTTGGCTCTTCGAGGCGGGGCCGAGACCTGATCCGGCAGGGCACGTCGCTATTCTGCCTCGCGTACCCGCACACGGGGCGTTCTCTGTTCAGTTGCTTCAGCCAAAACCGGCACAGCCTCTTACGGCAGCCGCGAGGCCGGGGCGGACGAGGGCCCCGGCCTAACGAGAAGCCGCTTCTTTCATCGGCTCATTGCTTCTTGGCCATGTCAACGAAGACCCAGCCCGGATCTGGATTGCTGCTTCTTGGCCGTGTCAACGAAGACCCAGCCCGGATCTGTGAAGATGGTGTGAACCTCCTGAGACTCCCCCCAACCGGTGATAGTGCCTGTCTCGTGTATGACAAGGCCCATGGAATCGGTGATTGTAGCCGACACTGTACAGTCAGGGTTCACCGTGTACGTAGCTGTATACGTGGTCGGTGCATACACGACGTCCACTTTTTCAACGTTCTTACCGGAAAAATGCCCTGCGCCGTCAGCAGTGAAAGTCCCAACGTGGGCACCCGGAAAGGGCGGAGAAGGAAAACCAGGAATCGGATAACTAGTGTCCGTGCCCTGGCCGAAGACCTCGTAGGTGCCTTCGAGGGTCCTCAACGAACATCCCCATGGCAGAGTCTTCTTAGCCGTTCCAAAAATGACGACGCCGGCATCTGTGTAGATGTAGTCAATTTGCCGGAATATTCCCTCGCCAGTAATTGTTCCCGCGTGGTGAACGACAAAGTCCGGGAGAGGCGCGAATTCATCCGAGTAGGTGCAATCAGGGTTTACGGTATACGTACCTGTGAACGTCCCCGGCACGATCGCACCGCCAAAACTCGCGGCGAATGTACCCGAAAAATTCCCTGCGCCGTCATAGGTAGGATTCGCGCTTATGGCAACCGGAAAGGGCGGTGGCGGAAAACCAGGAAGCTGCCCCACAACCGTACCCTGTTCCAAGACCCCATAGCCGCCTTTGAGGGTTGCCAGCGAACATCTCCCTGGGGGACCCTCATCAGTTCTCACTCCGCGGGGAAGGTCCTGCCCCTTGGCCTCGACAACGAAAGCCGGCAGGAAAACGAGCAGCGTAGCCAAGAAAAACGACGAAGTTAGTTTTCTGCTTACCATGTTGACCTCCTTGTTGAATCAGCAATTTAGGCGAAGCTTGTTCACGCCAATGGAAAGGAACGCACACCCAGCCCCTTAACTTATTCCTGTGAGTGCCGCCTTTCTGCCCCCATTGGCGATCCTTGCTCGTCAATACGGAGAGTGCGATAATAGGAGCCGCCTCTGCATGAAGCTTGGCTGAAGACTCGCTGAATCCTTGCTGATGATTGATTCATTCGGCGTGGCAAACCTTCACTCGGAACGCCGGTTCCGGCAGTGACGACCAGGAAAAACAGCCGGGGCCTGACTCTCGGTTGGTTGCAGGTAAGCCCTTGAGTCTCTAGGGTGCGCATCATGGCGGAGCGCTACCGCATCGGCGACCTGATGGTAGATACCGGCGATGGTACCGTGACCCGTCGCCAGGAGACCCTCACCGTGTCCCCGCTCAGCTTCGACCTGCTGGTGGCGCTCGCGCGCCGCGCACCACACGTCGTGCGCCGTCAAGAGCTGCTGGAAACGGTCTGGCCCAATGAGTTTGTCAACGACGAGACGCTCTCGCAGCGTGTGCGCCTTCTGCGGGAGTCACTCGGCGACGCGACGGAGGAACCGCGCTACGTCGCTTCGCTTCGGGGATGGGGCTACAGGCTGATCGCGCCAGTCGAGCGCCTGGAGGGTCAGACGGTGGCGGTCCACGCCCTGGCTGTCCTGCCACTGGCCAATCTCACCGGTGATCCACAACAGGAGTACTTTGCTGACGGGATGACGGAGGCGTTGATCTCGGCCCTGGCCAAGATTCGTGCTCTGAAGGTGATCTCGCGCACATCGGTGATGCACTACAAGCACACGGACAGGCGTCTGCCCCAGATCGCCCGCGAGCTGGGCGTGGACGCGGTTATCGAAGGGACAGTGCTCCTCGCGAGCGAGCGCGTGCGCGTCAGTGTGCAGTTGGTTTGCGCCGCAACCGACGAGCACCTCTGGGCCGAAAGCTACGATCGCGACCGCGGCGACGTCCTATCCCTGCATGCCGACTTGGCGCGAGCCATTGCTCGCGAGGTTCGTGCGGTCGTGACACCAGATGAGGAGGAGCGGCTCGAAAAGAGTCCTCGGGTGGATCCGGTAGCACACGAGGCGGAGCTACGGGCCCGGTACTTCCTCGCGAAGCACACGCCAGCGGATGTCGACCGGGCCATCGGCTGGTTTGAGCGCGCCATCGCTCGAGATGCGTCGTTCGCGGGAGCGCAGGCTGGCCTTGCCCAAAGCTGCTGCTATCGTGGCGCGCCGCTCTCAGGGGACCTCGGCGCCGGGGAGAAGCGGCAGTTCCTGACCAGGGCGAAGGCGGCGGCAGGGCGAGCGCTTGGCCTCGACGGGACGCTCGCCGAGGCGCATGCCGCACTCGGGCTAGCGATTCTTTTCAACGACTGGGATTGGTGCGGAGCCGAGCGCGCACTGGAACGAGCACTTGAGTTCGAACCCAGCTCCCCGTATGTCCACGCCTATCGAGCCGTCGTCGCAAGCACGAAGCTGGACCGTGCCACAACACTCGCCGAGTTGCGCGCTGCCGTTGGCCTCGATCCGGTCAATCTGCTCGTCCGGGCTGAAGCGGCTGAGATGTGCTATTGGATCAGGGACTACGCGCAGTCCCTCGAATACGCATCCCAGACGCTCGAACTCGACCCCTCCTTTCCTCGCGCTCATTTCGTTCTTGGCCGCGTTTACGAGGCGCAAGGGAGGATCGACGAGGCGATTACTGAATACGAACGAGCGGGCATGATCACGACCGGGGAAGCCACAGCCGCACGCCGAGCCGTCGAGCGAAGCGGGGCCGCTGGCTACCATCGTTGGGCGTTGACCGTGCGGCTCGGAGGCATGGGGGACCGTCCCACGAGTGGAGCGAGTGCGGCGCAGGTCGGCGATCGACCGTTCTTCCGTGCGAGGATTTACGCGCGGCTCGGCGAAGTTGACAAGGCGATGAGATGCCTCGAGCGGTCCTATGAAGAGCGTGAGTGCCTGCTGGTCTTGCTGAAGGCGCAGGAGTGGTGGGACCCGCTGAGATCCGACGCGCGCTTCGAGGACCTGGTGCGGCGCGTAGGCATCCCGTGAAGGGCGAGGCTTACCAGCCTGGCTCTCCGTGCTATGGTGGCACGAATCGCTAGGGCGTGAGCGCGGTCAGGCGCGTTCTGTAAAGGCGATTGATCAGTTGAAACGCATCTTCGTGCAAAGCTCCGGCGCGCTTGGTCTGCGTTCCCAACTCCAGATAGGACCCCGTCGCAGAGTCGTAAGCTGGCCAGTTCGAGAGACCCGAAGCGTTCGGATCTCCCGTTGTGGCGAATTGGACCCAGTAGCGGCGCATGACTTGCGCCAAAGCATCGGCACTCTTGTCCCAGGGCACACCGGGAATGTGGAACAGCAAGACGATGTCAATGCTGTGGAATGCGCCCAATTCCTGGCCTCCCTTGCTGCTGAATGCCCAAGTCAGGTTGTAGAGGTAGGCTTTGCTTCTTTTCTTCAACATCGCTTCTGCTAGCCAACGGGCTGGACCAATCATTGTCAATTCCGTTTCCGCTCGTACGAACGACTCCGTTGCGTCGCCTGATGCTGGCGCCGGATAGATCCGCAACACGTCGTCGGCAATCGAAGGAAAGGAGCGTCGCACCTGAGTACGAAACCCCTCCGAGGAGTGGTCCGGAAACAGCAGAATCAGATTTGAGAACTCGCGCTCCGTGCTGCCGACCATGACGGGAATGTCCCCTTGTTGGCCGCGCGCGAACATGGCGAGCGGCTGGTCGGGGATTACCCAGCCATCCACACTGATGTCATACGGAAGGCTTTCGCCAACGAGTTCATCGGCTGGAATCAAACGGAGTCGCTTGAGCGCATCTGGGCCATCGCCGGCTTCCAAGGAGTGAGCAAGCTTGACTCCCGGCTCCTCAGCCGCCTGCACTTCGCCGCCCGGATGATGAATACTGGGATGCAGGTCGAGTGGGACGCCGCTCTGCATGATTGCGCGGTGAAAAAAGCCGTGCGCCAGTGGCGAAATCATCAGGCATCCGACATATTCCCCGCCGGAGGAGACGCCGAAGAGAGTAACATTTTCGGGATCGCCGCCGAACTGCGCGATATTCCGGCGAACCCATTGCAAAACCGCGATCTGATCCAACAACCCATAATTCCCAGACGAGCGCTCCGCGGACTCGGCTGTCAGCGCGGGATGAGCGAGCCAGCCCAGTATACCGAGCCGATAATTAAAAGTGACGACCACCGCCCCAGCCGCCGCAAGAGCCGCCCCGCCATCGTCGCCGCGCCCCACGACGCCGCCTCCACCATGTATGAACACCATTACCGGCCGTCGCTCACTGGAGCCGGGATGCGTCGTCATCACGTTCAGGTAGAGGCAATCGTCGCTCTTCTTGTCATAAGGTCTGAGTTTAGAGGGATCCCCGCCGATTTGGGCCAGAATCCTCTGGCGAAGCTTGAAAATGTCATCCGATTGAGGACAGGCGGCACTTAGTTCATCCGCCTTTCGCACGCCATGCCAGCGGGCCGGGGGCTGCGGCGGTTTCCAGCGGAGCGCACCGACAGGTGGAGCCGCATAAGGGATGCCGAAAAAGAAAACCACATTGGGATAATCGACCGAGTGCGTGCCCTCCACGAGGCCACTTTCAGTCTTGATGACAAGCTCGTCGTGCTTCGCCTGGGTGGTAGAAACAGCGGCACAGCAAAGCGACAATACGCTGGCTATTTCAGCGATGCGGCGATACATTCCCCTTCTCCTAAGTCCCACTAGCGCCGCCGGATGCCACGGCGTGAATCGCCAGCCCCTTTAATAGTACCGCCTGCAGTATACAGTGCCGCTGCCAACGATTCCACTTGGCAGCGCGAATATGTGAAGACGCTGGAGTGGTGGGACCCGCTGAGATCTGCCCCGCGCTTCCAGGATCTGGTGCGGCGCGTGGGCATCCCGTGAACAGCAAGGCTCGCAAGCCGGCTGCCCACATCCCGGTGCTGTATCGAGAGCGATGGCCGGAACGACGCCGCCTGGCGCGGCCGCGTTGAGTGATTTCTGAGTTTGGCTGCTCCCTGCTGCTTCCCCAGTTTTGCGTCCACGGGGAGGCCGACTTCAGCTCGGTTCAACAACATTCGCTCTTGGCGCAAATCCCAATCCCGGCGCAACCTCGCCACCTCGCAGGATTCGTTGCAAGTTCCTGCAGGCGGGACAGTTACGATCCAATCTCGGGATTCGGCCTGATAAGTCGGCTTCACGGTCACTGATGCTGGACGCTGGCTTGGCACGAGAGCTTTGCAAGACCGCGGGCAAGTCCCGGTTCCTGCGCGCCACAACTTGCGGGATAACTTCCGGGCAGGTCGTGAGG
>Ga0187857_10004269_pt1 | contig 10839 bp, 15 predicted proteins | sample June2016WEW_8_10_FD_132984 | JGI IMG/M metagenome (GOLD analysis project Ga0187857, IMG submission 132984) | Peatland microbial communities from SPRUCE experiment site at the Marcell Experimental Forest, Minnesota, USA - June2016WEW_8_100 | ecosystem: Environmental > Terrestrial > Soil >...
GGCAGTGCGGAAAGCGGTGTCGCCGCTGCGCTCCAGTCTTCGCTGCGCTTCGCCTCGGCAGGCTGCCACCGCAGTCCAAATCTTTGTCGTCCGTGCGCGAAGTTACAGGATTGTATTACAGATGGACACGGATGGTAGGCTTCATCGACTTTGAAAGAATGTAAGGCCCGGGCATCAGGAACCGAGGCTTCCGGGTGCGCTGGCGCGCCCGTCCTCCGCAGTAGCCTGCTACGGAGGGTGGAAGTAGCCAGTTATTAGATGGTGGACTCCAGGTTTTAGACGGGAGCGAACCGGGCGATCGCCGACCGCAGGGTCTCAAGTTCGAAAGGTTTGCAGATGAAGGAATCAATGCCACCCAGGGGGCAGGCGGAAGACTGAAATTTTTCAGGAAAGGCCGTCAGCATCACGACGGCCTGCTTGGGTGAGCGCCTTTTGATGGCAGCGGCCAACTGATCACCTTTCATGTCCGGCATAAAGTAGTCGGTGAAAATCATGTCGAACTTGCCGGGCTCAAACATGGCCAGCGCTTGGGGACCGCTTTCGGCCTCGTCAACGACATAACCGTCGTCTTGGAGAAGCATCTGGACGGTCTGGCGGACGAGAGGTTCGTCGTCCACGACCAGTATGTGTCTTTGCTGACAAGTGCGTTCGTTCATCATGGCCACAAAAGGGCATTTTCCGTGCCAGTTTTTTTACCGCCTGGCTTGGGCGTCGGCCATCGCTTTTGGGCATGTTGCCGTGTCCCATTTCTGGAGAACAACCGTGCTACAATCCGCCGATCCATTTTCACGCAAAGGCGCGAAGCCGCAAAGGGATTTAACCGCGAAATACACAAACCACACGAAACGGTTTAACCACAAAAGATCGCAAAGGGCACAAAGATCCGAAACCAACTTTGTTTACTCCGTTACCTTCTGTTCGATGTCTTCAGCTGAATCCGCCGCACCAGCCGTTCTGCGTCCTCTCCGCCTCGACCGGGGAGAGGATGGCCGGAGGCCAGGTGAGGTGTCGAACGCTTGGCCTTACACTTGAGCCTTTGGCCTTTAGAATTTAGCCATGCTAACTCGTGCTCCCAAATCCGCAGCACCCGTCAGTCTTGCCAGCCGATGGAAACTCATTAACCTGCCGTCATGCCCGAATTGAGTCGTTTCTATGGAATCATCATCCGCATTTTCACGCGGTTTATCAAGGCGAAGAAATCAAGGTGAACATCAACACTCTCGAAGTCATTGAGGGTGGCATGAGCCGGCGGGCGCAGGCGCTCGTCCTTGAATGGGCGGCATTGCATCGCACGGAACTGCGGCAGGCGTGGGACCTGGCCAGTCGCAATCAGGAGCCTTCCAAAATCCCGCCTTTGGAGTAGAATAAGGACATGAATCGGATTGTTTCCGCCGAACCACTGTCGGGCTGCCGGTTGAAGGTCACCTTCAACGACGGATTGAGCGGCATTTTTGCTGTCGAACCCCAGCGACGCGGCGGCGTGTTCCTGAAATTGCTGGACGCAAAAACCTTCAATGCCGTCACCGTCAATCCCGACTTCGGCTGTGTGGAATGGCTGGGGGGCGTTGACCTTTGCCCCGACACGATGCATCAGGCGATAACCGGTTCTGAATCGGAAAAGGAACTCCCTTTGGCTGCAGCTTTGCATGAAAAGGCAGAGCCGGCGAACAAGCCTTCCCGCAAACGGAAGAATTAAACCGTTTATTTGCGCTTATCAGCGCTGACCTGCCGCGACGGGCGCGAGCACGGCGGTTGCTGTCAGTTTGACCTCTGGCCTGCAAGAGCTTGGGGAACTGGCGAAGAGCTAGGATTTGGGCAACGTCACTCGCGTGTACCGGATGTGGCGGACGCGACTGGCGGATGCCTTCACTTCCGTCACCTCGGATGCCGGGTTCCGCGTGAATTCGAGGACTATTCCCATGCCCTCTGCATCGAAGCGGTCCGCTCCGCTTGGCAGGAAATGGAGCCAGGTTCCCGAACGCTGGCGGTTCGCCAGTTTTCCGTCGTGGATTTCGAGGTGAGCCACGATCTGAAGTTCCTCGCTCCAATAGTCGCCGACGTAAGCCGCGAGGCGGGCAGGCGTGGAATCCGACGGGTTCAATTTCGGCGCGTTGATGCCACGATAGAGCAGATGCGTAACCTCCCCGGAGTTTTCGCGGACAAATTCAACGGCCGCCCCGTAGGCCTCAACGAAGAAATTGGTGTCGGATATCGGCGTCATCTTGAACTTGTCTTCGCGGGTCGCCTGCGCCATGAGCTGATCCCCTTCACGCGTAATGGTAAGCAGCCAGCCGGGACGCAATCGGTACGTGCCCAGGAAAGCATCCCAGGTGGCGGGATCGGCTTTCACGGCGGCGGGCGGCTTGGCGGGCGATTGGGCGGGCGGCTTGGCGGGCGAATTGCCAAGGTAAAGGTCGGCGATTTTAACGGCCAGTCCGTGGGTGTCCATGTTGCCCGCGTTCGAGAGGATGGCTACCGCAAATCTCTTTTCCGGAACGCGCATCACGTAACTTCGGTACCCTGCCCAACTGCCTCCATGGCTGATCATCGGACTCCCGTGATAATCACCCAGGCCAACACCGAAGCCGTAATCCACCTTCGCGCCTCCGTTCAATTTTCCCGGCTGGTGCATCATCTCGATGGCAGCCTTTCCGCCGACGCGCGCGGTTTCGAAATTGAGCAGCCACCTGCCCATGTCTTCGGCGGTGATGAAAAGGGAGCTTGAGCCTTGTGCCGACAACTGGCTGTCCACCCGGTGGAATTTTCCCTGGTCGCGGGGAGCATAAGAATCGGCGCAGTTCGCCACGACCTCGGCGGGGTTGTCGCAGACCAGCGTGTGCTTCATCCCCAGCGGTTGGAACAAGTTTGCGTCGGTCCAGGCCCGAAACGATTGTCCCGTGACTTTGGCGACCGCAGCCGCCAGCAGGTTGTAGCCGGTGTTGGAATATTGGTGTTCCTCGCCCGGGGCGAAATCCAGCTCACGCTGGCGCCGGACCATTTCGAGGATCATGTCCAGGGTTATCGGCCCTTTCATGTCCAGACCCGAAAAGCGGAGCGTTTCCGGCCAATCGCGCAGGCCGCTCGTGTGATGCAGGAGATTCCCGATCGTGATCGGCTTCCCGAAATCCGGCACGTCGGGAAGATACTTTCGGATGTCGTCATCGGGGGAGAGTTTCCCCTGCTGAACGAGCATCGCCACGGACAGTCCGGTGAATTGTTTGGCGACCGAGGCGACATCAAAAGGCGTTTTTGGGGTGATGGGGATGCGGTGCTCGAGGTTCGCGTAACCGTAACCGTGCTGATACACGACGGCGCCGTCTTTGACGATCACGACGGCGGCACCCGGCGAATCGGCTCGATCCCATTGGGCGAACAACTGATCGACTTTCGCGGTGTCCCGGGCACGGACATCGCCCGCGGCGGCGAGCAGGCAAATTCCCAGTGCGCTTGCCGCCAGGCAGCGGGAAGTGTTTGATCGTGGAGCAGTCATCTGGCGACGCATTGTAGGCAAAGGTCGCTGCCATTCCCAGCGCGAATAAGCGCGAACAACCTGACGGATGCTGGTGAAACCTGATCAACAGCCCAGCGCCCGCCGGATCCGCCGCACCAGCCTGTCCACATTGGATGTTCGATGTTCGATGTTCCCCAGCGTGTGAGACAAAATCTTTTACGCCGCTCACCGCGTGCTCGCGATCCATCGAAGTTTATGGTCCAGGTCCAACGACGTGAAAATTATCAGGCGGGAGAAGGCGGTGGTTTGGTTCAAATCCTGATAAATCATACGTCGCAAGCTGATAATCGCTTCCAGAATTACAGATGGTGGAAAGGTGATGCATGGCCGCGTTTATGTCCGGGATATAGCAAGCAGCATCGGGGGCAGTGGTCGGCGAATCGTATTCGCTGATGTAAACCAGATTTGTGCCAACCAGGGCCATTATCGGACAACCGCTATCTCCACCTATATGCGCCCGGTTTCCGTTGGTTCCCAGCCAGATGGCACTGTCATCATTAAAATAGACCAGGTGAAACATGCCATTATAAGCCGACATTTGCCAAAGTGCGGGCTTAACGGCTCGCCACTGGTCACAAACAACCAATTGAACTTGCCCGCTCAACCCCGGCAGGATCAATTCCGGCAAATAATTCGTATAGCCGAAGGGCAAGACGGTAAAGGGATGTACCGTAGGCGGCAAATCCGCATTCAAAATTCCCACATCCAGATCAACATTGGAAAGTTCAACCACTCCAATCAACCAACGCACCACGTTGGAACCTTGATCATCGATGAACAATAAATTCTGGTCATTGGTATTGCCGGCGCCGAGCATGTGGTCAACCGTTAGAATATGGCGTGGAGATATGGCAAAGAACCCTCCTTGCCCGGTTAATTTATAAGCATTCGTACCACCGGTGACGGCGGTGGCAAATCTTTGCGGTATGGCCGTGATTTCCCGTGCAAAATGCAACCAAAAATTCGTATTCCTGACCAAGGGTTGAGTCGTTGACCAATTCGTTGATGTGACATCCGCTGAATTTCCATCAGGATACTGCAACAAACACGGATTGGTTAAAAATATCGATTCCGCCCCATTATTGCCCAATGGGTTGGCCCCCCAGTGGTTCGTCTGAGCGATTGAATTTGTTCTTATATTAAAGGACAAATCCACCAGCGTTTGGGCTGAAAGGCAGATTGGGGAAAACAAGGCGAGGACCGATATAAAAACGCATCTATTCATGTTGCTGAACGTCTATGTTTCCCGGGACCAGCTGGTGACCATGCCCCCATCCGGGTTGATTGAGAGCGCAATCACCAGGAGGCGGCAAAAGGCTCTTGAAATGACTGGCTTCATTGATCGTTTCCATCTTATGCCTCTAACCAGCAGGAAACCAGCAGAATCCGAGCCACGCCGGGGCAACGTTGGCATCTCTCAACGGTGCATCCGGTGTGCCCGGAAGCGGTTTACAGATTATTTAACCACAAAGAACGCAGAGATCGCAAAGCCGGCCAGTCCATTTCCACAGAAGGAAACAAAGGGAACAAAGTTTGAAAACCGCCTTCGTTTGCTTCTGTTGATGTTCCTTTTCTCTGTGTTCTTTGCGTTCTTTGCGGTTAAATTCCCGTCGTGAATCGGGACCGCCTGACTAAAGCTCGTCGTTCGTGGAACATGTCGCGTATTCGTGGCAAACATACATCGCCAGAAAAAGTCGTTCGGTCCCTGTTGCGCCGAATGGGTTACCGCTTTCGCCTGCACGTCCGCATCCCTGTTATCCTCTCCGCCTCGCCCGGGGACTTGAGTTGCCTGGGAAGCAACGAAAGGAATTCGCCGAAGGCGGAGGCCCACTACGGGCCGAGCGAGCGGGCGCGAGCGAGTCATTGGAAAAAGGTGAGGTGTCGAACTCCGCGATTCATCACTCCCGACATCGTCCTGTCCAAGCACAAGATTGCGATATTTGTCCACGGCTGTTTCTGGCATCGGCATCGCGGTTGTCGGAACTGCACCACGCCCACGCACCGGCGCGAATGGTGGCTGGCCAAACTCAACGGCAACGCCGCCCGCGACAAGCTGCATCAGCGGGCCCTGCGCAAACTCGGCTGGCACCCGATGGTGATTTGGGAGTGTGAGACCGAAAAACCAAAGGGACTGGACCGCCTCGGCCGGAAACTCCCGAAACGGATTGGTTGACCCATTCCGCCATTCCGCGTCCACGAATCCGCGACATGACTTCGGAGCGGTTCCGTTTGGAAAAGATATCGGCCATGACTACAAGACCTTGAAGCTAATTCCGCCAATTTGCACGAATTCAATTCGCGTTAATTCGCGCCATCCGTGTCTCACCTCCGCCCGTTTCGCTTTGGTGAAAACGTCTGGCATCAACCATCCTCCTTTACGTCCAATGCAAAACAGGTTACGTGATGCCCGTTATGATCGTTCCACTCTCGCAAGTGCAGCTTCGACAGGATGAAGACGGCGTGTGGATTGCCAAATCCGCCCTGCTGCCCGGCTGCCACGCGCACGGGCGCGACCGTGGCGAGGCCACCCTTCGATTCCAACAGGCGGCCAAGGCGCACTTGGAAGCTTTGCTCGAAACCGGACGCCCCATCCCGTCCGCCTTCCGCGACAAATTCGTCCTCGCCGCCTGACCTGTGGGCAAATATCCCTCCTGGAACTGCCGCCAGCTTGACCGTCGTCTGCGTGAGATTGGCTGCGAACTCCTCCGCACCACCGGGAGCCACCGGCATTAAGTCAAAGGTTCAAGCGCTGACTCAGGGCGTCTCGCACGTGATGCATTTCCTCGGCTGTGAGCACGCCCAATCTGCGCTCCAGCTTGACAGTGGAAATGGTTTGAATCTGTTGTAAATGGAACGCACCCGGTTTCAAAAAGGATTTTGGAATGCCCAACTCCCAGCGATTGCCGCGCAAAGCGGTGGTGTGAAGCAGAACGGTGACGAGGTCAAGTTCATCGCTTGCTGGATTGCCAGTCAGCAACAAGGCTGGCCGCACCTTGGCAGCCATCCCGAAGTCAACCAGCCAGACCTCACCGGGATTGATGGCGGCCATCTTCGTCCTCCATGCGGTCGAACATCATCGCGCCTTCCTGTGCCGTCTGATTGCAAAGTGCCACATCTGGATTTTCATTGGCAATCGCCAGAAGCACGTCCCGGATGGCCCGCCGGTCGGCCTCGGTGAGCTTGGGCAATTCCTTCATGATTTCGAGCGCACTCATGCTGGCAATTTAACCGGCAAAACCGGAAATGTCAGGCATAAAGTTCAACCACAAAACAGGCGATCCACCTCGTGTCACCCGTCACTTGCCTGCCGAGCCGAAGCTTCGCCGCGAAGGAGGGAAGCGAAGGCTGGTCACCCGTCACACCCATCACCCGCCGCATCAGCCGCGCCAGCGCCAGTTCCGTGTCCCGGTTGCCGCGCGAACGAATCCGCGGCATGACTTCGGAACGTTTCGTTTTGGAAAAGACATCAGCCATACTTTAGCCTTTCTTGCCGCGCCATAGCTTCTGAGCGACGGCTGGAGCCTTTAGAATTCCCTGTCCACCATAGCCATGGCGACGGTGGAAGCCTTCGTTTCCATCCGCTTCGCCTTGGTGAAAACGTCAGCCATTTTAATTCAACCACGGATGGACACGGATTAACGCGAATTCCGTGAATTAATGCGGATTCTAAGCTCTTATTTAGGCATCAGAATTGCAGCATTCTGGGCTGATATGGCGAGGCGCAGCCGACGAGATGACGATTTGGTGGGGTTAATTACCGCATTGGCGGGATTTGCCTTGTGTGCCTATATATTCATTCCGGGCGTTCGCCAGATGGTTTTTGCGATCGGTTGGATTGCGCTCATTTTATTTGGGCTGGCGATTGTCGGTCTGGTTATCGTCGGCATCTTCCGGCTGGCAACGCCGGAGCGCAATATGCGGGGAATGACAAGTAACGTGTTTGCACCTCCCTCTCATGTTCCAGATCAGAAATGCGATGATTACGAATCAGAACCCGAACGACCATCCAAACCACCATCCACAGGCGGGCTCATCGAACAACTTCGTTCCATAGACTGGTTCCAGTTTGAGAAGGTAGTCGGGCACATGTATCTGAAGCTCGGTTACGACGTGACGAGGCGGGGTGGCGCAAATCCGGACGGCGGCATTGATTTGATCATTCAGAAGGACGGGCAGTGCGCCGCGGTTCAATGCAAACAGTGGAAGACGCGGGACGTGGGCGTCAAGACCGTGCGGGAATTCCTGGGAGCGCTGACGGATGCAGGTATCCAGAAGGGCAAGCTCATCACCCTGCGCGGTTACACCGGCGAGGCAAAGCAGTTGGCCGAAAAACATGGCATTGAGATTGTAAACGAGACTGGGCTGGCCCAGATGATTGAATCCACAGACGCCCGATTTGACCCGGAAGTATTTGAACTGTTGCATGACACGCGAAAGTTCTGTCCGAAATGCGAACGTGATATGGTGATACGAGTCGCCGGCAAAGGCCCCAATCCCGGCAGCAAATTCTGGGGCTGTTCGGGGTATTCGAAGGGATGCCATTACACAATGCCGATTAGCTGAATCATTCCAGCGCTCGCTGAATCCACAACCCCGCCTTTTACCGCTTCGCCTTGTTGAAAAGGCTTGTGTTCTATACTAGAACAACAATTTTGCACTGAACCTGGTAGCCTGGCTGCGCAATGGGACAAGTCAGCCAGAACCTTGTTGGCGAACGCGTGAAGGAAGCGCGTGCAAAAGCGCGGCCGCCACTCACACAGGATGAGCTTTCCAAGCGTCTTTCCAAACTGGGTGTTTCCATTGACCGTGCTGGAGTTGCCAAAATTGAAACCGGAATTCGAGGCGTTCTCGATGTCGAGCTTGTTGCCTTGGCAAAAGCACTTGACGTCAAGGTGACTTGGCTGCTCGGCGTGAAGGAGTAGAGCGCATGGCTGCTTTCTACAAAGCCACACTTGCCGACTTCCTTGCTCATTCTCCCGACGAGATTTTAGGATCGCTTCTGCGCTCCTATCAACACAATGAATTGCAGAAACGACAGGCCAGGGCTTGGGAAATTGAGATCGGAGTTCTCAAGTCAGTTTGTACTGATCTCATTCGCCTTGATCCGAGCACAGCGCAGTGGTCGCTTCTCTTGGAGTATCCGATTCCCCGGCGGCAGAAGCGGCTCGATGCTGTATTGCTAGCCGCGGATGTAATTTTCTGTCTGGAATTCAAGACAGCGGACAAAACGCACACGATACAACCGCAGCGGCAAGTGGAAGACTATGCGCTCGACCTTCGTGATTTTCACGAGGCGAGTCTTGATCGGCGAATTGTGCCCATCGTGATCGTGCCAAAAGCACCAGCAGCGACGAATTCAACTGACAAGGTTTCCGCCGATGCTGTTCGCGAAGTAAGGCTGGCAAACGCTTCTGACCTTGCCGCAATTCTTTTCGCTGCTTTCGAGGCGGAGCATCGCGAGGGTTTTGTGCCGATTGACCCAGCAACTTGGGACAACTCTCCGTATCGGCCTGTCCCGACCATCATCGAAGCTGCCGAGGCGCTGTTTGCTGGACACAATGTGCGCGAAATTGCGCACTCGCACGCTGGCGCGACAAATCTCACGATTACGTCTGATCGTCTTGTCGAGATTATCCAAGAAGCGCAGCGGTGTTCGGAAAAAGTCGTCTGCTTTGTGACCGGAGTTCCCGGCGCTGGCAAAACACTTGCTGGGTTGAACGTCGTTCACAATCCAGCACTACGCCAAGAAGGTCGCCCAGCCGGAGTCTTCCTGTCTGGCAACGGCCCGCTGGTGAAAATTGTCTCTGCAGCAATTGCACGCGACCACAAACGTCGCATGCATCAGACCGGTGGCGAGCGCACAGTTGGAGCATTTATTCAGAACGTCCACGTTTTCGTTCGGGAGGGACTGGAGAAAGCTGACAAACCACCGGTTGAGCAAGTGGTCGTGTTTGACGAAGCCCAGCGTGCATGGAACGCGGATCAAAACCGGAAGAAGAACGGACTGGAGGTTTCCGAACCGGAGACGATGCTCTCGATCATGGATCGCCACCAAGACTGGGCAGTTCTGGTCGCACTCGTTGGAGGCGGGCAAGAAATCCATAACGGCGAAGCCGGTTTAGCAGAGTGGGGCAAAACGCTACGTGAAAAGTTTCCAAAGTGGAAGGTCGCCGTCTCGCCGAAAGCGCTTGAACACGATGCCAGCAACGCGGGGCATCGCCTTTTCACCGACGGAAACTCTGGCTCGCTTGTCATTCAGACAGAGACATCGCTCCACTTGGAGGTAAATCTGCGTTCGTTCCGCGCTCGAAAACTCGCCGAGTGGGTTGATGCCGCTCTCGCGGGCGACGCGGCAAAAGCAGCAGCGATAGTTCCCGACTTGCGCGACTTCCCTTTCGCCCTCACGCGCTCGCTCCCAACTGCTCGCGAATGGCTACGCAAACACGCACGCGGCCAACAGCGCGCCGGGTTGGTGGCGAGTTCGGGTGCGCTTCGGCTTCGCGCCGATGGTCTTGAATTGTCGTCGGGGTTTCGGCAAGGAAATCGCGATTTGTTCGTTCATTGGTTTCTGGCCCTGCCGCCGGACATTCGCTCGTCGAATCAACTCGAAATCGCAGCGTCCGAGTTTGAATGCCAAGGACTGGAACTCGACTGGATTGGCATCTGTTGGGGTGGCGATTTTTCTTTCGACGCAGCAAACAAGGGATGGTTATATCGGAATTTCAGCGGCTCGCGTTGGGGCAATTTGAAGAACGAAATAGACCGCCAATATCTTCTCAACACCTACCGTGTTTTACTTACACGCGCTCGTCGGGGTTTGGTTCTCTGGATTCCACAAGGCGATATTGCAGATGAAACACGATTACCCAGCCACTTTGATTCCACGACGGATTATCTGGTTCGGTGTGGATTATCCTTAGCAGATTAAGTTTCGTGCGGGGTTGCGGGTTTGACGTACCTAGTATTTCAAGAAACCTGCCAATTGACGGAGAATTTCCTGGAAGATTCTTGTCTGAACACCCTGGCCGAGAATTTCAATTGCAGTGGCATAGTGATCGCAATCAATCTCGCAACCCATCAGGCGCTCGACTTCGGATTTGTGGAGCAACCGCAGCCCGTAAGCAGTTTCCACGAATGGACCGGTGTTGATTTTGTGGTATGAGCGAACAATCGTCGGCACTCTTGCTGATTCCCGGTTGATCGTGGTGAAACCAAATCCGTGGCCGAGTTTTGCGTGGCGCTGGTTGTGCCGACGTAACGCCTCAATGCTTTTGACAATCCGCTCAACCTCAAGTCGGTCCGAATCTGCCGGGGCGTCCAGAAACTCA
>Ga0187857_10004271_pt1 | contig 10834 bp, 9 predicted proteins | sample June2016WEW_8_10_FD_132984 | JGI IMG/M metagenome (GOLD analysis project Ga0187857, IMG submission 132984) | Peatland microbial communities from SPRUCE experiment site at the Marcell Experimental Forest, Minnesota, USA - June2016WEW_8_100 | ecosystem: Environmental > Terrestrial > Soil >...
GCGGACCGCCAGATTGGAGATAAGGCTCGCAGCGGCACGGCTGAAGCCGTGCCCTTTCAAAACAGATTCCAAACTGAAGCACCACGATGCTCAGTGAAAGCTCTCCACCACCATGGCAATCCCTTGTCCCCCGCCGATGCACGCCGTGGCCAGACCGTACTTCTTCTTCCGCCGCCGCAACTCATAGAGCAGTGTGATCACGAGGCGCGTTCCGGTAGCTCCCAGCGGATGCCCCAGCGCAATCGCTCCGCCGTTCACGTTCACTTTTTCACGATCGAGTCCCAACTCTTCTTCCACCGCCAGATACTGCGCCGCGAAGGCCTCGTTCACTTCAATCAAGTCGATGTAATCCAAAGTCAGCCCCGCGCGCTGCAGCGCAATCTTCGTAGCCGGAACCGGACCGCTCCCCATGATCTTCGGATCGACGCCCGCGATTCCCCAATTTACGATTCGTCCGAGCGGACTCAGATTTCTTTTCTGCGCCTGCTCCAGCGACATCACCACAACCGCCGCCGCGCCATCGACAATCCCGCTGGCATTCCCCGCCGTGACCGTCCCATTCTTCCCAAACGACGCCCGCAGCTTAGCCAGCCCCTCCAGCGTAGTTTGCGGACGCCGATGATCATCCTCCGTCAGCATTTCTCCCGTCGCCTCGCCTTTCGAATTCCGCAACGGCACCGGCGTCAGCTCTTCCTGCATGCGTCCCGCCGTGTAAGCCGCGTCGGCCGCCTGTTGCGAGCGCAGCGCGAATTCATCCTGCGCCTGCCGCGTGATGCCCTGCTGTTCGGCATACAACTCTGCCGTACTCGCCATGTACAGTCCGCAATACGTATCGAGCAGCGCCGTCATCAGCGAATCTTCGAGCTTCCCGCCCGCAGCCAGCGTAAATCCGTCGCGTCCGCGGAGCACAAACGGCGCCTGCGACATCGATTCCATCCCACCGGCCAGCACCATCTTTGCTTCATCCGTCTGGATCATCTGCGCCGCGCTGACAATGGCCTGCATCCCCGACCCGCACAACCGATTCACGGTCATCGCCGGAGTCTCAATCGGCAAGCCCGCCCGCAATCCAACATGCCGCGCTCCATACAACGCGTCGCCTGAAGTCTGCTGGGCATTTCCAAAAACGACGTGATCGAACTCTTTCGGCTCGATCCCCGCCCGCTCGATGGCAGCCTTCGCCGCCACTGCGCCCAGTTGCTGCGCCGTGTAGTCTTTGATTTTTCCGCAATAGCGTCCAAAGGGCGTGCGCGCCCCGCTGACAATGGCAATGTCTCCAGGCTTCAACATGAGTACCAACTTGTATAGAAGAGTGCGCTGGCCTGAGGCCAACCTGTGAGTTTAACAGGAAGGATGGATTTGCAATTTGCGATTTGTAATTTGTAATTTTGCGGATCGCTTGGGTTTCCGGGTGGGTTTGACCTTCAATTACAAATTACAAGTCACAAATTACAAATTTTCCTACGCCACGGCCGCCGATGCCGCGAATTGCGGCACCTGACATACAATTTTCCCCGCGCCCTGCGTCACCGCGAGCTCCAGCGCATGGTCGGCGCGGTTGGCCACTTCGGTCACAATATCCACCGGATCGAAATGCTGACGCATCACTGCCTGCGCCAGGCCGGCGCTGAACTCGACGGCCTTGTCATTGTTCTTGTCGTTGTCCTTGCCTGGGAAACGCACTTCCCCAAGCAGACGCCGCAATTTTTCCAGCGCCAGCAGCGCTTCTTTTTCGCCGGTGTCGCCAAGCACGAGCGCGACCGTAGTCGCTTCATAGCGGAAGGCCAAATCGTTGGTCCGGATGTTCGCCGAAAACAGCTGCCCGATCTGCTCCATCACCGCCGTCACTGCCTGCTCGCCATACTCCCGGATGAGCGCGCCGCGGCGTCCAAATTGCATCAGCAACACCGTCACCGCCGTCCCCTGCTGCAACCCGCGCCGGGTTTCCGCCTGCAGCAGATCCAGATACGATGCCCGCTTCAGCAGGCCCGATTTCTCGTCCGTCACCGAAAGATTTTTCACCAGCCGCCGCAGCCCGGCGTTGTTGAGCGCAATCAGCACCTGGTCGCTCAGCGTCCGGATCACCAGCACCTCGGAAGCCTGCCACACCCGGCCCGTGTTCTGGGTCAGGATCAGCACTCCGATCTGGTCTTTGTGATCGTCATTGTTATTGCCCTCGGTCAGCGGCAGAGCCAGCAACGATTCGACTTGCAACTCTTCTACGGCGCCGCGCATGTGGATCAACTCCGGAACGTTTTTGGCATCGCCGATGGTCACCGTGCCTCGCGCCACGGCCAGATCCTGCAGCGTTTCCACCAGACTGATCAGCGCCCCCGAACTTGCCGGAATCAGCCCCTCCATGTGATATTCCTGCACGCTTGACGGCGGCAGACCCGGTTTGCGCAACGCCACAATGCAGCGCGCCGTCCGCCAGTTCGCGCCGATTTCGCTGGCTGCCGTTTTCAAAACTCCTTCCGCGTTCCCCTGGTGGTAAAGCTTGCGGGTAATTTCAGCCACTTTCGCCAGACTGCTGACGTCGGCCGCGTCGCTCCTCGCCGCCGCGGCGGCCGACGCGGCCTGATCGCCGGTCGTCGTCCCTGTCCCCGTCGTTGTCGTTGTCATTGTCCCTGCCGCCGGTACAGCGGGCGCGGACTGCATCGCATAATGCGATTCGATGCCGGCCGCCATGTACAACTTCTGCAGTTCCTGGTTGCGCTCTTCCTCCCCCGGAAACAGTTCCTGAATGCGCTGCAAACGCTCGATGGCTTTCGACCGCATCCCGTATTGCACCAGGATCTCGGCTTGCAGCATCAGATCCTGCAGCGCGGCCGCTCCCAGCGTCGGTTCTGGAACCTTAATTTCCTGTTCTTCTTTTTTCTTTACCGCCGAGAACCGCGACGCGATTACCGTGAAGCGCTGATCGTCGATCTTGCCCCGCAGCGCCTCCAGCCGCTTCTGATGTCCGGGCTCGTACGGATCCACTTCTGCCGCCCGGTCCAGACATTCACCCGCCTTCTGGTAATTGTGCTTCGTGCAATACAGATCAAACAGCTTCAGCAGCGCCTGGGCATAGTCCGTTTCACGGTTGGACGCATTGAACAGTTCCGCCAGAAATTCCAGCATTTCAGTCGATGGACGATGCGATGCCAATAATTCCTGCATGGTCGCGATGAACGACCGTCGTTCCCCTCGCCGCCGCTGGAAAGCTTCCAACTTCCGCGCCAGCGCGACCGCCTCCGCATCCAGTTCGGAGTCGATCATCTTTCCGATCAGGCTCACTACCTGGTGCATGCGTGCCGGATTCTGCTCGAACATCTGCCAGATCAACGGCTCGCAGTCCAGGCACCGGTCCGCTGACAAGAGCGCCTGCGCATACAGGCTGCGGAGATCAAGTGCTGCCTCCCCGGCATTTGCCCCTCCGGCATGTGCGTCTCCGGCATGCGCGTCTCCTGCATGCACTAGCGGCTCTAAGATAAAAATCGCTGCCCCGGCCTCGCCCCGCGACAGCAGGCTCTTGCCATAGGCCAAGGCCATCTTCGCATCCGCCGGATTCTCCGTGTACGCCCGCTCGAACCACTGGCCGGCGTTGCCCCCGGCGGCTTCCGCCAGGTCCGCCAATTGCAGGAATGACTGCGCCGCCATCACGTGCTCGCCCAGTTCCGCCGCCAATTCCGCCGCCCGCAGGTGATTGGCCTGCGATGGCTCCAGACTCACAATCCGCCGCAAAACCAGCAATCCCTCTTCCTGCTTCCCTTGCTTCCGTAAATCCTCCAGCGCATTTTCATACGTCCCAATCGCGAGTTTTTTGTTCGAGTTCTCCAGCAGCTGCCCAAAGCGCACTTTCTGTTCCCAGGTTGGGTTGGCGTACCGCGCTAGCTTTTTGTAGGTCAGGCTGGCTCGCGTCGCGTCCGCCGCCCCGACCTGCCGCTCGAACAACTCTCCCATGAGCCGCACCGCCTGCGGCCCCTTGTTTAAGGAGAGACACAGGTCCGCCGCCATCTGCCGTACATTGTCATTTTGCGGATCGCTTTCCAGGATTAGCAGGTATTCCGCCAGCGCGTCGGCTGTCTTTCCCTTCTGCAACAGCTTCTCCGCCTTTTCGACGCGGCGGGCGATCTCGGTACGATTCGGAGTTTCCGGCATGGGCGGTCTTACGAGCGAGAGAATTCCTCCTTGATTCTAGGATTCACCCCCCGCACCAGCAACGCGCTTCCCCCACTCCGCGATTACCAAAGTCACGCGATCCGCTCACTCCCCACCCTTTTCCAGTGGAGGCCCAGTTTCCGGTTTGCTCGTAATCAGGCACCAGAAACCTTGACTACGGGGTTGCAGTGACCTAAGATTCATCCCCGGAATCGGGGAGCGAATCCCAAACTTCTAAACAGGTCTGCGGAGGAACAAGCCATGAAGACAACTCTATACGGAGTGGCCGCGATCGTCGCGCTGGTGATCGCCGTGGTGGGCGGCAGGTCCAGCTCTGCGCAGGACAAAGACAAGCAGGACAAGTACACGCTGCAGATACCGGGCGGGCTCGCGTTCTCTGAGATCAGGGGATACGAACAATGGCAGGTAGTTGGCCCCAGCCTCACCGAAGCCGCAAACGTGATCCGGGCGATCGTCGCCAATCCGGTGATGATCAAAGCCTACCAGGAGGGCGTTCCCGGCAATGGCAAGCCCTTCCCCGACGGCTCCAAGATTGTGAAGCTGGAGTGGAGACCGAAAAAGATAACGGATCCTCCTTTTTCGGCGAGCACGCCGGACACAGTGCCCGGCGACCTGGAGCAGGTCGAATTCATCGTGAAGGACAGCAAGAGATTTTCCGACACGCACGGATGGGGATATGCGATGTTCGTCTACGACACCGCCTCCGGAACGTTCGCCCCGGCCACCAAGGCCAGCAAGCCTCCGGTGAATAACGACGCCAAGTGCGGCGCCGCATGTCACGAGATAGCGAAGTCAAAGGATTACATTTTTACGGCATACCCTAAAAGGTAAGCTCCATCGGGCGCTCTCCAATTCTCGATTCGTCGGCAATCCGGAGACCGGTTTCTGGAATTCGCAAGCTGGCAGAGCGTTTGGAACGCGATTTTAGGGGGAGGAGCAATATGAAACGGATCGGTTTCTTACTGCTTGCAGTTGTAACCGTGGCCGGCATTGTCGCCCACATGGCGCACGCGTCTGGACAGTCTGATGGGGACTCCTCCCCGATCTATGGCGTCAAGATCCCCGCCGGATACCGCGACTGGCAATTGATCGCCGTGAAACAGCTCCATTTCGCCGGCATGGGCGAGCAATTGCGCGCTCAACTCGGCAACGATATAGCGATCAAGGCCTTCAAGGAAGGGACGCTCCCGTTCCCGGACGGTGCCATCATTGCCGCGATTCATTGGACTCGTGTCTCGTCGGAAGACAACAATAAGGTGCTTGATGGCGCATTCCCCGGCACTCAATCGTTCGTGATCGGGTCCCGGGTGAATGTGCAGTTCATGGTCAAGGACTCAAGGAAGTACGCCGCCACGGGCGGCTGGGGGTTCGCTGACTTTACGGATGGAAAGCCGGGCGACAAGGCCCTGCACGAGGCCTGCTTTCCCTGCCACGTGCCTGCCAAAGATCATGACTACGTCTTCACCCGTTACGCACGTTAATGCACTTCGTCTGCGATCAGGAGATCCCCATAAGGATCAACAGCGGTGGCGCTCGATCACCACGCCTGTTTACGATTATCGCGTAAACTCCTGAGTGGTTGGCCACTCGGAAACGGGCCAGAAACGGGGCTTCGAGGAAGTTGGCGGGCCACTTCAAGCCCAACGGCTTAGGTTGCGCTTATGGCCTTTGCCCCGTCCCAGCCGAGCGCACCGGGCTCCCGTCAAACCGGACAGGGTGGGGCAGTTCGGCTCGAGCCGCAACGTGCGAGCCCTCAATCTTTTCCCCGCCACTTCGCTCCGGCTTCTGATATACGAGTACGAGCCCTCATGCCATCTCCCAACCTCGAATCCGGCCTCCGCCACCAACTCACCGCCGGACAGATGACCATGGTCGCCGTCGGTGGCTCCATCGGCACCGGACTCCTCCTCGGCACTGCCGCCGCCATCGAACTCGCCGGACCCGCCGTCATCCTTACTTTCATTCTCGCCGCCTTCATCAGTTGGACAGTCGCGCTCGCCTTAGGTGAACTCGCCAGCACTCATCCCGCCGCCGGTTCCTTCGGCGTCTATGGAGACCTTTATCTCAACCACTGGGCCGGGTTCATCTCCCGCGCCGGCTACTGGCTCGCCATCGCCGTCTCCATCGGAGCCGAGATGGTCGCCTCCGCCACCTACATGCAGCTTTGGTTTCCGCGCGTTCCTGCTCTTCTCTGGGTCTTCGCCTTTTCCGCGTTCCTTCTCGCCATCAACTTTCTCGCCGTCCACGCCTACGGACGCTTCGAATTCTGGTTTGCCATGATCAAGGCCGCCGTCATCGCCACTTTCATCATGCTCGGCGCCGCCCTGCTCCTCACTGGACGAGTCGCTCCCCAATACACTGCCCACGGCGGATTCTTCCCGCTCGGAACTGCCGCCCCGCTTCTCGCCATGACTTTCGCCATCTACACCTTTGGCGGCGTGGAATTCGTAGCCGTAACCTCCGGCGAGTCCACTTCCGCCAAGGCCGTTGCGAAGGCCGCGCGCATGACTTTTCTCACTCTAGCCATCCTTTATCTAGGCGCCATCGTCGTTCTGGTCGGGGTCATGCCCTGGAACCGCGCCGGCGTCACCGAAAGCCCGTTCGTCACCGTCTTCCGTTCCGTGAGCCTTCCTGGCGCCGCTCATTTCATGAATTTCGTAGTCCTGACCGCCGCCCTCTCCGGAGCCAATGCCGCTCTCTACATCTCTTCGCGCATGCTCTTCTCGCTCGCCCGTACCGGTTGGGCTCCCCGCGCGCTCGGCCGCCTCAGCGCAAAAGGCACTCCAACCCTGGCCCTGCTCGCCTCTTCCTACGGAATCGTCGTCGCCCTCGTGCTCGAGCGCTGGGCCCCCGCCAAAGCCTTCGAATACATTCTCCGCGGCGCCTTCTTCGGCATGATGCTCTCCTGGATCGTCTCCCTCGCCGCCCACATCAACTTCCGCCGCCGGCTCACCGCCGCCCAGGCCGTCGAGATTCCTGCTCGCTCGCCTCTCGGCAAATGGGGTTCCATCATCGGCTTAGTCGCAGTCTTGGCCTCGACCGCCAAAACCTGGTGGGATTCCCGCATCAACCTGATCGTCGGCCTGACTTTCCTGATCGCCCTGACCGTTCTCTACTTCCTGCTCCGCCCCAACCGGCTGCAAAACGACTCCTAGCCGGCGCCTAACCGTCCCAAATCGGGAAGGATCGCCCCGCTTATTCGGAATTATTGACCTCATTTATATTGAGATCATGCTTTTTTTCTTGATATGCTCAAGCCGTTTCGGGTCCATCTGAACGGCGGGACGATTCCTGGACCTTCCCTACCATGCGACTCCCAGTCGCGACTAGTTCCCGGCCGTTCTGTTCCCCCGAACGAAGGAGCATTTTGTGACTTCCAGTAAAAGACTTACCTTAATTTCAGGCAGTGAACGTAAACCCGTCCGTGGTGCGCGCCTGATCCACAATTCGCATCCCGACCAAACCATCGAGGTCTCCATCCGACTTCGATCGAAAGCAGAGGCCAAGCGCAAAGAGTTGAAGAGCTCTCTGGAACAGCCCGGCTTTAAGCACATGTCGCGCGCCGACTTCGAAAATACCTACGGCGCCGATCCTGCCGATCTCAACCAAATTAAGAAGTTCGCCCATGAATTCGGCCTGAAGGTGCTCGAAACTGGAACCGAACTCACCCGCCGCACCGTGATGCTGTCAGGAACCGTAGCCAATCTCCAAAAAGCCTTCAACGTCGAACTCAAAGAGTACAGCCACCCGAAGGGAAATTTCCGCGGCCGCGTCGGCGCCCTCAGCGTGCCAACCGAGTATGCGGACATCATCACGGGAGTGTTTGGGCTCGACAACCGTCCGCAGGCGGAACCGCATTTCAGACTCGCGGCGCAGCCCGACAAGCGTAAGACCCACACTTCCGCCACCTCATATGATCCCAACGTAGTGGCCCAAATCTATGACTACCCGGCAGGAGACGGAACCGGCCAGTGCATCGGGATCATTGAGCTTGGTGGCGGCTTTCGTCTGGACGACCTGAAGAACTATTTCAGTTCGCTCAATCTCAACCAGCCGCAAGTCATCTCCGTGTCCGTCGATGGAGGCCAAAATAGTCCGAGCAATCCTGAAAGCGCCGATGACGAAGTGATGCTCGACATCGAAGTGGCGGGCGCGATTGCCCCCGCAGCCAAGATCGTCGTCTACTTTACTCCGAATACAGATCAGGGTTTTCTGGACGCGATCACCACCGCCGTACACGACAGCACCAATCAACCCTCGGTCATTTCCATCAGCTGGGGCTCGGCAGAAGCCAACTGGACCACCCAAGCGATGACCAACTTCGACGAGGCCTTCCAGGCGGCCGCCGCCATGGGCGTAACCGTCTGCGTCGCCGCGGGTGACAATGGTTCGGCGGACGGAGACAATGACGGCAATAACCACGTTGATTTTCCGGCCTCCGACCCGTTCGTCCTGGGCTGTGGCGGAACCTCGCTGCAAGCTTCGAACGACCAGATTGTCAACGAGACCGTCTGGAACGACCTGCCGAATGGAGGAGCAACTGGCGGCGGAGTGAGCGACATGTTCCCCCTTCCAACCTGGCAGGAGGGCTTCGATGTCCCGTCGCCAACCGTTCAAGGTGGCGGGCGAGGCGTGCCCGACGTCTCCGGCGATGCCGACCCCAACACCGGCTATAACATTCTCGTCGATGGCGAGAGTGCCGTTGTCGGCGGCACCAGTGCGGTAGCTCCTCTATGGGCTGGGCTGGTGGCGCGCATCAATCAGGCGACCGGAAAAGCCACCGGAAAAACGATCGGTTACCTGAACCCGTTGCTCTACACCCAAGCCGTCGAAGCCGAGGGATTCCACGACATAACCCAAGGCAACAACGGCGCCTTCAGCGCAGGTCCGGGATGGGATGCATGCACCGGCCTCGGCAGTCCCGACGGAGTGCCGTTAGAAGCAGCGCTCACCGGAGCACCCACCATCCACGCGTCATCCGTGAAGTCTCGCCGATCCAAAGAATCCGCAGCCTAAACCAAACCGGGGGCGAGCCGCGCTCGCCCCCAATATTCGTGTAGAGCGGACACCCCTGTCCGCTGCCGTTGCTTTTGCTTTTGCTTTTTTCGGAAGAACCCGTGCCCCATCTTTGCGCGTTCTGTGCGCAAGAGCCTGCCCTGAGCGGAGCCGCAGGGGTGGGATTCCACGGCAGCATCCTTCTTGGGATTCTTGAATTTCGCAAATTCACAATTCCGGCTACTCATTGAGAATTGGCCGGTCGGGGTCAACGAGTGAAATCGGGATGTTACACCAACTATTTCCACCAATCGGTCGGACTAACTCCATGAAGCCTTTGCCACGAATCACGTTCGTTGAGTCTCCGGCCGACTCACCATCTAGAGCGTGCAGTTGTTGAGAAAGCACACCAGTTCCATCATCGGGCCGTCGAGCCTGAGCGGAATCTGCGGCTTCCACGCAGGATCAGAGAGGTGCGAGCAAGGTTCGAGTGGGTCCGTGTACGCCCAATCCGTGAAGAACCAGCTGTTATGCTCCCAGACTGCACGGACCGCCACAATGCTTTCGCCGCGCCCAGGAACTTCCCCGCATCCGTAGATGTCATATCCAAATAGTCCCGATTCCATCCGAACAGGTGTCAACTTCTGAAGTCGCCGCACGTCGTAGGTAGTCTGCATCGCAGAAATGAATGTGTGCTTGTCCACCTTCAGCTTACCGCCCAGAACGCTGATTCTATCCTGGTCCGAAACGAGGCCGTAGAGAGTGCCCCACTGCTTTTGTTCAAGCTCATTTACAATTCCGGGCGATGACTGCAGCGGATGATCGATCCCTCAACCCGGATTTGTGGGATAGTGACGGAAATCTCTTGGTTCCGCGGCACGGAATCCGGATCGCAATGGGTTTGGCTTTGGCGGCCGCGGGTGCTTACTGGCTATTTGCTTTTATCGCAGACAGGGAAATGCGCAGGCTGAACCCGTTGCAGCCAAGTCAATTCCCGGATTCCTTCTGGGTAACCATTCTGTGGGCCGCGCTGCCACTCGCGCCCTTTATCGTTTCCCTAGTGCTCCTCTCAACTCGAAGCCAGGGAGGGATCGCTGCCGGAGCCGGTATTGGAGCAGCACTTTTTCTTTGCTCGTTGCTATTTTCAGTTGCCGCTCTGCTGGGATTTGTGTTGACTTTTGGGCCTATTCCTTACGCTCTCGAACTCGCTGTTTCGAACTTGATATTTTCAGCTTGCAGCGTTTGGATCACTGTCTCTGCGTTCAGAATTGCGTACAAAGCAGGTTGGGGGATGTTCTTTCTGACCCTTGCCGCCACGCTAGTCGGCATGACTTTGGCATACCGCTTACTAGGCGGTCACTGATCTTCTCACAACGTCCGGTTCCGCGCCTCCAGCGCATGTCTGTGCTGAATCGCGACTCTCACTGACTGACGCTATCAAATAGCGCTCATTGAGAATTCCAGGGGGAACCGATTTGGATTCTTGTATCGGGGCAACCACGCCGCAACTTCGCCGCAAAACACCGCAAGAACACTTGCGCGCCACGTTCTACGGCTTCCCTTCGGTGCCGGGTGCCCGCGAGCATCCCCACTCCCCCAATCCCCCCGGTCCTTTTCATCACAAAATTTCCGTACACTCATCACAGACGTTCAAATCTCACAAATGCAAAAATGA
>Ga0187857_10004275_pt1 | contig 10821 bp, 5 predicted proteins | sample June2016WEW_8_10_FD_132984 | JGI IMG/M metagenome (GOLD analysis project Ga0187857, IMG submission 132984) | Peatland microbial communities from SPRUCE experiment site at the Marcell Experimental Forest, Minnesota, USA - June2016WEW_8_100 | ecosystem: Environmental > Terrestrial > Soil >...
CCTGGACACGGTAGGCCTTGGCTTCTTCAATGAGATGGGACTCCGAACCAACCTGCACATTGACCTGGCCGCGCTGGCTGTAGACCGTGATATCACAGGGATCGTCCATCGAAACGCGGCCCAGATCGGCGAGCAATAGCACGGGCGTGACTCGCACGTCAGAAGCAACGATTACAATATTTTCCTGGGTGCCGGGCGTGGTGTAAACCACGGTGCCGCGATTCAGCTCAACGATTGCACCATACGGAGCGCGGTAGATGTGCACGGCCGTGGAGCCCTGAAGTTCGAGGGAAAGCGGGCCGACGCGCACGAGCATGGAGCCTGCGTCCTCTGTATAAAGATAGTCACCGGAATAGACGGTGGCGCCTTCGGGGCTGGCGGCATCGCCGATGTGACCTGAGACGGATTTCGCGACAAGGCCGAGAGCAGGATTCGCAGGTGGCGTTTGCGCCAGCGCAGGCACAGAGAGGCAAGAAAAAAAGAAAAATCCAGCCGCGGAAAGGAAGCGAGCGGTTCTCATTGGCGTTGTTTCTCCTTCGAACAGACAGATACAGGAAGACAGGGGCGGGCGCTCACGGGAGTTGTAACAGGTTGAAACCTAGGTGCAGGAGTGCGCCCCAGAACTGCTGTGGGCGCGAACTGGAGTTTCATCGCGGGATCACCAAAAAGGATCCAGGTACGACGGATATCGTTGTCGGTGGTGCCAGCCTTTGCCTGGAGCACGAGGCGGCCGAGGGATTGATTTGGATTGCCGGCGAACAGGTGCAGAAATGCCTGATTCATCGTGGACTGCGGCGATTGCTGGGTGAATCCGGAAGAGGCCCAGACGGCGACTGCACCACCGTTGGGAGCGAGCAGAAGAGACTCGGCAAGGCTCTCGGCATAAACGTCATGGAAGAACCCATTGAGGCAATCCATCAAGAGATAAACGGGGAGGCGTCCTCCGTTGGAGAGAGCAGCGGCGTCGGTGGTGTTGAAGAGATCGGCGAAAGACCACTGCTGCTCGGCGCCGTGGCCGTTGTAATCGACCAGGAGCGCGCCGTTATTGAGAGCGGCAAGAATCTGGGAGCGGGCGGTGACGGAATCAAGCGAATCGGCAAGAATCTCTGAGACTTGCAGCGAAGGCGGAAGGGTGGCTCCGGCAGAATTTGCGGCCGCGGTGAAGTTGGAATCGACATTCTGATCGGCGATCAGCAAAGCCTGCGAATTCCAGGAGCCCGCCGAGCTGCCGCCTTCGTAGCCGATGATTTTGGAAACGACGAGATTGGCGTCGGCGGAGGTGCGCACGGGCAATCGGCCGGTAGGAATTGTGGCGAATCCATTCTGGGCAAAGTCGGTGAACCAGTCGTCGGACGCGGTCTTGAAGGCCGCGGTTTCGATGATGCGCGTGGGCACAAAATCGAAATCGCCGAGGCCTAAGTAGTCACGAGGATCGAAGGAAGCATCGCCAACAAAGAGGATGGACTGGGGCTTGCGCTGCCACCGGGAGGCGGCTTCCTGGAGGAAGCTGCGGATGGCGAAGGGGCTGCGCTCGCCGTAATTGTACTCGTCGAAAATCTGGTCGGTGGTAACAAGAGCGATGTGATGGCCCTGGGATTCGCGCAAGCGAACAAGCGGCACAAGGCTGGTGACAAAATCGGGATGAGTGATGATGACAACGTCCGCGCCAGTACGATTGTCGTCGAGGAAAGTGGGAGCATGCGGCACGAGTGAAAGGGGCGCGGAAATGGCGTCGCTGGCGAAAGCGAGAATGGTGCGAACCGCGGGCCCGGGGGTGGAGAGCGCCAAAGCAGCGCTGTATGCGCCCGATTCGCGTGAGATCTTGGCCGCGAGTTCCGAGATGTTGAGCGGATCGGTGATGTCAAACACACGGACCTGAGGGTTGGTGAAGCCGGTGAGGTGGAGCTCCGTACCCGCCGAGGCAGTGGCGCGGAGCCAGTCCGCATCGGCGGCGTAAGTGTGCGCGTAATGGAGGACGATGGATTGCACGAGGCTGACGTCGTTGTCGCCATTCAGAGCGGTAAGGGTGACGGTATTGGTGCCGTTCTGGAGTAACGAGGGCTCGACCGGGAAAGATTGCTGCGCGAGCGTCAGACCGAGGAAGTCCATTTCGCCGAGAGTGGCTCCATTGAACTGAACAGTGACGCGATGCTCCTGCGCGTCGGTGGCGCCTTGAAGAACGAGGTCGAGGGAAGCTGGCAGCGGCGAAGAAGGATCGATGTGCGCGACGACAAGATCCTGATCGGTCGCTTCCGATGTGATGACAGCGCCAAAGAAATTGTCGCTGTTCTCGCCATTCAGCAGAGCGGCGAAGTAGGTGGTGCGATCCTCGCGAAGAACGGTGAATGGAAAACTCGCCGGGGCGATGCTGCCGGAAACAGGCGCCGCCACCGGAAGGATGCGCTTGGGCCAGTGACTGTCGCTGATCAACCAGTAGACACGGTCAGCGGAGAAGGGCGTATCGATGCCCATGCCGTAGAATTCGATGGCGTCGGAAGGAGGTGGAGGGCCGCTGGCGCGCCCTGTCAGGAGAAGGGGCTGCTCAACTCCTTCGGCGTAAAGATGCAGCGTGCGTGAGTCCGTGTTGCGTTCGAGACCGGCGGCAAAGAGCTGGGCAAAGGAAACGTGATACCAGCCTTCCTGAGCGACCGAGATTTTGACGGCCTGGTGATCGGCAACGCTGAGGCGTGTAAGGCCGGGGGGAAGGATGGGGGGCATGGGCCGCGCAACCGCCAGAGCCGAGGAAGGATTGACGAAAGATGGCGAGACGGATGATGCGCGTTGGCTGCTGAGCAGGGCCGAGGAATGCGCAGAGGCAAACGCGGCGGTGTGTTCGGCGGAAGGCGATTCGACGTAAGCAGGACCATGAGTGCCGCGCGTGCCATTGATATCCACGTCTTCAATCCAGTACGTGGCATCGCGAACAGGATGCGGATCAATCCACCGATAGATCTTGGCGGCATGCTGCGGCAGGGAACCGCGCAGAAGCAAAGCAGAGCCGGCGATGAGAGAAGGATTGAGGCGAGCACGGCCGGAGGCATCTTCGCGATAGATATGGAAACCGAGGTTGCGGGATTCTTCATGGGTGCGCCATTCGAGAATGACAGAGCCATCGGCCTGGGAGAAAGCCTGGAAGGAGGAGATGTCCACGGCGGTGGGCGCCTGGATGGTGGAGACGAAACTGGCGGTGAATGGGTAATTGGGGACGTTGGAGGTGAGAGCGGCAGTCGAGCTTGTGATAGTGGCGGTGTTGGTGGAGAGAGTAGCGGCGCTGAAAGTGGTGGCGGTGACGTTTATGGTGATTACGGCGGTGCTGCCGACGGCAAGATTGCCAAGGGTGCAAGTTACCGTGGTCGTGCCAGAGCAGGAGCCGAGGGTCGTGGAATAAGAGTTAGGGATGTACGTGACCTCAGCCGGGAGCGGGTCCGTGACGACCACGTTCTGAGCGACGGCGGGGCCCGAGTTGGTGACGGTCAAGGTGTAGGTGAGGGTGGAACCTTGGTTAACGGGATCAGGAGCGGCAGTTTTGGTAGCCGTGACGCTGGACTGGGTGGGCGAGGCGACCAAAACGCTTGTGCTGGCCGTGTTGTTAGCGCAATTTGGATCGAGAGCGGCGGAGCACGGCATATTTACATTGGCGGTGTTGGTGATAGTGGTGCCCGAGGCCGTGCCAACATTGACCTTGACGACGAGCGGGAAATTTACCGATGCGCCAGGCACGAGGGTCTGGCCGGCGTTCAGAGTGCAGGTAAAAGTGCCAGTGCCGCCAACAGCGATGGTATTGCAGGTCCAGACTACGGAGGGGGGAGGAGTGAACGAGACAAGAGTGGTGTTTGTTGGAATGGTGTCGGTAAAAGTGACACTGGTGACGGTGCCATTCGTAACCGTGGAAGGACCGTTGTTTGTGACCGATTGGGTATAGGTGATGTTGTTGCCCTGAGTGACCGGGTTGGGCGAGGCGGCGGAGGCGACGGCGAGATCAGCCTGACCGGCGGTGGCCACGATGAAGGTGGTTGAGGCGGAGTTGTTGGAGTAGTTGGGATCGGGAGTGGCGGAAAAAACATTGTCGGTGGCAGTAATCACTGTGCCGGCCGGGGTGGCGAGGGGAACGTTGACGACGACTAAGAAAGTGGCGGGGGAATTGACCCCGAGGGGAGAATTGTCAACGCACTCGACGGTGGCGATGCCGCCCGGAACTAGATAATAGCAACTCCAGCCCGAGGGGCCGGAGACGGATACATAAGTAGTATTGGCGGGTATGACCTCGGTGAAAACGGGGCCGGCCGCAGCAGAGGGTCCCTGATTGGTGATGACACCCGTGAGTGTGACGTTCGAGCCAGCAACGACGGTGGGGGAGGAAGGAGTGTTGGTAATGGCGAGATCAGCAGTTCCCACTATGCCGACGGTGGTGATGGCAAGGGCGGTGTTGTTAGCGAGGTTGGGGTCGGCGGTGCCGGAGGTGATGTTGGCGACATCCACGATTTGCGTGCCGCTGGGGGTGCCTGCGCCAACTGTAACGACGACGGTGAAAATGCCGGAGGTGCTGTGCGGGAAAATGCCCGTGGTTGTGCTGCATGAGATAGCACCTGCAGCGCCAACGGCGGGAGTGGAGCAAGTCCAACCCGCGGGGGTGGTGAGGGACGAAAAGGTTGTGTTGGCCGGAGTGTTCTCTGTGAAGACAGCAGCGACGGCATCCAGAGGGCCGTTATTCGTGACGACTTGGGTGTAGGTGATGGTGCCAGCGGGCAAGACCACAAGAGGAGCGGCGGAATTGGTGACGGAGAGGTCGGCGGAAGCACAGTAGGCGCCGGATTGCGTGCCGGGGGTTTCAGTGATGACGTGAGTGGGGACGTACACGCCGGACTGGCCGACCGTGGCGCCGTAGGAATCCTGCACGGTGTCTGTATAACCGTTTATACCACCGGCTACAGTGGCACTGGCAGGCGAGGCGGAGAGGAAAATGACGCCGCCACCGCCGCCGCCACCGGGACCATGGCGCTCACCGGGAAAGCCGCCGGGGGCTTGAACCTGCCAAGCGTTGCCGCCACTGCCGCCAATGGCGCTGACGGTGAGGCCGCTCAAGGCGTTACTGCTAACACTGTTGACGAAAAACAGAACGGAGCCGCCAGCACCGGCACCGCCCGTGCTGTCCTTCCCAGTGCTCAGAGTGGATTGGCCATTGGAAGTAATGGTTCCGGTGCCCGCGACGCTGCCGGCATGGATGATGGCTATGCCGCCACCGGCCCCACCACTGCTGTAGATACCGGTGCAGGCTGCGCCGCAGTCGTTGTTGCCAGTTCCGCTGGCGGGGATGTAGTACGAGCCGTTGTTCGTGGTGCCCGCACCGCCGCCACCACCCATCACAAGAGCACTCGTGGAAGCGGGGAATGCCACGCCGCCGAAACCGCCGTCGGTGGAGTCCGTGACGGTCAGGCTGTTCCAACCATAACCACCTTGTCCACCGGTACCGCCATTGCCGCCAGCGCCGCCGCCAGAATTGTAGTCATTGCCGGAAGGGTGGCCGTCAGTGCCGCCACCACCAGCGTTACCCGGAGCGCCACGCGCATAGCTGCCGCCGGGGAGAGAATCCCCAGGAGTGCCGCCTGTGGTGTCGGTGGCCGTGGTAGTCGTCGTGATGGTGGCCGGGGCGAGATAGCGGGGAGTGCCGGCAATGCCTTCGCCCTTGGAGCCGTTGGTGGCGTCCGTGGCGAGGGTGACGTAGTCCGTAACCGCACCGGTACCACCGCCAAGGATCCGGCCCCCGCCACCACGAAAGCCGAGAGCATCGAGAGCGACCGTGCCGCCGAGGGTGAGTTGGGAGGAGACGTCGAGGACGAGGACACCGCCGACGGAACCGTTCCAGGACAGCGGAACGAGACCGGAGCTGAGAGTCGCCGAGGTGTACTGGGGAACGCGAATGACCTGATAGGTTTGCTGGGGCTGCGTGAGCGTGGCAACAACGTAGGAATAGCTGTTGAGCAAGCCGCCAGAGCCCGTGCCGGTGAACGTGAGGTTGCCACCTCCCGTGCCAACGGCATTCGTGGCCGTGATGAACTCAAAGAGGCCAGAACTGTCAAGGCTCGTGGAACCGGAACCTGGATCACCAGGAAGGCCATCCCCGTAGGAACTGGTGTTGTTGCTGTTGATGGTCGCGTCCTGCATCTGGATGATGAGAAGCAGATCGCCGTTGGCGATGGGAGTCTGGGCGGCCGGAGCACCCGCGGCGGCACCCAATGTAAGGGAATTGGAGCCAGCCGCAAGCGTGCTAGTGGTGCCTGGGTAGTAAGTGTTGACGACGCCGTTGAGGGTCCCGCCAGCGCCGTCACGGCCGGGAGTAGCACAAACGAGGGGCTGGACCACGGTGTAGGCGGAAGCGTTGTCGTTGGTGTTATTGGGATCTCCGGTAAGGGTAAGCGCGGCAGTGGCAGTGAGAGTGGAAGGCGTGGAAGGGGCAGTGGCAGTGATTGTAAGCGTGGCGGTGGAACCCATGGCCAAGGAACCCGTCGCGGAGAGAGAGCAAGTGACGGTGGGAGAGCCACTGCAAGTCCAGCCGGTGGGGGCCGAAGCAGAGACAGCGGTGAGAACAGAGGGCAAGGCAATCGTTAGAACACCCAAGACCGGACCGTTGACCGTGGCCTGGCCGAGATTCTGGACCTGGATGGTGTAAGTCATGCTGGAGGAGACAAAGACGGGGGTGGGGGAGACGGACATGGAGACGCCGAGATCAGCGGAGGTCGTGGGTTCGACTACGATGGAGGTGATGCTGGTGTTGTTGGCCGGAGTGCCGTCCACGAAGGTGGAATTCGTCACGGTGGCGGAATTCTGGATGGTGGTGCCGGAGGCGGTACCGGCGCTGACTTGGAAGTTGATGGTGAGGGTACTGGCAGTGGCGCCGCTGGCTAGCGTGGTGTTGTAAGTGCAAATGACGGGGCCCACGTTGTTGGCGCCGGGATTCGTGCAATTCCAATCGGTGCCGGCATAGGTCTCATAAACTGTATTGGGCGGGGTTTGCATATAAACGGTGATTGTGCCGGTTGTAACAGTGGCGCTCGAAGTGTTGTTCTTGACGACCTCGGTGTAGGTGTAAGTGGAACCCGCTGCGACGGCCGTAGCGGAAGCGGTCTGGGTGAGTTGAAGATCGGCGGTCTGGGCGTTAACAGCGGGGGCGAGGAAAGTGGCATACAAGAAAGACAGGGCGACAATTCCGGAGAGAAGCAAGGCAAACCGGCGAAGGCGGAGCATCGCTGCGGCGCGCATCCGGCGGAACATCACGCGCAAAGGATGAACGACGCGAGTCTGCAGGGGAGTGAGTGATTCTTCATGGGAGTTTCGCCGCAGAACAACAACTTTTCCGAACATGCGCGAAGCTGATGGGTCTGGTTCGAGGCCCGTATCGCTGCGCGTGACAACCGCGCCGGACGAAACGTCGCACGAGGCCACGCGGTGGACCCGCAAGCCATCCTGATTCTGGACCAGCGCGATATCACCCTGGCGCAACTCGCGATCAGCCGGAGGGGCGACGAGGACCGCGTCACCATCGAGAATGTTGGGGCGCATACTCTCTCCTTGCACCCGAAACTGAACACTGTGGCCTTCACGGAGAAGCGCCAGGCAAAGTTGAGCGAAGAGTTGCGAATCCTTGCGTAGCTGGATCTCACGCGTGGGCATGGCGGATGGCCTCCACAGCGTCCTGGGTCGGAACAAAATGGAAAATCGAAGATGGGATTGAGCGAGTAAGGTCATCAAGAAAACTCAAGGCAAAATGAATGCCGTGCTTTAAATAGTGGGGAACAAAGGCACGGGCGAAGAGTTCGGCGGACGCCTGCGGCGCGGGGAGCGGCGAGAATCTGATGGAGGGGGCCTGTTCGAGAAGAAAAATTGAGGTGAGCGGCGCACGCGCAGGAGAAGCAACGCCGGCGTCACCGTGCCAAGGCGTGCCGTACATCCAGAATTGGCCGTCGAGCTTGCGAAGAATGATGCGATCGTCGCTCAGAAACTGCACGCCGGGATTGGACATCCACAGGCGCGCGGTGGTGCTCTTGCCAGCGCCCGAGTGGCCGAGGAAGAGGTAGCCGCAGCCGTCCTCGTCGAGCAAACCCAAGGCGTGAACTTCCAAACCTTCTCCCAGGGACAAGCGGTGCATCATGACAAGCTCATCGGTGGGGTATTCGAGCGGGTACACCGGCTGGCCCGCGGGAAAGCTGGCACGATTGAGGACGATGTGTCCGCGTGAGAAGGTCGGATCAAACCAGGCCGCCTTGTACGGAGCAGGACCCAAAGTTGGCGTGGTGAAATAAAACTGAGTTCCTGTGGAATGCGTAAAGGCGGACCAGAGGCCGCCGGAAACAAATGCCGGTGTAGCAGCAGGCGCGTCGAGTTGCAAGGCCCAGGCAATGTCCAATTCAATTTCGCAAGGGTGCGAGCTGGCGTGGGGAATGGCAAAGGGTTCGTGCTCGGGATCGAGAGAGACCGGCATGCCGCGTTCGCACCACATGCCGAAGGAAAGGCCGCCGATCGCCAGAGCCAGACGGGTGGCGACGCGGGTGGGGAGCTTGGAGTCTGTGAGAGGCGTGGGCACGTAAATTTCTCCGATTGAGCGCGGCTTTAAGATCCGGGGGTTCGGCAAAAGCCCGGGCCACGGCAGGAAGCGCTCGCAGGCCCCGCAGAGCCCGAGATCTTGCAATGACCGAGAACTGCCTCTTCCGGGCGCAAGCTGACGCGGATCACCACCGGCGGCTGATAGGGCGCCTTGGTGGGCTTATCGGACTTGAGCGAGTCATTCATGGTCAAGCTTTGCCTTTTCACTGGCCTTAACGAAGGTGCGCCCCACAGGAAGAGCAGCCTCCGGCATTACATCCGCCACCGGACTGAAGAACAGGAAGTGAAGAATTTGGATATGGCAGCGGAATAATCTTTTCGGCATTGGAAGAGCTTTCTTTCAGGCGCATAGCCGATTCCTGAAGATGCGAAAAATGAACGCCTGAAGCACAGCAGGGACAATCGCCATGCTCGGGAACGGAGACCCCGAGAGTGTAGGCGCGCAAATGAGCAACCTGGCAGAGAAAATCCACAGGGATTTCGGCGTCACCGCTTTCGAGTTCACCATTGGCAGGGCACATGCCGCAGAGAGTTTGGATCTGGCAGCGCGAGCAAATGGTTTGGCGCGTGCGGGGCGACTCGCGAATTTCGCGCAGGCGCCCATTCCATCCATCCGCGAAACTGGTGTCACGCAGGTTGTAGCCGTCTTGATGGGAGATCACGCAGATGGTCATGCGGCCGGTGGGGTCGACGGCACAGCCGTTCTGCCCGCCGCCGCAGGTGTATTTTTGGGAATCCTGGGGACCGTGTTGGGAAGTAAGCTCGGCTTCCACAAGCTTGAGGTATTCGGCTTTACGAACGGGGTCGCGGAATTCGAGATCCACGGCTTGTTCGGGAGAAAGCCGCACCGAGAGAGGACTCTGAGAACAATCGGTGCGCGGATTGACGAGCGGGTCGAACTTGAATTCGACGCCAATTTCTTCCTCCGCGAAATGTTTCATATCGTAAACTTCGTGGACATTAATGGTGGTTGGGACAGTTTTTAATTTGAGAGGCAGGCCGCGCTCTTTGAGCAGATGGACTGCCCTCATGCAGCGGTCAAACGAGCCCGGGATGTGCGTGAGGGCCTCATAGGTCTCCCGAGCGGCGCCGTACAAGGTGATCTCGATGGAGAAGGGGCGGTATTCGGCAAGGTGATCGGCAATCCGCGGAGTGATCAAGGTCCCATTGGTGAAGAGGGTGACAAGAAAGCCGCGCTTTTTTGCCTCGGTATAAATATCGAGGAAATCCTTCCGGGCGAAAATTTCACCGCCGGTATACAAAATCCAGAGGCAGCCGAGACCGGCAAGTTCGTCGAGAAGGCGGACGTGTTCAGCGAAAGTCATTTCCTGCCAGCGGGCATGGGAATCGTTCATGGGGAGATTGTTGTAGCAGTGTTGGCACTCGAGTGGGCAGCGATGAGTCACCTCAATCGACACCTCAGCAGGGACGCGGCGCCCTTGCTGGCGCTGGTGGATCAGGGTGGAAAATTCTCCGTAAGTGGCTGTCTGCAGCACGTATTTACCTTTTTCGAGCAAAGCCAAAACGAACTGTGTGTCTAGGATGGCGGACAGTCCGTCGCGAAATGCCCGCGCAGCCTTAAACAACAAGCTGAACTAGTTTTTCCTCCAGCAACGCAGCAAGAAACGCACGAATGTCGTCTTGTACCTGGGCCGCGGTAACCTCAAATTCTTCGCAGACGCGATTCATCATCTCCGGGACGGTGTGTTCCTCCTGCATGAAATCCCAGAGAACCAAGGCAACCTGATTCAGGGTATAGAGGGAATTCATATCGCCGACGCCGTGGCGAATGGGCACGATGATGAGTTCGCCTTCGATCTGACGCGAGACCACCTCGCGATTGCGGACGAAACGGACGTTATCGGGAAGCATGGAAAATTGGCAAACCTTCACCAGGGCGTCTGTTCAAACTGGGAATGCCCTTTTTAAAAGTGTCCGGTACTGGAACAGAAGTGTCATGGGCCGAAACACGTGGTGTAACGTAAGGGTACTTAGTAATAGTTAGAGCATCTTTAGCAGGAGTAAAGGCGTGGAAAAGCAACCTCCGAGGGGATTGGTGGCGGACGCGGAGGGGGGGCTGTGTGGGAGCGTAGATGCTAATGTAGTGCGACGAAATTCCGAGCAGTTATGGAAGAGGGGGGGCGGCTAACCTGTATACCCGCACACTCCAACGCGAGGAGAATTAACTACGGGCAGACACATCTCGTCGCCACACTCATGTGC
>Ga0187857_10004283_pt1 | contig 10811 bp, 8 predicted proteins | sample June2016WEW_8_10_FD_132984 | JGI IMG/M metagenome (GOLD analysis project Ga0187857, IMG submission 132984) | Peatland microbial communities from SPRUCE experiment site at the Marcell Experimental Forest, Minnesota, USA - June2016WEW_8_100 | ecosystem: Environmental > Terrestrial > Soil >...
CAAGTGCACCATTGAAGAGCGCGAAGAGTACGAGCCGCACATCGTCGAAGGCACCACTGTCTATGCCGGAGTGGACTATGAGGACATCCTGCGCCAGGCGGAGCTGGAAGGAGATGTGATCCTGTGGGACGGCGGCAACAACGACACGCCGTTCTATCGTCCCGATCTTGCCATCGTGGTGCTCGATCCGCATCGCGCCGGCCATGAACTCGGCTACTATCCGGGCGAAGTCAACTTCCGCAGTGCCGACGTGCTGATCATTAATAAGGTTGACACCGCCGATCCCGACGGCATCAAGACGGTTCGCCGCAACATCGCTCTGCATAATCCCAAGGCGCGGGTCATTGAAACCGCCTCCCGGGTGACGGTTGACGATCCCGAACTGGTGAACGGCAAGACTGTGCTGGTGGTTGAGGATGGTCCAACCCTCACCCACGGCGAGATGCCCTACGGCGCAGGCGTCGTCGCGGCCAACCGCTATCACGCCGCAGCGCTGGTCGATCCGCGGCCCTATGCCGTGGGGTCCATCCAGAAGACCTTCCAGAAGTTTCCCCACCTGTGGCGGGTGCTGCCGGCCATGGGTTACAGCGACACTCAGCGGCATGAGCTGGAAGAAACCATCAAGCGCGTGCCCTGCGATCTGGTGGTGGTTGCCACGCCTATCGATTTGGCCCGTGCCATCCGGCTCGACAAGCCCTATGTGTGCGTGCGCTATGAAGTGGAGGAAATGGGCAAGCCTGCAATCAGCGCCATGATGGAGGAGTTCACCCAGGTGCACCAGCCCGCATTGGCCGGCGCAGGGAGGTGACCATGCTCGGCAAGGACTTTCTCTCGATTCGCGACTTCACGCCGCAGCAGATCCGGCACTTCTTGCACGTCGCTACGCAGTTGAAGGCCCGCCCTAATGACTACCAGACGGCGCTGAAGGGCAAGACGCTGGCCATGATCTTCGAAAAGCCATCGTTGCGCACCCGCGTCAGCTTCGATGTTGGCATCGAGCAACTGGGCGGACATCCGCTGTATCTCTCGCCCGCCGAAATCAGTCTCGGCAAGCGTGAGTCGGTACATGATGTGGCCAAGAACCTGGAGCGCATGGTCGACGCGATCATAATTCGCACCTTCGATCATGAAATCGTCCTGGAAATGGCACGGTGTGCGAGCATTCCGGTGATCAATGGACTCACCGATTACAGCCATCCGTGCCAGGCCATGGCCGATTACCTGACCATATTGGAAGTGAAGGGCCGCATCTCCGGCCTGAAGATCGCGTATATCGGCGATGGCAACAACGTCGCTCGCTCCTTGCTGTTCCTGGGAGCGCAACTGGGCGCGGACGTGTGGATCGCGACTCCGCCCGGATACGAGCCCGACAACGAGGCCATCACCTGGACACGGAAGCGCTGCGCGGAAACCAACGCGAATCTCACCATCACTCACGATCCTGAGATCGCCGCCTTCGCTGCCGACGTAATTTACACCGACGTTTGGACAAGCATGGGGCAGGAATCCGAGATGGAAGCGCGGAAGCAGATCTTCGCTCCCTATCAGGTCAATTCAGACTTGATAGCGCGCACCAAGGCGGATGCTATTTTCCTGCACTGTCTGCCGGCGCACCGGGGCGACGAGGTTACCGACGAGGTGATCGACTCGCCGTGTTCCTTCGTCTTCCAGCAAGCCGAGAACCGGCTGCACGCGCAGAAGGCAATCATGCTGGAACTCATGAAAGGCGCGTACATGAAAGAACGCGAAGTGACGCGCGAGCCGATGCTGGAGTTGGTGAGGTAAGGGTAGAGCGGCGCTTCAGCGCCGCGTCCGGCGGCCAAATGTCGTTGGAGCTGAGGTGGTCATTTGAAAAATGACCACCTCAGCCAGACTGGAATATAGGACGGGTCCGACGCCGGCCTGAAGTCCGGCTCTACCCAGCGAACAGGGTCACTAAGGAAACCTATGTCGAAGACTGCGCTAGTCGCGGTTGGAGGCAACTCTCTCATCCGAGCCGGTGAGAAGGGGACAATCGTCGAGCAACTGGCGAACGCACGCCGCACCGCGCGGGCGATGGTCGGGCTCATTCGTCTCGGCTATCGTCTGGTGATCACCCACGGCAACGGGCCGCAAGTGGGAGCACAGTTGCTGCGCTCCGAACGCGCCTCCGATGTGGTGTACAGCCAGACGCTCGACGTTTGCGGCGCAGCCAGCCAGGGCGAAGTTGGATACTTGCTGGAGCAGTCTCTGCGGAATGAACTGGCCGAGGCCGGCATCGATTTTCCGGTTGTCAGCCTGGTCACGCAGACCGTGGTCTCGCCGGACGATCCCGCCATGCTACAGCCCTCCAAGCCCATTGGCCCGTTCTACTCGCGCGCCGACGCCGAAGAACGGAAGCGTCTGCTCGGCTGGCACATTGTGGAAGACGCGGCGCGCGGCTATCGCTGTGTGGTGCCCTCGCCGGAGCCGCTGGAGATTGTGGAGTTGAACGTCATCCGCTCGCTGGTGGCGCGCAGGGTGGTGGTGATTTCTACCGGCGGCGGTGGCATTCCGGTGATGCGCGTCGGCGGACAACTGCGAGGGTTAGAGGCTGTCATCGACAAGGACCGGGCGTCGGCGCTGCTGGCGGCTCAGCTTCACGTCGATCTCTTCGCCATTTCCACCGACACCGACTACGTTTACCTGAATTACAGGAAGCCCGGCCAGACGCCGCTGACCTTCGTCACCGTGTCGCAGTTGCAGCAATACCAGCGTGCGGGGCATTTTCCGCCGGGAAACATGGGCCCGAAGATCGAGTCGGTGATTCATTTCCTGCGCAACGGCGGCATGGAAGCTGTGATCACGTCCTTCGAACTTCTCTGCGAAGCGGTGGCCGGCCGAGCCGGTACGCGTATTGTTGGCGACGCCGAGCCCACACGCGCGACTGCCGCACAAGAATTGGAGGAGCCGGTTCTCCGGTAGGCCATGCCCATTCTGCACGTACCGCCCAAACTGCGAGAGGACAAGCTGGAACGCTCCCATATGACATTGAGGCACGTTGTCGAGTCGCAGCAGTTTACGGTTCCGTTGCTGATGGAGCTGTTCGACCGCTCGCGGGGGATGGAACACGTGGTGGCTCGCGGCGGAACACTGGATTACCAGAACCGAATCCTCGCCAGCCTGTTCTACCAGCCGTCTACGCGCACGCGCTTCTCTTTCGAAGCTGCCATGCACCGGCTGGGCGGACGCGTGCTCTCCACCGAACATGCTCGCGCCTTCTCATCGGAGATCGAGGCGGAGCAGGTGGAGGATTCCATCCGCATCATCGGCAGCTACTGCGACGTAATCGTCATTCGCCATCATGAGCCGGGCGGTGCAGAGCGCGCTGCCAAGGTTTCGCCCGTTCCCATCATCAATGCAGGCGATGGCGACGGCGGCCAACATCCCACACAGGCTTTGCTCGACTTGTACACGATTTACCGCGAGCGACCACTCGACGGCCTGAGTGTGGCCTTTATCGGCGAGCTTGACCGCGGCCGCACGGCGCGATCGCTGGCCTATCTGCTGGCGAAGTTCGAACGGGTCAAGATATTTTTTGTCAGCCCGCCTGAGCAGCAGATGCGTAGCGACATCCTGCAGTATCTCGACCGGCACGGCGTCCGCTACGAACTGGAGTCGGACATCGATCGCGTGGTCGGCGAAGTGGACGTTATCTATCAGACGCGCATTCGTCCCGACCGGCTTCCGCGCGTAGCCGGCTCGCAGCGCTATGCCATCAACTCGTCGGTGCTGCAGCGCATGAAGCCGGACGCAATGATCATGCATCCGCTGCCGCGAACGGTCGAATTGGACAAGACGGTGGATGACGACCCGCGCGCGCTCTATTTCCGCCAGGCCGCGAATGGGTTGTACGTGCGAATGGCGTTGTTAACGATGTTGTTGGAGTAAGGAAGTAACTAGTTACTAGTTACTAGCTGCTCTCACACGAGGACCTATGCCCGTTATCGATCAATTGCTGACCAAAGATTTCATCGAACTCGAAGAACTTTATGGCGCTCACAACTACCATCCCCTCGACGTCGTCATCGAGCGCGCTGAGGGCGTGTGGGTTTATGACGTTGAAGGCAATCGCTATCTGGATTGCCTGGCGTCGTATTCCGCCGTCAACCAGGGACATTGCCATCCTGAAATTCTGAAGGCAATGTTCGAGCAGGCGCAGAAGGTCACCCTGACCTCGCGCGCCTTTCGCAATGACCAACTGCCGTTGTTCTACCAGCAACTGCACGAGCTGACCGGCTATGAGACGGCGCTGCCGATGAACTCCGGCGCCGAGGCAGTGGAGACGGCCGTGAAGGCGGCGCGCAAGTGGGGCTACAAGGTCAAAGGCATCCCCGATGGCCAGGCCGAGATCGTTGTCTGCGCCAATAATTTTCATGGCCGCACGGTTACCGTCATCAGCTTCTCCACGGACGAGCAGTACCGCGACGGCTTCGGCCCGTTCACACCTGGCTTCAAGATCATTCCATTCGGCGATGCCGTGGCCCTGCGCGACGTCATCACGCCCAACACCTGCGCATTCCTGGTGGAACCGATTCAGGGCGAAGCCGGTATCGTCATTCCGCCCGACGGCTTCCTGCGCGACGCAGCCGAGATCTGTCGCCACAACAATGTGCTTTTGATAGTCGATGAGATTCAATCCGGACTGGGACGCACCGGCAAGCTCTTCGCCTACATGCATGAAGGCATCAGGCCGGATATGGTGATCGTCGGCAAGGCGTTGTCAGGCGGCTTCTATCCCGTCTCGGCGGTGCTTTCGTCCAAGGATATCCTCGGCGTCTTCCATCCGGGCGATCACGGCAGCACCTTCGGCGGCAATCCGCTGGGCTGCGCCGTCGCTCGCGCCGCACTACACGTCCTCATCGATGAGAAACTCGTGCAGCGCTCCGCCGAACTGGGCGATTACTTCCTCAGCAAGCTGCGGACGCTCCGCAGTCCTCACCTGCGCGAAGTCCGCGGCAAGGGCCTGTGGATCGGCATCGAGCTGGACGTTTCGGCTAGGCCATACTGCGAGGCGCTCAAGGAACTGGGCATTCTCTGCAAAGAAACCCACGACCACGTGATCCGCATTGCCCCGCCGCTGGTCATCACGCGGAAGGAGATCGACTGGGCCTTCGAGCGGATCAGGAAGGTGATCGAAGAGCAACCGTAAGATTTATCTGCCAGATAATCCTGAGGGGCCGCCGATCTGGGCGGCCCTTTGTCTTCGTTTGCTTTGGTTGAATCCCCAGTAACCAGCCGCCTTTATCGTCATCGTACCGCGCGGAGCACATCCAGCTAAACCACCTGTCATCAGATGATTAGACCGTAATGTGAAATTAAGTTGACTCTCCGTATAAGAGAGCGCAACAGTAGCTCCAACGCCGGGAAGGCAGGCGGCCTATGGCGGCCCGGGTGCGCATGCTTCTTGCGCGCGATCCAGGCAATTCTGGAACGACAAGGAGAGTCAGATGGCAAATCAATGGTCAAATGCAGCTTCTATTTTCGACATCAACTCGCGACCGGTAACCTCCGCGCTCTTCTTAGGACTGATGTTCGCGATAGCTGTGACCGCCGCTCCGGCGGCGCAGGCTCAGACCTTAAACGTCTTGCATACGTTCAACGGCTCGCCCGACGGCGCGGACCCCGGCCCGGGCTTAACCGCAAGCGGGGCAACCCTGTATGGCACGACCGAGTACGGCGGTAATCTCGCCAATTGTGACGGAAGTTGCGGCACGGTTTTTAAGATCGCACGCAGCGGCTCGGGCTGGATCGAAACGCCGATCTATAAATTCACCGGTGTTCCCGACGGAGCGAATCCCATGGCCCGCGTCATCGTTGGGCCGGATGGCGCCCTGTACGGCACCACGGTCATGGGCGGGACCGGCTCTTGCGACATCGGCAGCAGAGGTTGCGGCACCGTGTTCAAACTGCAGCCTCCGCCAACTTTTTGCGCGAGCTTTCTTTGCCAGTGGAGAGCGACCATCCTCTATAGCTTTGCCTCATTTGCCGACGGGGCCTGGCCGGAAGCCGAGCTCGTTTTCGATCAGGCCGGCAACATCTATGGCTCGACCATAACGGGTGGCACCGGACCATGCAGCTACGGTTCTTACGGCGGCTGCGGCACCATCTTCAAGCTCACCCCCAACCGCAACGGGAGCTGGAGCAAGAGCACGTTGTACTCATTTCAAGGTAGTCCCAACGATGGAGCAGGGCCCGGCAGCGCACTGGTGCTGGACCAGGCCGGCAACATCTACGGCACCACCGGCGGAGGGGGATTGCAATGCCCTTACGACGAACCATGCGGAGTGGTTTTTCGGCTGACGCCCTCGGGCGCCGAAACAATTCTCTACTTCTTCACTGGCGGCTCAGACGGCTACCTTCCCGAGTCCGGATTGATCTCTGACGGCCACGGGAACCTGTTTGGCGCTGCCGCCGCCGGCGGTCAAGGGATAGATGGGGGTAACGGCACAGTCTTCGAATTGACCCCAGCGCAAGGCGGCGGCTGGAACTTCAGCGTGCAGTACACCTTTGATTATTACAACGGTGAAGCCGATGGTCCTGGGCCGCTGACCATCGATGCAGCCGGGAATATAGATGGGACCTCAGGTGGGGGCGGACCCTACGGCGGTGGCACCTTATACCAACTGACGCCCTCGAACGGAGGCTGGAGCTACCGCACGCTGTATAGCTTCGGTTTCGGAGATGGGAGCCAGGGCTTCTTTCCCGAAGGAAAAATTGTGCTCGACGCCGCGGGAAATCTGTACAGCACATGCTCGGAGGGTCCTTATCCGTCTCCAGATGATGGCACGGTGTGGGAGCTCATGCCGTAAGCAGTTGTCGGTTGTCAGCTATGCCGACGATGGAAATAGCCCACATTGTGGGACACAGACGAGTCATGGTGGGTTGATCGAAACAGTAGTTCGCGAAGGAGAATTGCTATGACGCACTCGCAGCAACATCGGGGTTCTGGATGCGCTCGGCTGGCCGGAGTGGCCGGTCTTATCATATTGCTGGCAACAGCGATCACTGCGCAGGCCCAAACCTTCACCACATTGCACAGCTTTACTGGAGGCTCGGACGGAGCTAACCCATACGCGGGCTTGACCATGGATCAAGCAGGAAATCTCTACGGCACAGCCGGGTACGGAGGATACACCGGCGGCAGTTGCGGCTCCTCTGGCGGCTGCGGCATTCGTGTTCAAGCTGAAGCATGAGGCTTCCGGCTGGGTCTTATATCCGCTCTACCAGTTCACTGGGCCCGATGGAGCCTCTCCGCAAGCCAGAGTGATCATCGGCCCGGACGGCAATCTCTACGGCACAACCACGTATGGAGGCACTGCTAACCAGGGCACGGTCTTCAAGCTGAGTCCTCCACCCTCTGCCTGCAGATCCTTCCTCTGCCCATGGAGGGAAACCGTTTTGTATTCCTTCCAGGGAGGCAGTGACGGCGAGCAGCCCCAACTGGCCGACCTGGTTTTCGACCGGCAGGGCAATATCTACGGAACCACTCCGTACGGCGGTACCGGGTCGAGTTGTTATCAGAGCTGCGGCGTGGTTTACCAGCTTACGCCCTCCAATGGCGGCTGGACGGAAAGCATTCTTTACCGCTTCCAGGGAGGAAATGACGGCGCATATCCCTTCGCCGGCCTGATTTTTGACGCCGCAGGAAACCTTTACGGCGCTGGGGAATACGGCGGGGCCAACCTTTATGGCGTGGTCTACAAGTTGAGCCCCTCAGAAGGCGGCTGGACCGAGAGTGTCATTTACGCCTTCACCGCCTTTTCTGGCGAACCTTATGGCGGCTTGATCTTCGACCAGGCCGGCAATCTCTATGGCGTTACATCTGCCATCAATGCCGGGGAGCCTGTAGTGTACGAGTTGACGCCCAGCGACGGCGCCTGGACGTTCAATCCGCTTTATACCGTCTCCGACGCGTATCAAGGCTCCTTTGCCAAGTTGACCATGGATCCCGCCGGCAAGCTCTACGGGACAATCTACGAAGGCGGCCCAGAGGTCTTTCAGTTAACCCCCTCGGACGGCCAATGGACACTGACTGGCTTTAGTGGCAATGCCGGGGCCGAGCCGTCTGACAACGTCATTCTCGACGCCAGCGGGAATGTCTACAGCACGGCGAGTGCGGGCGGCACGTATGGCAAGGGAGTGGTCTTCGAGATCACGCCGTAAGGCAGTGGCCAGTTAGTGCAACCAATATGGAATCCCACAATGTGGGAGGTTTAATGCCATCGCGTCAGGGTTGTGATGGATTCAGTACTTCCGCATGTGGATTTCGGTGCCGTTACGCTCGAACTTCACCTCATCCATGAGCTGATTGATCAGGTAGATGCCGCGCCCGTGATTGGAGTAAACGTTTTCGCCGTTGCAGGGATCGGGAAGGGCGAAGGGATCGAAACCGGAGCCGGGATCGCGCACGACGATCAGCATGCCGCGCTCTTCGTCGCATCCTACACAGCACTGGACTTTCTTGGTGGGATCGTTCTTGCAGCCGTGAATAATAGCGTTGGCCAGGGCCTCGCGGAGCGCGGTCTCGATCTCGAACTCTTTGCCGGCGGAGCACTCCAGCCCGCGCGCCATCTCCATGATGCCTTCCACGACCGGACTGATGGCCGTGGGATCGGCGTTAAGCGTGACCTCAATGCGTATCATCAGTTTGGAGCGATCGAACTCCACGATAGGAAGGCCGGACGTCATGGCATGTCCCCACGTGAGACGTGTGGCTTACTTTTACAGAAAAGCCTTGGCGGGTCAAGCGAGAAAGCCAGAGGTGACCTTCACCGCGGCGCGCCGACCGGGCATGAAGACGCTGTTCGCTGTTCGGTTCTCGCCTTTCGCCAGAGTGAGGTCAGGCGAATCGGGAGGAGTGACAACAGTAAGCGAACCTGCTGCATGCTCTCCAGAAACTGCGGTGCATTTACCATGCAGTAATACTTAGGCGGTAGTAGTTCGTCAATAGCGGTCATTTTTCGAAATCCAGTCGAAAGGCTCCACTTACGTGGCGTGGGTCCTTTGTAAGCGGTTCGCCAATCGGAATGGGAACAAAGTTTTTACAACAATCAGCTTGTTTGCTGTTGACTTAGGCGACAATGTTAAGTATGTTGAGGCGTACCATAAGCAGTCAAACCTGTGTTGATTCTCCTGCCCCTCCTGGTTTCCCAATTGGGGTTTCAACCACGCATGTCGCTTGGGGTGCGCAATTCCGTTCGACTCTGAACTCATTTGATGCTCGTCGCGCCTGATATTGTGCTCTGTTCGTCAACGGATCGGCTTTCTATAGTGCTGATCTCCGCTCCGACGTTCCCGGCACACAGGCGAGTAAAGCCCTTGAGTTCGCAACCTTCTTGGCCAATGAAAAGCAGACCCCGAAGTCCCGCGATGCCCAGATAGCGGTGGGACTGTGGGGAGCTAAAACGTAAATCCCAGAAGCAGATGATAATAAGGAGATACAAATGAAGAGAGGTTTCTTGCTAGTGCTTGCCGCAATGGTAATCCTAGCGATGGCAATCTGTGGCTTTGCTCAGTCCCAGGACTCGCAGGTCAAAGGCAACATTATCGCTCCGCCCAGCACCCTTGGCTTGGTTCCTGGAGTTAAAGCGCGGACGAAACTATATATTGTCAAGCCCGACGTCAACCACGAAAACAGCCCGCCAGCAGGTGCTGAGACCCCTGGCTCCATCGCCTGCATCTACGGCGTGACGCCGCCGACCACGGGATGTCCCAGAAGCGGCTCTCCGGTTGCCAGTGGTGGGGCGCATGCCATCGCCGTTGTGGACTACGGCCACAACAGTACACTACAAGCCGATTTCAACACCTTTAACACCGAATATGGGTTGCCGGCCCAGACCCTGCAATTTATCTGTGACTGCGGCTCTTGCCCGAGCAGCGACGGAAGCGGCTGGGACGTAGAGACGGCGCTGGACACCCAGTACTCCCATGCCATGGCGCCCCAGGCGCAGATCATTGTGGCGCAGTTTTGCAGTGATCCATTTGCGGGCGGCACCAGCGCGGCCGAGTACCTTGCTGGGCAGGCTGTAGCAGCGGCTGGCGGCGGCGAAGTCTCCAACAGCTTTGGCTACGGCGGAGAATTCGACGGCGAATTGAGTTATGACCAGTACATGAACACGACGACGGTCGTCTACTTCGCCTCGGCTGGCGACTCGGGCCTGGGTCCGGATTACCCCAGCGTATCGCCGAATGTAGTCTCTGCCGGCGGCACGACCGTCATTCGCAGCAGCGGCCAATTCCAAGGAGTTGAGCACTGCTGGGACGGTAGCGGCGGTGGCATCAGCACCATGGAGCCTGCGACGCAGTACCAGTTCCTCATCAGCAATCTTGTCGGAACGCACCGTGGCACTCCCGATTGGGCGGCTGACGCCGATCCCAGCTCCGGAGTCGCGATGTATTCCACCACGGGATGCGGCGGCTGGTGTCAGGTGGGTGGCACCAGCGTCTCCTCTCCTACGCTGGCCGGCATTACCAACGCAGCTGGCAGCTTCTTGGAACGTACTGGGACTGAACTCCAGAAGACCTACCTCTATTACAAGAATCCAGGGCTCTATCACATTATTTTCTACGACGTGACGGTAGGCAACAACGGTGCGCCGGCCAAGCTGGGCTGGGACGAGTGCACCGGTCTCGGCTCCCCGAGAAAGCCGCTTACTGGATTCTGATCTAGCCTGATTGAAAGCCTGCTGTTTTCCGAGGCCCCGCCAAACGGCGGGGCTTCTTTCTTGGATCGCAACTGAATTCGCCGGCGATTCTGCAGGATGAACAGCGCTCAATCGAGATATTCAGGG
>Ga0187857_10004287_pt1 | contig 10805 bp, 12 predicted proteins | sample June2016WEW_8_10_FD_132984 | JGI IMG/M metagenome (GOLD analysis project Ga0187857, IMG submission 132984) | Peatland microbial communities from SPRUCE experiment site at the Marcell Experimental Forest, Minnesota, USA - June2016WEW_8_100 | ecosystem: Environmental > Terrestrial > Soil >...
CCTGACGCGTTTTCTGCCATCTGCCAACGGGGGTAGCACGGGGCGATGATCCGCGGCCGGCGGGCTGCCCGCGCGAGTCACGGGGCGCCAGCGCAAGCGTGGTGGAGGCATTCCGGCGCCGTCCTTGAGCGTCCTCGACGTCCCCGCAGTTTCGATACCCGGCTTCCTGCTACCTGGGTTAGCAGATGGCCAGCTTGCAGCCCGGAGCCTTCGCTCACGGGTATCCGGAGAACTCGCAGACCGCTCAGCCTGGCCGCGCCCGGCGCCGCAGTCCGACCCGGTCGCAAGCCGGCTTCCCTTCGGCTCGGGCTAGACTTTGTCGGTGCGAATCGTGTCCCTCCTTCCCTCCGCGACCGAGATCGTCTGCGCACTGGGACTCCGCGATGAGCTCGTGGGGATCAGCCATCGGTGCGACTTCCCGCCGGAGATCGAGGGCGTGGCGGTAGTCACGCGCCCGGTCGGCAGTCGGGTTCCGTTGGGCGCAGCGACGGCCCATGTCTGGAGCCCGGACGATGAGCTCGGGCCCAGCGAGCTGGATCGAGCGGCGCTGCGAGCCGTCGAGCCGGAGCTGATCATCGTCCGGGAGGGCGGTTCGGGGCCGAGCTCGCGCCAGCTCGAGGCGGCGCTGGTGGGCCTGGCCGTCTCGCCCACCATCGTCGCCCTGGACCCGATCACGCTCGAGGGCATCTTCAACTCGATAAGCACAGTCGCAGCGATGGCAGAGGCCGAAGACGAGGCCGTGGAGCTGCTCGAAGCGCTGCGCGAGGATATCGGCGAGATCGAGCAGGGAGTCGTGGCCCGCCACGACTCGGGCCTCCGGCCGGTGCGCGTGGTGATGCTCGAGGGCCTGTCGCCGCTGATGGCCAGCGGCCGCTGGGTTCCGGAGCAGGTTCGGCGAGCGGGCGGCTGGGACCTGCTGGGCCGGGAGGGCGAATCCCCCGCGCCGACGACCTGGGAGGCCATCCAGGCGGTCGACCCGCAGATGTTGATGTTCGCGCCGGCGGGGATCACGCTCCTCGAAGCCCAGGCGGCCTGGCGCGAGACCGAGCGGCCGGAATCCTGGCACTCTCTCGATGCAGTTCGGCGCGGGCAGGTCTTCTTCGTCGAGCCCGTCTACTTCAGCCGGCCGGGTCCGCGCGTCGTGGATGGCGTGGCCATGCTGGCCGAGATACTCGACCCGGAGGGCTTCGTCGACACGTCTCCGCCGGATAGCTGGACGCCGCTGGTGGAAGGGCCACAGATTCTGTAGCCGGGCCCTGAATTTTCAGGATAAGTTCAGCCTGAGTCGGCACTATTCGCGTCAGTTCCTCCTCCTCCGAACACCTCTTGGGCAAAGACGAGATCACACAGCCGGTCGCTCTCCTCCCTCGGCGACCGGCTCTCGTCTGTCTGGGGCCACATTCCGGCCCCGCCCATGCCGGTCCTATCCGGTGACCCAGAGCGGCAATTAGGCGCCAAACCGGCCCTCCTCGACCGTCAGCCGTGCCTATAATCGCCGACATGTCGCCGCTTTCCAGCCGAACCGTCGCCACAATCGGATCCGGCGTTATGGCCGAGTCGATCATCGCCGGGCTGCTTCGGGGCAAGCTGGTCGAGCCGGCTCAGATAATCGGCAGCGAGCCACGGGCCGATCGTCGCGAAGAGCTGGCGAGCGGGTACGGCGTTCGGATGGTCGCCTCGAACCTCGAAGCCGCTCGCAATGCCGATGTGGTCCTTCTCTCCGTCAAGCCGCAAACGCTGACCCGGGTAGGCCGCGAGCTGGGCGGTCACCTGCGGCCGACCCAGCTTGTCGTATCGATCGTCGCCGGTGCTACCTGCAAGGTCCTCACGAACCTGCTCGAACACCTCGAGGTGGTCCGCAGCATGCCGAACACACCCGCCCAGATCGGGCGCGGCATGACGGTCTGGTACGCCACCCCGGAGGTGACCGAGCTTCAGCGCGACCAGGCTCAGACCCTGTTGCGCGCCCTGGGCTCGGACCTCCAGGTCGAAGACGAGCGGTTCGTGGAGATGGCGACTGCGGTCAGCGGCACCGGCCCGACGTACGTGTTCCTCGTCATGGAGGCGCTGATCGACGCGGCGGTCCACCTCGGCTTTCCGCGCCACATCGCCCACGATCTCGTCATCGAGACCCTGGAGGGCAGCACGGCCTTCGCCAAGGCTACCGCCCAGCATCCGGCCGTGTTGCGGAACATGGTGACCTCGCCCGGCGGGACGAGCGCCGCGGCGCTTCACGAGCTCGAATCGGGTCGGCTGCGAACGGTTCTGTCGGATGCTGTCTGGGCGTCCTATCGGCGAACCGTGGAACTCGGGGCCGACCTCGAGAACGGCCTCGGGCTGAACGAGGAGCCGCCCGGCGGGGCGACGAGAAGACGGACGGCGAATGGAAGGGCGCCCAACGGAAGGCCGGTGAATAGTAGAGCCCGCCCGAGGGCGTCGACCAGCAGGCAAACCGGAGGCTGACGTGCCCAACCAAAACGAACCGGACCAGTCCGTGGCGCCGGCCGGCCTGCTGTCGATCTTCGCCCACCCCGACGACGAGAGCTACGGCGCGGGCGGAGTCATGGCCCTCGCTGCGGCCGCCGGGAACCCGGTCTGGGTCCTGTGCGCCACCAACGGCGACCAGGGCGGACGCCCGGGGGAGATGGGAGTCGACCACTCGCTGGACCCTGAGATTCGCCGCGAGGAGCTGGCCTGCGCCTGCCGCGAGCTGGGCGTCGCCGAACCCATCTTCCTCGGCTATCGCGACTCGGGCATGGAGGGTTGGGGCGCGCCGGAGGGCTCGCTCAGCCGCGCTCCCAGGGAAGAGGTCGTGGAACGGATCCTGACCATCATCCGACGACTGCGGCCGGCGGTCATCGTGACTTTCGATCCGGGCGGCGTCTACGGCCACGCCGACCACACCACGTGCTCGGCCGTGGCCACCGCGGCATATCGCCGGGCGGCTGCGGAAGAGGGCGGGCCGGTCGCGCTCTACCACCAGACGATGCCGCGGTCGGCCGTCACGCGAATGCGGGCCGCCATGGAGGAGGAGCGGCGCCGCTCCGGCAACGCTGCGCCGCCGACCGAGGACGACCGGCGCCAGCAGGAAGCCATCGAGGCGCTGGCTCGTCCCGATGAGGAAATTACGACCGTCGTCCGGATCGTCCCCGTCGTCGAACGCAAGCTGGCCGCCCTGGCCTGCCACGACAGCCAGATGCGCGGCCGCCAGTGGAACGACCCCGAGGCGCGCGCTCAGCTGGAGCAGATGTTCGGCACTGAGACGTTCGTCCGGGTCGATCCGGCTCCGAGGCCGGGCGAGAAGGAAGACCGATTCGTGGCCCTGAAGTGGGCCGAGACGTGAGCAGTGGCCGCGGGGCACCGGCGGCATCGGGGCGGGAGGGGAGGGCCGTCGCCGAGCCGGGCCACGGAGTCATCGAGAACGGCCGCGCGCGCCGGGCCTCGCGCGACTGTCTCACGATCGAGCAAGCCGCCGCCGTCGAGTCGCCGCGCGAATTCCGGCTCTCCCCGGACGGCCGCCGCGTGGCCTTCACGGCCGAGGCCGCAGGTGCCCGCCAGATCTTCCTGATGCCCCTCCGCGGCGGCTACCCCGAGCAGCTGACCGCCACGGAGAAGCCGGCGTCGGATCCGCAGTGGTCGCCGGACGGTCGCCGGCTGGCCTTCGTCCGCGACGAGGCGATCTGGATGATCGAAGTCGAGGGCTCGCACCAGGCTCTCGTGACGCAACATCCGGCCGGCAACCGCTCGCCGCGGTGGCGGACCGACGGCCATCAGATCGCCTTCATCTCGCGCCGCCGAGGCTGGGATCAGCTGTGGGTCGTGGACGCACCCGTGCCGCGGCGGGGCCGTCCGGCGACCCGCCCGCGCCCGCCCGAGCCGCTGCCCCTGACCGGGACCGGCGTCGACGTCGAAGACTACGCCTGGTCGCCGGATGGCCGCCATATCGCCGTCACGTCGCAGCGGCTGCCGGACCTGCTGACCTCGCAGATATACGTCGTCGACGTTGCCACGGGCCGGGAACGTCTGATCGCAGGCGACGAGGCCTGGGAGACGGGGCCGCGCTGGCTGCCCGACGGCTCGGGTCTGCTGATGATCTCGGACGGAGACGGCTGGTTCCAGGTGGTCCGCCTATCGGCCGACGGCAAGGACCGGATGACTCTCACGACCGGCAGACGCGAACACGGCGAGCCCGGCGGTGGCTGGGGCTACGTTCCGCTACCCTCGCCGGACGGCAAGCGGTTCGTCTGCGTTGAGATCCACGACGGGCTGGTCGACCTGCTGGTCGGGCACATGCCTGCCACAACGGGCACCGACTCGCTCGCGGCCGGTGGCTCCCCGACCGTTGGCCTGTCGTCGGGTGAGTCAGGTTCGGCCGGCAACCCGGGTTTGGCCGTCCTCAACCCGTTCGCGGGCGTATGGATGGCGGCAGGCTGGCTGCCCGACTCGTCTGCCATCGTCGCCATCGGATCGAGTGATCGGCTGCCGGAAGACCTGTGGCTGCTGCCGATGCCGGAGGCCGCGGCCCGGGTTGCCAGGCCGCGCCAGCTGACCCGGTCGCTGCCGGCCGTGGTCGATACCGCTCGTTTCGCTGCCGGGACGCGCATCGCCTTCGAAGCTCGGGACGGGTTGATCGTCGAAGCGACGCTCTGCCTGCCCGCGGGCGCCGTTGGGGAGGAGGCGACGCGCGTTCCCTGCGTCATCCACTCGCACGGCGGGCCCACGCATCAGGCGCTCCGCGACTGGATGCCGTTTCGCCAGCTCGTGGCGGAGGCGGGTGTGGCCTTCCTGTCGGTCGACTTCCGCGGCTCGACCGGGTACGGCCGCTCATTCAGGTGGGCCAACCGGGGCGAGTGGGGCCACGCCGACGCCTGCGACGTCATCGACGCCGCCCATTGGGCGGCAGCCCAACCGTGGTGTGACGGCCGCCTGGCTCACTACGGCGCTTCGTACGGCGGTTACATGACGCTGTGCGTCCTCGCAGAGGAGCCGGCGCTGTGGCGGGCCGGGATCGACCTCTACGGAGACTCGGACATTGCCGAGAGCTACCGCCACGGCGACCGCCCGGGTCGAATCGATCTCGAGCGGATGATGGGCAAGCCCGACGACCCGGCGGCTGCGCCTGCCTATCGGCGCGGTTCGCCGCTCTATCGGGCCGAGCGGATCGAAGCGCCGCTGCTCATCCTCCACGGCCGAAAGGACAAGCGCGTATCCCCGCTCATGACGGAGAAGATCGTCGAGGCCCTGGAGATCGAAGGCAAGCACTACCAGGTCCACTGGTACGACGACGAGCCGCACGGCTGGAAGAAGCGCGAAAACCGCCGCGACGCCTGGAGGCGCTGCATCGATTTCCTGCGGCTTCACCTGCTGGAGCAGGCGGACGAGGAATAGCGGAAGCCGGCCGAAACGATGTGGGGACGACGCCGGGGCGTGAATCTAGTCGACACACCGGAGATGGCAGTCTTCTTCGAACGGCTCGATCGGATGGACAAGATCCAGCTCCTGGCAATGCGGGCGGCCTGGCAATCGACGAGCCATCAGGCCCATGAGTACGCCTGGGCGGCCGTTCGAGAGATTGGCGCTCGGGACGGCCTGGCGAAGGAACTCGACCGAGTGCGCGACAGGGCCATGACGTGGGTCCTGCGCGGCACGAACTCGATCCCCTACTGGGGCGACAACGACAACCGGGTCCTCGTGAAGGGCGAGGCCAGCGAGGCCATCGTCGACGCTGCGCTGGCGGTTGCACTCGGCAGCCGACTCGACGGCAGCACCCGCAGCATCCTGCTGGGGCCGTGGCTGCGCGCGACCGAGGCCGTGGGCTGACCGGCGTTGGCGCGGGCTGACCCTGGCCGCCGGGACTGCGCCGTGCTCCGTCGGGCGACCTCATGCCGGCCGCACTCTTCTCCGCGACTCGATGTAGGCTGCGGCGATGGCCGACCTCAGAGTTGAGTTGCTCGCCGTCGAGGATTGCCCGCACCTTGAGCAGGCGCGTCGCGATCTGGAGAGCGTCCTCGGCAAGGGGATCATCGAGGTCCCGATCCAGCTGGTCTTCGTAACCGGCGCGGACGACGCCGAGTTCCTCGGCTTCCAGGGCTCGCCGACGATAAGGGTCAATGGCGATGACGTCGTAGCCCAGCCAGAGCTGCCCATCGCTTTCGGTTGCCGCGTCTACCGCGACGCCGACGGTCGGGCCAGGGGTTCGCCGCCGATCGAATCCATCAGGGCCGCCGTCGATGCCCACCGACGCGGTCGACTCGAGGCCTTCCAGCGCGAGGAGGCGGCCAGGGTCGCCGAGTTCGCTCGGGCGGCCGAGGCGGCCGAATCTACACCGGGATCCACGTCCGCTTCCGAAAGACAGCCCGAGGAGAGCTGAACGATGAGTTTCGCCGAGAACGTCCGACTCGCACCGCAACGGACGATGCGCTCGCTGCTGATCTCGCTATCGCACCGGCGGGCAGTCGCTCGCCTGGCCGTTCGCAGCCCACTCACCCGTCCTGTGGTGGCGCGCTTCGTTGCCGGCGAGACGCTCGAGGAGGCCCTGCCGGCGATCGCAGCTCTCAAGCACGCTGGGCTGCGAACCACGGTCGATGTCCTGGGCGAGTCCGTTACCTCACCCGAGCTGGCGGCCGTGGCCGTCGAGCGCTACCTGGCGACCATCGCCGCTCTGTCGGAGGGCGGCCTCGACCCGAACGTCAGCCTCAAGCTGACCCAGATGGGCCTCGAGATCGACCGTGACGTTGCCCGGGCCAACGTGATGCGGATCGTCGAGGCGGCGCGCGACGTGGGCGGTTTCGTCCGGTTCGACATGGAGGACCACACCCAGACCGACGCCACTCTCGAGATCTGGCGTGCGGGGCACGACGCCTACCCGCAGGTCGGGGTGGTCATCCAATCGGCCCTCAGGCGCAGCTCAGCAGATGTGGATTCGATCATCGCCGCCGGCGGTCGCATCCGGCTCTGCAAGGGCGCGTACGACGAACCCGGCAGCGTCGCCTACCGGAACAAGTCGGCCGTCGATGCCAACTACGCCCGGCTGATGGAGCGGCTGCTCGTGGCCGACGCGTATCCGGCCCTTGCCACGCACGATCCAAAGCTGATCGCGAAAGCGATCGAGATTGCCGAGTCGAAGGGCATCGGACGGGACCGTTTCGAGTTCCAGATGCTCTACGGCATTCGGCGGGATCTTCAGCGGACGCTGATCGACCGGGGCTACACGGTCCGCATCTACGTTCCGTACGGGCAGGAGTGGTATCCGTATTTCATGCGGCGCCTGGCCGAGCGGCCGGCGAACGTTGGCTTCATGCTGCGTGCGATCGTCAAGGAAGAGGGCCGACGCGTCCGGGGGAACTGGAGCTAGATCGAGCCTCTTTCCGCGCCGCCCCGAGGCCGACCCGGCAGGTTTTCCGCGCCGCCCCGAGGCCGACCCGGCAGGTTTTCCGCGCCGCTTCCCTCCTCGAACCGAGTCTTCACTCGACCGGCTGGCGAAGGACCGTCTTGAGCCTGGTCGGATCGCCCCGCCGCGGGTCACCCAGGTAGATCTCGTGATGGGCGCCCCGCTGCCGGAGGCCCTGATCGGAGATGAAGGCGTGGAGCCGTTCGATCGTCGGCCGTTCCTCGGCATACGGTCCAATGTGCATGACCTGGGCGCAGCGGCCTTCGCGCCAGCGCTCGAAGCGAAGCCGGCTCAGGGCATCGGAGTCGCCCTTCTTGCGCCGGACCTCGGCCACGGCCTCGTCGAATATCTGCGGCGTGACGTCGTGGGAGACGGCCATCAGCACCCGCCAGCCCCACTGCTCGGGCGGGACGTTCATGTCGAAGCCCCCGTCCCGGCCGGTGAACCAGAGAGCCTCGAGGGGCAAGAGCGGCATCACCAGGCCATCCCGCTTCAGCCTGAACTTGATTGTGTAGACGACGGGGAAGATGGCCCCGAACGACTGCTGGAACTCGGTCGACGGCTCGGTCGCCGACTACTCGGGCGCGCCATGCCCGTCGACCATCAGGTAGCCCAGCTCCGGGACGTCGACCAGGACGGGCTCGCGAGGGGGGTTGAAAAGGGGCGCCAGCTTCTTCTTGAGATCGGGCTCCGGGGAGGAGCCTCGCGGGGCACTCGCTCCCGAATCTGGCCTCGTCGGACCATCTACTGCCATCGTGATCCCCTTCGTCTCGCCACCCGCGGGTGACTCCGCGCGATCTCAGCCAGGTCGTGCCGTCAGACCCGGACGGCCGCCTCCGAGTCGAGCGCAACGGCCATCTGCTTCCAGTGGTCTTCGATATGGCCTGCCAGCATGACATCGACGATCTCCCTGATCGTCATCTCTCCTCGCCCCTTGAGCAGCCCGCGCCGGGCGACCTGGCGCTCGTCCAGCTCGAGCAGACGCCGCAGGACTCTTTCGAGAGAGTTGTCGAGCCGGGCGTAGAGCTCGGATATCGGCAGCGTGCGGTCCCGGTCGACCGTGAGCATCCGAACGAGATCTGTCGGCCCGCGGCCGCACGGCACTGGCTCCAGGGGCCCGGCGATCACCCGCTCGATCTCGCCCAGCCAGTACGGCAGCATCTCATCGACGTGGGCGAGGATCTCCCGGCCCACCCATTCCCGCCGGCGGGGCAGCTCCTCGGGCGGGGGCGCGGAGAGCTCGAGTCGGCTGCGCATCCGGACCAGGTTGTCGCGGGCGGTTCGCATCCGTTCGACCTGGGCGTAGAGAGTCGCCATGTGTCGGGTGATTCTCCGTCGCGGGCCGAGCCAGGACGCCGGCCGCATCAGCTGGAAGCGTAGCGATTCCCGGCCTGCTGTGGCAATGCGCTTCGGCAAGGCCCCCGGCGCGCTCGGCCTGCTGTGGCAATGCGCTTCGGCAAGGCCGCGTCGCGCTCGGCATCCGCGGCGCCGCGCCCCGGAAAGGTTCGACCTCGCTCCGGAGCGGTGCGGGCGCGCACCGGCGTCCGGCCTGCCCGGAAGCCAGGCTACGGCTCCTCCAGCACCACCGGCCGAGATTCGGAGGGCGTCGCGAACTGGGCCAGGAGCACGCCGGCCAGGACTACCGCTGCCCCCACCACTTGAATCGGCGCGAAGGTCTCGCCGAGGAAGGTGATCCCGAGGAAGATCACGACGACGGGTTCGACGGTCGCCATGAGCGAAGCCTGGGCGGCCCCGATCCTCGCGGCCGACGCGTAGAAGGCCTGGATTGCGATGGCGGCTGCGAAGACCCCGATGCCGACAAGGCCGGGCCAGGCGGCCGACGGGATCTGCGTCGGCAGCAGCGGCTGGCGGGCGAACAGGCCAACGGCAAGGGCCGCAATCCAGGTGCCGGTCATCATGACCGCCCCCGCCACCGGCGGCGGTACCTCGGCCCCCCTGCCCCTGGACCGCATATCCGCCGTCTGGCCGGGCCGCTCGCCGGCCATCCAGGCGGTGAGCACGATGTACACCGAGTATGTGACCGGGCAGAGCAGGGCCAGCAAGATCCCGTCGCGGTTCGTGCTTGCGTTGACGCCGCCGATCGTGAGAACGCTCCCGAAGACGACGATCGCCAGTGACCCCCAGGCCAGCTTGCCCTCGAACCTGTAGCCGAGGCGCAGGGAGAGGACCGCAACGAGGGCCGGATAGGCGCTCATCAGGATGGCTACCAGCGATATGTCGATCCTCTCGATGGCGGCGTAGTAGAAGCTCGCGTTCACGACGAAGAAGGTGCCGGTGAACAGGAGTCGGGCGACGGTTCGGCGGTCGAGCGCCCGTAGAGACGCGCGAGCGCGCGGCTGGACGAGCAGCCAGATCCAGCTTACGAGGGTCGCGAATGCGAAGCGCCAGACCAGCATCGCAATCCAGTCCACCCCGGCCGGGTACACGTAGCCCTTGAAGAAGAGCGGTCCCGTGCCGTAGGCAGCCCCTGCCAGGGCGCCCAACCCGATGCCAACGATGCGGCGGCGGTCCATCCAAGAAGGCTATCAGGAGCAGGCTCGGTAGCGCCCCGAACCCTCCGCGCCCTCCATCACGGCTGCGGCCCAGTACGGATGACGCGGTACCAGTGAGTCATATACCCGGGAAGCGGCGGCCCGTAGGATGTCGCCATCGAAGCGGTCGAGCGACCGCCTGGTGTGAGGTCGGGTGCAATGGCCCAGGTCCGCGAACTCTGCCCCCGCTGCGGAAGTCGCCTTGTGAGCAGCCGCTTCGACACGACCTTCCGGCTGCGCGATCGAACAGAGCGCCTGTGCTTCGGCATCCCGGGCGGCCTGTGCCAGGACTGTCATCAGCTGTACATCGACCCGGAACTCGTGGGCCTGCTCGATCTGCGCCAGGGACGCTGCGTCTTCGCCATCGAGAGCGATCACGTCGTCCAGGAGAGGGCCTGGTCGGGCGCCGACTGACCCGGACGCTGTCTGCCCGACCAACTTGCGGCCGCCCTCTCTTTGCCTGCCGGCCTTGCGGAGTCCGGCACGACCCCGGCTTGCGCCGGCGGCGCACAATCGAGGGCATGGAGCCAGATCGCGCCGCCGCATTTCCTGCCTCGGGTGGCAGTTGCCCGGTCCGGCGCCCTGCCGGAATGTGCAGAGGGCCGGGACACATCGTCGTCTACGGCAACCCTGCGTTCGTCGCTGCGTTCGGCAGTGAAGCCGTCGGTATGCCCGCGCGCGAGGGGCTCGTCGATCTGCCGTCCAGCGCCTTCGCCGCACTGGATGCCGTCCTCGCTCGCGGCCGGCCGGCGGCGCGCTGGATTCGCCTCGGAGCCGAGGATTGGCGGATAACCGTGGCCCCGCGGGTGGATCCGGGGACGGGCGAGGTCTACGGCGTGGCCTTCCATCTGCGCCCACGCTCA
>Ga0187857_10004291_pt1 | contig 10799 bp, 10 predicted proteins | sample June2016WEW_8_10_FD_132984 | JGI IMG/M metagenome (GOLD analysis project Ga0187857, IMG submission 132984) | Peatland microbial communities from SPRUCE experiment site at the Marcell Experimental Forest, Minnesota, USA - June2016WEW_8_100 | ecosystem: Environmental > Terrestrial > Soil >...
TCACCAGGTGCGCTCCGTGCAGCGTGCTGACCGCTACTTCCCCCTCAGGCAGTGCCGCCACGGAAATAGGCCCGTTTACAGGAATCGAGCGTAGCAGCTTGCCGTCAGGCGCCAACTCGGTGACCCGGTTATCGCCGCGATCCACGACATAGACATTTCCCTGGGCATCCACGTCGCAGTCTTCGCCGAAGGCGATGCTCGCGCGCCCGGCTTTATCGGTGCCCGCCGCTGCCGGCGCACCGATCACGGTCAATTGCTTCTCCTTGTCATCAAAAATCGCCACGCCCACGCCGGGAGACGCCAGCACGTAGTATTTGCCGTCCTGGCCGCGCTTCACACTGCGCAGGCCCGGCCCAATGGGCTTGAAAACGCGCCGGCGGGCGGTCAATTGGTCGTCCACCTGGGAGGCGACACCGCCCAGGACGCTGGCGAGGCACAATCCTGCGACGCACACCGCGAATTTCCCCGCATTTCTATGCATGATCTTTCAGATTGCAGCCGGACCGCTGTGGTTGCCTCTCCTCAGCACTAGAGGGGCCGCTCAGACTGTCTGCTGCGGCACGCAGACCGCTTGTGTGACATCAACTTAGCCTAGTCGATGCGCAGGCTCACGCGTTCGATCGACTTCGCGCGCAAGCGCCCGGCTTCATTGCGCGGCTCGGCATCATCCGTTTCGATCATCACTGCGTGCAACTGGATGTCGCCCGCCGCCACTTCAAAGCGCGACGGCATTGCATCCAGAAACTTTTTGAGAATGCCGCCGCGGTCCATGCCGATCACTCCGTCGTGCGGCCCAGTCATGCCAACGTCCGTAATGTAGGCGGTGCCGTTCGGCAGGACGCGCTCGTCCGCGGTGGCTACGTGCGTGTGGGTGCCAATGACCGCGGTGACCCGGCCGTCGAGATACCAACCCATCGCTACTTTCTCGCTGGTAGTTTCCGCGTGCATATCCACCAGGACGAAAGCTACATCCGCGGGGAGTTTCCCCAGCTCGCTGTCGGCTTTACGGAAGGGGTCATCGATCGCCGGAAGAAAAATCCGCCCCTGGAGGTTCAGCACCGCGAATTTCACGCCGTTCTTCGCCGTGCCCACATACAGACCCGTACCCGGATTCCCTTCCGGGAAATTCGCCGGGCGCAAGAGCCGCGGCTGGTGCGGCATGTACTCCAGGATTTCCTTGCGGTCCCAACTGTGGTTTCCGCCGGTCAGCACCTCGATGCCATTCTGGAGCAGGCTCTCAGCGAGGCGCGGTGTAATCCCAAATCCCGAGGCGGAGTTCTCCCCGTTCGCAAGCACCAGGTCAATCTGGCGTTGCTCGACCAGGTCCGCCAGGCGGTCATGGACGATCTGCCGCCCGGGCGAGCCGACAATGTCCCCTATGAAGAGAATGCGCATGAGGTAGGTTATCAGTTCTAAGTCTTCCGTCTCGGAAGCGCAATCGCGCGCTGCCCCCCAGAAACCAACTCCCCTCGTTCAATTCGCTGTTCCTTACTGGAAACTGACCCCTCAGCAAGTTCGCCCCAAAGCCCAAGTTCCTTACCTGAAACTGAAACGGACGTTTCCGCAAGCTTCTCGGCGACGCCCGAATTCCTTACTTAAAACTGAAAACTGATGACTGATAACTGAAACGGAGCGAACCGCTCAGCCGTGGGTAGCTAGGCCGTGAACCTCTGAAATAAGTGGGCGCCACGAGCCAACCATTAGGCTTTCCTGTCCCGCTGGCGGGTTCCCGTGGGAGCCCGCCAGCGGGACAGGCCGTGCACACAAGCTGGCTATCCGCAGCACCCCAGAGATTCGATACGGTTCATACGGCGTTCGCGTCCTCACCTGCCTCGAAGTACCGCTCCACCCGGTATTATCCTCCCACTCCGCGCACACGTCCAACTTACCCCTACTCCTGCGGGTAGGCCTACCTCCTCCCACCCTCGTATTTTGCCCGGGAGCGCCAATCTCCCGATTGGCGCTTTGAAGAACTCCAAGAACGCCATTCAGGAGAATGGTGTTCCCGGCGGCAAACCACAGAGCAAGCGGCAATCCGAGGCTGTCCGAGCCACTACTCAGGGCTTTGCGTAGAAGAGGAAATTGACGGTCTGCGTTTCGCTGCCGGTGATGGTAATCTCGCGGCTCTGCGTGCCATAGAGTTCGTGCCAGGCGGTTACGGTGTACTTCCCCGGAGGAAGCTCTGGCAAGGTGTACGTGCCATCCTCGCGGGTCACGGCGAAGTGGCTGGTCTTCAACACCGCAATGTAGCCCAGCATCCACGTATGGACGTTGCACTTAACGGGGATGAATTCTTCCTTGTCATAAGCGTACGAGAACGCGGGAGTCTGTGCCGGCTGGATGCGGTTCCACTCGCGATTGACCTTTGCCAGCGTATGAATATTGTGCGAGAGCGGGTCACTATTGGAAAAGCGAATGGGCTGGCCCACGCGCACCGCCAACACATGCGGGGTGTAGCGGCAGCCCTGCTGGTCAAAGTGAGCTTCGCTCATTTCTTGTGCGGCTGCGTCATCCGCGCCGGAGGATATGTACACGACGACATTTCCGAGAGTGTTGTCGGGGCCAGTGACCACTTTTTCGGTCAGCATAGGTTTGGTGTGCAACTTCACGCATGCCGGATCCTTCGACATGTCAATGGGTTCGGCCTTCGCCGGTGTGCCCACATAGGTGACTTTGCCGGTGACCGCGCCGCTGCCGGTGCTGCTTTTCACCGCCCAGGGCGCCATCAAAACCAAGAGGACTCCCATGCACAGCCTCCCGAGTCGCATGCCTCTTCTCCTCCCATCCAGGAAATTCGCAAGAACATGGCCCCGGGGGTGTTACTCCCTTGTCGCTTCCGAAGACGCTTCACTCAGCGCTTCTCCACTCAGATCCCGCATCTGTGTACATTTTACGGCGCGCTGTCTGCCTCCCCGGTCACGAAAGCTCACCGCTGACTCCAATGAATCACCACGCGCGCCATTTGCATCTCATCTCCGCTACAATGTCCTTCGGAGTCAGGGGAACATGATGAACGACCGCCGTTTTGGCCGCACCGAATGGCAAGTCAGTGAAATTGGCTATGGCATGTGGGGGCTGGCAGGATGGACAGGCTCCGACGACGCGGAGACGCTCGCTTCACTGCACCGCGCCATCGAGCTCGGCTGCAATTTCTTCGATACCGCGTGGGCCTACAGTGCAGGCAAGAGCGAGCAGATCCTTGCCAAGGTGATCGCGCACTACAAGAACAATTCCAGCGTTGGCGGGCCGGACAAGCATCTCTATGTGGCCACGAAGATCCCGCCCAAAAACCAGAAATGGCCCAGCCGCCGTGAATTCACCCTGGACGATTGCTACCCGCCGGACCACGTCGAAAAGTACATCGGGAAAAGCCTCAAGAATCTTGGTGTCGAGACCATCGACCTCATGCAGTTCCACACCTGGGAAGACCGCTGGCTGAATGACGAGCGCCTGCCGCGTTCCATCGAAAACATGAAGAAAAGCGGTAAGGTACGCGCGTGCGGAATCAGCATCAATCGCTGGGAGCCCTGCAACGGGATTCGCGCGGTGTTGGAAGGCCACGCCGATGCGATCCAGACCATCTACAACATTTTCGACCAGAATCCCGAGGACGCCCTCTTCCCCATTTGCCGCATGAAAGATGCTGCCGTGATTGCGCGGGTGCCTTTCGATGAAGGCACGCTGACCGGTACGCTTACGCTGGATTCCAAGTGGCCCGCGGGCGATTGGCGCAACTCCTACTTTGTGCCGGAGAATCTGAAAGCAAGCGTGGCTCACGCGGAGGCGCTTCGCCCGTTGGTTCCCGCGGGGTCCACGATGGCGGAGCTGGCGCTGCGCTTCATCCTGACGAATCCGGATGTGAGCACGATCATTCCGGGGATGCGCAAGCGTAAAAACGTCGAGGCCAACTGCGCGGCGAGCGCCGCGGGCTCGTTGCCCCCCCATTTGCACAAGAAACTTCGCGGACACCGCTGGGACCGCAATCCCACTTCGTGGTCGCAGTGAAAGAGAAAGAGCCATGAGCCGAGGCGTCAAAGTTCAAATTTACGGGCAGAGTTACACCATTGTCGGCGACCTGGAAGAAGCCTATGTTCAGCAACTCGCCGCCTACGTGGACGCGAAGATGCAGGCCATCACTGGGATGACTTCGACGGTGGACACGCAGAAAGCGGCGGTGCTTGCGGCGCTGTCCATCGCCGACGAGTTGCACAGCAGCCGCAAGGAAAAGGGCGTACGCGAAGAGCTGCTGAAGGAACAAGCCGAGCGCTGCCTTACGCTGGTCGAGCGCGCACTAAAACAAACGGAATGACTGCCGGTTTGTGCAGGCCCCGCTTGGCGTTTACCCCGACCCGGTCGGGGAGGCGGGCCGCACTTTCCTAACTGGCTCGCAGGGAGGCGCCGAGGGTTTTTTTCAGTGCGCTGACGATGCGGCCGGAGAAATCATTGATCTGCGCTTCGGTCAGCGTGGCTTCGCGGCTCTGGAACGTGACGCGCACCAGCAGCGAGTACCTTCCCGCCGGCACATTCTTACCGCGGAAAAGATCGGCCGCCGCAACGCAGGTCACTTCAGGGATGCCCAGCGCTTCAATGGCGTGCGTCACCTCCACGAAGGTTTTGCCATCGTCGAGGAAGACCGAGAAATCGCGCTCGACGCCGGGAAAGCGCGGCAATGGCTCATACCGCCGGTTGTTCTTCACGCCGTAGGACATGCAATAGACCGGGCCCAGATCGAGCTCCGCGAGAAACACATCCTGCCGGAATTTGAATTTGTCCGCGACGCGCTTCGCCAGCAACCCCGCTGCGCCAATCGGCTGAGTGCCTTCCTGGCCCAGGCGCAACGTGCCGCGTTTCGCGGCGTTCAGCCACTCCGGACCGCCATCTTCCCAGTGGAAGCCGCCGGAAAGCGCGCCAATGGCGTCGAGATCCCCTTTCAAATCGGCGAAATTGTATTCGCGCGCAGGATCGTACAAACCTTGTTCGCGGGCCGCACCCGTGGCGCCAACGGTGAGGACGCGCGTTTCCACCGGCTTGCCGTCCACGAGGCGATACTGCCGCCCAATTTCAAACAGCCGGACGTTGCGCTGCCCGTGATTCAAGTTCCACTCGATGGCGCCGGCCAGGGTCACGAGGCCGGTGGACTTCAACACGCCCGCTTCTTCGGAAAGAGGATTCGCGAGTTTTGCCACCGGCGCATCCGGCGGACGGAATAGATCGTTGCGCTCTTCCGCCACGTGCGGGACGGTAATGATTTCGTGATAACCGAGCCCAATCAGGCGCTCGCGCAAACAGGTCTCCGCCTCGTGATGCGGCAAACGCGCTGCGGCGATTCGGGCCGCAGGCAAACGCGGCGGGAAGTTGTGCAGCCCATAGACACGCGCGACTTCCTCGACCAGATCAATTTCGCGTTCGACATCCGCGCGCCAGGAAGGCTGCGTGCACTCCCAAGCGGCCAGGAGCGAATTCGCCGCGCCGCGGTTATCGTCGACGCGAAGCGGGGCAAAGCCAAGCGCACTGAGAATCGCCTCAAGGTCCTTGTCCGGAACGTCCGCGCCCATCATGCGCAGGAATTCCGCGCGCGTCAGCGTGATCTTTTTTGCGGCGCACTTTCCCGGATACACGTCCACGACACCGGCGAGCAGTTCGCCGCCGGCAAGCTGCAAGATCAATTCCGCGCAGCGCCGCGAAGCCGTTTCCGCCATTTCCGGATCGGCGCCCCGGCCAAAGCGCGTGCTGGCCTCGGTGTGGAGTTTCAGAAAGCGCGTAGCCCGGCGAATGGCGATGGGATCGAACCAGGCGCACTCGATAAGAACATTTTTCGTGGAAAAGGAAATTTCCGTTTCGCCGCCGCCCATGATGCCGCCGATGCCCACGGCGCGGGCGCCATCCGCATCGCACACCACAGGAATCACTGGATCGAGGGTGCGCCCGATGCCGTCGAGGGTCTTCAGCTTTTCGCCCGTTTTGGCGCGCCGCACGACGATGCTGTGATTCCGCAGCAAGTCATAATCGAAGGTGTGCAGCGGATGGCCCAGCTCCAGCAGCACGTAGTTGGAAATGTCCACGACGTTGTTGATGCTGGCCACGCCCGTGGCTTCCAAGCGATTCTTCAGCCAGGCAGGCGAAGGCTGGATCTTCACGCCGCGTACCACGCGCGCGGTGAAGCGCCCGCACAGTTCTGGCGCATCGATCTTCACGCTGACGGCATCGCTGGCCTTCGCCGACCTGCTTTCCGCAGGCCTGGGCGCAATGTGTTTCAGCGGCAACCCATAAATCGCGGAGATTTCTCGCGCGATGCCGAACATGCCCAGGCAATCGGGCCGGTTGGAACTGACTTCCGCGTCAATGACGGCGCCGTGCGCACCGTTTTCGATGCCCGCGACGTTGGTGCCGGAAAGCGCCAGGCGCGAGGCAAGCTCCTCCGCCGGGGCGGCCACGTCCACAATTTCCTTCAACCAGTTGTAAGCGACTTTCATGCGCTATTTCCTGTCGAACTGCCCGAAATTCATGGGCGCAAACAAATCCATTCGTGCATAGACTTTCCGTTCATGGGCGTCGGCAAATTGAGTCATAACGGTCAACGCAACTTCTCTAGCCTGCGTCGAACTTTGTCAGCGAGCAGGCGGGCATGATGACGCCGCCGACCGGCTCCCTGTGTCCCGTGACGATATGGATTGTATTCAAACGAGAGGGGGAGATACTGGTTCGCCGTTGCCGTTTGCATGCAATCGCCAATAAACTCGGCGTTCGAACGCTTCGTATCGCCCTCCTGGTAATACTTGGAGAAGGCCTGAACCAAGATGAACCGAGTCTTAAACTTTTCTTTTGCGATCCACCGCCAGACTTTGACGACATTTGTGAGCGGGGCGTCTTTCCTTAGTTCAACTTCGACCAGAACTAGTTTGTGGCCCTTTCTCCGTCCCACAATATCGACACTCTCGTGTCCCTTACCGAGGGGATGCCCACCTGCCGTCCACTCGCAGTCTCCATTCTCTGTCTCTCGCATTCTCCGGCAGAAATCGTTCGCAAATGCATCTGTGCGGCTCATACATTACCTGCCTTTCCATTTACGGAAACTGGCGCAAGAAGCGCACATCGTTCTGGGAAAACACCTGAATGTCGTCGATGCCGTACTTGAGCATGGCCAGCCGGTCGATGCCGATGCCAAACGCGAACCCGCTCACTTTTTTGGGATCGTAGTTCACGAAGCCATACACGGCGGGATCAACCATGCCCGCGCCAAAAAGTTCGATCCAGCCCGCGCCCTTGCATTTGCCACAGGTGCCGCCGGAATTGGCCGTGCCGCTGCCGCCGCAAAAGACGCAGGAAACATCGAATTCCACGGAAGGCTCGGTGAAGGGGAAATAACTGGGCCGGAAGCGCGTCTTCACGCTTTCGCCGAAGAACTGCTTCACGAAATAGTCGATGGTACCTGTGAAATCGCAGAAGGTGATGTCCGAATCCACGGCGAGGCCCTCGATCTGGTGGAACATGAAGGAGTGAGTCGCGTCCGGATTATCGCGGCGATAGACCTTGCCCGGGACGATCACGCGCACGGGCGGCTGGCGCTTCTCCATAGTGCGAATCTGCACGGGCGAAGTGTGCGTGCGCAGGAGCAGCGGGCCCGGCGCGCCCTTGGGAAGCTCCAGGTAGAAGGTGTTCATGTCATCGCGCACCGGGTGAAACTCCGGAATGTTGAGCGCCTCGAAGTTGTAATAGGGAGTTTCGATCTCCGGGCCTTCGACGACAGAAAAGCCGATGGAAAAGAAAATGTCCTCAATTTCCTGAAAGACCTGCCGAATCAGGTGATGTGTACCAACGGGGCGGATCACGCCAGGGAGAGAGAGATCGACGCGATCTTTGGCGCTCGCCGCACTTGACGCTTCTGCTGCGATCGATGTGCGGCGAGCTTCGATCGCGGATTCAACATGAGCCTTCAGCTTGTTAAATTCTGTTCCCACAGCACGCTTTAGCTCGGGCGAAACAGCTCTCAGCCATCGATTGGTTATATGGGTTAATACTCCTGAGGTGCGACCAAGCCAGGCAGTTTGAGTCACGCCCACGTCGTCCCCATTGACGCAGCCCTGTATTTCCGTATCAAAGAGTTTCCTTAAACTTGCAAATTGAGGAGCAACTTGGTCGTTCTGGTTAACCCCCAACCGATCTAGCGGTCGCATAACCGTAGACAGAACGAAGACTTCGTTGATCAGATTCTCAATATCCCGCGCAACCAGCGGTCGCAAGTTTACGGAGGCAGTTCTTAGCCAGTTCGCGGTAAGGCGAGACTTGACGGAATCACCGGACCCGACCCACTCTTCGCGAAGTTGCTCCCATCCACCGGATTCAGTGGCGCGGGTTAGCTCTCGTTGAAGGCGTGCGCGCAATTCGTGGAACCGAAATGCTAGCTGCACCTCATCCGTGACGCCTAGCTCGGTAAGAGATTTCTTTGTCGGGTCTTCGGAAACCATGATCTGTCTCTTCCCGGTTATGCGGGCACGCCGTGACGTGCCCCAACCGGAGAATTCGCCGCACGCTACGCCTTTTTCGCGGCGGGCTTGGGCGCGAAGGCCCTGGCCTTCTCCACGAGCTGCGCAAATCCGGCGGCGTCCTTCACGGCGATGTCTGCCAGAACCTTGCGGTCCAGAGTCACGCCCGCGGCTTTCAATCCGTGGATGAGCTGGCCGTAGGTGATGCCATTCAAGCGGGCGGCTGCGCCGACGCGCTGAATCCACAGCCGGCGGTACTGCCGCTTTTTGACGCGGCGGTCGCGCTTGGCATAACGATCGGCGCGATTGGCCGCTTCCTGTGCGGACTGGTAGAGCTTGCTCTTGGTCAGGAAGAAGCCCTTGGTCCTCCGGAGATACTTCTTGCGCCGGGCCCGGCGCTTTGTGCCGCGTTTTACGCGTGGCATGGGTTTTCTCCTTCGTCTTTCAGGGAAACAAAACGGGTTGCGGGAAAACGCGATGAGGCGCTTCACGCAACGGGTTTGTTTCCAGGGGGATTCGTTGGCCGGGCGAACCCGGCAACGATCAGCGGCGGTCTTGAAGACCAGCGCTACGATCCCGCAGTGCGGGACCTAACGGCCGGCAGGCACCCGTGTAGCGCTGCCTGGCGCGTTGTTGCGAAACATTCGCTCCGCAATTCCGTGTGTAGTGGCTGATTAGCTCGTCAGCAGCCTGTTTCTTGAAAGGCGCCAGTCTACAGACTGGCCACTACGAAAACCTTTGCGCCGATGCGCGAGTTACGCCCCGTAGGGCAGCATCTGCCGCACGGCGGCCACGTCGGTCTTATCCACCTTCGTGAGCTTCTTCAGCTTGCGCATGCGCTTGGCCGCCTTGGTGCCCAGCAGGTGGCGCTTGCCCGAATGCATGCGCAGGATCTTGCCGTTTGCGGTGATTTTGAAGCGCTTGTGCGCGCCGCGATGCGTCTTCAATTTCTTCTTGGGCTTCAGCGAATTGCGTGGCATTGCTTTGAATCCTCTCCCTGCGTCGATGCGGGCCGCACATACCCGACTCCTGCATCTGAAATTTCTGGCCGAAGTTGATTCGGCGAAAACAAACGATCCCCTTTGATACCGTTAGGCGTTTTGTTGCGCTTGCGTGGTGCTGCGCGTCGGCACGCCCGCACCCTTTTTCGGCGCCAGCAACGCCACCAGGACATTACCTTCCATGCGGGGCATCGTTTCGATCTGGCAATGCTCACCGATTTCGCCGAGGAGCCGGTTCATCTTGGCGCGTCCCACTTCCTGGTGAGCCATTTCACGGCCACGATGAAAAATCATGGCGCGAACTTTGTGGCCATCCCCCAGGAAGCGGATAATCTGATTCTTGCGCACCTGGTAATCGTGCTCCGCGGTTGCCGGGCGAAACTTCACTTCCTTCAACTGCGAACCGCGGCTGCTCTTGCGCTGCTCGTGAGCCTTCTTGCTCTGCTGGTAGAGGAATTTGCCGTAATCCGTGATCTTGCAGACTGGCGGATCCGCGGTGGGCGAGATTTCCACCAGGTCCAATCCTCGTTCGCGGGCCATACGCACGGCCTCGAACGGTTGCATTACCCCGAGCTGAGCTCCTTCTTCGTCGATGACTCGTACTTCGCGCGCCCGGATCCGTTCGTTTATGCGGATGCGGTCGGCTTGCCGGAAATTCCGTTCAGCGATAAATCCCCCTTGGCAGACAAAAGGCGCCCGGTGAACCGGGTTACACCCCGTTTTGACACCCTATCCCCTGAGGCCTCAGCCAGTTCGGGGCAGGTTGTATAGTATATCACGCCAAGGGAAGCGTTCAAGATTGGAATGCCGTCAAGCTCGCCGGTGCCGGCTACTGAATGGTCCTCTTCTCAATTTCCTGCTGCAGCGCGGCGACGAGGTCGGCGATGGGGCGCGGGCCGAGGTCACCCTTGCTGCGGTGGCGGACACTGACGGTGCCCGCTTCGGCTTCCTTGGGACCGACGATGAGCATGTAGGGAATTTTCTGGAGCTGTGCATCGCGGATCTTCGCGGGGAGCTTTTCGTTGCGATCGTCGAGATGCACGCGGATGCCGTGATTTTTCAGCGTTTCGTGAATGTGCTTCGCATAGTCCTGCACCTTTTCGCTGACCGGGCAGATCTGAACTTGCACGGGAGCGAGCCACAGCGGGAAGGCTCCCGCGTAATGTTCGATGAGGATGCCGAAGAAGCGCTCGACCGAGCCGAGCAGGGCGCGGTGCACCATGAGGGGCTGATGGCGCGCGCCATCTTCGCCGACGTATTCGAGGCCGAATCGCGCGGGCAAGTTGAAATCGAATTGCACGGTGGTGAGCTGCCA
>Ga0187857_10004302_pt1 | contig 10781 bp, 9 predicted proteins | sample June2016WEW_8_10_FD_132984 | JGI IMG/M metagenome (GOLD analysis project Ga0187857, IMG submission 132984) | Peatland microbial communities from SPRUCE experiment site at the Marcell Experimental Forest, Minnesota, USA - June2016WEW_8_100 | ecosystem: Environmental > Terrestrial > Soil >...
CGAGGTTGACAGGGAAGGGACCTTGGAGAGGCTTTTTAGCGATCTGGCTTCGTTTACAGCCGATGCTCTATTGAGAGAACGGGTTGACAACGAATGATTTCGGCTCCGAGTCGGAGAGAAACCGCCCGGAAGAGGACATAAGGGGACACTTTCGTGGTTAGAGCGTCTGAGAGGCAGTCTTGAGGATAGCGCTGGGCCCTAGACTTTCTCCGTGAGCTTGGTTATGCGCGAAAATATGTCGACTGGCACGGGGAAAACCAAGGTAGTGTTCTTTTCCACTCCGATTTCAGTCAATGTCTGGAGATAGCGGAGCTGGATGCTGACCGGTTCCTCGGCCAACAAGCGAGCGGCATCCACTAATCGCTGTGCCGCCGAGAACTCGCCCTCAGCATGGATGATCTTCGACCGCTTTTCGCGCTCTGCTTCTGCTTGCTTGGCCATGGCGCGCAGCATAGACTCCGGCAAGTCCACCTGCTTGACCTCCACATTCACCACTTTAACGCCCCACGGGGCGGTGTGCGCATCAAGAATGCTCTGCAGGCGTATGTTGATCTTTTCCCGGTGGGCCAGCAATTCGTCCAGCTCAGCCTCGCCCAGTACTGAGCGCAGAGTCGTCTGGGCAAATTGCGAAGTCTGGTTGAGGTAATCGGAGACCTCGACTACTGCCTGCCGCGGATCTATTACGCGTAGAAAGATAACTGCGTTCACCTTCAAGGTGACGTTGTCGCGGGTGATGATGTCCTGCGGTTTTACCTCTAGCGCATCCTGGCGTAGAGAAATCCGCACCATGCGGTCTACCGGCGCAAACACCAGGATGATTCCCGGTCCCTTGGCATAGGGTAGTAACCGCCCCAGGCGGAAGATGACGCCGCGTTCGTACTCGCGCAAGATCTTAATCGAGCTGAGGGCATATAACACGACGATAATTGCGACGATAGCGGGGACGGGAATCATGGGCAGCCTCCGGCAAACGAAATTGAAGTGCGCACTTGTTGCCTCATGCGGCCCAGCCACCCTCGTTTTCCGTTGGGCTCCCGAAGCGCCATAGTCCGCAGACATTTGGTCTCATAACGCCATCCTTGAGCGTCGCAGGTAAAAGAGGAACGCTCGGCCGCTTGTCGGGATCAGCAACAGAAGGGGGCTGCTATGGATTGGCGCCGAATTCGGTAGAGAACCCCTCCACCCTCTACATTCTCCTTGCCGATTACTTGTTTTACTGTGATCCGCGTCACGACGCGGCAACTTTCCTCAGAGATTGCAAATTCGGCCAAACTTCCGTGATCCTGATCACCAAAATCGTGACGCATCCGGCAACCATTGATCTTGACCAAGAGACTAAAGGCCGTCATCGACAAACTATGAATGACTTTGGAAACTCCTCCGTGATGCGAGTCACATCTGAGCGTGAGTAGCCTTGTAGTGCCGCCAAGTCGCACGCAGGAGCTATTTACGAGGTTTGTTATAGCGCGTAAGTTGGAATCGAGCAGTTTTCGGGGGAGGGCTGTTCAACGATAGCACCCCATCACTTGAAAGAGTCTGGGGTGCTTTCGTTTTGGTGCTGTTCGCGCTCTCAGCCCAGCGTTTTTGCTTTGGGGTCATTGCAAACAGAGGCACAAGCAGGGACGCAGCAAGTCAAGACGAGGGCAGACTCAGGAGCGAGGCGCGAGCCGCCCCTCGACTGATGTCGGGCACAATGACTAATTCAAGAACGATGATCCCGGAGAGGTCAACCTAATACTCCTCGACCTCGCGTCAATAAAGAAAAAGGCCTGCTGTGGAGTTCTGATTTAATCCCTCCCTCAGACGCGCCAATATAGCGATCAAACGCCGCAGCAGTTTCCTCTTTCAGTTACGCTGCTTCGACTGGCTGCGCAGCGAGGCAACCCAGCGTTCCCGGAGAGAAGCACGCCCCGTGCTGTTCTTAGAGCTATCTATTCGTTTAGAGGACAAGCCCGGCATCTTTCAGGGCGGAGTATCTGTTCTTCGGACAGGTCGAGATGGCGTACGACGAACTTGCCTGACACCAGCACGTCCGGGCGACCTGCATCAGCCAGGTAATCTCCCGCCAGTTCAAGCGCGCGGTATTTTGTGGGCGCCAGCAGGTAGATGCTGTCGGTGTCATGCAAGGCGACTTCATATAGATTCATAAGCTCCCCTCCGTCATTTCTTGCGGCACCTCCTCCGATGCCAGGTGTTGCCGGCAGGTACGGTCAGCTTGGCTCAATCAGCAATAGCCGATTTTCTCCAGTCCTGCTTGAGCTGTTCCAGAATGTCATCTGCCAATATGTTTCTATCGAAGGCCCCGGATTTTGTAGTTCTCCAAATGAGTTTCTGAGAGCGAGGGTCCACAAGCGTAACTTCTGCCATCGTCCGCCGTACAACCACCTTGGCGGGCACGATCGTACTCTCAGTTCGACAAGTGAGAATCGCGTCAGCATCTTCCGGCTTTGAAGCGATCTCAACTACCGTCCATTTTTCAAGACGAGCCTTGACCAGGAGCACGAAATCATCTGAGGACGGAGCCACGTAGATCGTCCTGATTTGGTGCAGCAGGATGGGCCCGGCTGAAATAATGGCCTGTGCGGCCAGAAATCCTGCGGACGCCAATAGCAACGCGACGATTAGCGGGGTTGCCCAGCGAATTCGCAGCAGTCGCTGACGTAAGGCTGAGGAGTTCATGAGGGTCCACCTTCCTTTCTTGACTGCTTCTAAGCGCCCGCGAGGGCCAGGAAGTGGGTAGTCATCTTGATAAATGACACAACCGGAGACAAATTGCAGTGCGTGTAATCACGAACGCACGTGAGAACGAGCCACCTTCACGTTTCAAAAACTCCAAAACGAGGCACTCGAGGCTCTCAGTGCGGAAGCGTGCTTGCCATTCAGCCGTCCAACCCTGGCCTGTGGTGCAGCGTGGCCATCGGATCGGCAGGTCCGTAACCCCTCCCAATCGCGAGGCCGGCGCGGATGGCCGCGGTGGTGAAATCCTTAGCCGCAGTAACGCTTTCTAGGATCGTTTTGTTGTGGGCCAGAGTGGCCGCAATGGCCGAAGCGAAGATGCAACCGGTACCGTGCGTATTCTTGGTGTCGATATGCTCAGTTCGAAATTCAGTAAACTCATGGCCGTCGTAGAGAAGGTCGGCGGCTATGTTTTCCAGATGACCGCCCTTGACGACAACATTTTCCGGTCCAAGGTCGCGGATCGCTCGGGCAGCCTCTTTCATTTGTTCAAGCGTCTTGATTTCGCGTCCTGTGAGCGCTCCGGCCTCGTGCAGGTTGGGCGTGAGCACTGTAGCTAGCGGCAGCAACTTGGTCTTGAGAGCCGCAATGGCATCGGACTTCAACAGAGGAGCGCCACTTTTGGCGATCATCACCGGGTCCACGACCAGCGGTCCTAACTTGTGGCCTGAGATTGCGGCTGCAACCGCGTCGATGATTGCGGTACTAGCGAGCATCCCCGTCTTTACCGCATCGCACCCAATGTCGCTTACGCAAGCTTCTATCTGCTTCACCACAAACTTCGGCTCGATCTCCAATACCCCATAGACTCCGGTCGTGTTTTGTGCCGTGAGAGCGGTAATTGCGGTCATGCCAAAGGCGCCCAACGCCGAGACCGTTTTCAGGTCGGCCTGAATCCCGGCCCCGCCGCTGGAGTCCGATCCTGCGACGATTAGGACGCGAGGTATCTTCATCGCTCACCTGACTTCCCGTAGCGAAATTGTGCCCCAATCATATTGGCCACTGTTTCATCTTCCAGGCCATCTCCCAGAACAGCCACTCATAGCGGCTGCTGGCGAGAAACGCGGTCTCCAGCTTCCGCAATTCGCGTTCGGGCAGACCTGCGGCGAGATTGTCGAGCAGATCACGGCACCAGTGGGCCAGTTCGGCAAATTCTCTGGAGCTGTACATCGCGACCCACTTGGCATAACGCATGTCGCTGGGGGCGGGTTGCGCCGCTAGGCGCTGGCCGATTTCGCTGAATGCCCACATACAAGGTAACAACGCTGCAGCCAACTCGGCGAAATCGCCAGTTGCTCCCACTCGCAACAAGAAATCGGTGTAGCCCCGAGTTGTAGGCGCAGGGAGTTCTCGTTCGAGTTCCTCGCGGCTGATCCCGAATTCGGCGGCGTACGCTCGGTGCAGGTTCATCTCGGTTTCCAGAGTTTCCTTGAACAGCGTGGCGAAGCGGGTCATCGTCTCCAGCTCCGGACTGCGTGCCGCGGCCAGAGCCAGAAGACGCGCATACTCGATGAGGAATACATAATCCTGGCGCAACCAGAACTTGAATCGTTCCAGACTCAGGGTTCCATCGCCAATCCCTCGCACAAACGGATGTTGGTGTTGTGCTTCCCAAATTCCAGCCGCTTTTTGGCGCAGGCGCTCGGTGAATCGCTCTGCCATAGGGCCTCGCACCTCTCATCTTACTCGCGCGCTCCGAGCGCGGCGGGATTACCAAGCTACCAGAGCTCGGCTCGTCCCCCGCAATCACAAGACCGCGTGTGCATCATCACAGTGCCAACTGCCTAATCGCGCGTATGGTTGTAGATAAGAAGCACATGTTCTCCGAACGCTACGAAATCGTTTGCGAACAGGCCTCAGAATGTTCCCACAGGGCAAGGGCGAGTCTGGACTTGCTCAGGCCGATGGTGGTATCCGACTATGCACCTTTCTTTTGGAGCGAAAAGTTCGGACTGGGGGGCGAGCTGGATCAAGCCATCATCGACCGTTCTGCCGAGGTCAAAGCGGACCTGTACGGTGGGCGAGTCTTCGTGATCGTTCCGATCTATGTGACCAGCATCTGTGAGGAGCAGTGTATCTATTGCAATTTTCGCGGAGGAAACAAAGGGATTGGAGTCGAGCGCCGGCGACTGACGGACGACGAACTCGCGCAAGAGGCGACCTATCTCATCGAAGAGAAGGGGTTGAGAGTTCTTGAGCTGGTCTACTCAACCGATCCGCGGATGCGAGTCGATGCGATGTGTCGTCATGTTGAACTGGTGCGGCGTTTGTTAGACCAGCATGGTGGCGGTCTCGTCGGAATCAGCGCCGAGGCATTGGAAGAAAGCGATTACCGTCGCTTGATCGACGCAGGGTTGTGCTGGTCGGTGCTCTGGCAGGAAACTTACGACAAGGCTCGATACGCCTTGCTGCATCCCGGTAAAACTAAAAAGGCGAACTTCGCATACCGCCTGGACGCCTATGAACGCATGCTGGCTTCTGGTGTTGAGCACATCGGCATTGGAGTGCTCTCGGGCCTTTCCAACTGGAGATGGGACTGGACCATGCTGATGCTGCATGAGCAATACCTGCAGCAGCACTATGGAGGTGGCGCCACCATTCTCGGTACTCCCCGTCTGAAGCTGGCTCCCGGAGCCCTTCTTCAAGAGTCGCCATTCATACCCACTCGCGAAGAGTTTCTGGTGACCGTTGCTCTTCATAACATGTTTTCGCCGACGACCGCAGCGTTTGTCAGCACGCGAGAAGACTGGGACGTATGCGTTGAGCTGGCGAGAGGAGGCGGCTGTCTCTTTACGCTCAACTGTTCCACCACCCCGGGTGGTTATGCACTTCAGCACGGTGGATGCCAGTTCACGGCTCATTCGTACGATGCGCCGATCTATTCCACCAAACTAAAGTCGGAAGGGCTTGAGCCGGCGTTCAATTGGAGCGCGGGAGATTTATCTGGCGAGTACCAGCCTGGTGTAGCGGTTTGTGGAGCCGCTCAAAAGCGATGAGCACTCTGTATTCGCAGAGGACGCGGCGCTTCCAGTCACAACACGGGCGAAGGTTGCTGGTACAGCCCGTGTGGGGCGATCAACATGCCGACCATCGCGAGTTGGGACAAGCTGACGTCTAAGGCGAAGCAGGCCGTGCAAGCCGCCAACTATCTGGCCTCCAAGCACGGCAACCCCGAGCTAACGCCCGTCCATCTGCTCGCGATCCTCCTGGCAGACCGCGAAGGCATGGTAGTGCCGGTGCTGAGCAAGCTTGGTATCGACAGCCCAGCAATGCTGGCGGAGGCTCGACACCAGATCGACCGCCTGCCAGCGCTTTGGGCCGGCGGCGCCTTGAAGGCTGAACCCTCCCCAGCCGCCAGCGAAGTCCTCGAGCAGGCTTTTCAGGAGGCGGCCGACCTCGACGATGAACACGTCTCCACCGAACACCTGCTCTTGGCCATCATGGGCCTCCAGAGCGATCCTGCCCAAGCGCTGCTGGCGCGGCATGGTGCCAGTCGCGATGCCATCTTAATGGCGCTGACCACCGTTCGCAGCCCTCAGCAACCGGCGGGCCCAAGCGCGGAAACCAAATCTGGAACGCTGGAGCTTTATGCCCGCGATCTTACCGATTTGGCTCGCCGCGGCAAGCTCGACCCGGTCATCGGACGCGATGACGAAATCCGTCGCGTGATCCAGGTGCTGTTGCGCCGCACCAAGAACAATCCCGTGCTGATTGGCGAGCCCGGCGTGGGCAAGACTGCGATCGTCGAAGGTCTGACCCAACGCATCGTCTGCGCCGATGTCCCTGAGCCGCTCAAGACCAAGCGTCTGATAGCCCTCGATCTGGGTGCGATGGTGGCGGGCACCAAGTACCGCGGCGAGTTTGAAGATCGCCTGAAAGCGCTCATCAGGGAGATCGAGGACTCGCAGGGGCAGATCATCACGTTTATTGACGAACTGCACACGCTGGTTGGAGCGGGAGCGGCGGAAGGCGCAATCGACGCCTCCAATATGTTGAAGCCGGCGCTGGCGCGCGGGGAGTTGCGCGCCGTCGGCGCTACAACTTTGAGCGAATACCGGAAGCACATCGAGAAAGACCCGGCGCTTGAACGTCGATTCCAGACTGTCTTCGTGGCCGAGCCCAGCGTGGCGGACACTATCTCTATCTTGCGCGGCCTGCAAGAGCGTTACGAGCTGCACCATGGGGTCCGCATCAAGGACTCGGCCCTGGTTGCCGCAGCCACATTCTCGAACCGCTACATCGCTGATCGCTTCCTGCCGGACAAGGCCATCGACTTAGTCGACGAGGCCGCTGCCGCCCTGCGCATGCAGATCGATTCCGTCCCGGTGGACATCGACCAACTCGAGCGTCGTGCCACGCAATTGCTTATCGAGAAGCGTGCACTCGACCGGGAGGACGACGCCAACTCGCAGGAGAGGTTGCGAATCCTGGAAAGTGAGCTTACCGAAACCCAGAACCAAGTCAACGTGCTGAAGGTTTGCTGGAAAAAGGAGAAAGAAACGATCGGCCGAATGCGCGAGCTCCAGCAGACGATCAAGCAACTGAAGTTGCAGAAGCAGACAGCGTCCTGCGATGCAGGCGTGCCGAAGGCAGGCAATAAGCGCCAGGGCGCGCTTCGCCAAGCCGAGCAGGAGCTGCGCAAGCTCCAATCCGAACTCGACCAGCAGCGCAGTTCGCGCATGCTCAAGGAAGAAGTGGATGAAGACGAGATCGCGCACATCGTCTCTAAGTGGACCGGCATTCCCGTGTCCCGGATGCTGGAAGGCGAGGTGAAGAAGCTGGTCGAGATGGAAGACCGGCTGCGCACCCGCGTGGTCGGACAGGATCCCGCTTTGGAGCGGATTGCCAACGCCATCCGTCGTGCACGCACCGGGCTCTCCGATCCCAAGCGTCCTATCGGCTCTTTCATCTTCTTGGGGCCCACAGGTGTAGGCAAGACCGAACTCGCGCGCGCCTTGGCTGAGTTCCTTTTTGACGATGAGCGAGCCTTGGTGCGCATCGACATGTCTGAATACATGGAGAAGTATGCCGTGTCGCGGCTGATCGGCGCGCCGCCCGGATACGTCGGCTACGAGGAAGGCGGCCAGCTCACCGAATCTGTGCGCCGCCGTCCTTACTCGGTCGTGCTTTTCGACGAGGTCGAGAAGGCCCACCAGGATGTATTCAACATCCTGCTGCAGATCATGGACGACGGCCGCCTCACCGACGGGAAAGGCCGTACAGTAGACTTCCGCAATACCGTTCTCATCATGACCTCCAACATCAACTCGGCACACCTCACTGCTGAATGGCTGCGCACACCCGAGAATTTTGAGCGGGCACGCAAGCAAGTGATGGACGTGCTGCGGGCACACTTCAAGCCTGAATTCCTCAACCGCGTAGATGACTTCATTATTTTCAATCCGCTGGGCACAGAGGAACTGACCAAGATTATTGATCTGCGACTGGAGGAGGTGCGGCGCTTATTGGCCGACCGCCAAATCACTTTTGAGCTGACCGATTCTGCCAAGGAACTACTCCTGCGTGAGGGCAACGATCCTAACTTTGGCGCGCGGCCCCTAAAGCGCTCTATCCAACGGCTGGTGCAGGATCCGCTGGCCGTCAAAATCCTGCATGACGAGGTACGCCACGGCGACCATGTCGTGGCGGACGCGGAGCAAGGCAAAATGAAGTTCGTGGCCAGCCGCTAGCTTTTCAATCCGGATATTACAGGGGCCCGCGCGGCATGCGAACCAGCCAACAGCAGGACCGAGCGGCCAAATCGTGTCAGCCGCCCGATGAGGAAGCAAGTTGTCTTTCTTGCCTCGGATCAAGCACGATGGGTACCCCGCTCTGATCTTTGTGGGTGGTGCGATCAAGACTATTTTCCCAGCGTCAGTGTTAGTTCCCGCAAGAAATCATAGACCGCCGACGGCGGCAGAGTCTTGAGGTCGCTTCGATGCTGTTTCCGGAATGCGGTCACGAGACTGGGAGCATACTCCATTCTGACATGGTCGCAATTAGCTTTGAACACCTTGCGCAACGTCACGTTTTTTGCCAAATTTGGTCGCGCATACTTAATCCGGATCGGCCATCGTCGCAAGACCTCCGGTGGGAGGTGCGCCAATGACGACGGGTTCGCAGCGGCCATCACCGTAACATTGTCATAGAATCGTTTCATGCCTTGCGTCCCAATCTTGAAACTCTCAAAGTGACGCGGGTCAAAGGTCATATCATCAATGTAGAGCACGGTCCTCCATCGTCCCTCGGCCATGCGTCGTGTATATTCTCTGATCTGACCGAGATGGTCCGAAGAGATCAGGACGAGCTTCAAACCATCAATCTCACGAACGAGCGCCTGGAGCGAGAGCATCTTGCCAACACCACCCTCCCCTTCGAGGAGAGTGAACGGCATATGACTCCCCTTCACGAACGCGGTGAGCAATGTCCGAAGTCGAGCCACATTCTTCTCCTGATCGATGACTTGATCGCTCTTCGCTTCCTCAATCTCGACGGGTTCAAGCTCCCCCTGGACGCCGGCTTCAAAAACCTCGTACTTGGTAAGCGGGTCCGCGTTCTGCTCATGCATGAACGCCACCACAGCTTTAAGGCGAAATCAGTTAGACTGCTGATTTCAGTTACCTAAGCATATTGAACGGAGGAACGCTTATGAAACACTTCACATTCTTCCTGGTTGCAGTTGCAACACTGGCCGGGCTTGCCGCCCTCATTGCCCCTGCACCAGGACACGCTGATGGGGAATCCGCCCCGTTCGTTACCGAAATTCCTCACGGGTACCGCGACTGGAAGTGGATCGCCGTGGCCCATGAAGCAGGCAACCTCAACAGTTTAGGTGCCGTCCTGGGCAACGACGTAGCGATTAACGCCTACCGGGAGGGGAAGCTTCCGTTTCCGGACGGCACGATCATTGCTGCTTTGCATTACCGTAACGTCCCATCAGAGGAAAACAACAAAGTCTTTGGCCAGGCTCAATCTTTCGTTCCCGGGCCCCCACGAACATTCAGTTTATGGTCAAGGACTCAAGAAAGTACGCCGCAACCGGCGGCTGGGGGTTCGCTCACTTCGCAGACGGCAAACCTGGCGACGCGGCGTTTATGAAAAGCTGCTTCCCCTGCCACGAGAAGGCCAAAGCGACCGATCTTGTCTTTACTAGTTATGCACCTTGATGCTGACAACTAGAGAGTTTTTTGTGTGGTACCTGCGCAACTTGTCACAGAGGGACGATCACCCAGAGACCTGGCATATGTTGAACCGTCTCTTGCGCAGTATGCTCTTATTCAGAGGGAGCACACATCTCGACGGGCCACAATGGCTTGAGGCACCGGCGCCCTCTCAGGAGCAGCAATGAACTACATCAATCTTGGCAAGACCGGCCTCAAGGTTTCCCGCATCTGTCTCGGCTGCATGAGCTATGGAGCACCTGCTACCGGTAAACTTAAACCCGGCAGCCATGCCTGGGCTCTGAGCGAAGAAGAGAGCGAACCCTTCTTTCGTCAGGCGCTTGATCTCGGGATCAACTTCTTTGACACGGCTAATGTTTATTCCGGCGGGGCCAGCGAGGAGGTGCTTGGGCGGTTCTTGAAGGCCAATATCCCCCGCGAAGCCGTCGTCATTGCCACCAAGCTCCATGGCGTCATGCGCGACGAACCCAACGGCCGTGGTCTTTCCCGCAAAGCTGTCTTTTACGAACTCGACCAGAGCCTCCGCCGTCTGCAAACCGACTATGTAGACCTTTACCAGATTCACCGCTGGGATTACGAAACACCGATCGAAGAAACTCTGGTGGCGCTGCACGACGTGGTGAAATCCGGCAAGGTGCGTTATATCGGCGCCTCGTCCATGCATGCGTGGCAATTCACCAAAGCTCTCTATCTCGCCGACCTTCACGGCTGCACCCGTTTCGTTTCCATGCAGAATCATTACAACCTGCTCTATCGCGAAGAAGAGCGCGAAATGATCCCTCTTTGCCAGTCTGAAGGTATCGGAGTCATTCCCTGGAGCCCTCTTGCGCGTGGCCGCCTGGCTCGTCCGTGGCAAAGCGAACA
>Ga0187857_10004303_pt1 | contig 10780 bp, 11 predicted proteins | sample June2016WEW_8_10_FD_132984 | JGI IMG/M metagenome (GOLD analysis project Ga0187857, IMG submission 132984) | Peatland microbial communities from SPRUCE experiment site at the Marcell Experimental Forest, Minnesota, USA - June2016WEW_8_100 | ecosystem: Environmental > Terrestrial > Soil >...
GGGAGAGGGTGGACCGCGACGCCGCTTTCTTCAGGCGTCGCGGGCCGGGTGAGGGGTTAGTTGCGGGGCGAGGACGGCTCAGACAGGCTCGGCCCAAGCTGCTCAATGGAAACGAGTAATGCGCCGAGTTTCTGGAGAGCGGGTAGCGCAGAGTCTCGTTCTTCAGAGACTCTGCGGCTTTTCCTTCAAATTCGCGCCCCTTGCTCAGCCGGCAGCAATACACGATGGCTGGCCAGAATCCCATGCGCGCTGACGCCTGCGCTCAGGCCTCCAATCGTGCACACTCGACCACTGCCATTCCGCAGCGCGTTTGACCAGGCCGGCCCTCACTGGCTTGAGATGAAGGTATTCCACTTTCTCGTAATATTCCTTAACGCTTCGCAGAGCGCGGTCGAAAAATCGTGGCTGCCAGAAAAGGCCCCGCTCTTCTCTGCCCGCATGGGTGCGAAGCGTCGAGCCCACCTTGATCGATTCCATTACACGCGAGAGGGTGACTGGGAAACGGGGGAATATGATCGCATGCCCCGCCGCGGTGGGAGCGGGCAGGAAAACCCAGGCGGTGACGAGAGAGCGCAAAGCACGAAATACAGAGCAGAAAGCACGGACCAGATGCTCTTCATTCTGACTCCTGACCTCTGACTCCTGACTTCTGCCTTTCCAATCCCAGACGGCGCAAGCGGGACATGCTAAGCTTGCCTTGCATACATAATCGTGGTATTTGAAATAGAGCAATCAGGAGAGTTTTAAAAGACCTGTTGGTGTGCGTTCTTGTTGCAGGCGCTGTTCTTCCTGCTGTGGCGCAAAATCAGGCGTCGCCGAAGGAACAACAAACTAAACCACCGGCAGCGACTGACGCACTGGAATTCCTGGGATCCTACTCCGCCCCGAATGCCATCATGTCCACAGAGACGGGCCACACGAGTGCCCATCCTCCCTCGCCTTCCACGGATCGGCGACTTCGCCAGATTGAAGCAGGGTCAACGATTTTACCGCCGTGGCCAATGGATTTCCTTTGGCCGGCAAAATCGTTGCAAGCAGAATGCAGCGCAGCGGGCGCGGCGGAAGCCGAGAGTCTGGTTCGTGAGGTCCAGCAAGCTGAAAGCGCACTCAACGAGAGTCGCTTCGGAAAAGCTGCGGCGCTCTTCAACGAAATCTTGAAGGAGCGATCCACCTGCACGCTCGCCAAATGGAATCGCGCCGTGGCTCGAGCTTATGCAGGATTCCCTTCCGCACTCACGGATTTGCTTTCCACCTTATCGAACGCTCCGGAAGCAGCGAGCGGCCACCTGCTCTTGGGACTCGAGCGCATCGCCGGTGGAGACGCAGACGAGGCTCGAAGAGAGTTGCTCCCTCTTCTTCATGAAAAGGCGCCCGGGCTCCCGGAGCGCGACTGGGTTTGGGGTCGAGCCGTCCTGGCGTGGTCGTCGGGCGCGCCGGCTGAAGCAAGGCAGTGGTTGTCTCGCCTCTTGGTTTTGGAGAGCGAAACCCCGGCAGTGTGGTTTGCGATGGGAGGCGTTGCGCTGGAAGAAGCGCGCGAAAATTCCCGAAGGCTGGGAGAACTGGCTCCCGAGAGCATTTGGAATCGAAAACTCGAGAGTGAAGTCCTGGCCGTCTGGTATCCATCGTTGGCGCAAAGAGTGATGGCGAAGGGGGCGACTTCAACTTCCGGCGATGCTGGAACTGTCCCGCCAGCTTCCGCCGCAACTCAGGCAAATGCGAAGGCTTCAAGCGCTGAGGAAAATATTCCGGGAGAAACGGAGAACCCCGAGGTCGTGCTTCAAAAGCTGACAACTTTCCCTGACTCTCCCGAGGTCTTCTACCTCCGCGCACGGGCCGCCTTGCGGTTGAGCAAATCGGCGTACGCTCGCGCCGCGCTATCTCCAACCTACAACGCCCAGCTTCGTGCATTAAGGGCACTCGCGGCGGAAATGGAGGGGGGGCAAGTCGCGCCAGAATAGCCAACACCCTCCCGGTCTCGAGGCTTTGCTGGACATCCAGGGCCAGTTACCTAGTCGACTGGTGCTGTGGGGAAGCGGTTCGATTCCGCCGCCTGCCGCCAAGGATCTCGAGTATCCGGCTTGGCGGGGCAACCAGCGCTTCCGTCTTTTCTGGTCCACGGTACTAACCCACCTCTTCGATTATCGTCGGGAGCCCCGCTGCCCACCGGCCTGCTGTTCGAAGTGGGGCCTGACGCCACCCAGGATCCCGCGGGGCTGGCGTCATTTCGCAAGCTTGTGAAGCTGTATTGGGGCGGCGCGGACGCCGAAGAAATCCTGCGGGAGGCGCACAGCGGAGTGCCCTCCGGCGCGGCGGCGCTTCCCTTTCCGGGGCGCAGTGTGCTCTGCTCGTTTCGGCGCGATTTCAGGTCCCTGGGGGCGGTGCTCCCGGCGGTGGGATTCCCGGGCGCGGCGGAAATCTATTTGGCACAGATCGTCGAAGACAGCCCCGGGGACGCCGAGGCCCAGTACAATCTCGCTCTCTCGCGTCGGGAAATCGGCAAGACCGGACTGGCCCTTTCGGGGGTGCGTGCTGCCTTGGGGGCGCGCCCGGAGTTTCCTGAGGCCGAGAATCTGCTCGGTGTGCTTCTCTCCCAATCCCGCCAGCTCCCGGAAGCTCACACGCACCCGGAGAAAGCCACGCAGCAGGCCCCGGACTTCGCCGAGGCATGGAACAACCTTGGCCACACGCTCCTTCTGCAAGGCGAACTGGCGGCGGCGGGCGAAGCGCTGCAAAAGGCTCTCTCCCTGGCGCCTGATTTTCCCGACGCCCTCGACAATCTTGGCATTGTCATGGCGCCACAACACAACCTCGATGGAGCCGGCGAACTCTTTCGCCGCGCTCTCGGGCTGCAACCCGAAAATGAGCAAGCGGCCAACAACCTCGGAATTCTGTACGCCCAACAGGGCAAGACCCAGGACGCCGTGGGCTACCTTCTTGCGCCCGCTACGCGGGGTGCGGGGGCGTCTGACCTAACCGGCACCCCTCTTGAGATTGTGCCTCTGCGCGTACGCACACGTTCAGAAGCCCCAGGAAAGTCAAGGCAACGTAGTCCTTGATCACTTCCATGTCGCGCACCCTACCCCGTTCTCATTGCTTTTTCCAGCGATCCATGCTACACGTGAGCGAGTGAGGCGCACGGTGCAAGGAGGTATCGCGGTCGGTCTGCTTTTCTTAGGTGCAACGCTACAAGCGATGGCTCAAAGCGCGACCCCGCGCCAGAGGCCTTCAAACCCGCAGACTGAGCCTGCCTGAGCGCTCGAATTTCTGGGCTCTTATACCGCTCCCAGCGCGGTTCTGACAACTCAGACCGGTGATGTCAGCGCGCGTCCTCCCTCTCCTCCAGCAGACACAAGGCTTCACCGGATCGAGGGCGCGCTTGCGATGCTTCCACCCTGGCCCACGGACTTCGCTTGGAGCTTCAGGTCGGCGCAGCTAACCTGTGCGCAACGCGCAAATGTGGGGGTGCCGCTTTCGCCCAGCGGCTCGGACTCGCGCTCCAGCGGACACTTGCTGATCGCTGTCACCCGGGTGCTGAGTGGGGACTTGGCGGGCGCACAAAGCGAGTTGACGGCCCTAGCCACTGAAGCTCCAGCCGGGCTTGAGGGCGGCAGGCCGTCTTCCCTGGCAAATCAATGCGAGTTCACGGCGGCCTGGGGGAGGGCCTGAAGGGCGAGAAAGCAGAAATACTTGCTTCGCATAGGGAATTCAACAAATTAGCGGTCTAAAGAAGGAAAGTTTTTGACAGTACGTCGATTCTCTGCAGGAGGCCCCATGAAACTCCGCTTCCTGGTGCTTGCTTTCCTACTCTCATGTACGTTGGTGATGGGAGGCCAAGCGGGCCACCCCGTTCCGCCGGGCGTCAGGGAAGCTGACAAGCTGCCGAACCCGGCGGATATACCTCCGCAAGTGACCGTCAAGCGCCAGCCGGCGGGTGCTGCCCAGCTCGAGCGGGATGCTAAGGAACTGGCGCGGCTGGCACAGCTCATTCCGCCGGAAATTCACCAGATCGAGAATGGTCGGCTGCCGAAGGATTTGGATGGGCAACTGAAACGGATCGGGAAGCTCTCGAAGCAGTTGCGCCGCGAAATCTCCCGCTGATCCGTGCCTCCTTCGTAAGCTGCAAACACACCCCCTACCGCTGCCCTGTAAGGGGCGGCCACCGCAAGGGCCCCCTACAATGCCGACTTCGTGCGCAACCGCCCCGGGGGCTCAGACGTTTTCGAAGCTAGAAAGCTACCCGCGTTCCCCACTCGAAGACTCGCGGTGCGCCATAAGCGAATACGCCAGAGCCCAGGGTGATGCACTTCGCCCCCTGTTTGTAGGTTGCACCATTCGCCGAACCGTCCGTAGCGGTGAGGACGCTCCTGGGAGGCAATCGTCCCCCCAGTTGAGCCTCTGGGCATCCATAGGGCGGCCTCAGAAGCTGATCTTCAACCCCCATTCCATCATCCGTGGCGCGCCGAAGCCGAACAGGCCCGTGCCGAGCGTAATTCGATTGACCCGGAGATCCCGAGTCGTTCCATCCACCGAACCAGCCGACCCATCAAGCGTACCGGATAACAGACCGTAGTTGGCCTGGTTGAACAGGTTGTAAATGCCAATCCGGGGCTCAATGGTGAACCGCTCAATGCGGTGAATGGGCTTGAAAAGGTAGCTGAGCTGAATGTCAGTGGCGGTAAATCTGTTGTTCGCCATCTGTCCGCTAGGAGCTGCCGAAATCGTCGGCGCTGTGGCGCCCAACTGGACCAGTTGCGCTTGCGTGAACAGGCCCGCCGAGACCAATGCCTGACCCGCGGGCGTTAATTTGCCTCCATTGGCGCTGTTGTAATTTGAAATGACCTGATTGAGGCCGCTCAGTTTGACGTCGCGGCCAAACGATCCGATGTTGGTTCCCGGAAGGACATCGCCGGTCGTCCCGTCGCCTGTAAGGTCTGAGACAAAGATATCCCCCGGAGCGCCGGTGGCGGGCACAGTGAGGGTTGTAGGAAGCGCCGTCGCAAAGTGCGCCGCGTAGGAGGCGCGGAAATTGTGCGCGAAACTAAACACCCCCCCGAGGCCGATCTGGTGCGTGCGGTCCAGTCCGTTCGGTCCGATGTAGTGGTTAATGTTGTCTTGGTCGGTGGCCACGTTGATGAAGTCCTGGTCCGTGGCCGGGCTGACTGCTCGCGACAGCGAGTAGCTGGCAGTGAGCAGCATTGCCCTTACGCCACGAAAGGGATGGTCGAGGTTCTGCCGGAGCTTCACTTGCAGCCCGTTATAGACGGAGCGGCCGATGGGGAAGAGCATTTGGTTTTCACCCAAATTCGGGTTGATGCCGGGGAATGCCGCGCCGGTGTCGGGCGTAAGGCCGACGTATGAAGCTGGGAATCCAGACAGGTAGGTCCTTCCGGAATCGAGCCCATTGCCGCCGTAGTCCACGATGCTCGCTCCGGCAGCGATTGCACAGCCAATGCCTCCGGGTCCGTCCGGGCAGCCAAACCCTTCGTTGGTGGCGTTGATGGCATTCATCGCCGCAGTGGCATTCAGGAAGCGCGCGTCGCCGACGTGGTTCGTGTCGTAAGCGAGCAAGAAGCCCACGCCGACGTTCCGCACGTAGTCCGCGGTCAAAACCGTTCCGGATTTAATCCGGTGCTGGACTCCGACGTTCATTTGATAGGAGCGAGGGCTGCGGTAGTTGGGCCCAATAAAGTTGTCGCCCGTTGAATCGCCACCGTCTGCCAAGGTCGATCCGACGTAGAGCCCATTGGCCGCCGCGCCCGCCGCTATTGTAGCGGCTTGCCAGGCCTTCTCGTCGGCCGCAAGCTGGGTGGCCACACTGCCGATCGGCTGCCCGCAGAGGCTTGAGGTGTCAATACTGCCGCCCCCCGGCAAGGGAACGGAGCCCGACGGGCAGGCAAGAGTATCGCCGAAGAACAGACCTTTTTGTAACCGCCCTGGCCGGTCGAAGAAAATGTTGTTAAAGATGGCGTTCTCGTAATAAAGGCCGGCTCCGGCGCGGATGACCGTCTTCCCGGTCTTCCACGGATCCCACGCGACGCCCACAATAGGAGAGAAGTTGTGATTCGGCTGATTAACCCGGTTGCCCAATCCCGGGCCGAATTGGTTCAAAGCTGGGATGGCCGGCAGGTCAGAGTCCGTACGGCCGGTGTCTCGCACATAGTGGAGCCCGTAACTGAGAGTAAAACTCCGCTTGATTTTCCACGTGTCGCCAATGTACCCGTTAAAGCGATGGTCGTATTGCCCGCCAGCCGGGTAGCCGAGGTTCTTAATCTCAGTGGCGAAACCCTGGCCGTTCCCGAAGAAGGCATATTGGACAGGGTAGTTCAGAGGATTGGACTCGCCCCCAGGGAAAGGTCCCGCGGCTGCAAACGCCAGAGTGGAGGCGTTCAGGCTCGGGACCCAGACATCCGGCCCGATGCCGAAGAACTTGGCAAACCCGCCGCCCTGGATGTCGTTATAGCCCACCCCGTACCGCAAAATGTGGGAACCAAAAATCGCGCTTCCGTCATACTTGATTTGCGTGTTGTGCTGGAGCGTGGCTTGGGGCGCAAGCAAGTTCGGGCCGGAAGAGAAATTGGTGCCGTATATGCTATTGCCTATGGCGATTTCAACGCCGGGCGCTGGGTTCGTGATATTCGATCCAGACACTGCGTCCGCAATAGCGTTGGCAAAGTGGAGAAAGCCAAACCGGAAACTGTGCGTGAACTTCCCGGTTGTGCCGTCCAGCCCCGCGGCGTAATCGGGAGTGTTGTCCTCGTTGGCAAAGGGGCTGTAGCTGTTTGCGGTGTACGCCGATACGTTTGTGTTCCGGTTATAAAGGTAACGGAAGAAGCTGCGCCAGTTGGTGCTTATCGTCCAGTCGAGCCGGCCCTGCAACATCTGTTCACGAAAGGGGCCATTGTAGCCTCCGCTAAGGGCGGAGAAGGGCGCCGCAAGCTCCACCGGCGTGAAGAGATCCTGCCGGTTCCGCTCCCAGTCAGTGAAGAAAAAGAGTTTATCTTTGACAATCGGCCCCCCGACATCAGCTCCCCACTGGTCGCGCCGCCAAGGCACGTCCGTGGGCGCAATGCGCGCCGCGGCATTGTGCCAGCGGCCGTAGAAGAATCCTTCGCCGTGATACTGATTTGACCCGGACTTGCTGTTAAGGTTGATGGCTCCCGAGGAAGTCAACTCGGTGGACATGTCGAGGGATGACTGCTCCACCGAGAACTCCTGGATGCCGCTTTCTGGAACGTTCATGGTCGTTGTGCCGACGGTTTCGTCACTCATGTCCAAGCCGTCCATTTCAATACGCGCCGTGCGGCCGAAACGACTGTCGAAAGAGACCGAGGAAAAACCATTTTTGGTAGGGTCGATGTTCCCGCCATCCTGGATTTGAACTCCTGGCTCGAGCGACGCCAAGGCAAGGAAGTTTCGACCGTTCACCGGGAGCTGATCCATCTCCTGTGGCGTCACAACACCCTGCACGGTCGCCTGCTCGGTGTTGACTAGAGCCCCAGTCGCCGCGACCTCGATGGTGGTGCTCATCTGCCCGACTTCAAGCGTTACGTTCGCCGTACTAGTGGCACCCAGTTGAACGGTCAGGGGCACTACCACCGTCTTGAAGCCTGCCGCTTCCACTCGTACGGTGTAATCACCGGGCAGCAGCGGTCCGGAAGTGTAAGCGCCCGTGCCCGTGGTTCTTGCGTGAATGGGCTGCCCCGTTGCCCGGTTGGTGATGGTGATGGTGGCGCCCGGCACGACGGCCCCCGTGGGGTCGGTTACCGTCCCCACGATGCTACCGGTCGAGATGGTCGTCTGCGCCGACACTCTGGTGGAATACAAGAAGAACGCCGAGAAAAATGCGACGACCAACCAAAACGGGCGCCGCGCCTTACGTGAAGCTATTACCATTGTCCGTCCCTCCTCATGGTGATGTTCGAAAAAGAACTCCACAGCCGGAGTCTGGAGCCTGCCGGCCCTTGTGTTAAGACGAAATCTTGCGGGTAGGATCCTGACTCGCCACCGCTGGTAGGATGACTGAGTATCCAGTTCGATGAGCGGCGGGCGCTGGCGAACCCACGAAACTGGCATTGTCTTGAGCGATCAAGAATCTGATTTGGTTGCCGTGGCCCACCGAGTACACTCCCAACGTGGAAACCTTGCACCAAGCTTAGGAGCAAGACTTGGGCCAAGTTAGAGTTTTTTTATTTTGCCCTATCTATATGAAACGTCAAGTGATAGTCTTGACTTCCATAAAGGATGTCTGATCTTCTACAAATTTCCGTATTTAAGAAAAGGGAGTATATGTCTTTTCATAGTTGTCCTTGCCCGAGCTTCCCCGCGTACGACGACACCAACTGGTCCGGCCACTTTTGAGAAGCCCATTCGAACTTGGCCTGAGGCGTCGCGTTCAGATCCCCCAGGGCCCTCTGCCATTTCTCTCTGGCGTTTTCCGCCTCCCGGATCTGTGACGCCGACTAATACGTCAGTACAAACTCCCGCAAAGAAAGCCCGCGCTTCCTAATGATTTTCTCGGCCTTGGGCTGCTTTTTCAAATTGGCAATCTGGACTGCAAGCTGCCCCCACCGATGCTGATGGGAAGATTTTTGGATCGAAGCTCACTCAGCGCGCTCAGCGTCTTGTTGAGCGCGTCTTCAGTGAGAACGTAATTCGCGGAATCGTCTCCAGAAGTAGCGCCTCTCCAGGCCACTGCCAATGACACGATCGAGGAAAGGAAAAGCACGCTGATGCGCACACACCTTCATGAACCACACATGGCTGCCCTCCTCAGAACCAGGAGCGGGTCCCGCCTGTTTCGCCATCGCTTCCGGCTGCTCTCATCGCCTGGCCTCACAGCCTACGCGAGATCTTCCGGCAGTCGTACGAGGGGCTTCAGGCGAAGCTCGGCGCAGATTTCCCGCAAAAACGCCTGGCCGGCGGGATCGTTACTGCCGAATTCCAATCCCGCCTGACCCTGCACGTTCTTCCAGATGACCACCGCAGGAGTCCGGAATTCCCGGCCTTCCCATTCCATGGCGAGTTCGCACTCCTGGCGAACCTGCAGCCAAGGCGCATATTCCAGCAAGCAGCCGAGCGCGGACAGATCTTCCACCATCACCTCGAAGGTGGTGCCTTCCGCCGGCAAACTAAGGCTGGCTTTCAGATGAGTCGAATAACGGGCAACGCGTCGTTGTTTGTTGACCATACCCGGAGTGTAATTCCTCCTTGTTGAAATCGCAACCGAGATCAATGGCCGGCAGTCGGTCAATTTGATGTAGAGGCGGCTTTACGCCGCCATTTGGCGAGGTAAACTCGCCGCTACTTTTCCAACACAATCCTAACCTGCCGAGCCGGTCAGCTATTCAAGCTACAAGACCACCGCATCCTGGTACGGCACAGTGAGCTGTACGGCGTTGCTGACCATCGGCCTGTTGACTCTGCTCTGCTCGTAATAAACCCGATCGGAAGCTGGAACGTCCGTCGGAGCTTCCTCATTCTTGAGCCAGAATGCTTCCCCTTCACGATAACCAAACACTTGGTCCAGTGCATACGGCGGAACGGTGGGATTGTAGTAAAAGTTCTCGTCATAAAGACCAAAGCCCGTTTCGATAATCACATCGCAATAACTCATGACCTCTTCCACTTCGTCAAAGATCCACTTGTCCGGTTCGGGGTTCACGTAATCCCAGTTGGGCCAGATTCGAATCAGGTTGAACTTGTACTCCTCGGCAATGGTCCTGAGCATGTCGTGGCGCATGGCACGCGGCGGATTGGGTGGGCGGTAGAACTGCGACCCGTAGAGGAACTGGTCCGCTGGCACGGGATTCGAGTTTGCAGCGCTTAACCCGGCCGGCCCCATGCCGCTGCCGGATCCTGCGGCGATCCGCATGCCACTCCATGCCAGGCTCACGCCTCCTGCGGCGGTCCGGATGAATTGTCTCCGTGATGATGGTATTTCCATCCTCCTTAGTCCTTCAAAGGCGGTGCCGCGTGGCGCCACCCGATTTAACTCGAGGGTATGATTCCACAATTCTCCGAGGCGAACCCCGGTCCGCAGCGCTCCATGGTATTCCGACACCAACTGCCGCCGATTCTTTCACATGCGCCACTGTCAGGGATTCGCTCGCCGCCGTCAAGAAGAAAAATAGCCCATTCGTAATCCTTCAGAACATGTCTCTTGACAAGCGCAACAAGATAGGCTAGAATTGTACGTTGAAGCCAGGCAGGAGGTCACGCCCTGCTGGGAACGCGATGCGGCAATGCTACTGCCCGCCCCAACCCACTCCGGAGAATGTGGCAAGCGGGACGAAAAGCCCGCAAATGGGCTGGCCGCGCCACAGACAAGAAGTCTGCCGTTGCAGGGGAAGCAAAAGAGAATTCTTCAAAATTGACCGAACGACGCAGGAATCTCTATGAAAACAAAGGATCGCTCTGGAAAACATAGGGGCGAAGCTGGAATGTGTATGAAAACACAGGTACTTAGCCGTTTAAAGCGGGAATGTTGTTGAAAAGAAAGGTGGTTAATAGGTGGCAGGTGTTAACCCGTGGGCGTTACGTAGGGAAGAGCCGGAACACCTTCCGGCCATTCGCAACCTGCTGATCCCGAACCCAAGGGGTATAAGGGCCGCGTCCTCTGCCGGGGAGGTGTGCAGCCAAGTCACGCCCGTTCGATACGTCAGCTCGAGAACCTTATGTTGCTTCCGGTCATCTAATATCTTAGGATAAAAGTGTTCTCCGAGCCCGGGGTGCTAAAGGCACAACACAAGCCCATGCCCTGCGGGCCGTCAGGGTGACTTGA
>Ga0187857_10004305_pt1 | contig 10770 bp, 3 predicted proteins | sample June2016WEW_8_10_FD_132984 | JGI IMG/M metagenome (GOLD analysis project Ga0187857, IMG submission 132984) | Peatland microbial communities from SPRUCE experiment site at the Marcell Experimental Forest, Minnesota, USA - June2016WEW_8_100 | ecosystem: Environmental > Terrestrial > Soil >...
AGCAGGCCGAGATGTTCGCGGCTATTCGCGAAGCCTACAACATCCCGCGTGACGAAAATCGCAAACTGCGCGACTACCCGACCATCGGCCACGTGATTCGGTTTGTTTACGAAATGCGGCCCGATCTGGCTGGCGGAAACGCCCAACAGCCGGCAATCCCAGAGGCACCGGAGGCTGTGTCTTCCCCTGCGTCAATTCCAGTACCAACATCAACGCCAGCAGCGCCAGCCATCAACACTGTCGCGACCGACGAGGCGATCCAGCAAAGAGTTTTGGACATTGTTGCCGAGAAGACTGGCTATCCCAAGGAGATGCTGGATCTCGATCTCGACTTGGAAGCCGATCTCGGAATCGACACCGTGAAACAGGCCGAGATGTTTGCTTCGGTGCGCGCGGCGTACAACATACCTCGCGATGAAAACCTGAAGCTGCGCGACTTCCCCACTCTCGCGCACGTCATCAAGTTCGCTCAGAAAGGGGCTGCTGGCGCCAAGGCAGTGGAAGTAACAAGCGCGAACGCAATCCCTGTCGTTCCCGCGGCGACTGGAACTCCCCCGCCGGCTCTCCTCAGCTTTGACGCGGCGAATACCATTCCGCGACGCATACCTTTGCCCACCCTCCGGCCGCCGCTCGCATTGTGTAAGGCAACCGGCGTGACGCTTGGTCGCGGAAGCCGCGTGGTGATCATGTCCGACTCAGGAGGTGTGGCAGAATCGCTGACCAAGCAATTACGCGAGAAAGAGGTCGAGGTCCTGTCCATCACCGGCGCGCCGGATGCAGACACTCTGCAGCGCACGATAGACATTTGGCTGGCCTCTGGTGCAGTGCAGGGCGTCTACTGGCTGCCTGCGCTGGACAACGAGGGACCGCTCTCTGGCATGGACGCGGCGCAGTGGCGCGAGTCATTGCGTGTCCGTGTGAAGTCGCTCTATCTCACCATGCGCAAGCTATACGATCAGGTTGCCGCTTCGGGCACGTTCCTGGTCTCGGCAACACGCCTTGGCGGTCAGCATGGGTACGACGCAGCCGGGGCTGTTACTCCCATGGGCGGCGCAGTAGTGGGATTCACCAAGGCCTACAAGCGCGAGCGCCCGGACGCCCTCGTCAAAGCTGTCGATTTTGCGGCGGATCGCGATGCTTCGGAGATCGCGGCCATCCTGATCGGGGAAACGCTGCGCGACAACGGCGCAGTCGAAATCGGCTTCAAGAACGGACTGCGCTGGACGGTCGGTCTCCAGGAACAGACCGCGGAAGATGGCCAGCCAGGTCTTGCACTCAATCGAAACAGTGTCTTCGTGATCACGGGAGCCGCGGGAAGCATCGTTTCGGCCATCACTGCCGACTTGGCGGCGGCTTCGGGCGGCACTTTTTACCTGCTCGATCTGGTACCCGAGCCCGATGCCAACAACCCTGATCTCGCACGATTTGTCAGCGACAAAGACAACCTCAAGCGCGATCTGTTTGCACGCATGCAAGCGCGCGGCGAGCGGGCCACTCCGGCACTGGTCGAAAAGGAACTGGCTGCATTGGAGCGCGCACACGCCGCCCTCAGCGCGATTAACGCAGTAAAAGCCGCCGGCGGAACGCCGCACTACTTCAGTGTCAACCTCGCCGATGCTGCCGGCGTAACCAAGGTGATCGACCAGGTCAGGCAGAAGAGCGGCCGCATCGACGTACTGCTGCACGCTGCCGGTTTGGAGCGCAGCCACTTCCTGCCGGACAAGGACCAACACGAATTCGATCTCGTGTTCGACGTGAAGGCCGACGGCTGGTTCAACCTGCTGCACGCGATCGGAGACATGCCTCTGGGAGCGACCGTCGCCTTTAGTTCCGTTGCTGGCCGCTTCGGCAACGGCGGCCAGACCGACTACAGCGCCGCCAACGATCTGCTTTGCAAATACACATCCAGCTTCCGCACCACTCGGCCGCAGACGCGCGGCATTGTGATTGACTGGACGGCATGGGGCGGCATCGGCATGGCCACGCGCGGTTCCATTCCGAAGATGATGGAGTTGGCGGGCATCGACATGCTGCCGCCCGAGGCCGCTATTCCGGTGATCCGCCGCGAACTGACGGCTGGAGGCAGGACCGGCGAAGTCCTCATCGCAAAGCGTCTCGGCAGTTTGCTGAATGAGTGGGACGTCACCGGAGGGCTGGACACCTCAGCATTGGCCGCGTCAGGCGAGTTCCAGGGTCCAATGGTCGGCAGAATCACCGGACTTGGCATCTACAGCGGGCTGACGATGGAGACCACACTGGATCCCAAGCTGCAGCCGTTCCTCTACGACCATCAAATCGATGGCATTCCCGTTCTGCCCGGCGTCATGGGCATCGAGGCATTCGCGGAAGCGGCCTTGTGTCTGCACCCCGGCTGGTACGTCGAGAGCATTGAGGAAGTGAATTTCCTAGCGCCCTTCAAGTTCTACAAGGACGAGCCCCGGACGGTCATGATTCAGGCCATCCTCTATGCGCAGGATGAGAAATTGATTGCGGACTGCCGGCTCTTTGGTCGGCGAAAGCTTGCCGGCCAAACTGAGCCGCAGGAAACGACGCACTTCACCGCGCGCGTGCGAGTGAGTCAACAAACACCTGGCGCGGTCACCGGGCCAAAGCCGCGGCTCTCGGCCGAGGCAATTGTCGACGCAGCGCACATCTATCGTATTTACTTTCACGGTCCCGCGTACCAAGTGCTGGAAAAGGCATGGTGGGATGGCGAGCATATGGTCGGCGAGCTGATGCTGGACTTGCCGGACGAATGCAAGGCATCTGATGGGCCGACGCTAATCGGTCCAAGGCTGATCGAGTTGTGCTTCCAGACCGCCGGGCTGTGGGAGATGGCAGCGCAAAGCCGGATGGGCCTGCCATGGCAAGTGCAGGACGTTTCGTGGTTGCGAGCTCCGGATCTGACTGACCATCACGCTTTTTACGCGCTGGTCACGCCACATCCCGCCGAGGGAACGTTCGATGCAGAAGTGGTGGATGCTGAAGGAAATCGCTATCTGCGGCTAGGCGGCTATCGCACCGCGCAGGTCCCTTCCAGCGTGGACACCGAGCCGCTGAAAGCGCTGCACGACGCAGTGTACGGTCAGCCGGTCATTTCATAATCACCAACGGGTTCTGGCCAGTTGAAGGTGGGTGATGCAAAGGAAATTTGAACGAGTCGCCATCGTTAACCGTGGCGAAGCCGCAATGCGCTTTATCCACGCGGCCCGCGAGTTCAATCAGGAGCACGGCACCGCGCTGCGCACCATCGCTCTGTTCACCGATCCTGATCGCCACGCTATGTTCGTGCGCCAGGCGGACGAGGCCGTATCCCTCGGGCCGCCGCAGATCGCCGATCCCAATACCAAGCACCTCAAAAGCTGTTATGTCGATTACGCCCACCTGGAGCGTGCCTTAAGGAAAGCCCAAGCCGAGGCGGTTTGGGTGGGATGGGGATTCGTGGCTGAGCACGCGCAATTTGCCGATCTCTGCCGCGAGATGGGAATTGTCTTCATTGGCCCGGACGGCGACGTGATGCGGCGTCTGGGTGACAAGATCTCGTCGAAGCGTCTCGCCGAGCAGTCGCAGACTCCGGTTGCCGACTGGAGCGGCGGACCGGTGGAGACGCTGAGCGATGCGTGGCGTCAGGCCGAGCGCCTTGGCTACCCGGTGTTCATCAAGGCCACAGCCGGGGGCGGGGGTCACGGTATTCGCCGGGTGCTTGCCCCGGGCGAATTGGAAACCGCGTTCGCGAGCGCTCGCGCCGAGGCGTTCAAAGCATTCGGCGATCCAACCGTCTTTCTGGAGCAGGCAGTAACCGGCGCGCGCCACATTGAGGTCCAGATCATCGCCGATCACTATGGCACAACCTGGGCGGCGGGTGTGCGGGACTGTACCATTCAGCGCCGTCACCAGAAGATCCTGGAGGAGGCGCCTTCGCCTGCACTTACGCAGGAGCAGGACCAGGAGTTGCGCCGGACAGCGGTCCGTCTGAGCCAGGCGGCCGGGTACCACAACGCGGGCACAGTCGAGTTCCTCTACCAGCCTGAGAAGCAGCGATTCGTCTTCATGGAGATGAACACGCGATTGCAGGTTGAGCATCCCGTCACGGAGTGTACGACCGGGCTTGATCTGGTCAAGTTGCAGATCCATGTTGCGCGTGGTGGACGTCTGGAGGGCGAGCCACCTGCCACCGTCGGTCACGCCATTGAAGTACGGCTGAACGCCGAGGACGCCAATAACGGATTCGCGCCTTCCCCCGGCCTGATTGAGCGTTTCCGCATGTTGACCGGGCCGGGTGTAAGAATCGATACCGGCGTGGAGGAAGGTGACACGATTCCTGCCGAGTTCGATTCGATGATTGCCAAAATCATCGCACACGGGCACAGCCGCAAGGAAGCGCTCTCGCGGTTGCAACGAGTGCTGCATGAAAGCGTCGTGGTAATCAAGGGCGGTGTGAGCAATCGTGCATTCTTACTGGATTTGCTGGGCCGGGACGAAGTCCAGAGCGGGGACGTCGATATTGGCTGGATGGATCGCCTGGCAACCAAGGGTCAGCATATTTCCCGCCGGCACCTTGACGTTGCGCTTATCTTGGCGGCCATCAAATCCTATGAGTCTGAGCTGCTGGTGGAGCATTCTCAGTTTTATGCCTCGGCGCTGCGCGGCAGGCCGCAGGTTCGCAGTGACATCGGTCATACCGTCGAGCTGCGCTATTCCGATAACGCGTACTCCATGAAGGTTTACCGCATGGGACTGCGGCAGTACCGGATTGACGTAGGCGGTTCGTCCATCGACGCTCAGGTAGAACCGATTGGACCCTACGAATGTTGGCTGACTGTCTTCGGGCAACGCTTTCACGTGGTGGCGGTTGAGCAGGGATCGAGCTTCCGCATCGAGTTGGACGGCGTGTCGCACCGCATCGATCGCGATGACGGCGGAGTGGTACGAGCGCCGTCGCCGGCGGTTGTGGTTTCGATTGCCGTCAAGCCCGGCGATATGGTTTCGACCGGCGACCGGCTCGCCGTGCTCGAAGCCATGAAGATGGAAACACAGGTGGTCGCGCCATTCCCAGGAAGAATTCGCCAGGTAATGACGATCCCCAACGTCCAGGTATCCACCGGCGATCCACTTTTGCAGATCGAGCCTGATTCCGCCCAGGCTGCAACCGAATCGACTGAGCGGGTAACGTTTGGCGCGTCGCTTACCGCCAACAGGGATGGGCAACCGTCTGACTCGCGCTGGCGGCAGAATCTGGATGAACTTCGCCAGCTAATGCTGGGCTTCGATGTCAACCCGGAGCGCGCGTCGCGCTTAGTCGCCGAATGGAAGCAGCTGGCGGGAGCGGAAAGCGACGAAGACGAGATACGTTGTCAGGAAGACGCGATTCTTAATATCTTCGTTGACCTTTGGTCCCTGTTCCGAAGGAAACCAATGGTGAGCCATCAGATCGGCGGCGAAGCGCCGAGCACTGAGGCTTATCTTTTTTCCTATCTGCGCATGCTGGACATTCACGGCGAAGGGCTACCGCGGGACTTTGTCAAAGCGCTGAAAAGAGCGTTGGCCCACTACGGGATCACCACGCTCGATCGCTCGCCTGAACTTGAAGAATGCCTGCTGTGGATCTACAAGTCGCACCAGAAGGCGGAGCAACAAATTGCGCCCATACTGAGCGTCCTGCAGCGCCGACTGGCCGGACGGAATACTAATATGGCGTCCTCCGACGAGGCCTTCCGCACCCTGCTCGATCGCATGGTCTCGATCACTCGCGAGCTGTTTCCCAGTGTTAGCGACCTGGCCCGCGAACTGCGTTATCGCTGCTTCGAACAGCCATCGTTCGAGCTTGCACGCAAAGAGATCTATGCGTCGATGGAAGAACACCTGGACTATCTTGCGGCGCATCCCGACGCTCCGGATGTACACCAAAGAACGCGCGCTCTGGTGGATTGCCCACAGCCGCTTGCCAGCCTGCTGGCGGGACGGTTTCCGACTGCGTCGCCCGCCCTGCGGCAGACCATGATGGAGGTGACGACCTCGCGCTACTACCTGCGTCGGCTGACCAACTTCCGCACGTTATCCATCAATGGACATTGTTTCGCAACCGCGGAATACGAAGAGGACCACAGGCGAATTCATGTGTTCATGGCGTACGCGGAGTATCCCCAGCTCGATGCAGTAATGCGCGCATTGTTCCCGTTCCTGGTCGAGGTACCGGCGGACGAGGACATCGTGCTGGATTTCTTCACCTGGAAGCAAGATTCGCTGTCCGAGGCGGAGCGCACGCAGAGTGAGGTTAGTTCCGTTATCAACTTGGCTGCATTTCCCCGCTCCATCAGGCGCATCGTGGTGGCCGTTTCGGGCGCCACTGGCGATCCCGGCATGGGCGCGATGCAGCATTTTACCTACGGGCCTTCTGAAGACGGCTACAAAGAAGTGGAACTCTTCCGCGGAGTTCATCCCATGATGGGCGAACGCATGCACCTATGGCGTTTGAAAAACTTCAAGATCAAGCGTTTGCCATCGGTGGAGGATGTCTACCTGGTACATGCCGTCGCCAACGACAATCCGAAGGACGAACGCCTGTTTGCCGTGGCAGAAGTGCACGACCTTACGCCGGTGCGAGATAAATGGGGAAGGATCGTTCAACTTCCATATCTCGAGCGCATGTTCACCGAGGCCATCGCAGCCATACGGCAATTTCAGATGAAGCGTTCGCCACGCGAACGGCTGTACTGGAACCGCATCTTTCTCTATGTGTGGCCGGCACTCAGTCTTAAGCCTGAAGAAGTCAACGACATCGTGCACCGGTTGGCGCCCCTGGCGGACGGCGTCGGCTTGGAGCAGGTAGTTGTTCGTGTCCGTATCCCCAATCCAAGAACTGGAGAACTGCGGGATACGGTGATGCGAATCTCTGCTCCGGGCGACGCCGGAATGCTCATCACGTTTCGGCCCGCGAGTAAGCTGGAACCCATGAGACCTTTGACGGCGTACGATCAGAAAGTCGTCAAGATGCGCCAGCGCGGGATGCTGTATCCCTACGAGATTGTGAAGATGCTCACTCCCTCGCCCAGCGACACGCGAGCCGACTTCCCGCCCGGCGAGTTCGTTGAGCATGATCTTGATGCCGAGGGACAACTGGTCCCGGTTCATCGTCCCTATGGCCAGAACACAGCCAATATCATCGCCGGCATCCTCCGCAACTTTACCAACAAGTATCCCGAAGGCATGAAACGAGTAGTACTTCTGGGCGATCCCAGCAAAGATCTGGGGGCGCTGGCCGAGCCTGAATGCGCGCGCATTCTGGCGGCTTTGAAGTTAGCCCAAGCCATGCAGGTTCCTTTGGAATGGTTTACGTTATCGGCCGGCGCGAAGATCTCGATGAACAGCGGCGTGGAGAACATGGACTGGATCGCCCGTGTCCTGCGCGCGATCGTCGATTTCACCCAGGCTGGAGGCGAAATCAACCTCATCGTAAACGGCATCAACGTGGGCGCGCAGCCATACTGGAATGCTGAGGCGACAATGCTGATGCACACCCGCGGCATTCTGATCATGACCCCCAAAGGGGCAATGGTGCTGACCGGCAAACGCGCTCTGGATTATTCCGGCAGCGTCTCGGCGGAAGACAACCAGGGTATCGGCGGCTACGATCGCATCATGGGCTTCAATGGGCAGGCGCAATATTTCGCCCGCGACATCGACGAGGCCTGCCAAATCCTGCTGCAACATTACGAGCACACCTACGTAGTGCCCGGTGAGCGGTTCCCGCGGCGGGCTGCCACCAGCGACCCCATCGATCGCGATGTGCAGCTGTACCCGCATGGAGACGGCAGCGGCGAGGGTTTCGCACGCATCGGCGAGATCTTCTCGAATGAGACCAATGCCGGCCGCAAGAAGTCGTTCGAAATCCGCCGGGTGATGATGGCGGTTGTGGACCAGGACCATACGCCGCTGGAGCGTTGGCGAGGCATGCGGTCAGCCGAGACCGCCGTGGTGTGGGATGCCCATCTCGGCGGCTATCCTGTATGTCTGCTGGGCATCGAATCCCAACCCGTCCCCCGCTTCGGATTCGTTCCCGCCGACGGCCCCGATCACTGGACCGCCGGCACGCTGTTTCCGCTGTCCTCCAAGAAGCTGGCGCGCGCTATCAATTCGGCCAGCAACAACCGGCCGGTCGTCATTCTCGCCAATCTTTCCGGCTTCGACGGCTCGCCGGAATCCATGCGCCGCCTGCAACTGGAATATGGCGCTGAGATTGGCCGAGCGGTGGTGAACTTCAAGGGACCGATGGTGTTTTGCGTGGTCTCGCGTTATCACGGCGGAGCTTATGTGGTCTTCTCGCGTGCTCTCAATGAGCAACTGGAAGTGATCGCACTGGAAGGAACCTACGCTTCGGTAATTGGAGGCGCTCCAGCTGCTGCCGTGGTCTTTGCCGGAGAGGTCGACACCAGAGCGCGCAAGGATCCGCGAATGGAAACGCTGTCCCAAGCTATTGCTCAGGCCGAAGGTGCGGAGAAGAACCGGCTGCGCACGGAGTGGAATGAACTCTTTCCGCATGTTCATTCCGAAAAGCTGGGCGAGATGGCGGCCGAATTCGATCGCATTCACAGCGTGCATCGCGCTCTGGAAGTGGGAGCGCTGCACAGAATCATTCCGCCGCTCGAGCTTCGGCCATACCTCATCGAAGCAATTGCGCGTGGCATAGGCAAGGAAGAAGCGGCGCGATCTGAGAAGAAGATGGTCGCGACCTCGGAACTCCTGGAGACGCCAGTTCCCGTTCTACAGGCGGATTGATGAAGGTACTTTGGTTTGAACAGTCGCTGGCGGATGTACGCGTAGAAGACGACTGGTTCAGCGCCTGGGAAACGTCGCATCTCAGCAGTTTGCGATTTCCAAAACGGCGAGCCGATTGGCGGCTGGGGCGATGGACTGCGAAACATGCAGTTGCCGATTACCTACATCTGGCGCACGATCCCGGAATCCTCGCTACGATCCAAATACGACCGGCTTCCACCGGAGCGCCGGAGGCCTTTATTGACGAGGCGTCCGGAAACGTCTCCATCTCGCTCAGCCATCGTGGTGGGATAGCGGCTTGCGCTGTCGGGGAACCCGATGCAATGCTCGGCTGCGACGTAGAAGTCGTCGAGCCGCGCAGCGACGCGTTTGTCGCAGACTATTTCACCTCGGAAGAACAGGCGATGATACGGCAAGCGCCTGATCCAGTCCGCTTCGCCTTAATAGCCCTGATCTGGAGCGCAAAGGAAAGCGCGCTTAAGGCGCTCCGCACTGGGCTTAGGAGCGACACGCGATCTGTTTCCGTGACCATCGACGATTCCTGCCTGGCGGGCCTCAATCCTCAGCTTCCGACTGATGAGACCTTGCTCGTCGTTCCTCGTGGCCGCCCGATTTGGCGGCCAGTGCGCGTCAACTGCAGCGAGGAACAGGTTTTCCACGGCTGGTGGTTCTGTTGTGGCGGGCTTTTGCGTACGATGGTGAGTGATCCAGCGACGGAAGAGCTAACAATTCCGGAACCGCCCGCTGCAGGCTTGCCGCTCCCTGGCACCGCCGATCACGATCATGCCGCGGGCACCCGCGCGCTCACCACAGGAACCATCCACACCGCGTAGCCCTGCGGATCGCGAATGTTGGCGATCATCTGGTCGAAGTAGTGCCTTGCCGATTCCGCGCTAATAGGAGTGAATTGGCCGATTGGCTCGCAATATCCATCTCGCCAAGCCGTGATGATCGCCGCGAAGGTCTCGCGCGGTACGCGTAGGGTGTCTACCACGACATAGTCCACCGTGATCGCGTCCATTCCCATCGCCGCCAGAATACCGAAGGCGTTGCGCCCGATGAACAGGTCGGTTCCGGTTGCGGCCCCGAAGCTGGCTGGCCCCACATGCCAGAAATCGCGCGGATCCAGCGCGCCGCGCTGGAAATGCAGCATCCCGTAGTCCTCGGGAATCAGGTGCAAGTAACCTCCAGGGCGGGTAACGCGCGCCAGTTCGGCGATAACGCGACCGGCGTGAGGAATGGAGTGCATTACGTGACGGCATACGGTGAGATCAAAGCTGCCATCCGCCGCTTCCAGCTCAAAGATGCTCTGATGCTCAAACGTTAGACGGGGCGCCAGCTTCGCGTAACGCGACCGCGCCAGCGCAAGGTGATCGTCAATGATGTCCACGCCCAGCACGTGGGCCCGGGGAAAAAGCTCCGCCAGCCGCGACGACCCTTCGCCGGTACCGCAGCCGGCATCGAGGATGCGAGCCTCGTCAGGCAGCGCATAGCGGCGAACCAACTGCACTTCCTGCGGCCAAATCGCGCGCGCCTGCGCATCCAAGCCGCGCACCATCGACTCGTCGGCCATCTGCCTGGCCTGCGGATTCAGATCAGTCATGGCATCTCCATTGCCGGCGACGAGTGACGCGGATTCAAAGCGCTGGCGCGATCTCTGTAATTATCTGGCTCTCGCTGCTGTCCGCTTCCATCCGCCATTGGGCAACTTCTCCCAATGCATGCCATGCATGTCGAGCCACAGTCCGGTGGGCTCGCTTTCTCTCGGGTCCGAGCCGAGGCGAAGCACGTTGCCGTCCGGATCCTCGACCTGCATCTCATAGGCCCATTCGTAGTTGGTCGGCGGATGCCGGATCTTCGCACCGTTGGCTTTGTATTCTTCGAAAACCTTTCCGGCGTCTCCGACGCCGATCCAGACCCAAGCGCCGGGATACCCCTGATCGCCTTCGCATAGCATGATGTGGCAACCGTCACGGGAAACTGATGCGAACCCGG
>Ga0187857_10004306_pt1 | contig 10769 bp, 9 predicted proteins | sample June2016WEW_8_10_FD_132984 | JGI IMG/M metagenome (GOLD analysis project Ga0187857, IMG submission 132984) | Peatland microbial communities from SPRUCE experiment site at the Marcell Experimental Forest, Minnesota, USA - June2016WEW_8_100 | ecosystem: Environmental > Terrestrial > Soil >...
CGGACCCCGGACCCCGGACCCCGGACCCCGGTCTTCATAGCGCCACTCCTTCCCGGTGCTCGCCGAACACCCTCGCCAGCGTGCCGGAGATCTCGCCAAGGGTGGCATACACGTCCACCACTTCGACGATCAGCGGCATCACGTTGTCGTCTCCGCGGGCCGCCTCCTCGAGGGCTGCCAGCGCCTGCTCGACCTTGACGGCGTCGCGCTCGCGCCGCACCGCGGCGAGTCGCGCCACCTGGGCGTCCTGCACCCCGGGGTCCACCCGAAATGTGGGGATGGGGTTCTCGTGCTCGTGCCTGAACTTGTTGACGCCCACGACGACCTGCCCGCCGGACTCGACGGCGCGCTGCGTCCGGTAGGCCGCCTCGTGGATCTCGCGCTGCTGATAGCCGCGCTCGATGGCGGCGAGCGCGCCGCCCATCGCCTCGATCCTGTCGATGTAGGCGCGGGCCGATTCTTCGATGCGGTTCGTCCACGCCTCGATGACGTACGCACCGCCCAACGGGTCGGCCATGTCGGCGACGCCCGATTCGTACGCGATCACCTGCTGTGTGCGCAACGCCAACCGCGCCGAAGACTCCGTCGGGAGCGCGAGCGCTTCGTCCATGGCGTTGGTGTGCAGCGACTGGGTGCCCCCCGCGACGGCCGCCATCGCCTGGATGGCCACCCGCACCACGTTGGTCTCGGGCTGCTGTGCCGTCAGCGTGGAACCCGCCGTCTGGGTGTGGAACCGCAGCAGCCACGAACGTGGGTCGGCCGCCCCGAACTCCTCGCGCATCATCCGCGCCCACATCCGCCGGGCCGCGCGGAACTTCGCGACTTCCTCCAGGAAGTTGTTGTGCGAGTTGAAGAAGAACGACAGGCGCGGGGCGAACTCGTCGATCCGGAGACCGGTCGCGAGCGCCGCGCGCACGTACTCGCGAGCGTTTGCAAGGGTGAACGCAACCTCTTGCACCGCGGTTGAGCCTGCCTCGCGGATGTGATATCCCGAGATCGAGATGGTGTTCCACTTGGGGACCTGCTGCGCGCAGAAGCCGAAGACGTCCGTGATCAACCGAAGGGAAGGGCGCGGCGGGAAACGATACGTGCCTCGTGCGATGTACTCCTTCAGGATGTCGTTCTGAACCGTCCCCGAGAGTGATTCCCACGCCACGCCCTGCCGGCGCGCCAACGCCAGCACCATCGCGAGCAACGTGGATGCCGTCGAGTTGATCGTCATGGAAACCGAAACCCGATCGAGGGGGATCCCGGCCAGCAACGTCTCCATATCGGCAAGGGTGTCGATGGCCACGCCGACCTTGCCGACCTCGCCGAGAGCCATCGGATCGTCCGAGTCGTAGCCTATCTGGGTCGGGAGATCGAACGCGACCGACAGCCCGGTCTGGCCCTGCCCCAGCAGGTAGCGGTAGCGCAGATTCGACTCCTCGGCCGTGGAGAAGCCCGCGTACTGCCGCATCGTCCAGAGCCGGCTTCGATACATCGAGGGGTAGATCCCCCGGGTGAAGGGGTACGAGCCGGGGAGGTCGTCGTTCTCACCGGTCCCCATGCCGTTCCACGGGCCGTAGACGGGTTCGACGGGAAAGCCGGAGGACGTTTCGAAGTTGCCGCGCTCCCGCTCCGTTGCGGGGTGATAGACGTTCTCCTTCCAGGACTGGTATGCCTTCGAATCCATGACTGACCCTCCGACCGCCAGCCGCAGAAGTATAGCCCTCGCCCGCCGGCCCTTGGTGCGACACGCGTTGGCGGAGAATGGCACGCTCGTCTGTTCGCGGGTCGGCAACAACAGACAAGTAAAAGGGAACGGACCTATCCTATTGACAAACCACGTCGACCGTCCTATATTGGTAGTGTAGGAGGCGACGCGATGGCAACAATCCTCGAACTGGCCCGCTTGAACGAAGACGAAGCGCGCATGCTGATTGAGCACGTTCGCTGGCCGAATGGTCCCGTCTGCCCGCACTGCGGAGCAAGCGATGCGGTCAGGTTGGAGGGCGATTCGACACGGCCCGGAACGTTGACCTGCCGGAAGTGCCGGAAGCAGTTCACTGTCACCGTCAACACGGTTATGCACCGGTCGAAGCTCCCGTTGTCGAAATGGCTCATGGCCTTCCATTTGATGTGCTCTAGCAAGAAGGGTATCTCGGCGCTCCAACTCCAGCGTGAACTTGGCCTAGGCAGCTACCAGACGGCATGGCATATGGCTCACCGCATCCGCTACGCGATGAATGCTGGTGGGATGGCTCCGCTGCTCAAGGGCGACGTGGAGGTTGACGAGACGTACGTTGGCGGCAAGCCGCGAAAGGGTTCCAAACACCCCGCCAAGCGCGGGCGCGGTACCAAGAAGCAGCCCGTCATGGCCTTGGTGGAGCGTAACGGACAGGTTCGCACCCATGTGGTCCCGAACGTCTCGGGGGCGACTCTTCGCCGAATGATCCGGGCGAGTGTAGGGCGGCAAGCCCGCATCCTCACTGACGAGTGGGCCGGATACAACGGAATCGGAAAAGAGTTCGATGGTGGCCACGAAACCGTCAACCACGGGAACGGGGAATATGCCCGCGGGGACGTGTTCACAAACACCGCTGAGTCCTTCTTTGCGCTGTTGAAGCGCGGTATCATCGGTGCATTCCACAGCGTCAGCAAGTGCCACCTGTGGCGCTACGCTGACGAGTTCGAGTTTCGCTGGAATCACCGGCGGGTGACTGACTACGAGCGGATGCTGGCAGCTTTGGCTCAGGTCGGTGGAAAGCGGTTGACCTATAAGCCCGTTGTCGGTCTTGGCTAGGCAGGAGGGTTCCAATGATGGCCATGGACGGAAAGGGCGGAGGCCGCCGGTTCGAGGGCTCCTTGCGCAAATTCCTCGACGTGCCGTGGCCCCCTGGTGGGGAGGCTGGCCGGGCGCAGCGGCCCCCCCGCCGTATTGCTGACGAGGCGATGCTGGCGGCCGTTGCCGTTGCTCTTGGTGCCTCGGACGTACCCATAGTGACGGAGGCAGAAGCGCGGCTGCTAGACGCGGCGCCCGATCTTCCGGTTGACCTCATCAACGAAGTCCGGAAGGAAATAGAGAGCGGAAGCGATCCCCTTGGGAAAGCGTTCTGCGAGCTGCGCTCGGCTGAGGAACGACGCAAGAAAGGCGCGGTCTACACACCACCCGAGATAGTTAACTCGATGCTCTCGTGGGCGCAGACGGTAGGCCAACCGGATCGCGTTGTTGATCCCGGAGCCGGCTCGGCCCGGTTCCTGGTCGCGGCGGGGCATAAGTTCCCAACTGCCACACTGGTGGCCATCGAGACCGATCCACTGGCAGCTCTCACAGCACGAGCGAACCTCGCCACCAGGGGAATGGCGGCCAGGGCTCAAGTACGCGTCGAGAACTTCCTAACCTCGCACCTTGAAGCGGATGGCCGAACCCTCTTCATTGGCAACCCACCCTATGTTCGCCACCACCTGATAGAACCTCAATGGAAAACGTGGTTGAAAGAAGAGGCAGACACCATGGGCCTCAAGGCAAGCGCGCTGGCGGGTTTGCATGTCTACTTCTTCCTCGCCATCGCTCGGAGGGCCAAGGCCGGAGACTATGGCGCCCTAATCACTGCGGCGGAGTGGATGGATGTGAACTACGGACAACTCGTTCGTGATCTCTTTCTCGACCGTCTCGGCGGCCAGAGCGTATCCGTGATCGAACCGAAGGCAAACCCCTTCCCGGAAACCGCCACGACCGCAGCAATCACTACTTTCACTGTCAACGGCAAGCCCACCTCGGCGCGGTTCGCCCGCATCGCCAAACTCTCAGCCTTAGAGAATCTCTCCAGCGGGCGCCCGGTGCGCCGAGAGCGGTTGATCGCTGAGGCTCGGTGGTCACACTTCACCAGGGCACCCAAGCAAGCGCCGGAGGGCTACGTCGAGTTGGGGGAATTGTGCCGAGTCCACCGCGGTCAAGTGACCGGGGCGAACCACATATGGATTGCTGGTGCCCACAGCGAGGGACTCCCCGACGAGGTGTTATTTCCAACCGTTACCAAGGCGCGCGAGCTAATCAATGCCGGCCCGATCCTGGTGAGTGCCGATGCCCTCCGGCGAGTGATCGACCTTCCGGCAGACCTCTCCGAACTCAGTACTACGGCCAGAGTCGCGGTGAACCACTTCCTAAAGCGAGCCAAGGCGATGGGCGCGGAGAACAGCTACGTTGCGCAGCATCGTCCGGTGTGGTGGTCGATCCGACTGCGAAAACCAGCACCCATCCTCGCCACCTACATGGCCCGGCAGGCGCCGACGTTCGTGCGGAATAAGGCCGATGCTCGCCATCTCAACATCGCCCATGGGCTCTATCCACGGGAAACAATGGACGATGCGCTGTTGACGCTGTTGGTGAGTTACCTTCGCCGCTCCGCAACGGTTCAGGGCGGCCGGGTGTATGCTGGAGGTCTAACGAAGTTCGAACCGCGAGAAATGGAACGTATCCCGGTCCCTGAACCTGCCGTTCTGCGGGAGATGCAACGATGATCGACCCACCTCACTGGACTCGCACCCAGCTCGACGATGCAAGGCAGAAGGCAGAAGATGACTTTCGGGAGGGCAGACACCTCGAGCCGCTGGAGCTATACCTAGAGGTGTTCGATGAGTATAGGGGAATCGTTGAGGAGTTTCTGGAAGAGACGGTGGACCTCACACAGCTTCAAGAACATGCACCGGAGCTACTAGCGGACTCGAAGAAACAAGAGGTCTTCCGCTACCTCTCCGGTCCACCCGTGTCCCTCGACGACCTGAAGGTGCTGGTAGAGGCAAAGTCCTTCTCGCCGGATCGCATCAAGAACGATCCTGAGCTGGTAGGGCGCCTCATCTCCTTCATGCGGGATTGGCACGATCGTCGCCGCTTTCCTTGGTTGAACGGAGACTGGGAACCGGATGAGAGGCACCGGGAAGCGGCCGTGTTGGCGACGACTGCACTCATCGCCATGCGGAGTATCGAGACCATGCGCCGCAACCAGGGCAAGCAGCTCCAGGAGCGAATCGTTGCCAACCAACTCCAGCGGTCGGGCTTCGAGATGGTGCCGACACGCAAGGCAACGACGCTCAGCAAGGCGCCAAAAGCGGGACAGTTTTGCCCAGAGTCCATGCTCGGAACGCGGAAAGCCGACTTCATTGTGGGATTGTGGGACGATCGGACGATGGCACTCGAGTGCAAGGTCTCGAACTCAGCAACCAATTCCATCAAGCGACTCAACAACGATGCGGCCGTCAAGGCGGAGGTCTGGCGTCACGACTTCGGCAACCTCCAGGTCGTGCCAACAGCGGTGCTGAGTGGCGTCTATGGCCTTAGAAACTTGGAGGATGCGCAGAACCGTGGCCTGACTCTCTTCTGGGCGCATGACCTACAGGCAATGGTGGATTGGATGCACGGAACGAAGCCCCAGGGCGTTCCTGGTTTGTCATCTGGATAGGTCCGAAAGGGAAAAGGTCAAAGGGGAGAGGAACGACGTCACGCGTCTGCCGGGTCTTGTCTTCCTTCTACCCTCTACCTTCCACCTTCTTCCCTCGAACCCTCAAACCCCTTCTTTTCGTCCCCCTGTTCCCTGTGCTCCGCCTTTCGGTCATACTTGCCGCGATGCTTACCATCTCGGGGACGCTCGGTCGGCTGTACCTCGGCGACCTGCTCGAGTGGCTCCACCTCACCCACGCGACCGGGCGGCTGTTCTTGACCGCCGGAGACGTGACCCGCGAGTTCGACCTGTACTGCGGCCGGGTGGCTTTCGCATCCTCCTCGCGCGCCTCGGAACGGCTCGGGTCGTGGCTTCTGAGCCGTGGCCTGGCCTCGCGAGAATCGTTACTGCGGGCGCTGGTGCTGTCGCAGACGAACGGTGACCTTTTCACCGTGGTGCTCGAGCGGGAAGCAGGCATCACCCACGAGACGTTGGTGGACGCAGGCCGAGTCCTCGCCACCGCTCTGGTGAGTCGCGTACTGCGCGAAGACCAGGTCTTCTTCCGCTTCGACCCCACGCAACCCGTCGCCGAACGCAAGCACGTCGACCTCGATCTGGACTGCCACAACCTGGTCATGCAGGCTGCCTACCGCGCCGACACCCACCCGCCCAGCGACCGCAGCGCGACGGTCTCCTGCACGACCCTGGACCCCAACGCGATCGAGCTGCTGTTCTGGCACATCGTCCGAGAGATGGACGGCGAGCTGGTCGACGCAACGGCTCTCGCGGAAGCGCACCGCACGTTCGTCGCGGTGGGCGACCTGCTCAGCCGATGGGTGGTCCAGGGGCCGCCGTTGCTCCCGGTCGGACCCGACGAGGCCGAACGCGTCCTGCGCCGCCTCAAGGCCGCCAGGCCGATGCGAGTCGAGGATTCGCCGACCCTGGTCTGGAACCTCCTTTGCCTCGTGAACGGCCTCGACTCGCCGGGCAGCGACTGCGCCGCCGGCGCCGACGAGGCCTGGAGACTGGCGGGCGACGATGCCGCGGCATGGATCCGCTTGATCCTTGAAAATCCCCGCTGGCGGCGCGAGAAGCACACCGAAACCGACGGCGCTATCCGGCGGGCGACGTTGGCCCGCATCGCTGCAGCTCGCAAGCTCGCAGACGCGGTTGGCCTGTCGGAGGATGTCGCGACCACCTCGGGGGCGCTGCCGATGGTGCTCTTGGAGCTCGTCGCGACCGGCCTCGCGACCTCGTCCATGGCCGGCCCCGCCCTCCAGCGGTGTGCGATCCGTCACCTGCTGCCCCTGGTCGGTCAAGCCGCCGCCATGGCCGCAGGGTTACCCGAGGTGCTGCTGGCCGCGCTGAGTTCATCACCCCCACAACACCCCGGGGCGCGCCTCTCCCGCCTCGTCGGCCTGGCAGCCGGGGAGCTCATCGCCCCAAACGAGCACGAGGACGAAGGGACGCTGGACACGAACCCTGTCCTGACGACGGCTCTCGCCGCCGCACGCAAAGCGGCCGCGCGCGCCGCCCGGTCCAGGCCAGAACAAAGGTAGAATCCTGCCATGCAGGTGCTGGTCATCGGGGGCAGCCGGTTCATCGGCCTCTCAGTGGTCCAGCGGCTGCTCATGGACGGGCACCGCATCACGCTCCTCAATCGAGGCCACACGCCCGATCCATTCGGCACCCGCGTCAGCCGCGTAATCGGCGACCGCTCCGACCCGCAGGCGCTCCAGCGTGCCGTGGCACGACGGGATTTCGACGTCGTGGTGGACGTGATCGCTTTCCGCGAGGACGACACGCGGGCCGCGGTCGAGAAGCTCTCCGGCCGTATCGGGCACTTCATCCACATTTCCACCGCGTCCGTCTACCTGATCCGCGACCGGTTGCTGGCGCCGTTCCGGGAAGAGGACTTCACGGGGCGTCTCGCGCCGAAGACAGAAGCTACCGCCTCTTCGTGGACCTACGCGTACCACAAACGCAGATGTGAGCTGACGCTCGCTCACGCGTGGGAGAACGATCAGTTCCCCTTCACCACCCTGCGCCTGCCGATGGTGGTCGGCCCGGGCGACTACACGGAGCGGGCGCAGACGTATCTGGAGCGTCTTCTCGACGGCGGGCCGCTCATCCTCCCCGACGGCGGCTTGAACTCATGGGGTTTCCTCTGGGTCGCGGACGTGGCCGAAACCATCGCCGCCAACCTTATGAACGCGAACGCGTTCGGCCGTGCGTACAATCTCGCGCAGCGAGAGATCGTTTCGCTCAAGCAATTCGTCGAGACCGCCTCCGGCGGCCTGGGGCTGCGCCCGACACTCGCGTCCATCCCCATCGAGTGGCTGAACCGCCTCAACCTCGGCACCGCGTTCTCCCCCTACACCCACGATCACGACATCGTGCTTGACACCTCGGCAGCCCAGCGGGATCTCCTCTTCGAGCCGACGCCTTTTCTTGCCTGGTGCGAGCAGTTCGTTGCGGACTTCCGGGCTCACTGGAACGGCGTTCAGTCACGGCTCTACGCCACTCGGCCTCTCGAGTTGAGGCTCGTGCAGGAACTCGCCCAGCTCCGCATCCCAGGGTTGGGCCCAGCGAAGGTCACCGCCGCCCGCTAGGTGCCGGCCACCCACCCGGTTTACAGTCGACAGTTCAAAGTTCTCCCCCACCCCCCACACAGGAAAGAAGCACGACGATCCAATCACCCGGTTCACGGTTGCCAGCCTTTCCCGCCACACAGAAAGAAAACGCTACGAGGAGGCGTCGCTGGGAGAAGGTCCGGGGGCGTTGAGCGTGTCGAGGGCGTTTCGGGCAGCTGCCTGCTGGGCCGCCTTCTTGGAAGGCCCATCACCCCGGCCCAGTACGCGGCCTTCGAGCTCAACCTCGAAGACGAAGATCTGGCGGTGCGCAGGGCCCCGGATCTCGACCTGGCGGTAGGCGGGAAGGGAGAGACCGCGACTCTGCGCGAACTCCTGAAGAGTGGACTTCGGTTCCTCGAGCGATAACTGGGAGCGGTCGAGCGAGGCGACGAGCGGCGCGAACCATCTGGCGACTGCGGCCTTGAAGGCCCTCCAGCCCCCGTCGAGGAGAAGCGCTCCGAGCACTGCCTCCAGCGCGTCGGCGAGCACCGCGGCGCCAGGGTTGGCGCCGTCGAGGCCGCTTCCGAGCTCCACGGCCGCGGGCAGGCCGAGGCGCTCGGCGAGAGACGCGAGCGACGTCTCGCGAACCAGCGAGGCGCGGGCGCGCGTCAGCTCGCCCTCGGTTGCCTCGGGCCAGCGCGCGAACAGGAGTGCGGCCACGACGTGAGAGAGAGCAGCATCGCCGAGGAACTCCAGACGCTCGAAGGATGGGACGCCCTGCTCGTGAGCGGCGGAGGAGTGTCGCAGAGCCTGCTGCAAGAGCTCCGAGCGCTCGAACTCGTACCCGAGAGCCCGTTGGAGCTTCAGCAATACCGTCGTGCGCCGCATGGTCACACCCCTTCCGGCGGCGGCCACAGTACCTCGGGATCCCGCCGCACCCGCACGAACCGATGGTAGGGCAGGAAGGTGTCACCCGCCAACGACACGCCACGCGGCAGGATAGCGACCACCGACTCGTAGTCGATGAGCTGCAGGCGTTCGATCCCTTCTTCGCGGGTGCGGATCTCGATGACCACACCTCGCCGCTCAGCCGCGGCGTCCCACCGCAAACGGTTCAGCAACCCGCGCACCGTCGTCACGGCTCGATTGTAGGGCCAGCCCGGCCAGCCTTGCGGCACCCTTTCCGCCGGTTCGCCTTGACGAAGCCTCACGAGAGGGCGACACTCCCCGCGCCATGGAGAAGTTCCGAATCTGGGGCGGCCGGCGCCTGACGGGCGAGGTGCGGATCTCGGGATCCAAGAATGCGGCGCTGCCATGTCTGGCGGCGACGCTCTTGACCTCGGAGCCGGTGACGCTTCACGGCCTCCCGAGGGTGCGGGACATCGTCACCATGGAGCGGGTACTGGCGGCCTTGGGTGAGTCGTGCGAACACGTAGGCGGCGCCACCCGAGCAGTCGCCGGGCGCGGCGAAGCATTCCATGCGCCGTACGAGCTGGTCCGCACGATGCGCGCCTCGGTGCTGGTGCTGGGGCCGCTGCTCGCGCGACGGAATCGGGCCCGGGTGGCCCTTCCAGGCGGGTGCGCGATCGGCGCCAGGCCTGTGGATTTCCATCTCGAGGCGCTGGCCCGACTTGGCGCGGATCTGAGGATCGAGAGCGGCGACGTGGTGGCCGAGGCGCCGAGCGGCCTGCGCGGTGCGGAGATCGTGTTCCCGCGCATCACCGTGACCGGGACCGAAAACCTCTTGATGGCGGCGGTTCTCGCGCGGGGACGCACGATCCTGAGAAACTGCGCTCTCGAGCCGGAGGTCGAGGATCTCGCGCAAATGTTGGCCGCGATGGGAGCGCGGATCGGCGGCGTCGGTACGTCCACCCTCGAGGTTGAGGGCGTCGAGTCGTTGCACGGCGCCAACCACATCATCATCCCCGACCGCATCGAGGCGGGCACGTACGTCATCGCAGCGGTTCTCGCAGGCTCCGGCGTAACCGTCTCACAGTGCAGGCCTGCTCATCTCGCCGCCCTGCTCGAGGTCCTCGGCGAAGGAGGCGTCGTTTTTTCAGTCAAGGCCGACGCGATCGAAGTGCCCGAGCAGGGGGTGCGACCGCGCGCCGTTTCGCTCGAGACCGCCGAGTACCCCGGGGTCGCGACCGATCTCCAGGCGCAGTTCCTCGCCCTGGCGACCCAGGCGAAGGGCACGAGCTCGATCACCGAGGCGATCTTCGAGAACCGCTTCCAGCACGTGCTCGAACTGAAACGCCTGGGCGCCTCGATCGCGGTCGAGGGCCGCACCGCGCACGTCCACGGTCCGACGCCCCTCGACGGCACGATCGTGATGGCGTCCGACCTCAGGGCTTCCGCGTCCCTCGTACTTGCCGGCCTGGTGGCCGGCGGCGAGACGATAGTGGACCGCATCTACCACCTCGACCGTGGCTACGAGGCCATGGAGGTCAAGCTCAACGCGCTTGGCGCTCAGGTCGAGCGGTTCAACCCCGGACCCTACCTGTAATGGAAAGCTGTGTCTTTTGCCGAGTAGCCGACGGGACAGCCCGGGCACGGATCCTTTTCGAGGATGAGGAGGTCGTGGCGTTCCACGACATCACCCCGCGCGCTCCGGTCCACGTATTGGTGATCCCGAGGCGCCACATCATCTCCCTCGCCAGCGTGGGAGATGACGATAGGGCCGTTCTTGCAACCCTCTTTGCGGCGGCGGCCGAGGTGGCCAGGCGCACCGGGATCGCCGAGACGGGGTACCGGGTCGTGACCAACGTCGGCGCCG
>Ga0187857_10004310_pt1 | contig 10751 bp, 9 predicted proteins | sample June2016WEW_8_10_FD_132984 | JGI IMG/M metagenome (GOLD analysis project Ga0187857, IMG submission 132984) | Peatland microbial communities from SPRUCE experiment site at the Marcell Experimental Forest, Minnesota, USA - June2016WEW_8_100 | ecosystem: Environmental > Terrestrial > Soil >...
AAATGACGCAGCCTGCCAGGCTGGCTCGTGGACCGCCGCCCGCACCCCTTTGCTCGCCTCTGCCCGGCGCTTCCGGCGCGAAAACTATCTCGTCCGGACGGCAAACAGCGCCTGCCCGTACTCCACCGGCTGACCGTTGCTGACCAGAATTTTTACCACCTCGCCGGCCACGTCCGACTCGATCTCATTCATCAACTTCATGGCTTCGACGATGCACAGCACTTGTCCCTGCGTTACCCGATCGCCTGACTTCACGAACGGCGGTGAGCCCGGCGAAGGCGACTCGTAATAAGTGCCGACAATTGGCGACTTCACCAGGTGAAGCTCTTCCTCGGCCGCCTCGGCTGGCGCGCTTCCGGCCGCCGTGGCCGGCGTGGCGTGTGCGCCCGGTGCAAGCACCGAGCTGGCGGGTGGAAAATGCGAAGCAACGGGAGACGGCGCCGGCGCATACAACACCGATTGCCCGCGCTTGACTCGCACCTTGACGTCGCCGCGTTCCAGTTCGAACTCGGCCACATCCTTTTCGATTAAGAACTCGATCAGCTCTTTGATTTCTTTCAGGTTCATTTTTATCAGGCCAATACCGCGTCCACTCCACGACCCCCAAGGCGCGCCGCGGTCGCGCAACCCTGGTACGGCGGCGCCCCGCATCCGCCGCAGTTAGCAGATGTGGGATACCAATGCAGCCGCGTTTCAAAGTTCCACAAGATCTTTTCTGGCGGACGTCAAAAGCTCGTAGCCGCGGCTGGTGACCAGCACCATGTCCTCGATGCGAATGCCACCCTTACCCGGCACATAAATCCCTGGTTCGATGGTAATCACCATCCCTGGCTTAAGTGCGCCGTCCTGGTTGGCAGCCACACGAGGCGGTTCGTGGACCTCTAATCCCACCCCATGTCCAGTCGAGTGCGTGAAGAACTTCTCCAGCTTCGAGCTCTTCAGCACCGATCGCGCAGCCTTATCGACCTCCGACAACTTCGCGCCGGGGCTGACGACGGATATCGCCGCAAGCTGCGCCTCCAGCACCGCACTGTACCAGCCTCTTTCTTGCCCGCTGGGCTTGCCCAGATGAACCGTGCGGGTCATGTCGGAGCAATAACCGTGCAGTATAACACCGTAATCGAGGACTACGAATCCCAGCTTTGGCAGCAGCGCCTCCGAAGCGATGCCGTGCGGCAGCGCCGACCGCGGACCGGATGCGACAATCGTTTCGAACGACATGCGCTCGGCCCCGGCGCGGCGTGCCGCGTACTCGAGTCGCGCCGCCACGTCCGCTTCCGAGCGCCCGGGGCGCAGCGCCCGCAGCACAAGTGGCAACAGGCGTCCTCCCAGCAGCACCGCTTCGCGAATGGCATCGACCTCTTCCGGGTCCTTCAGCATTCGCAATCCCTCGACCGCGCCGGAGGTCGCGATCAGTTTCGATCCGCGCAGTTCGCGAGCCAGCAGCGAGCGCGTGGCCACCGTCACGTGCTCGGCTTCAATACCCAAACGGGAAAGTTTGCGCGCCGCAATTTCCCGTGCTGCTCCCTTCAGCGAACCGCCTTTGTTGATCACCACTCGCGGATGTGCCACTTGCTTGCGTGCCTGCTCGGCGTAGCGGCCATCGGTGACCAAAACCGGCCGGCTGCCCATCAGCAGTGCGGCAGCGCTGCCCGTAAAGCCCGTCAGATAGCGCACGTTCGGCAAATGCGTAATCAGAATCGCATCCAGCTTCAGGCGTTGCAGCTCGAGTTGCAGCCGCTCCTGCCGTCCAGAGTAGTCCATGCTGGTCATTGTATATGGCGCGGAGTCCCCAGCACGCGCCGTAGTTGCGCGTGTTGGGGTAGACCGAATGCCACCGTTGAAATCCCTTCCAAAACGCGTCCGGTGCGGATCGCCGGATAGGGGTATACCGACTATGGAATTGCTCTCGCCCAAAAAAATGAGGGGCCGCGAAAGCAGCCCCTCGGCAGAGACGAAGACTGAAAACAACGTTACGTCTGGACGATTTTAGGACTCAGGATGAAGATCAGCTCCTGCGTGCTGGTTGACACCGACCGGCTCTTGAACAGATTGCCGAGTATCGGAATGTTGCCAAGCCATGGCACCTGCTGCACGTTGATCGAACTCGATGTCTGAATGACGCCGCCGATGACCACCGTTCCGCCATCGCTGACCAGAACCTGCGTCGTCGCCTGCTGCGTCAGCAAGCTGGGATTGCCGCCTACCGTAGTGCTGGAATTGCCGAAGTCCGGGGTCGTGTTTTCCACGTCGACCGCGAGGAAGATCGTATTCTCGATCGTGATCTGCGGCGTGACGGTCAGTCGCAGAAAGGCGTCGATGTAACTCGTAGTCGCCGGTCCGCCGAGCTGGCTTTGCGTGACGATCGGAATTCGGTAGCCTTGGCGCACCACCGCCGTCACGTTGTTCTGCGTCACCACTCGCGGCCGGGACAGCACTTTCACCAGACCGCGCGACTCGGCGGCGGAAAGCAGAGCGTCCACCCGGTAGTTGCCTACCGCGGTCGAAAAGGCTAATCCACTCGTATTTCCGCTTGGCGCCAGATTCGAGAACAGCGGGATGCTGCCGGCGCTGGTGAAGTAAGGGAACGACCCTGAAGACGACGTATAGGTTTGCGTGCTGAGTCCAGTCGAGGGATTGCCGCCAATCGACGTCGATCCATTGCCCCAGGCGAACCCGAGCTGCGTCCCGAACTGCTGGGCGAAGTTCCGCGTGGCCGACACTACGCGCGCTTCGATTTCCACTTGCATCGTCTTGCGGTCAAGCTGCGTAATCAGACGGTCGATGCCGGGAATGATGCTCGGGATATCGCTGATGATTAAAGCGTTCGTGCGATCATCCGCGAGCACTTCGCCGCGTGCCGACAGCAGTTTCTTGATGGTCGGCATGACATCCTTGGCGCGCCCGTAGCTGAGGAAGCGGGTAACCGTAATCTTGGCGACTGCCAGCGCCTGCGCATCGGTCCGCGCGCGCTGCTCCTCGGCTTCCTTGCGGAAGGTGTCCAGCGCCGCGATCCGCAGAATATTGCCTTCCAGCTCGCGTCCCAGGCCGTTGTTGTGCAATACCACGTCAAGCGCCTGATCCCACGGCACGTCGTCCAGCACCAGCGTAAGCGTGCCCCTGACGTTCGGGTCGAGGACGATGTTGAGGCCGCTGATCTCGTGAATCAGCCGGAAGAAGTCCTTCAGGTCTACATCCTTCAGGTTCACCGATATCGGCTCGCCGCTGTACTTCTTGGCCGCTGTTGGAGCCGCGGGGGTGGCACTTGCCTTCTGCTGCTCAAGCGCGAGGTTCGCCGCTGGCTCCGGCTTCTGCGGCTGCTGCGGCTGCGCTGGCGCAGGCAGCGCCGGCGGACGGTCTTGCGCGACGGTCGTCGCCGCCTCGTTCGCCCGCGTACCGGCCGGATTTGCTGCGGCAGGGGCAGACGGCGTGTCCTGCTTCTTGAATTCCGGCGACACAAAGACATAGTCCGCATTCTTCTCACTGCCGCCTGGCTGTTCCTTGGGAACGCTCAATGTCGCCGGCACAACCTTTGCCTGGCCTTCTCCGGAAGCGCCGCTCTGCACGGCCGGGACGGCTTGCGGAGCCGGAGTTTGAGTCGCCGTTTGCACCGGGGGCGCCGCATCCTTCCGGGCTTGCGCCGGCACCGGCGCGGCGGGGCTCTGAGGCGGGGCAGTCTCTTTGTCTTTTTTCGCAACCACGGTAACCACGGTCTCGTCTGGGAATGCTGCTCCTACCGGGTGTAGCACCGGCGCTGGCTGACTGTTCGCCGGAGCCGCCTGCGTCGGGTTGGCGAAGGCCACCGCCGCCGCCGAGGGCGCCGCCGGGGGCGCTGCTGCCGGGGTCGCCGCTGCCGGGGTCGCCGCTGCTGAAACTGGGTTGACCTCCGGCGATGCCGTTTGCGCCACAGGTGCAGGCGCTTCGACCTTCGGACTTGGTGGGGCCACGGTGCTGCTGGCTGACGATGCCGCCCTCGGCGGCAACACGGTGACCACCAGCTTGTTGCCCCTGTTGGAGACGTCGAATTCACGCGGCCCGGTAAGATCGAGCACTACGCGCGTGACGGGAGGAGTCAACTGGAACTGCGAGACGCGGACCGACTTCAGATCGGCCGCATTTACCGCGATGGTTTGCTTGCCGGCCGTGACCGAATTGTCGATGTCAACCACCAGCCGCTCCGGATCGCTCAGCCGCAACGTTCTGGCCGTCTTCGCCCCTTCGATTTCAACCGCCACGCCCGCGCTGGTGCGAACCACCCCGACGTTGCGGATCGTCACTGGCGAAGACGCGGATTCCTTGTTCGGTACAGGCTTGGCTGGCACGCTGGCCGTCGGCTTAGGAGCCGGCGCCGGTGCAGGCTTTGCAGCCGCTGTCTGAGCCGGGGATGCCGCCGGCTTAGGCGCCGCCACCGGCGTTGCCGCGGGCTTGGCCGCCGCCGGGGATGCCTGCGATGCAGCCGTCGAGCCACCTGCCGTAAACGACAATTGCAACCCGTTCTTGGTTTCCTTGACCTGGAGCTTGGTTGTGTCCGTCACGGTCAACTCGATCCGCGTGACCTCGATGCCCCCAACGCTCTTGTATTCAAGCACCCGATAGCTTTTCACCGCCGGCGAGTCGAGGCTGCGCTGACGCTGCTTCAGGGCGCTGGACGAGACTTTCTGCAAGTCCACCAGCACCATCGAAGGCTGTGGCCGATACTCGCTGTGCGTGAACGGTCCCGCGGTTTCAATCGCCACTACGGTCGCGCCACCCTGGGCCGTTACCGAAATCTCCTTGAGTTGCGTATCGGCAGCGCCGGCAATTACCGCAAACAGCAGCAGTGGCGCCAGTACAAACACGTGCTTGAGCCTCATGTAAGTCTCCTCGCAACCGGCCAGCCGCCTGTTAAACGGCCGGTCCGCTCAGCGTCAGTGTGACCTCACGCGCTGTCGGATGGCCTGCCCGGTCCTTGCTTGTTTCCTTGAACGTAATCGTATTGCTCGTGACCCGCAGCACGTAGCCATTCATGAGCGGATCGTTTTCGCGCAGGAAATATGCGCGATTCGCCGTGTTAACCACCACCGCGATAAAGCCCGACTCGGACCGGACCACACCCTTCAGTCTGATCCTGTCGATCATTAGACAACGCTTGCCGCCCGAGGTGCAGACAGCGGCTGCCGCCGAAGCCTGCGAAATCGGACTGATAAACGGGTCGCGCCCTCCGCCCACGGCTTTGACCGTGCTCGGGCTCGCCTTCGCGGGCTGGGCACCGGATGGCGCTACCGCTGCGCCTTCGGCGGGCTTGGCAGTGGCCGCCGGCGGTTTCTGCGCTTCCGTATTGCTCTCGGGAGTGACCGGCTTCACTGCCGCACGAAGCGGATTCGCGAACGGGCTCCGCAACGCAGCCGCCTGCTGGGCATCGCCCGGGGCCTGCGCCCATCCGCTGACGGCCAGCAACAAAGTTACACTCACAACTCTCCAGACCATGGCTTCCTCTTACTTCTTCGGCGCGGGTGCCGCCGCCCCTTTCGCGGGTGCCGGCGCTTTCGCGGCCAGTTGAGCCTTCGAGCTGAAAAACGCGGAAGCGGTGCAGGTCGCCACCACGCTCTCGCTCGGCGCGTAGCTATAAACCTTCTTCGCTTTCGCATTCGATGGAGTCTTCGTGTTCGACATGCTCAGACCGGTGACGCTGACCAGGCGCTCCATCTTGCCGATCTGTTCAAAGAAATGGACCACTGCGAAATATGGGCCGTCAATCTCGATTTCGAACGGCGCTTCCGAGTAGAAATCGCGCGTCACCACGGGCATCGCGGTAAAGCGGCGAAGCTCGATGCCTGCCGAGTGCGCTTGCGTCTGTACCATGCGGATGAACCCGTCGGTCTGCTTGTCCTCCGGCACGATTTCCTTTTGTTGCTCAATCTGCTGCCGATAGTTTTCTATTTCCTTGTTCAGTTGGGTGATGCGTGCCTGGAACGGCATCAACTGCGTGATCTCGGCCTTCTTGCCCTTCAGCGCCGCAATGTCGTCCTGGTTTACCTGCTCCATGGGCCGAACCACCGCATACCAAACCCCGGCCGCAATGAGCACACAGGCCAGACTGAGGATTCCGAATTTGTACTTTGGCTCTATATCGTTCCAGCTAGCCATAATTCCCCGTTAGGACGGCTGCTTTTCACACACCAGCGTGAAGGTGAACGCCTGGTACTCTTTCACCGTATCGTCCTGAAACGTCTCCTTCAGTTCGATGTTCTTGAAATAGCCTGCCTTCTTAAGATTGCTGATAAGGTTGGCCACGGCCGTCGTGCTCAGCGCCGTTCCATCCACGGAAACCAATTTGCCGTCGTCGCTCATTTTGATCAGCCATACGGCGTCGGTCGAATTCACCGTCTGCGTGATCGCGTTCAGCAACTGCACGGGACCGCTCTGGTTGGCGCGGAGTTGGTCGATGATGGTGAACTTCTGCTTAAGCGCATCGACCTCCTTTTGTTTCTGCGTGAACGCCGCCTTGACCCCGGCCAGCGCCCTCAATTGCTTGTCGGCATCGCTAAGCTCGACCTGGATTTTCTCGTGTTGTTTCTGCGCGCGCCAGTACAGGAAGTAAACCCCGCCGAATGCAATTGCGATCAACAAAATCGACAACATCCGCAACGACGGCGCCGACATGGTGATCTTGGGCAGGTGGCGAGCCTTCGCTTTGGGCGTGCCCAGAAGATTGATCCGGATCATAACTTGTCCTCGAAGCTTCTCAAGGCCAGACCGACCGCCACCGAAAGCTGCGGCGCGTACTGTTCCAGCATTTCAGCGCTCGTTTTTACCGGGGATTCGATCCTCAAAAAAGGATTCAGATTCTCCACCGGCAATGAAAACTCGTGGCGCAACGCCTCCATCAGTCCGGGAACCTGCGAAGAACCGCCGGCCATGTAAATCCGCTCGATGTGATCGCCGCTCGCCGTCGCGCGGAAGAAATCGAATGTCTTCTGGATCTCGAGAACGATCAATTCCGTCACTTGCTGCAGGATCGGCGTCTTCGCATCCTCGCTGACCGTGCCCACCTTGTGGCCCAGCTTCAATGACTCGGCGTCATCGAAGCTGAGATCGAGTTCCTTTTGCAGCGCATCCGTGTACTGGTTGCCTCCCACGCTCACATCGCGCGTGAACAGCGGCGTCGTCCCCTTCACGATGTTGATGTTCATGACGCTGGCGCCCAGGTTCAGCAGCGCCACCGTTGAGCTGGCCGGCGGCACGTAGTTGAACTCGTAGCAATTCAGCAGCGCGAATGCGTCGATGTCGACGATCATCGGCTGTCGCCCCGCAAGCTGAAGCGCATTGGTGTAGTTGAGAATCTTGTCCTTCTTCACGGCCACCAGCAGCACATCCATCTGCGGCCCGCTCCGGTCCGCCGAAAGCACCTGGTAATCCAGGTTCACGTCGCTCATCTCGAACGGAATGTGTTGCTGGGCCTCGTTGTGTACGGCGCCCTCCAATTCCTCTTCAGGCATGGTCGCCATCGAGATCTTCTTGACGATCACGGAGTGGCCGCTCACCGAGGTTGCCACCTGCTTCGACTTGATTCCGTGATCCGCAAAGAGCTTGGTAATCGAGCTGGCTACGCTGCCGCTGTCGACGATCATGGAGTCGACTACGATGTCGGAAGCAAGCGGCTCCACGCCGACGTTCACCACATGGATCTCGCCACGGGTTCGGCGAAGCTCAATCGCTTTTATGCTGCTCGATCCAATGTCGAGTCCGACCATTGGTTTTGCACTGCCCAGTCCGAACATGTTTATGCCCTTAACGCCCGGCGCCACTCATACGCGCTCGCTTCGCCGGCGTCTCCGCCAGGCGCGCCTTTTGCGCCTGTTGAGGCGGTTTGCCGCGCTCTTCGCCGAGTGCGCTTTTCTTTTCCATCCAGGCGTCGAGAATCGTTTTCTTGAACTTCCATCGGTTGCCCAGCTTGAAGGCGGGAATCTTTTCTTCCGACACGTACTTATATAAGGTGTCCGGACTCACGCCCAGGTATTGCGAGGCCTGTCTGATGTTCATCACTTCAGGCGAATCGGCCATTGCTGCTGACCTTTCCACAGAATTTAGCCGCCGGCGACGGACAAGTTCTTCCGTCCCGGCGCACGTTCAAGGACGAAATGCTTCGCCTTGCTTGGGTGTACTGCTGCTCAGCAGGTTAGCGCAGGAACTCTGGCTGTCAACAGATTACTTCCGTTTTCTTCCGGTTCTTTAGGCCTTTCGAGGGTGTTTTTTGGAGCATGTACCGCAGTCACGTACTAAATGTTGCATGACAAAGACCACGGGCCACACTATATAGTGGAGGTAATGCGGAAAGCTCACCAGTGTGCCGACCGCATTACGAAAGGGACATGGACGGTCTCTGCGGGCCATGGCCGGGCACGGGGACCCCGGCGAGCCCCCGCTGGGGTGATTCAAATTCGACGGAGTTCCTGGTTCGGCCTGAACCGCCGCACCTGGACAGCGAAATGCTCAACGGCAAGGTTGACTTCGATTACGATCCGTGTTCGGCCTGAACCGCCGCACGGTGTTAGCATTGCTCTTCTCAGGGGGTGGCCTGTGAACGCAACCAAACATGCTCGGGGTCCCCGGCGAGCATCGCTCGCTGGGGTGACAGCCGAACTCGACGGCGTGCTTGCGGTCGATGTCTCGGGCTATGATCTCATCAACTATCCTTTGCTCAATAAAGGCACTGCTTTCACCGAGGCCGAACGCGACGAGTTCGGCCTGCACGGCATGTTGCCGCCTCATGTGGGTTCCCTCGATGAGCAGATTGCGCGCCGGCTCGATGCCCTGCGAGGATTTCCCACACCCTTCCAGCAGTACGCTTTTCTGCGCGACTTGCAGGATACGAACGAGACGCTCTTCTACGCCTTGCTGGTGCGCAATATCGAAGAGATGTTGCCGCTCGTCTACACCCCTACGGTGGGCGAGGGCTGCCAGCGCTTCAGCACCATCTGGCGCAAGCCTCGCGGTCTGTTCTTGAGCTACCCGAACCGGCACCGCATCCGCGAGATCCTCGGCCATCACCGCCATGACAATGTTCGCGTCATCGTCGTCAGCGACGGCGAACGCATTCTGGGACTCGGCGACCAGGGCGCGGGCGGCATGGGAATCCCCATCGGCAAGCTCGCTCTCTACACTGCCTGTGCCGGAATCCATCCGCTCAATACGCTTCCCCTCTTCCTCGACCTCGGCACCGACAACCAGGAGCGCCTCGCCGATCCCATCTACCTCGGCTGGAGACATGAACGCGTACGCGGCGCCGCCTATGACGACTTCATCGAGATGTTCGTCGACGCCGTAAACCAGCGCTGGCCGCACGTGCTGTTGCAGTGGGAGGACTTCGCTCGCGGTAACGCCGGCCGTCTGCTCGACCGCTATCGCGACCGCCTCTGCACCTTTAACGACGACATTCAGGGCACCGCCGCGGTCGCCACCGGCACCCTGCTGGCCGCCATCAAGGTGACAGGAGTTTCCCTGGCGCGGCAGCGAATCGTCATCCTCGGGGCCGGGACCGCCGGCTGCGGCATCGCCTCTTTGTTGCTGAAGGCCGTCATCGACGCCGGAGTGCCGGAAGCCGAAGCGCGCCGCCAGTTCTACGCGGTGGATCGTGACGGACTGCTGGTGGAAGGCATGCCCGACATTCAAAGTTTCCAGCTTCCTTTCGTGCAGCCACGCGCCGCGGTTGCCGGCTGGAAGCTTCGCCAGCCGGACCGCATCGGCCTGCTCGATGTCGTCGCCAACGCTCGTCCGACCACACTGATCGGCGTCTCCGGGCAGCCCGGAACCTTTACCGAGGAGATTGTGCGCGCCATGGCCGCAAATGTGGCGCGCCCCGTCATCTTTCCTCTCTCCAATCCCACTTCGCGCAGTGAAGCCACGCCGCAGGACCTCATGGCCTGGACCGGGGAGCGCGCCGTCATCGGCACGGGCAGTCCGTTTCCGCCGGTCATGCGCCACGGAAAACCGCTGGCCGTCGACCAGACGAACAATGCCTATATCTTTCCCGGAGTCGGCTTGGGTGTGCTCGCCATGAATGCGCGCCGGGTGACCGAGGCCATGTTCATGGCCGCCGCCAAGGCGCTGGCCGAAACGTCTCCCGCCGCGCGCGATCCCGAGAACACGCTGCTGCCCGCGGTCAGCCGCTTGCGCGAAGTCGCCGAGGTCGTCGGCAACGCGGTGGCCAAACAGGCGCAGCTCGACGGCGTTGCCGAGCCGCGCCATGATCATGATGATGACCGGCAGATCGCCGGGGCTGTTCACTCCACCATGTGGCAGCCCGCTTACAAGCCCTATAAACGCGTGAAATGGGGCTCAGGGGATTTGGAAAGACGGTCGGGCGTCACGGCGATGGGGAATAAACGCTGACGGTGGCCCATATTTAAGGTGGGGTAGTTGACTTTTCCTCAACATCACGCTGACGGTGGCCCATATTTGCCCCCCGTTGGCAAATGTGGGGATGCCGCGCGGGTGGCCGGAATGGAGAATAAGAAGTGTTGAGGGAGAATAAGAAGCGCTGCGGGTGCCCCACCTTCCGCGTCGCCGAGCACTCCTTTGAGACACGCCGCTCGGCTGGGTCAAGCCGTGCGGTTGTAGCAAACGGCTCACTTGGCTGTTCGACGCCAAGGTGGGGTAGTTGCCTTTTCCGAAGTTCCTTCAATATCGCCAGCCAGAAACTCGATGACCTGCTGTTCCGCCCAGCGGCCGTCGTAGCCATCCGGCGCGGCCAGAAAAGCGCAATGTCCGCC
>Ga0187857_10004311_pt1 | contig 10749 bp, 10 predicted proteins | sample June2016WEW_8_10_FD_132984 | JGI IMG/M metagenome (GOLD analysis project Ga0187857, IMG submission 132984) | Peatland microbial communities from SPRUCE experiment site at the Marcell Experimental Forest, Minnesota, USA - June2016WEW_8_100 | ecosystem: Environmental > Terrestrial > Soil >...
AGCAGCGGCGCCATGCTGGTGCCTTCCACCTTCACCGGCTGATAGAGGAAGACAATGATCACCAGGGCCAGGCCGATGGCGATCAGCAGATCGCGCGTCCACACGCGGATCTCGTGCCGCAATGCGTGATGCACAGGTGCAGGAGCCGCCGCGGGAGGCGTGACCGAGGGATCGGCTGGGGACAATGAAGTATCGGGGGCTGAGGAGTGCTCGCCCGTGGCCGCAGGGGTCTGATTTTCGTCAGGTTTCAGCATTTCGTGCTGCCTCTCCTTTATAGCATGCACATCCGCATTGGGCCAATTACCATTTGCCATGCATGACCCAGCCTCGCGAACGCTCCTAGTTGGAAGCTCCGTCACCGTCTCCCTGTTGCCTGCATGTCGCGCCTTTGGAGTGCGGCTTGCCCTGAGCTTCGAAGGGCCGCCGCTTTCACGACTCCATGTACCGCCATCAAACCCTAATTCTTCCACCCGTCGTGCCTGCGCTTCGGCTTATTGGAGGTGCTCTTCGTAGGGGCCATGCACGCTCGACCCCATCCCGGCAATGCGTAGGCACTCTTGTCATCCCGACCGGAGGCTCGCGCTGTTTGCGAGCCGTAGTGGAGGGATCGGGGCAAGAACTATTCGTCTTGAGATAGCGCAAAATTCAGCGAAGCGAGCGCCGCAACAACAGCCGTCTCCGTGCGCAGTATCAATTTCCCCAGCGACGCCTCCTGGAACCCCGCCACGCGAGCGGCCGCAAACTCCGCCTCCGTCCACCCGCCTTCCGGACCAATTGCCAGAACGGCGGCCTTCCACTGCTGGCCAGCGAGCACCACGCGCAACGGTTTCGCCTCCGCTGCTTCCGAAAGCATCACGCGCAACGCTTCAGCCTTCCAGCCAAACGCAGCTTCCGGCTTCGCCAGCGGACCAAGGAAAGGCACGCGCACCCGCCGCGATTGTTGCGAAGCCTCCAGCAGAATCTTCTTCCAGCGCTCCACCCGCTTGGGAGCCGCCACGAACAGCGCCTTTTCGCTGCGCGCCGCCGCCAGCGGCACAATACGCGTCACGCCAAGTTCCGTAGCCTTTTCCAGCGCCCACTCAAACGCATCGAATTTCACCACGGCCAGCAGCAGCGTGCTATCAAGCGACGGCTGGTGCGCAGGCAATTCTTCCGCCAGTGCAAATTCAACGACATCCCGGCCCACCATCTCAACCCGGCCCAGCCACACCCGCTCGCCATCGCTCAGCTCGTACAACTGCCCCGGCTGCGCACGGAGCACGCGGCCCAGGTGGTGCGCGGCTTCGCCTTCCATTCGCGCGCGCTGCGCCTCAAATCGTTCCACAAAGAATCGGCGTCGCATCACGCGCCTATCTTGCCACGAAACCCTGACCCTCTGAATCCGTAATTTTCAATTGCTATACGCGGCCAAACATCTTGGAGTGCGGCGGCTTGCCGCCGCTTTTACACAGTAAGCAGCTCCCCAAAAGTGTCTTTCATCAAGAGGACGTGGCCCAGCGCTAAATCGCCCGCGCGGCCAGCAAAACCAGCAATCCCGACTACCCGAAAATATCCTTCACCTTGTCAAAAATGTTGGAATCGCGTTCCGCCGGCTTGTTTTCCACCTTCAAGGTCGCGTGAAGCTGCTCCATCAATTTGCGCTGCTCACGGGTTAGCTTCGTGGGCGTCAGCACGCGGACGTGAAAGTACAAATCCCCGCAGCCCCCGCCGTGCGGGTCGGGCAAACCCTTGCCCTTCAGGCGAAAAACCGCGCCGCCTTGCGTGCCCTCGGGAATCTTCAGCGTCTCTTCTCGATTCAAGCCGGGAACCTGCAACTCCGTGCCCAGCGTGGCTTGCGCGATGCTCAGCGGCACCGTGCAGTACAAATCCGCGCCGCGCCGCTCAAAGAACTTGTGCTCCTTCACTTCTAGGACGACATACAGATCGCCCGCCGGCCCACCGTTCGGCCCCGGCTCGCCTTCGCCCTGCACGCGCATCCGCGTTCCGGTATCCACGCCGGGAGGAATGCGCAATTCAATGGTGCGCTCGCGCTCCATGCGTCCCTGGCCGTGACATTCAGCGCAGCGTTCTTTCACGATTTGCCCGGCGCCCTGGCACGCGGGGCACGTGCGGTTCACCGTGAAAAATCCCTGCTGGTAGACCAATTGGCCGCGCCCGCCGCAAGCATGGCAATTCACCACGCCAGTGCCCTTTTTTGCGCCCGTGCCGTTGCACGCTTCGCAGTACTCCATCCGCGGCACGCGAATCTTCGTGCTGACGCCCATGGCCGCTTCATCGAAGCTCAACGTCATGTCATACCGTAAATCAGCGCCACGCTTGGCGCGGCTGCGTCCCCCGCGGCGTCCGCCGCCCGCGCCGAAAAGGTCCTCAAACCCGAAAAAGTCGCCGAAAATGTCGTGGAAGTCCTGGAAGATGGTGCCGTTGAAGTCGGGCTGCGCCCCGGCGCCCGCCAAACCAGCGTGGCCGTAGGTGTCGTAAATCTGCCGCTTCTGCGCGTCGCTCAGGATGCTGTAGGCCTCCGTGCTTTCCCGGAAGCGCAGTGCGGCTTCTTCCTTGTGCTCCGGGTTGCGATCGGGGTGCCACTTCAGCGCCGCTTTGCGGTAGGCTGCCTTGATCTCTTCGGCCGAAGCCGTCTTCGCCACACCCAGAATCTCGTAATAATCTCGTTGTTGTCCGCGGGTCATGCGTTTTCCTTGAATAGGCCTTTTACGCTAACAGTTTACGGCGATCAGTTGTCAGATATCAGTAATCAGGAATTAGTTGTCAGTGAAGAGTTACCAGATATCAGTTATCAGCGATCAGGAACCTTTGCTTCCAATGAGTACTCCGCTCGTCCAAACAGCCGAAAGCAAATCGTTCCATCCATTACTTAGCGTCCAATTTCAGTGGTCTTCCTGATATCTGATTGCTGATATCTGCTTCTAGTTCGCCTCTCCCTTCGATGCGCTACCGGGATGAACCGCTACGCGCACCAGCGCAGGCCGCAACACACGCCCGTGAAATTCGTAACCCGGCTGAAACACGGCCAAAATCGTGCCATCAGGATGCTCGGTGGTTTCTGCGCGGTCCATCGCCTGGTGCAGGTGCGGGTCAAACGCCTTGCCCAGCGGGTCGATGCGCTTCGCCCCCAGCTTCGCTACGTTGTCCATCAATTGCCTGTAGATCAGTTCAAAGCCTTTGCGATAGTTCTCGTACTCCGCTTCACGATGTGCCGCCAACGCATGCTCAAAGCCATCCAGCACCGGAATTAAGCCTTCGATAACACGCGCCGTGGCCCGCCGCCCGTCTTCGCTGCGTTCCCGCTCAATCCGCTTGCGATAATTGTCGAAGTCCGCTTGTCGCCGCAGCATGGTCTGCCGCAGCTCTGCCAGGTCCGTGGCCAGCTTCTTTACGTCTGCTTCTTCGCGCGCGGCATCTTCCGCCACGGCTTTGTCTTCCGCGGCCTGGCCCACGTCCTCACTATCGGACACGTTCAACTTGCTTTCTCGGTCTTTCATGCCTCATCCCTCAAATCAGTTTGCTATTCGATCTTGCTCAAGGCTTCGCTGAAAAGCTGCGCCACATAGGCCACGGCAGTCATGGCGCGCTCGTAGTGCATCCGCGTCGGCCCCAGCACGCCCAGCGAGCCTTGCACCCGGTCGCTGTGCGCGTAGGGTGCGCTGATGAGCGCGATATTCTCTCCACCAGGAGAAAACTCCTTCACGCCGATTTGCACGAACACCGGCTCCGGCGTCTCGATGCACGCGTTCAACACCGCCACCAGCCGGTGCTTCTCCTCAATCGCCGCCAGCAGTTCCCGCAGTTGCACCTGGTCCGGGAATTCCGGCGAGCCCACAATTTGCGCCGTGCCTTCCACGTGCACCTGCTGCTCGGAACTTTCCCCCAGGACGGCCGGGTCGCACAGTGTCAACGCGCTGCGCACAATGCCTTCGTACTTCTCCCGCTCGTTGGCCAGCTTCAGCAGCAAGTCTCCGCGAATCGCTTCCAGCGTCCATCCCGAATAATGGCGGTTCAGAAAATCGGCGGTGGCGTCGAGTTCCTCCTGTGTAAACGGCCGCGCGGGCCGCAGCACTTTATCCCGCGTGTTGCCGCCCGGCGAAATCAACACCACCACCACGCGCCCGTCCGGCAGCAGCCACATCCGCGCATGCTCCAGTACCGTCTTGCTCAGTGGCGGCGATACGATGATGCCCACGCCCTTCGAGACTTCTGCCAGCACATGCCCTGCGTGCTCGGTTATCTCTGCCGCGGAAACTCCCGCGGCCATTTCCCGCTGGATCCAATCGCGGTCCTCGACGCTCAGCGTCGCCTGCGAAGCAATCTCTTGTGCGAAGAACCGGTACGCCTCGGCCGTCGGCACGCGCCCCGCCGAGGTGTGCGGCTGGTAGAGGTACCCGCCATCCTCCAGGTCCGCCATGACGTTGCGAATGGTCGCCGTGCTCAGCGATTCCTCGAAGCGCTTGGAGATGGCGCGCGAGGACACCGGCTCGCCCGTCTCGATGTACGTGCGAACAAGGTCGGCCAGAATCTGCCGGTTACGCCGTTCCTGCAGTGCGAGGTTCCTCATGGCAGCACTCGACATGGAGCGCTACCTACTATTCTAGGAAGCCTGTCAAGCCCCGTCAAAGCAGATCGTCCAAAACCAGGGTGTCCAGCTTGGGCACCCGTTGATAGGCATGATCGTTAGTGAGAAACCCGGAAATGCCACAATATATCGCCGTCGCCGCCTCAATCGCATCTGGAGTTTTCAATCGGCCCTCGGCCCGAATCCGCGCCGCAGCATCACAGATTTCGAGATTCGGTGCCACCCATTCTAAATTCGGAAACCGCGAGAAGAGTGCGAAGCAATCATTGACCTGCCGAACATCCCCGTCGCGATAGGGTTTGACCAGTAATTCGGTCATCGTGATGGTTGATGTGACGCCGCGGTGGCCCGGTTCCTCGAGCCAGGCAAAAATCTCTCGCGTCAACCGCACATACGTAACATGAGCTTCCAATTGGTACACAAACACGGACGTGTCGAGCGCCACCCCGCCGTGCCGGCGAAGAAAGCCAACCAGCCTCGCTATTCCCAACTTTCGCGTTCCTTCTTCAGATAATCGGCGCCGTATTTTCCGCGGGCCAGCCCGCGTGTGGCCCTCTCGAACGACTTCGGCTTTGGCAGCACGATCAGGTGTTCGCCCCGAAGCACGACAAGAAGTTTGTCGCCCGGTTTGAGCCCCAATGCCTTCCGGGCCTCGCGCGGGATGACGATCTGGTTTTTGGAAGATAGGGTAGCTTCAGCCATGCTTTACATTATACCACAATGTAAAGCGCTTATCCTGTTTCGCACTGGGTCAGGTTGCGGCCGGAGTGTCTAACGAGCATCCTAAGCTAATGGAAGTTGCCGTTTCCAATAGGTACTGAGAGCCAAACCTCTGTACGCGACTGGCGCGAGAGCCACGCCTACGACGTGGAGATCGTGGACTACCATTAGGAGGGCAATATGGCGAAGAAACTGAAACCGGTGCATCCCGGAGAGATTCTCCGCGAGGAGTTCATGGCGCCTCTCGGGCTGAGCATGAACAGGATGGCGCTGGACCTGCGTGTCCCCGTGACGCGGATAGCGGATATCGTTGCCTAGCGCCGTGCCATCACCGCCGACACGGCCCTGCGCTTCGCGCGCTATTTCAAGAACAGCCCGGCCTTTTGGATGAATCTGCAAACTCGCTACGAACTGGAAGTTGCCGAAGACGAAATTGCCGCCAAGGTTGCACGCGACGTGCAACCATTGGAATCCGCGCCCACGCGTTGATCCCAATTGCTGAGGTCAACCGGTAGCCGTTCCTGCGCGTTTCGCGTCCATGCATACAGCCTATCCAATCGCAGCTCAGCTTGACGGCTGCCGATCGTGTCCCTATTCCGGCTGGACTTCGTTCTTGAGTTCCTCCCGCTGCGCGCTGCGCGACAGCAAGCGGTTGGCCGCGGCATTCGGCGGAGGCGTGGGTGGTGCCACTCCGGCCGTCTCCGAGCCCAGACCCAGTTTCTCCAGCGTCAACGCATCCAACTTGCCCGTGGGGCTCAGCCCATGCGCCGATTGGTATCTTCTCAAAGCGGCGGCCGTGGAATCGTCCCACTTTCCTGTGGGCACCCGGTCGTACGAGCCATTCTTCACCAGCGCGGCCTGAATCTCGCCAATGCGATCGGGCATCGGGGCAGCCTGCCCCTTCACGCGGCGCGATTTCCTTCTGGATGAACTTTTTCCGGATTTGCTGGATTTCCTGACAGTAGTTCCCGTCGTCTTGGCACCGGACGATGCCGTGCTTCCAGCAGCGCTGTTGTGGCTCGTGTTCGACGCAGTGCTCTGTGCCGTAGCCGCGGGCATGCTCCAACTGCCCGCGGCCATCGCCGCAAGAATCCATGCTGTGAGTGTCTGTCTGCAGAGCAAGGTGCGCATGTCTGGGTGTATGCGTCCTCCGCAGTCGGTTACTTGCCGTCTGCCGGCACGACGCCCGGCAAAAACACCGTGACGGTCCGGTCGTTGTAGCTGTGGCGGCGCACTTTGAACACCACGTTATCGCCAGCCTTCAGCTTCCCGATTGCCTTGCGGTAGTCGTCCAGGGAATTAACCGGCTGGCCGTTCACTTCGGCGATGACGTCGCCGGGGCTGAAGCCCAGGTCGTCGGCGAAGCTGGCGGGCTCAACCTCGCTTACCACCACGCCCTTCTGCCCTTCCATGCCCACGCGCTGCGCGCGCTCGGGTGTAAGCGATTCGACGTGCAAGCCGAATTCCGCCGGCGCCGGCTCATCGGGTGTGCCATTAATGCGGTTGGCCGCATTCGGGAAAACCCGCGTGCGATCTTCGACCGTCGCCGAAGTCTCGCGCTGCTGCTTGTCGCGGAAATAGGTGATCTTAACCTTGCTGCCAATCGGCGCCCCCGCAATCGGGTTCACCAGATCGTTGCCCGTTTTCACTGCCGTGCCGTTGATGGCCGTAATGACGTCGCCATCCTTCAACCCCGCCTTTTCCGCCGGGCTGCCGGGCTCAATGCCCTGAATGACCACGCCGTAGGGGGCGCCCAGATATTTCAGAGTCATCTGGTTGGTCCCCTGCTCTTCCTGGAAACTCACGCCGATCGAGCCGCGCGTCACCCGCCCGTTCTTCACAATCTGGTCATACACGTTCAACGCTGTCGTGGAGGGCATGGCAAAGCCCACGCCCTCGTAGCCGCGCCCGCCGGTAATAATCGCGGTGTTGATGCCGATCACTTGCCCAGCCATGTCCACCAGGGGCCCGCCCGAATTGCCCGGGTTGATGGCCGCATCCGTTTGCAGGAAGCGCTGGAACTGCCGGCCGATCCCGCCACGGTCCTTGGCGCTGATGATTCCCGCCGTCACCGTCGCGTTCAAGCCAAACGGGCTGCCAATCGCCAGCACCCAATCGCCCACCAGCACGCCGTCGGAGTTGCCCAGCTTGGCAAACGGCAAGTCCTTCGGCGCGTCAATCTTGATCACCGCCAGGTCGGTATCCTCATCCACGCCTACCACCTTCGCCGTGTACTTGGTGGTATCCCCGTTCAATTGCACCTGAATCTTGGTGGCCTGTTCCACCACGTGGTTGTTCGTCAGGATGTACCCGCGCCTGTCCACGATCACGCCGGAGCCGAGGCTGCGTTCCGCCTGGGGCTGCGCATCGGGCCGCCCGTCGAAAAAGTGGAAGAAAAAGTCTTCACTGGGATCGTCCGGGTCCAGGGGGGAGGACCGGTGCTTCTTTGACTTGCGGTCAATCACCTGCGTCGTGGCGATATTCACCACCGCCGGCTCTACCCGCGTGACAATCGCGTTAAACGAATTGGACGATGGAATGGGATCCGGCAGCGCCAGCGGCGTCGCATTGGTTCCCGCGAACGACAACGCCTTCATCGCGGACACCCTGCCCGATATCACCGTCCCGATCAGGATGCCGACAACCAGCGTTGCCGCCACCAGTCCTGCCACTACAATCTTTCGACGTCGCGTCCAATCCACCATTCCTCTTACAGGATCCATCTTTCGTGCTCCTCTTCCGACCCTTGGCCAGTGCACCTTCCGGAATTATAACATCCCGCCCTGCACGGGGTTTCTCTTCCCCTGAGATGCGCCATTTGGATAACTGGCCGCATGGCCGGGTCGTCATCTGCAACCTTTTTACCCACGCCTATATTGGACGCATCCCAGCCCCACTTTGTTGTCTATGAGCTCGTCGCGCCGCCAGATGCGCGCAAATCCTCGCTTCACGGGGACCCGAGCGGTGCTCGATCCGGGTCGCTCTCCCTGTGGCCACTAGCACGAAAATACTAGAAATCTCGCGTTTTACTCGGACTTCAACACGCTCCCATTCTACGCCCACATTCTTTTCATTTTGCCCTTGACATCCGCGCCGAAATCCCGCTTAATCATTGGAAGCCGCTTCGACGGCGTCACGTGGCGATTTAGGGCGACTTGCTCCACGTAAAAAACTGCTAAAGAGCTGGTGAAGTCACAGAGTTTCTGAGACCCTCCAAGCGCTTTGGCACGGAGGGTTTTTCATTTCCCCCTCCGCGCTGCCCGACATCAATATCCACGTCATTTCACACGGGGGCACCCGGCCCGGCGTGTTATTCGGACCGAGGCGTCCACGGCGAGGTGACTTATGAAGGAACTCTATTTCTTACGATGCAGGGAATGCGGCAAGAAATTCGCCAACGCTCCCCTTTCTTATTGTGAAGAGTGCTTCTCTCCGCTCGAAGTGAGCTACGACTACGAAGCGCTCGCCCACGTGGCGCACCGTGGAGTCTTACAGCACCGCGCGTTCAACATGTGGCGCTATGCGGAGCTTCTGCCATTGCCGGAGGGCTTTACGCCCACCGTAGCCATTGGCGGCACGCCGCTGGTCAAGTCCCGCAAGCTGGGAGCGCGCTGGGGCACAAAGAACGTCTATTTCAAGAATGACGCCGTCTGTTTCCCCACGCTCTCCTTCAAGGACCGCGTTGTGGGCACGGCCCTGGCCGCCGCCCGCCGCTTCGGCTTCACAAAGATTGGTTGTTCTTCGACCGGCAACCTCGCTAACGCCGTCGCCGCGCAAGGCGCGCAACAAGGATTCGACACCTGCGTTTTTGTGCCCGCCGATCTGGAGCCCGCAAAAATCCTGAATACCGCGGTCTATGGCGCGCGCATCATCCGCATCAACGGCAACTACGACCACGTCAACCGCTTGTGTACGCAAATTGCCGACCGCTTCAAGTGGGGTCTGGTCAACGTCAACCTCCGCCCCTATTACGCGGAGGGTTCCAAGACGCACGGTTACGAAATCGCCGAGCAATTGGGCTGGGAACTCCCCGACAACGTCGTCGTGCCCATGGCCGGCGGCTCCCTGATCGGCAAGATTGCCAAAGCCTTCTGCGAACTGGCGCACCTCGGCTGGGTCGAGCCCAAGCAGGTGAAATTCTTTGGCGCGCAAGCCACTGGCTGTTCTCCGATTGCCGACGGCGTGAAGCGCAATCTGCCGCGCTTCCAGCCGCAAAAGCCCAATACCATCGCGCGCTCTCTGGCCATCGGCACTCCCGCCGACGGCCCTTATGCTTTGCGCCTCATTCGTGAGTCCGGCGGGTGGGCGGAGGACATCTCCGATCCGGAGATCATCGACTCCATCAAACTGCTCGCCGAAACCGAAGGCATTTTTGCGGAGACCGCTGGCGGCGTCACCACCGGTGTTACCGCCAAACTCATCGCGCAAGGCCGCATTCGCCCCGGCGAGACGACCGTCGTCTGCATCACCGGTAACGGGTTGAAGACCACCGACGCCATCGCCGCGGACTTCCCGCCCAGCGAAGCCATTGAGCCGCGCCTCGACGCCTTTGAAGCGCTCCTTGCCCAGAGCCTCGGCAGCGAGGTAGCCGCTTGACACGCATCCACGAATTCTCGTTGTACACTAACAATAGGAGTCTCTAGTCACGGCCATCACGATCGAAATCCCCACCGCATTCCGCCGCTTCACCGACGGCATCCCCAAGCTCGCCTCCTCCGCCTCCACCGTCGCCGAAGCCCTCAACGACTTGACCGCGCGCTACCCCGCGCTCTCGCGCCATGTCCGCGATGAACAGGGACAAGTCCGCCAATTCCTCAACGTTTATCTCAACGAGGAGGACATTCGCTTCCTAGGCGGCGAATCCTGCTCCCTGAAAGACGGCGACCGCGTCCTACTAGTCCCCTCCATCGCCGGTGGCTAATTCGTTCATGCTCGTGTAGGGATCGCCTGCTGCCTGCCCGCCGTAGGAGAGAGGCGGTCCGCTCTTCTCCCTCCGTCATTCCGAGCGGAGCGACCCGATTTTTCTCTTCCGCGTCGCAGTTTGGCGCGTCGGGTCGCGCAGTCGAGGTACGGTTTTCCATCGCACGTTTTTTGTGCGATGAATCCCTCTGCGCTCTTCGCCAGGTAGGCAACATGGTCCTCGAGGATATTCGGCCCGCCCACCCCCCGCTTGCCCCCTCCCCCAACATTCCCTTGGACTTCCCGCAAATCTGTGGTAGTCTGTATTTGCGTTTGTTGCTCTTGTTTCGCCTTTTGTTTTTGAAGGGTCGCAGGCTACAACTTGCGGCCTTTTTTGTTTTCCGCCCGCTTCACCGCGGTGGGGAGAAACAACGGAAGACGCCCGGTATCCGCAAGGGTCCTGGAGAGAGAAGCATCAGATAGCTTATTTGAAAAGAGAAACTGCATTGAGTAAGGAACAAGGAACTGTAAAGTGGTTTAACGCG
>Ga0187857_10004327_pt1 | contig 10722 bp, 11 predicted proteins | sample June2016WEW_8_10_FD_132984 | JGI IMG/M metagenome (GOLD analysis project Ga0187857, IMG submission 132984) | Peatland microbial communities from SPRUCE experiment site at the Marcell Experimental Forest, Minnesota, USA - June2016WEW_8_100 | ecosystem: Environmental > Terrestrial > Soil >...
AATGCCGTCGATTGCGCGCTCAAAATCCGCGGGCAAGATTCGCTTAAGCTGGATCGAATCTCGGAAATCACGTTCTATCGCCACCCGGCGTGGGCGGAGTTCCACGTGATCAATCGTCCGCGCACTTACCATGAGGCCCAGGTCAGTCTTCCGTATTCGACGGCAGTCGCGTTGGTCGAAGGAGCTGCCTTGCTGCCTCAGTATTCCGAGGAGAAGCTGAAGGACGTGCGGATCATGTCTCTCGCGGAGAAGGTGACGGTGGTGAAAGATCCATCGCTACCGCGCGGAGTTTCTTGCCGAATGGTGGTAAAGACGCTCGACGGCCAGACCTACACGGCCCAGGTCGATTACCCGAAGGGCTCGGTGCAGAACCCCATGAGCGATGCGGAATTGGCCGCCAAGTTCTGCACTCTTGCCTCTACTCGTCTCAAGCGCGAGCAAATCGACCAGGTAATCCAGATGGCGAATGAGATTGAGAAGTTCGAAAGCATCGCGCCGTTGATGAAGTTGGTGAGCTAGACCGGATTCGCGGAAGGTATATCCCGAAAAAAGGCCTGACGCTAACGTCCGGCGGTGATATGGGATATACCAACTCCGGAATTGTTCCAGTGCGCCGTTCGTAGGCTGCAGACCAAATTGGGCAATTGTCATTCTGAGCGGCCGAGGAATGTGTATTCGCAAGCAAGTGCATAGATCCTTCGCGGCGTTCAGGATGACATTTTTCAACTACTTAGGGAATGGTGGGGCAGATCCACTGGCAAGGGCGGGGACAGCAATGCAAAGAGAAGATCGACTGCTCGAAGGCGCCATCGACATACATGCTCACGGGTATCCGGAATTTACGCTCAACATGCCTCCACGCGTGGATAACGTCGAGTGGGCGAAGTTGGCAAGCGCCGCGCGAATGCGGGGCTTCGTAATTAAGTCTCACCTTTGGCCGACTGCGGGTGCGGCACACCTATTGCGCGGCCTGTATCCGGATCTGGAGATTTTCGGCAGCATCACTCTCAATCCTCCAGCCGGCGGGTTGAGTCCGTTTGCGGTGGAAGTCGCGGCACAAACGGGAGCGAAGGTGGTGTGGATGCCAACCTGGTCGGCGCGCCACGATCCGCCCAAACACAGCATTTATTTGACGCGCATGCAAGGTTGGCTGAAGACCTTGGACGCGAGCTTGACTGAATTCGGCGGTGGCGTTCGGCTCCTCGGCGAGGACGGAAAGCTGCTACCCGTAGTGCTGCAAATTCTGGATGTATGCAAAACCTATGATTTGGTGGTTGCCAGCGGCCACGTTCCAGTGCAAGCGAGCTTGCTACTTAGTCAGGAAACCAAGAAGCGTGGCGTCAAGTTTGTGTTTACACACCCGCTGAGCGGTTCGGTTGGAGCCTCGCTGGAAGACCAGGCGGCCGTGGTAGCGAACGGGGGCGTCATCGAGCACGTTTTCATCGGCTGCATGCCGATGCACCAAAGAGCCGATCCGAAGAAAATCGTCGAGTCAATTCGAGCCGTCGGACCGGAAAACTGCGTGATGGCCAGCGACGCCATAGAAGCCTGGAATCCGCCTGCGCCCGAGGTTTTGAGAATGTTTATCGCGTCGATGTTGGCATTGGGGTTGAAGGAAGATGAGATTTTCCAGATGACGCATGACACTCCCGCGCGATTACTTGGGTTGGCGGTGAAGAGACAAGCTGTCGCCGGTGTACCGGGAGAATGATCATGCAATATCCACATCTGTTCGAAAAGGGCAGCATTGGGCGCGTACAGATCAAGAACCGGATTGTAATGCCCCCCATGGGGACAAACTTCACCGGCAATGACGGCGTGGTCTGCGATCGAAACATCCAGTATTACCGGGAGCGGGCACGAGGTGGAGTTGGACTGATCATCGTTGAAGCAGCCTATATCCATCAGAGCGCGAAACACCGAACTAATGGCATCGGCTCCGCGGAGGACCGATTCATTCCTGGGCTGCGACGCCTTGCCCAAGCCATTCGCGAGGAAGGATCGGTGCCCGCCATCCAGATTGTCCACAACGGCAGACTGATGTCGTCCAAAGCCAGTGGGCTTCCATTGTTTGCGCCGTCCGCAATTCCACACCGGATGACCGGTGAGACGCCGCGAGAGATGACCATCGAGGATATTCAGTTCATTGTCGAGTGCTTTGCCGCCGCAGCCGCAAGAGTCGCTGAGGCGGGTTTTGAGATTTTGGAATTACACGGTGCGCACGGATATCTGCTTCAGCAGTTTCTCTCGCCATACTCGAACCGCCGCAAAGATGAGTACGGCGGATCATGTGAAAACCGCGCACGATTCCCCTTGGAAGTGGTCCGGGCCGTGTGCGAACGGCTGGGACGCGGTTTCCCGGTCATCTACCGCCTGAGTGCAACTGAATTTATGGAGGGTGCACTCACAACGGACGACATGAGCAAATTCGCCCCTTTGCTCCAGGCCGAAGGGATCGCCGCGCTGCACGTAAGCGCTGGCCTGAACGAAACTCCCTTCACAATGGGTCAGGCAATTCAGCCCATTTATTACGAGCCCGGAAACTTGGCCAAGTATGCGCGCGCCATCAAGGAGCAAGTGGCGATTCCAGTGATAGCCGTGGGGCGGATCAATAGCCCGGATGTAGCGGAGGCAATTCTTGCCCGTGGCGACGCGGACTTCGTCGCGACCGGACGCGCCCTGACCGCCGATCCCCACTGGCCTCGCAAGGCCATGGAGGGCCGACCCGAGGATATACGACAGTGCGTGGCCTGCAACATGGGCTGCATCGGGCGTCTCACGCAGCAGTTCGACGTTTCGTGCACGCAAAACCCCTGGGTGGGGACCGAATTCGAAGGTGGTGTCCCGACTGCTTCAGTCAAAAAACGTGTTTTGGTGCTAGGTGGCGGACCTGCGGGACTGGAAGCCGCGCGGGTTGCAGCGATGCGCGGGCATCAAGTAACCCTGCTGGAGAGGCAGCCACATTTAGGTGGCCAGGTACAACTTGCCTGCGTTCCGCCGGGCAAGGCTGGTTTGCAGGAAGTGGTTCGGGCGCGTGTGCATGACTTGGAGAAACTAGGGGTCGAGGTGAAGTGCGGCGTCGAGGTCAGCCCGGCGGCGATCAGTTCGGCAAACCCGGATGTGGTGATCGAAGCTACCGGCGCGGAGGCTGTCAGCATTAGCATTCCTACCGAGTTTCCGGAAAAGGTGATGTCGTCCTGGTCGGTGCTGGCTGGCCAGCAGGTTCCGGGGCGCCGCGTTCTGGTGATTGGGGGAGGAATGGTGGGCCTGGAGACAGCCGACTTTCTCGCCGCAAGGGGGAAGGATGTCGTCGTGATAGAACTGCTCGATCAATTGGGGCAGACGATCACGCCTACGGCGCGAGCCACCCTGCTGTTCCGACTGGAACACGAGTTCGTCGAGATCATTACCGGGGTAGTTCTGGAGTACTGGGGAGTCGATGGCGTGGTGCTCCGCAGGAGGGATGGACTGATCCGCCGCCTTGAAGGTATTGAGAACGTTGTTGTTGCTGTGGGCTCCCGTCCGAATCGGGTAAAACCGCCGGAGAACGCCAGCTTTATTTGGAAGAGGGTGGGAGATTGCGAAAAGCCGCGCGACATCCTTGCGGATATTCGCGAAGCGGCGGAAGTCGCGATGGCCTTGTAACCGCGGTATGAAACCACTTTATGCTTGTTACGAAGCGAGTTGAGCAAATGACTGCGAATCGATCGGATCATTACACGAAGAAATTGGCGAGCTTTGCAGCGTCGCTGCGATTTGAGGACATACCGGGTTCAGTCATTGAGCACGCGAAGGTATGCTTGCTTGACACAGTCGGGTGCGGCCTCTTCGGCTCGACGCTGCCCTGGTCAAGAATTCTCGTTGACTCACTGATGGAGTTTGAGCGCGATGGCATGTGCACGGTCTGGGGCCGCCCGCTGAAAATGTCTCCTGCGGCGGCGACGTTGGCTAATGGAACTATGGTCCACGCCTTCGAACTGGACGATTTGCATAAGCGTTCCATCGTGCATCCCGGTTCGGTTGTGGCTACGCCGGCTCTCGCGATAGCCCAGTATTTATCAGCAGTTTCAGGAAAGCGTTTCCTGGCCGCAATGATCGCCGGATACGAAGTTGCGGCCAGGGTCGGCATGTCGGTTGGGGCGGCGCACTTGGTTCAGGGCTGGCATCCGACGGGCACCCACGGCACCCTTGGGGCGGCCGCGGCGGCGGGTTCGCTGCTGGGGCTGGACGAAAACCAAATGCAACATGCGCTCGGGATTGCCGGATCGCAATCGGCAGGTCTGATGGCGTCGCAGTTCTCCTCGATGGTGAAGCGCTTCCATGCTGGGCGCGCGGCGCAGAGCGGTGTTTACGCTGCCTTGCTGGCGCGCCGTGGATTCACCGGGATCACCGAACTCTTCGAAAGTGAATATGGAGGGTATTGCACTACGTTCTCGCCGCGCCATGACCTGGAAAAGCTAACGGCGGGGCTTGGCGAAAAGTGGGAGACTGCCGAGGTTGGCTTCAAACCGTATTCGACCAACGGAAGCTGCCATACGACGATCGACGCACTCCTCAGTCTGAGAGCGAAATGTGGGTTGACCGCCGAACAAGTCGAAGCCATCACGGTGTTCACTTCGACGGCCACCAAGGAGCATGTCGGCTGGCATTATGAGCCCGACAGCGTGACAACCGCCCAGATGAACCTCTCCTATATTGCCGCCGTGACCCTGACGGATGGCGATGCTTTCGTCGATCAATTCACCGAGGAGCGCATTCGCGATCCAAAGTTGGTGGCGTTGGCGGAACGGGTGAGGGTCATTGCCGATCCCGAGAACGATGCGAAAGGTGATGCGCATCGTCATTCCATCCGCATTGAAGTGAAGCTCAGAGATGGACGTATTCTGACGGATTCGCGGCAGAGCGCAAAGGGAAGTTCCGCGTATCCCCTCACTCGGGAAGAGATCGAGACCAAGTTCGCGAGGTTGTCGGCCAAGGTCCTGCCTGACAAACGTGTGCGTGAGCTTCGGCAGATCGTGTATGGCGTGGATGCTTTGGGCAACGTTGGCGATCTCGCAAAGGCGCTTGTGTAGCTGAGATTCTACGCCCGCTTCCAATCAATGCGCGGCGACCGCAGTTGAACATACGATCAAGGGAGGATTCATCATGCGAAACTCAAGCGCTCTAAAGCAGTTGATGGCTCGCCGTGCTGCTGTTATCGTTCCCGGGGCAGCCAACGCTCTGTTTGCCCGGGTGATCGAGGATCTTGGTTTCGAGTGCGTGTACGTCAGTGGAGCCGGCGTCGCCAATATGCGCCTTGGAGCTCCCGATGTCGGCCTGACCACCTTGACCGAACTCGCAGACACAGTAGCGGCTATCGCCGACGCAGTCAGGCTGCCGTTGATCGTCGACGCAGATACAGGGTTCGGCAATGCTGTCAATATGGTGCGCACCGTACGCGTCCTTGAGAGGATGGGAGCAGCCGGCATCCAAATCGAAGACCAGGTCTTTCCTAAAAAGTGCGGCCACTTCGCCGGCAAACAGGTCATTCCAGTGCAGGAAATGTTGCAGAAGGTGAGGGCCGCGGTTGATGCGCGGCTTGACCCGGACCTGCAGATTATTGTACGTACAGACGCTCGTGCCATTGAAGGCCTGGACCGCGCAATCGAGCGGGCATGCGCATTCGTGGAGGCCGGTGCTGACGTAATATTCGTCGAAGCTCCAGTCAGTCTCGATGAACTGGCGCGCATCCCTCGGGAGGTACAGGCACCACAGATTGCTAACATCGTCTTCGGCGGAAAAACGCCCGATCCAGGTCGCGAAAAGCTCGAGGAAATGGGGTTCTCCGCCGTGCTGTACGCTAATGCGACCCTGCAGGCAGCATTAAGGGCTGCTCATGACGTGCTTAAGGCATTAAAGTCCGATGGTTCCCTCGCGTCCGTTGCCGACCGCCTGGCTTCATTTGAGGAGCGGCAGGATGCAGTGGCAAAGGGCACGTGGGATGCGCTGGAGACCCGATACATGCAGGTGTGTAAGTAGACCAAACTGAGGTAGTGACACAAACGCGAGGAGCCAGAGCTAGTCATAGCCCCCTTGCTTCATGAGCGGCGGAACGTACGGAGTACAAATGGAAACGGCGATCAGCACCCTGGCTGTGCAAAAGCAATTCCCAAAAAACGATGGATACGGATCATCTGTGGTGCGCAAAAATTCCGTCCGGATACGTGGGCTGAACCCCCAAAGTGAGACAGGCTGTAGACGAAAACGTAGCTGTCAAAGCACCCAGAAACCACAAAGCTCAATAGCGTTCAACAAGCAGGCCGCAACAGGTTCAACAACAATCACTTAGAAACCACAAAATTCCATAGTTTTCAATAACTTGCGAAATCTGGTTCGGGACCAGGGGGTCGGAGGTTCAAATCCTCTCTCCCCGACCAATGTTTTCAACAGCTTACCGCGAATTGGCTGTGCCAAACATAGGCCACCTGGTTTTAGCCCAGGTGCTCTAGCCTGCGGAAGCGCGTCAACATTGGCTTTCTCGCTGAATCCAGAGTGCCGCATCATCTTCAAATATACCTACGTAGCTCCGCATGATTCGCACTACCCTGCAAGTCATGCATTGCTAACCTCTTTTTTACCAGTTGTTCTTGCTGGGCTGACCACGAGCGTTTCCACTAGGTGCCCTGTTCACTAATGCCGACAGCTTCCAAAGGCCCGTTTCGGACCGCGACAGCGTCGTGACGCGAGAGGGTGATTTGCTCCGAGGAAGGCACTGACCTCGCCGCTTCGCCCCCAGCCCGGAGATACAAAACCTTTTCATTTCGGCTCTGAACTCATGTACTCTCATTCCGTTTAGCGCTTATAAGAAATTTTGATTGGACGCCGCAATCCGCCGAATCGTACTCTGCCTTCCAACTGGCGCTTTCCGGTCCGCAGTGGTGTGTCTTGGGCCTAAATATCGGCGCGAAGTGCTGTGTTCTTAATCTTAAAGCCCGTTTTCCGGACTAGGAATATTCTCAAGCCGCATCGCGAGCTATGCTACTGATCTGGTTGTTTTTCAGTGTTGTGCACGCGCATCGGCGGAGAACGTGCAACTATGCGGTCGCTTATTCTTTCTGACTGGCTCCTGCAGTACCTGGAGAAGGGGTCGGGCGAACCAATTAATCGCCAGATATACCGGTTAGTGCAGAGGGCGATCCTAGCGGGGCGGCTTGCCACAGGCGCCAAACTACCGTCCTCACGGGCACTGGCGAAGGAACTCGGAGTCGCCCGCAACACCATTGTGGAAGTCTACGATCAATTACTGGCCGAGGGCTACGTAGAGTCATCCGCAGGCAGCGGCACCTACATCGCCGATACCACGCCAGACCGCATCGAAGTACGCTAAACGTGAAGGTCGGGACCCTGAAGAAATCCATCGCAGCTATGACTTCGCGATGGTTCCGCAGGAAAGCCCGCCAACGTTGTGCGGGTTCCGGTTTTCTGGGGGCGCGTCGTACCCAACGCGAAACGGTTCGCTCCGAAATCTCGAAGCCGAGCATTTGTAATTCTCCGTGGATACGCGGAGCGCCCCAGGTGGGATTCTCGGCGACCATTTGGAAGATCAGCTCGCGCACTTCCTTGCTGATCCGTTTCCTCCCGAGCCGAGCCTTGTGGCGTGACAGCCAAGTCCAATACAAGCGAAAACCGGCGCGGTGCCAGCGAACGACGGTTTCCGGCGTGACCACCACGAGGGCTTTTCTCCATCCGGTCCAAAATCGTCGGGCCAAGACCCAGAACAGTTTGTCAGGCGCTGAGAGGCCCGGTCTCGGATTGCGCGCCTTGAAGACCACGAGCTGTTGACGCAGGGCCAGATTCTCCAGCATCAGGTCACGACGTGAGTACAGCAGGAGAATCAGTGACCCGAGCAACAGCCGAAGAAGGTGGGAACATGGGTGAGTTTTAGCAGAAACCGGTGTTTTTCAAAACCCTTTGTAAGCTGCTGTTTCAAAAGAAGATCAAGATTATGGCGAGACACAAGTCCTAGAACCGGTCTCATAAATGCCTTAACAAGAGTTTGAGGCAGGCGAGGTGGACCATGCCGAGAAAGTTCTCGATTTGGTACTCGTAGCGGCTGACGAGTCTGCGGAACCAGTGCAACCAGGCAAAAAGCCGTTCTACCTTCCAGCACCTTTTGTATCTCCGTAGCTTTCGTCCGTCCTGCGTCTTTTTTCGTTGTCGGCGATTCGATGCGATTAGCTCGATGCCGCACTCGGCTTCGAGCCTTTCGTCGAGCCTGTCCGAGTCATTGGCTTTGTCCCCGATAAGCCGGGCTGGGAGTTCGTCGAGGAAGCTGCCGGCAAGGACTTCTTCAGCGAGTTGGCACTCGTTCGAGGACTTCCCCAATTTTGTTCTGGCCTCTTGAAAACAGGCCGCAACGACCAAATGAGTAGACAACTATTCACGGGAAGATTGCATGGTTGCGCCCAGCCTTTACGCGCAAACAAAAAACGCCCCCAAAAAGTTTGGAGCAGGCCTTCAGTGGCCTGCCCCCAAAGTATACGCGATCGGTTTTGGTCAGCTTTAGTAGCCGATGTAGTCCCCTGGTTCCGGACTCCAGAACGGATTCTTACTGTTGTCATTCGGATGGTTTGATTGCCCCATTGTGCCCGAAAGGTTCTTATCGGAATTCGTGTCGGTGGACATGTTCGTGCTCGATGCAGTGCTCTGGCTCTGCTGAGTAGACATGTTGCCGTTATCCGACGCGGCGGTTGCAGCCGAACCTGCTGTATTGCATGCGCTCAAGGTGAAGCCAAGTGCCAGAATTGTAACCATTGCGAGAATTCTAAAACTCTTCATTAGATGTAACGTTCCTTTCACATTCGCCGAAATCATCGTCGGCTCTTTAAAAGTCAACCACATGACGCCGCCTCGAAGGACTTGTTTCCTTGTCCCAAGTTCGACCGTCATACGTATTAGATGTGCTAGCCGACGCGGCGATGCGGGTTAATGAAATGCTGCATCGATGAAAAGTTTGTTTAGCCGCAATTACTCGTTGTTTGTTGCGGTTGTGCTTCCTGCCTTTTTCGCCTTTGTAAACAATTTATAAAAATGCAAAGCTCCGTTAGCAGTAGCCGCGACAGCGAAATGGCACCTCGACAAAAGCAAACGTACCCATGAAAGAAAACACGCGCCTTATGAAATTTCGCCAATGTTGCGACCAGAATGCAGCTTGGCTCATCTACTAAAGCGTAGTTGATCGTTCCGCAAGGAGGGAATGACAATGGCAATGAATCTGATCAGTGCAACTCGATCCAAGTCGGTCTGGGAACGGGTCAAGGATTGGGGACTCACGATCCTCGACCACATGTACTTTGGCGAAGTGAACTTTTAATACATATTATCTGTGCGGAGCCTCCTTGGTTTGATCTGAATTAGCACCTTCGCTGAGTTCAGCTTTTGTACACCAAGCGCTCCTCGCATGACTTAGCAACGGCGCTATTCGCATGCGGTGGACAAGAGCACGGGCGTACTCACGTACCAGACCGTCGCTCGATCGTAGATCGAGTCCGCCTCGACGGATCCGGACCCGCCGCGGTGCGTGAGTTACTTCGACGCGGAGACCCGCCCGTCATCACTTCGGTCGGCTTGTTGGAAGAGATGACGATCAGGCAAACATCAACTCCGCGCATTAATGAACTTTCTATGCACCTTTTACATAAGACTTAGGAACGCCGCTGTTTAATTAATTCGGCCGGAGAAGTTCTAACCGGATCAGAGTATCGGAAATACGAGGGGTAGAAATATGTGGTTCCTCCCAAGTTCGTTGATCGTGTTTAGCGTTGTTCTATTGTGCATCGTTTGTCCGCTAATTCTATGGGCCATCGAACAGACTGTATTCTCATTCCGATCGAAGCCTTCCAAGAATGCTTCCGTGGTCTCGGCCGGAAAGGCCATCACGAAGATGTCATCCGAGTGCGGAAGATCGATGGCAAGATAGTGCGCCGTGCATTTTACACCAGCCACAATCACCTGTGCCTGCCCGAAGTCGGCCTGCGCCGTCCCTGCCGCGTGCGCCAACGGAACGAACATCTCCTGGCTGCGCTGCTGGCACAGCCGCACGTAGTCCTTCACAAACGTGTAGCCGCCCGGTGAAGCCATACTCCGCCCGCAGGCGATCGAAGATCCGCTTCGCCGGTTCTTTTCGCCGGTAGCCCGGCGGTACCGAATGGCGCAGCATCTTGCGCACCGTCTCCCGCGGAGACCTTTACCTGGACAGGCTCAACAAACACCACCTGGCTCGAAACCTGATTCACCGCTTGCAACGCCTGGGCTACACGGTCGCGCTACAGCAGGAAGCGGCGTAAGCGACTATTTTCATGGCCGGGGCCGGAGATTCAAATCCTCTCTCTCTGACCAACTAATCCCATAGAATCAATGAATTAGAGTACTCGCCGTTGCGGGCTTCTTTTAGCGATCGTCCATCGGGCATGCAGTCAAAAGCGACTCGGTTTTAGCGGCTGCTGTGCGCCAAGGCAGGCGCGAAGGCTCGGTTGAGAAGGCTTCGGAAACGGGGATCGGAGCGCATCGCCGCGAAGTTTACATCTTCCCGCAGGAAGACGATCCAGCTACAGCGATCCTCGGCTGCAAGATCCAGCCATTGCAGCACCGATGCAGGCTCATTCAGCGCGACATAAATCGTCGCAATCCAGTAGGCGCTGAAGAAATGTCTCTTTCGAACTTTGATGAGCCCGTCCAGAATCT
>Ga0187857_10004330_pt1 | contig 10718 bp, 8 predicted proteins | sample June2016WEW_8_10_FD_132984 | JGI IMG/M metagenome (GOLD analysis project Ga0187857, IMG submission 132984) | Peatland microbial communities from SPRUCE experiment site at the Marcell Experimental Forest, Minnesota, USA - June2016WEW_8_100 | ecosystem: Environmental > Terrestrial > Soil >...
AACACCGAGTATTCTAAACAAGGCGCGCTCGAACGGTCCAAAGAGCGTGTCGAATCGACTGCGTTCTTTAAAGTACACCGCGACGACGTAGCCTCCGACAGGGCGAGTGAGAGCTAGCACTACGACAATTATTATTATGGCTTGAATAATCCCCGCGAAGTCCACTTAAACCACTAAAACCTTTCTGGATAGAGAATCACGTACGTGAGGTAGAGGAGTAATATTAGGGCGATGGCCACGAACACGAGGTAAGAAGGATCCATCGAACCCTATGATAGATACTGTTCTATAAAATACCCGCGGCTTGCATTTTGCACCTTACATCGCAAAGCAAATGAGCGTGGGTTGACAAAAAGCGCTTAGCGACTTCAGGGCCGGAGAAGCAAGGAACAAAGAAGGGCGCCCCTCAGATCATCCGCGCAGTCCTAAAATCGTTCTGGGCGAATCAGCACGTAAGTGAGATAGCCAACCAGGATAATTCCGAGAATAACAAAAGCAATGTAAATTAGGGTAGTACTCGAAGCGATGATTTCCATAAATATCTGTGACGCAAGCATATACATCAACTAACCGGCTAATCTTATGACGTAGATATTCAGTTCTTTGAAGGCATGCAGCATTAACCCACAAGATGCAGATAATTCACCAACAGATCGATGGCTTTAATGGCGATGAACGGGGTGAGCAATCCGCCTACACCGTAAACCGCGACGTTTCGTATCAGCGTTGAAGTAGCATCTTTTGGTTTATATTTTACTCCTCTCATAGCGAGCGGGATCAATGCGAGAATGACGAACGTGTTAAAGATAACGGCCGCCAATATCGCACTATGGGGTGATTGCAGGTTTATGAAGTCGAGCTTGCCAATCGCCGGAAGCGCTACAGCAAATATGGCCGGCAGTATCGTAAAATACTTGGCGAAATCGGTTACAACGCTGAAAGTCGTGATTGACCCTCGCGTCATAAGGAGCTGTTTTCCGATCCCTACGACATCAATCAATTTAGTTGGATCGCTATCGAGATCAATCATGTTCGCCGCCTCTTTAGCCGCCTGCGTTCCGCTGTTCATAGCTAGTCCCACGTCGGCCTGAGCGAGGGCGGGGGCGTCGTTCGTCCCGTCTCCGGTCATCGCGACAATTTTCCCCTGCTTTTGTTCGGCTTCCACGATCTTTATTTTGTCCTCTGGCTTGCTCTCGGCAACGTAGTCGTCGACGCCCGCTTCAGCCGCGATCGTCGCTGCGGTGAGCCGGTTATCGCCAGTGACCATGATAGTTTTAATGCCCATATCCCTTAGCTCTTGCAATCGCTCGCGCATGCCCGGTTTAACCGTGTCTTTGAGATGTATTACTCCTATCGGCTCTCTGTCCACGGATACTACGAGTGGCGTCGCGCCGCGCTGCGCGATTCCGTCGATAACTTCTCTAAACCCTTGTGGGACGTAGCGGACGTAGTCGCTCATGACATCGAAGGCACCCTTCCGCACCTCCCTTCCGTCAGCCAGATCAACCCCACTCATCTTTGTCGATGCCGAGAACTCGACGACGTTTTTGACGTCAGGGCGCGTCAAGTCGGGAATTAGTTTTTGCGCAAGGGCAACGATGGACCTGCCCTCTGGGGTCTCGTCGCAAACCGACGAGAGAAACGATGCGCGCGTGACGTCAGCCTCCGTTTTATCGCCTAAGGGGATGAACTCCTCTGCCAATCGGTTCCCGATGGTTATGGTGCCTGTTTTGTCGAGTATGATGGTGGTCACATCACCCGCAGCTTCAACGGCTCTCCCGGACGTGGCGATGACGTTGAACTGCGTCACCCGATCCATGCCGGCGATGCCGATTGCCGGCAATAGCCCACCAATGGTCGTCGGGGCAAGACATGCGAGCAGCCCGTATAACACCGTAATGTCACTTGTGACGCCCAAGAAGCTGCCCAGGGTGTTGAAGGTGATGATGATGACCGTGAGTATCCACGTAAAACCTGCGAGGACGGTAGTCAGGGCGAGCTCGTTGGGCGTCTTTTGTCTTGTCGCCCCCTCGACCAGCGCGATCATCCTGTCCAGGAACGACTCGCCCGGATTTGCTGTGATCTCTATTAACAGCTCATCGCTCAGAAGCGTCGTGCCGCCGGTCACCGAGGTAAAGTCGCCACCACTCTCTCGTATCACCGGCGCTGATTCGCCGGTTATCGCCGACTCATCGACGGAGCCACTGCCTTTGATCACGTCTCCGTCATTGGGGATCGTGTCGCCTGCCCGAACAATGACCCTGTCACCTTTCACCAGTTCGGATGAATCCACCTCAGTTATCGTACCATCATCGGCTATTTTTTGGGCACGCACCTCTTTCCTCGTCTTTCTGAGGCTTTCTGCTTGAGCTCTGCCCCTCCCCTCTGAAAGCGCTTCTGCGAACGTAGAAAACCACACGGTAAGCAGCAAGAGTATTGATATTTCCGTGTTGAACAGAGCAACGCTCGATCCGAAAATCCAGGCGCCGATAGCTAGGATGAGCGCGAAGAAGAAGCTGACCTCGACGACGAACATGACGGGGTTGCCGATCACGTGTCGAGGGCTCAGTTTCTTAATCGAGTCAGCAAAAGCGTCGACCAGAATTTTTCTGCTGTAAACTCCATTGCTCATTGTGCCTCCTAGATAGTGGCAAGCGCCTGTCCGAGGGATCCAAAGATGAGGAGCGGGAAGAACGTCAGAAGGTTAAGGATGACGACGACCCCGATGAAGACGGCCCCGAAAATCCACGTATCGGTTCGCATAGTGCCAATATCGAAGGGCACTATTTTCTTGTGCAAGAAAACCTCAGCGACGAACAACATGAGGATGAACGTGCCATAGCGCCCCACCGCGAACACGAGGGCCATTGAATAATTCAGGAAGGGCGATACCGAAAGTCCCGCAAATGCCGACCCGTTGTTTGCAGCCGCTGAGAGGTACGCGTACGCAAGCTCGGCAAAGCCCTGAAATCCTGGGTTTAAGGTCTGACTCGCCGCAAAAAGGACGCCGAGCGTCGTGAACGTAAATACGAGGAAAGGGTGAATCAAGAAGGAAAACACCGTCAATTTCGTCTCATACCCTTCGATTTTCCGCCCCAGGTATTGCGGCGTTCTCCCCACCATCAGGCCCACGATGAATACCGAGAGTATGACGAAGATTAAGATGTTGATCATTCCGCACCCAACGCCCCCAAATACGCAATTCAACATCATCATCGCCTGTAGAGAGGTCGCGCCCCACGGGCCCCAGCTGTCATGCATGCTGGTCACCGCTCCGACCGCACCAGCGGTCGTCCACGCCCCGAACTGAGCGGAGCTGACGTCACCGAACCGTACCTCTTTCCCCTCCATATTTCCCGCAGATTGGTTCACGGCGAGGCCTGAGAGCGCGGGGTTTGATGACTCGGATATCATGTTAATGACAAGAGCTGCGCTGAGTATGACTAACACTGCGCAGATCAAGACCCACCCCTCCTTGGTATTTCCCACCATCGTGCCGTATGCGTAGATAAATCCTGACGCTATCAAGATCATGAGGAGGATTTCCACCGCATTGGTTGCCGGGGTTGGGTTCTCATAGGGGTTAGCGGAGTTTTGTCCGTAGTACCCGCCTCCGTTTGAGCCGAGCATCTTTACCGACTCCATTGAAGCGACAGGCCCTAGGTACAGCGTCGCGGTTTGGTTCTCAATCGTGGTGTAATGAACGGGCCCGCTCAACGTCTGGGGAATGCCCTAGGCGACAAAAAAAAGTGAAAGGATGAGGCAAAGGGGCACGAGTATCCGGGTTATGGATCGCACAAAGTCGAAGTAGAAGTTGCCCACGTGTTCGATCTTCCTGAATCCGGCCCGTGGCTCTTTGCTCGAAAACCCCCTGATGACCGCCACTCCGATGGCCATTCCCGTGGCTGCGGAGGTGAACTGGAGAAACGTGAGCATCAGCTGGCTGAGGTACGATGCCTGTGTCTCGCCTGCGTAAAACTGCCAGTTCGTATTCGTGATGAAGCTCGTGGCGGTATTCACTGCCAGATCAAGACTCATGCCGGGCGCTTGGTTAGGGTTCAGGGGGAGGGACCCTTGGAATAGGAGAATGAAAAAAACGGGTACCCACATGCACGCGTTGACCAACAGGAGATTGCCGATGTAACGTTTGGCGCTCATCCCCTCATTCGGGTTGACGCCGAGTGCCCGAAACAGAAGGCGCTCGACAGGTCCAAAAAACGCATCGAATCTGCTCCGCTCTTTGTAATAAGTCTGGACAATGTATCGGCCCATAGGGCGGATCAAGAGCAGCTGGACGACGATGATGACTACAACCGCGATGATTGCCGTCAGATCCACTTTATACCCCCGATTCTTTGCATATATCTTTTCTGATGCAGCTGCAGGTCAGGGATGCCCGTGATCTGACCATACCCGTGGCATGCGGTGGCCGCAGTTGTAGTGGCAGCGTGTAGACAGGACGTAAACGCTAACCCGTCCCTGATGCGCCCATTCTATATGAAACTTACCTACGAAAAATGGATTTATCTGCGCGTTTTCCGGCAATCTCGCTGTTCTGGTCTGCAACTAGTAATCTAAAACGGGCGAGGGCTGCAAGCGCCGTTATACTTCGTGGGAAGTGTATATATAGCTGCTTTGAAAAGTTAGGAGCAAAAACGAAGGGGCTCCTAAGAAATGTACGGACGCATATTGTTACCGGTATCAAACCCGCGAAATGCTGAATACACGCTTAAGGCAGCCTTACAGTTGCTCGATCCTGATGGCACAATCGTCTTATTAAGTGTGGTCGGAACGCGCGAGGATTATCCCGATCGTGCTGAGAGCTATCGGAAAAAGACTAATCTCGTGACGCGGCTGATGAAATCAGTAGCACCTGACAGAGCCGAGGTCGTGCCCGAAATTATGCTCTCATCATCGATTCGCGATACGATCCTTAGTCAGATAGCCACGCACAACATCGACCTAGCGATTCTAGGCTACAGCTTGCAATCAACCCTGTATAAGATCAGGTACGGCGACGTCATTTACCCACTGATGAAAGATGCGCCCTGTGATGTGATCCTGTCTAACTTGAAATACGAGAGCACTTTTGAGCGAATACTCGTCCCATCGGCGGGGTACAAACACTCTATACAAGCGGTCCAGGTGGCACGGGCCCTTGCCGAGAATGCGCAGGGTCGCATTACCCTCCTTCACATCGCAGAGCCCAACGAAAGCGATACGCAGGCCGATTTGCAGCTGCTCGCTTCCACGTACGATAACGTAGACATCAGCATCTTCTCTGGCCCTGTTGTTGAACAGATCACTACAGTCTCTAAAGATTACGATCTCATCATCATGGGGGCTTCAGAGCGGTCTCGGGGAGCAAGCGCGATTTTCGGGACGGTAGTGGACAAAGTTATCGAACAGACAGACAGAAATATCTTCGTCGTGCGTGCGTAGGGTCACGTGGCGGTCGAGTTTGTGGCCGTTGCATTCGAGGCCAGTGCGTTGAGCGCCGTCGCGTTCGCCTCTGCAGCGTTCAGCGTCGCAGGGGTCAATAAACTATCTAATGCGAGATTGAGCTGTAACACGTTCACGCGCGGCTCTCCAAAGACCCCGGCAACAGGATTCTCGGTATACTGGTTGACGAGTCTCGTGAGTACATCCTGGGATATGCCGGTTAGGTTTGATATACGCGGAATTTGGAGAAGGGCGCTCTCAGGTGCGATGTTAGGATCAGCTCCGGATCCCGATTGTGTCACTAGGTCGATCGGTACGAGACTAATGGATGGATTGAGGCTCTTTTGATACGCGACCTGCTGACTCACGTTCGCGATGAGGGCAGGATTGTTTGGTCCCCAATTGGACACCCCGGATGGTCTCGATTGAAAGTGCATCGGATCGCTAAAGGGCTGTCCGACTAAGGCCGAGCCCACAACTGTGCCGTTTTGCGTGAGTAAGCTTCCTTCGGCAGCCGGCTTGTCAGCTATCTGTGCGATCCCCACCAGTAAGAGCGGAAAAACCAAGCCGCATAATACTAAAAAGACCACAGTCGTCTTTAATGCTGCAAACAGGTCACTTTTTAGCATTGATGCCGCATTGAAACGTATTCGCTTAAATATCTTGCGCGCCGTGCGCGTGGTTCGCGCTCGTTTGAATGCGCCACAATCTTTTTTTCGCAATGAGAGAATAGGGGGTAGCTAATCTCGGCAGCGGTTTCACATTTAAGATCCATACCCTATGAAGTGCGATTAGCTGCAAGTGCAGATTGGTCTATATGAGGACGTTAATAGCAGCACACACCTATGTCACTCAATAAGCGGCTGGACGATTGATAGTTGTTGCCTTCAAAGACGATTCGTTGACTGAGCAAGCCATATATTGAGCAATTGTTAAAGGACTACGAAAGGGAGGGGCTCATGGAAGATGACGATGCTTCTGCAACTGGAACACCCAGTCGTCCAGACAACGTTGGAACGTATCTTATCCACCGACTGCAATCATTGGGTGTGTCGCACGTCTTCGGAGTGCCGGGGGATTACGTGCTGGGCTTCTTCAAGCAGCTCAACGATAGCGAACTCAACCTTGTCACGACGTGCGATGAACTCAACGCGGGCTACGCGGCCGACGCTTATGCACGCATCCGGGGAATAGGCGCCGTATGCGTTACCTATTCTGTTGGCGGTCTAAAGGTCGTGAATGCCACAGCGCAGGCGTATGCGGAAAAATCTCCGCTTGTGGTCATCGCCGGAGCTCCTGGAATCAAAGAACGGATCGGCAACCCGCTCCTCCACCACAAAGTACGGACCTTTGACACGCAGAGGAAAGTCTTTGCGGAAGTGACTATCGCGTCTACGGTCCTCGACGATCCAAGCACTGCGTGTGGAGAGATTGATCGCGTGTTGTCAGAAGCACTCCGCGTTAGTCGACCGGTGTACATCGAGCTCCCGCGCGATATGACGTTCGCGCCCGTCAAGCTGCCCGATCCGGCTCCGGTAATGCGAGAAGCTGCGAGCGATCAAAACGCTCTGCAGAGCGCTGTCGACGAAGCAGTAATGACGATCAACTCAGCGGAGCAGCCCGTAGTAATCGCGGGTGTCGAGCTGCACCGTTTCGGACTGCAGGATAAGCTCCTCGCTTTCATCGACAAAGTGCGCATACCAGTCGCCGCTACAATTCTCGCTAAGTCTGTCGTCGGCGAGTACCATCCGCTCTACATAGGCATCTATGAAGGGGCTATGGGCTTTGAATCGGTCCGCAACTACGTCGAATCAAGTGATTGCTTAATTGTGCTTGGTGCATTCATGACGGACGTCAACTTGGGGCAATACACAGCACATATCGATCAAGAAAAGGCAATCTACGTCACAAGCGAGCAGTGTTCGATTAGGCACCTGCACTATGCGCACGTCCGCCTCCACGATTTCCTCGATGGGCTGATTAGCGCCCCCCTCACGCCGCGGACCCCCCACGATTTGCCGCGTCCACGGTCAATGGAGCCTTTCTTAACGAAAAGAGGGCGAAAGATTACCGTCAAAAGGTTGTTTGAGCGGCTTAACTGGGCCCTCGAGGATAATACCGTAGTCATCGCAGACGTTGGCGATGCGCTCTTCGGAGGGCTTGACCTCATTACCCACCGCAGAACTGAATTCCTGTCGCCAGGGTATTACCTCTCGCTCGGCTTTGCGGTGCCAGCGAGCATTGGGGCACAACTCGCGAATCCCAATCTTCGTCCGTTGGTGTTGGTCGGCGATGGGGCCTTCCAAATGACCGGAATCGAGGTCTCAACTGTCGCGCGACTCGGCCTGAATCCAATCATCGTCGTACTCAATAATTATGGGTATGCGACGGAACGGCCCTTGGAAGACGGGCCGTTCAACGACCTCCAGGTGTGGCAGTATAGCCTGATTCCAGAGATCGTTGGTGCGGGAAAGGGCACCGTGGCGACAACGGAGGATGAGCTCAACCACGCGCTCGACGCGGCGCAGGCATACACAAAGGGGTTTACGATTATTGAAGTCCAGCTTGATCCGCACGATAGCTCGCCTGCGTTGCAGCGGCTGACCGAGGGTCTTGCGAAGAAGATTCGTTGAGATTCAAGCTTTAGTTGGTAACCAGCCCTTGCTGGTTGCGTATCAGTTGCCTTCCTTTAAGGAATCAGATTACAGGCGAGGCGTCGTGCCAAAACGGTATTGGCCCTCCACTCACCTCTTAGGTCGGTTCTTGTTCTTGCCTAGTCGAATCGTGAGTATTGAGGCGAGCGAAAAAACGAGAATCGCTGCGAGAACCACGAAGACCGCCGACCCTACAAGCCCACCGTTCAGGCCACCAATGTCACCTGAATTAGCACCGACGTTTGGGGCGTCTGTTGCTCCCACAGTAGTGGCCCCTTGGCTACTCGATGAAGCAACAGCGCCATTACCCGTCGTAGTCCACGAACCATCGAGCGTTGTGAACTGCACGCGTCCGGTGCCCTGCAAGTAATCGATGTAATCTCCCAGCAGCTTCACTTCCGCGGTATTGACTGCACCATCAGGCCCCCTGAAATCGGCGGGGTGGTACAGCACAATGAAGGTATCGGTGCTACGATCATTGTTAAGCCACTGCTCGGTTGCGTTCTCCATCGACTGAAGGCTATTGTTACCGAGCTCAATCGAGATCGTATCTATTTTGATACCATCCCGGTATCCCTGATTTATGTTGAAATCTGCAAAGGCGGTGCAATATTCCGTGAACCCCAGCGCTTTTGCCGCCTTTAGCGTGTTGTTGTCGCTCTTGTCAAATGGAGGGAGAAACGAAGTGGGCGTGACCCCGAACGCCTGGGTGATGTCGTTGCGCCCCTGCTTGATTGCATCGTATTGAGAGGCATAGGGCCTCCCATAAAACTCACTGGGGCCCTGCGGTGACGGCGCGACATTCTGGTGCGTATTGCCGTGCTGTGCGAATTGAAAAAGGTGGTTTGAATCGATTGACCGCATGTAATCAAGAAACTGGTGATTTACTTCAAGCAGCTGGTTGCCGGAAGGCGTAGGGTACGGATGGGGGATGATGCCAAGCGTCACCGGCACGTTCTTGTCGATGTGCACTTGGTTCACGGCCTGAAGTTCGGCAAAGTCGGCGTTGGGCGCGACATCATCATCTCTAAATATAACATACTTGTTCGTTTGTGCATAACCCGTCGCTCCACTGCCTACGCACACAAAGAGCATCGAGAATAGAAGCATAAGAATGAGCGAGCAGACGAGGGCGATTTTCGGTCTGACTCTTGCATTGCGTCTGATTTCGTTTGACTTGTCTTGCAGCACTGGGCACACTCGAAACGTTGCTAGTAGGTCAACAGACTTGGCGCACTCTCGCCTACCAAGGGTTAGCGTTGAAGATCGACTGTGGCAGTTGCGATCGCTCTTCCCAAAAATGGCAAGTGCATGAATTATTGGGACTATATGACTTAAATAGTGCTCGGGGCGTGTGTCGTCCGAGTGTGCGCTTGGCCGGTTTGAAATAGGTCAGACTAGAGCTAAGTTCGAAGGGCTGGCTTAGGCGGAGGTAGTCGCGAGACGCGTCCTACTTTGAGTTCCTGGCCCCCATCAGGCAGCAGACCAGAAACACCCAGCTTCTGGAAATTTGCGTTAACGCGCACGGGCTTGTGAAAGCAAATGCTGAGAGATAATTGTAGCCGGACAAACCGCAGCGCACAACTCGGTCTTTTTCGTGGCGCGGCGTTGCGCTTCACAATCGTTTCGGCGGCGGTTGCCTTCGGGGTCGAGCTATAAACCAGAAAAAACCGATGCAAGCGAAGGCAATCAATCCGAAGCTCGCATAGAGTGGCAGAGCGCCAAGCCCCCCACTGAGACCATTGCTTGTCAAAATGCTGCTCGCTTCTGAGGTGGAGGCCCCACTGCTCGATGAACTCCCGCTACCCTCAGTCGTCCACGTGCGATCAAGCTTTGTGAACTGCACTCGTCCTGTGCCTTCTAGGTAGTCAATATAGTCGGCTAGCATCTTTACTCTCTCAGAATTGACGGCACCATCGGGCCCGCTGAAATCGGCGGGGTGATACAGCACCACTAAGGTATCGATGCCATGGGTATCGTTGAGGAACTGATCAGTTGTGCTCTCCATCGACTGAAGGCTCTCGTTGGCGAACACTAGCGAGACGGCGTCGATTCTCACGCCGTTCATATATCCTTCGTTTATGTTGAAATCGCGGAATGCCGTGCTGTATTCCATGAATCCTAACGCTTTAGCCGCCTTTAGCGTGTTATTGTCTCCCTTATCAAACGGCGGGATAAACGTCGTAGGAACGACCCCAAACGCCTGCGTGATGTCGTCCCGCCCTTTCTTTATCGTGTCATACTGAACTGCATAGGGAAGCCCATAGAATTCGCTCGGGCTTGCTGTACCTCTGCTCTGATGAGTATATCCGTGTTGTGCGAACTCAAAAAGGCGGTTTGAAGCGATTGATCGCATGTAGTTGAGGAATGGTTTGTTTTGAAGGAGCTGATTGCCTGCCGATGCGTTTGGATGCGGAATGATGCCCATCGTCACCGGCACGTTCTTGTCGATGTGCACTTGGTTGACGGCTTGAAGTTCGGCAAACTTAGCCCCAGGCGTGACGTCATCTTCCCTAAAAACGACGTACTTTCTCGTTTGCCCGCTCTCTGCGCCCTGCGCGTTTACGTGGACCGTGGAAAATAGTACTATGGAAACAAGCAAGCACGCGAACACGATTTTTC
>Ga0187857_10004331_pt1 | contig 10718 bp, 10 predicted proteins | sample June2016WEW_8_10_FD_132984 | JGI IMG/M metagenome (GOLD analysis project Ga0187857, IMG submission 132984) | Peatland microbial communities from SPRUCE experiment site at the Marcell Experimental Forest, Minnesota, USA - June2016WEW_8_100 | ecosystem: Environmental > Terrestrial > Soil >...
AGCCGGTTCGCCTTTTCATTTGGTGCCTTTCGTTTGGTTGCCTTTCATTGCCCTTACTTTCGCAAACGGAAGCGAGGAAGTCAAGCAGAAATCTATCATAGTCTCAAAAGAGCCTTGAAAAAGTGCATTAAAGCAGACTGTAAATCTGCTGGCTTACGCCTGCGAAGGTTCAAATCCTTCTCCCACCACCACCCCTTTTTACCCATAGAAACCCGCTTTCGGGCGCATCCTAGCTTTTGCGCGCGGCGGCTCAGACATGTGGTTTTTCCGCCGGTTTGAAAATGTTGAGCCCGCTCGACGATAGAGACAAAAAGGGCGACAGGGGTTTGGCCTGTCGCCGGTGAGGGAGGGCGGAGGGTTCAAGGAGCCTCGATTTGATCTTTCATCCGATAGCTTTTGCCCTCGATGATCACCGTCTCGGCATGGTGGAGCAGACGGTCCAGGACGGCGCTGGTCAGCGTTGAGTCGTTGTTGAAGATCTTGGCCCAGTGTTTATAGGCTTGATTGGTCGTCAGCACGATCGAGCCGTGCTCGTAGCGCTGGCTGATGACCTGGAAGAGCAGGTCGGCGCCGGTCTTGTCGATGGGCAGGTAGCCGACTTCGTCGATACATAAAATGGCCGGGGCCAGGAACCGCTTGAGTTCGGCTTTTAGCCGACAGGCGGCTTGGGCGGCGGTGAGGGTGTTGATGATGTCCACGGCGGTGGTGAAGAGCACCGAGTGGCCGGCCTGGCAGGCGGCATAGCCCAGGGCGCAGGCCAAGTGCGATTTTCCCAAACCCACCCCGCCAATGAAAATCACGTTGGTTTTCTCCGGCAGAAAGGCGAGCCGGAAAAGGTTTTGGATTTGGGTGCGGTTGATTTTCTTGGGCCAGTTCCAGTCGAACTGGTCGAGGGTCTTGACGCAGGGGAAGCGGGCGGCGGCGATGCGCCGCTGGACGGAGAGTTCCTGCCGACGCGTCGCTTCGATCTCGATGAGCCGGGCCAGGTAATCCACGTGCGTCCATTGCTTCTGCGCCGCTTCGCTGGCCAGGTCTGCATAGTGCTGCTGCACCGAGACGAGCTTGAGGGCGGTCAACTGTTCCAGGAGCCGGGTTTCGGAGGGATTCACGATGCCCCTCCTTCCGGTGAGTCATAGAGCGAGAGATCCGGGGCGGGCAACTCCAGGTCGAGGAGATCCTGCTGGCGGGTCAGGTGGAGCGCCCCGGGTTGGACCTGCGGGCGCGCCTGCTGTTCGAGCAGGTTGGCGATATACTCGCAACTGAATGCCTGATAAGCCCAGGCGTCCTCCAGGGCGCGTTGGACCTTTTCCGGGCCGTAGATTTCGCTCAGGGCGACGATCTTTTGCACATGGTGGCGCGGATTGCCGCGCTTTTCGGCCAGCCGCTGATAATACTCGGCAGCGTGCGGCGAGAGGGCCAGGAAGCGGCTCAACAGTTGCTGGGCCCGGGCTTGGCGGCGCTGGGAGAGCAATTCCTGGACGTGCTCGGGCTTTTCGAAGTCCCGGTGCCGGTCATAACTGCGCGGGTGCTCGGCGATGAGTTGATCCTGGTGGTAGAGGCACAGGCGGTCCGGATACGCCTTGAGGGTGAGGTTGGTATTGGCATAACGCGGCGGCACCGAGTAACGGTTGGTATCCAGCGTAATGCGGCACCGGCGGCTGACCAGGACGGTGCTCACCGTGGCCAGGTCGTAAGGCAGCAGGGTCAGGGGACGCAGGTTGGGTTTTTCCTGCTCGAAGAGGTCCTGGGGCTTTTGCCGGGTTTCGCCGTGCATACGCACGTTAGCCACCTGGTCCAGCCATTGGCGCGCGGCGGCGTTGAGTGCGTCCAGGCTGGAGAGTTGCAAGCCAGCCAGGAAGTTTTTCTTGAAGTAGCCGACGGCGTTCTCCACGCGCCCCTTTTCATGGGGCTTGTGCGGGCCACAAGCCTTGATGGTGAAGCCGTAGTGGCGAGCGAAGTCCAGGTAACGCGGATGCAACACGGCTGGCGCTCCCAACGGATGGGACAGGACCGCCGTCTTGCAGTTATCCACCATTACCTCAGCCGGGACCGAGTTGAAGTATTCCAGGGCATGCTGGTGGCAGGCCAGGAAGTGTTCCTGCGTTTGTGCCAGGGTGAACTCGGCATACATCCGGCGGCTGTAACAGAGGACCATGATAAAAAACGAGAGCCGGCGGTGGGTGTTGCCGACCGGCAAAAAGCCGGCCGAGCCCCAATCCACCTGGGCGCACTGACCCGGGGCAAATTGCAACGTGAGGAAGGCGGGCTGGCACGGCGGGCGCACGGTGCGCACGTAGTCTTTGAGGATGCTGTAGCCGCCATTATACCCGCTTTCCCGCAGGCGCTGGAGCAGTTGCTGGGCGCTGAAGGCGAAGGTGGCCAGGAGCCGCACCACCAGGCCTTTGAACGGATCGAGTTTACTGGGGCGTTTGGCCCGAGCGCGCGGCTGGTAAGTTGGGCATTCGATCCATTTGCTGACCGTTCGCTCATCCAGGTGTAGTGCCTCGGCGATCTGGGCCGACGAGAGGTGTTCCTGGTCGCGCATTTGGCGGATTTGCTGAAAGGTCTGATAGTCAATCATGCGGCACCTCCCTGAGAGGCGCGACGCAGGATGTCGCCCAGGCTCAGCGCCTGGCCGGTGCGCGTTGGGCTCGCCTGGGGGATGGCCGCGGCGGCGGTTTGCGGCAAGGCCAGCACCTGAAAGAGCGGCTTCTGATAAGCCACCAGATCGGCGGCCACCAATTGCTGACGGCAGCCGGTGAGTTGCAGCACATCCATTTTGAGCAACCGGCTCAAGGTGGCCTCGGAGTAGTAACTGAGCCCCTGCGCGTCGGCGACGGTGACCAGCACCAGGTAGAGCGCCCAAGCGGCGGGATCGGCTTGGCGCAGGAAGTTGTCCCGCACCAGGCGTTGATCGATCCAACTAAACTGCGCCGGCACTTGCCGCAAGCGGTCCGGGCGCAGGATCTTTTTGTTTATCATAGACAGTTTTTTGTTTGGCGGACCTGCTGGAAGGTTGATCCAGAATGTCCTGACCTTTGGCTATCAGACCTCGGATGTAGATGACGATGTCGTCTGGTAACGTACAGTCGGCGAATTTGGAGATAAGACCAACCAGCAGAGGCACTTGCACCTGGCAGATGTCTTGTAACGTACCGCGGCAGGGGTCTGGTAACGACGCTGGTGTAAGCTCTTTGGCCGCAGCCGGTTGCGGCGGGCAGGCGTCTTGTAACGTATGGCGGTCTTTGCGCTGGCAGCGCTTCCAATAACCGGGATGGGCTTTGCGCCAGTCCTGGACGCGCTTCACGTTCTGGGCATCGCGGAAGTAGTTGCGGTTCTCCGGCTTGCTCAACCAAGCCTGCTGCCGGGCTCGTTTGCTGGCCCGTTTGCACTCTGGAGCCGAGCAATACTTCTGGCGCTCTCGATTCCGGTAATCGGGAACAAACAACTGATTACAGTTAAGGCACTTACAGCGACGGGTTTCGGGCTTCATTAGATCGAGGCCGCATCGCTTAAGAGCTCGATGCCCCGGGGGCAAGCGCGAAGAAGATCCGCCGCCGAAGAAGACGGAAAAAAGAAGAGAAGAAGAGGTTTTGCGGTCGAAGGGGGAAGAAGACGAAACCGGAAGAAGACCCCATTTTCAAACCGCCAGTTTCACCCCATTTTCAGGCTGGCGCTGAGACTTATGCACCTTTGTGAGCTGCTCGCTGATTTTCAGTTCGAAATGGCGTGCGCCGGGCATTTCGCCAGGGGTGGAGTATCTATCGGAACCTTGGCTGTTAACCGCGATCTCGTATTCGGCGATTCGCTTCTGAAGGCCCATCGCCTTGAAGATCGGGAGGCTCAATCACCGCGCATAATCCTTGATCCTGTTCTCAAAGACACGATTCTGCAGTGCTTCTCCTCCTCTAATGGAGCCTGGCGTAGCACTTGGAGCGTTCGCGTGATGCTTGACGTGGATGGATATCTTTTTGTGAATTATCTTGCGGCCGCCTACGAACCGGGGCCCATATCACAGGGACGAGTAATGTATCCGAACGAGGATAAACTGCAAATTCACCGTTGCCAGCTCGAATCCCACCTCAAGAACACCCGCAGAGAACCACCAGTCTGGTCCAAGTATTTCTGGGCTGCAAATTATCACAACACGTTTTGCGAGAACTTAGGATTCAAGCAGTGCAGGATTGACGACGCACTTCTTCGGCCACAACCCTTACACCTGACCTAGCCGCGTTCTCCGAACACCGCCTGTGCACCGCTACCAAAACCAGGTATCCAGCGCTTTTACAATTCTATTAGAAGCTCGATGCGGGTAGGCAAACATGAAGCCCAATGCCAAATCCGGATGGAGGTTTGTATAGTTTGAAAAAGGGGAATTGTGCGTAGCGCTGGATTCCTCTTTTTTAGCCCCCAAGGGATTACCCACGCAATCTCGACTTTGTTTGGATTCACCCAGGGCTTGAATGCCTAGATCCAGATCAACCACAACCAGCCCCGCATCTATAGACTCCTTTGGTCCACTTCTTCTGTGCTCAACATTTGCGTCAACACTTCTGTGGCGTCGTGCCCTTGGCAATTGCAGCTTTCAATGCCTCCTCTTGCTTGGCAATATCCTCGTCCCATTTCTCTAAACCTAAACCAATGAACTTAAGCAAGTGCTTGTAGTCAGCGTGACACACTGTCTTTGGGGATTGCGCGAGAACGGGTCAGTCCACGAGAACGTAATATTTTTTATCGACGCGGGGCTGAGTGGGTGAATGGTCTGGACGCCTGGCCCGGAAATTGCGCATCCAATGCCCTGGGGCGATCTACCACGTCATGAACCGGGGCGACCGGCAGCAGCCGATCTTCGGGGATGACCAGGACCGGCAGCGCTTCCTGGAAACGCTGGGCGAGGTTTGCCACAAAGCGCCCTGGCAGATGCATGCCTACTGTTTGGTGAACAACCACTTCCATCTGGTGGTCGAAGCCCCTCAGCCCTGCCTTGTGGCCGGAATGAGGTGGTTGCTGGGTGGATGGAATGGCGGCGGCGGAAGGGGGAGGGGAATGAATTCCAGGCGCTGGGGCGGGGGTGGTGTCTCGGGGACGAGCAGTTCCGGCGGGAGTTGCTGGAGCAGGTGAGGGTTTGGCCCGGGGGCAGCCGCTTCGGGGAGGCGGTGCATGAGGGGGCGGAGGTGCGGGCGGAGCGGTTGGTGGTGGAGGGCCTGAAAAGGTTGGGCTGGACCGAGGAGGTGCTGAGGGCAAAGCGCAAAGGGCATCCGAGCAAGGCGGCGCCGGCGCGGCAGTTGCGCTCTCAGACGACGATGCCGTTGGAGTGGATTGCCGAGCGGCTGTGCGTTGGCAGGCGAGGCTATTTGGCCTGGCTGCCGGGCCGCAAGACCCAAGCCGCAAACCCCAATCCAGCAGGCCAGAGTTCCCTGCCTCTATGACAATCCCATGGACCGGCAAGAAAAAGGTTGAATTCCAATAGATGCCAACAGATATTACAGCCGTGAGCATTTCCTTGACATCGGAAAACAAAAAGCTGGTCAAAGCGCTGTTGCGGGTTGGACGTTGGGGCAATGAAAGCGAGATCGTCCGCTACGGCCTGCACCTGGTAGCCCGCGAAGTCCAACTGGAACAACAACGGAGCTTGGCGCCCATCCCCCAGGGTATTCTCGCCCGGGCCTACCGTGAACTGAGCGCCACGGATCTCGAGGAAGACCGGGCGTTGTCCAAGGCCTCCGCGTACCCGGCCAAAAGGGAGCTGGACGAATGAAACCGTGGGACGTTTACCAGTGGAAGTTCCCGCATGGGGAGCACCCGGCGGTGGTCGTGTGCCCCGCGGCCCGCTGCGACAACCCGGACATTGAAACGGTGAATGTGGCAGGCTGCTCCTCGCGGGAAGCGCGCCGGACGGCCCAAGCGCACGAAATAATCCTCGATCAGGCCGACGGATTGGACTGGCCGACGCTGTGCCGCTGCGACGTGCTCTACCTGGCCCGCAAGGATGAGCTCCAGCGCAGGCGGGGATCGGTCACCTCCGAACGCCGAAGAGTTTTGGGCCAAAAGATCATCCGGCTCTTCGGGCTGTTTCAGGCGTAGGGAACTCCCAGGGCTTCGCCTGGTTCCGACGCGGTCTCGACCTCGCGAAGCCAGTTTTGTGCCTGGCCACCGATCAGCCGCAGCCAGGCCTCGTGAACCAAAGCGGTCGCCTGGAGAGTTTACCCCGGCGCTTCCAAGGCCATTTTCGCCGCGGCGAGGAGGCGCGCATCAGCCCGGAGAATTATTCATATCATAAACCATAATCAGGAGCGGTTGAGCTGCTGGAAATCCGTTGACTCAGCGACAACGGCCTATTAGGCTAACTCGGTATGACGCTGGAGTTAGCTGATCTGGATACGCTCAAAGAAGCTGCGCTCAAGAAATTCGACGATCACCTTGCCCGGGTCGCGTCCGAGGCGCCCTTGGATCGTCAGATCGCTTTGCTGCAGGCTGAGTTGGAGCAAATCTACCGGGTTGTAGTTCTGCTGCAAAAGAATGAAGCCGCGATGGAACGCGTAGCTGAGATCTGGGCAAAAATGCTCGCTATTTGTGATGAGTTCGCACGGCGGCTTTCCACGTTGGCCCGCCAACAACCTGTCTATCGTTCCGCTTATGATCGGATTCTTGACCTGCGTAATGCTGCCGAGGAGCGGCGGCAATTGCACAGCCGTGCATGATCCCCTCAGGAAGATCCGGGGCGTTCAACCCGGGCACCCCCCCTCAACTCGTCATAGCGGCGGCGGGCGCACTGCCAGAGCAGCGACTTTTTCGGATTTCTGGCGCGACCAACCTGGCTGAGAGCAAAAAAGAACCAATACAGCCAATACAGCCAATGGAGCATTTCCCCTCCCACCCCCAATTGTGCCAAACATCGTGCTTATGAATGCGATACGATCCGCAGGATTCAAAACGCAACGCCTGATGTCGAAAAGGGTCGAGGGTCGAGTGGCGGGTGCCGAGTGTCGAGGGAACGAAGTCCCACCCCTCGCCCCTCGACACTCGTCCCTCGACACTCGCCCCTCGCCCCTCCGATTGCCTATGAACGGAGACCCAAGCCCGTCCTCAACCACTTGAACGAATTTTGACCAATCATGACCAATTATAACCTCTCGCCCCCCGGGCCCATGGATTATGGTCTTGCTCCTACTCCTAATCCTAATCTCCCTCGCCCCCCGGACCGTGGACTGTGGCCCGTGTGGCCCGTGGACCGTGGACCGTCGCCCGGCAAGGTCAATCAAGCCAAATCAAACCAAATCAAACCAAATCAAGGTGAAATTTAAAGAATACTTGCCGGCCGGCCCGCCCCCGAATGAAGACTCGCCCCAACAAAATGCTATACCCAAGCCCGGGGCCTCATTAGACTGGCCCCACTATGCGCGCTGACACTTCACTTGAGGATTCTGCCCGGCTGAAAGGAAATGGGATTGCAAAATCAGGCGTGGTTTTCACTTTGCTGTTGCTCGGCGCCTCCGGCGCGCTGGGCGGCGCCCCCGCACCCGTGACGCTGGCAAACCCGATGCAAGGCACCGATTCGGAATTCAGATATTCCCATGGGAACGAGTACCCTGCCATCGCCTTGCCCTTCCCGATGAACACCTGGGCGCCCTATACCCAGCCGGCCCGGGATTCGTTCTATTATCAATACCGCCAGCCCAGGATTCGCGGCCTCCGGCAGACGCACCAGCCCAGTCCGTGGATCAACGATTATGCCGTCTTCGCGCTCATGCCGGTCTCAGGCAAGCTGGCGGTCAAGGAAGATGAACGGGCCTCGACCTTCCGGCATGAGGCGGAGGTGGCCCAGCCCAGCTATTACCGCGTGCGCCTGGACACCTGGAAGGCGACCGCCGAGGTCACCCCGACCGAGCGCTGCGCCTGCTTCCGGTTCACGTTCGAGGACCCGGGCGAGGCCTACGTCGTGCTGGACGCCTTCCCGGGCGGTTCCTCGGTCGAAATCCTCCCCGCCCAGAATAGAATCGTCGGCATCAGCCGTTACAACCACGGCGGTGTGCCCGCCAATTTCGCCAACTACTTCGTCCTCGTTTTCGACCGTCCGTTCGCCGCCCATGGCGTCTGGTCGCCCGAGGAGGTCAAAGCGGGCGAGACGCGCCTTGAGGCCAAAGAGGCGGGCGCCTTTGTGAGGTTCGATGCCGCCGCCAACGGCGTGGTGACCTGCCGGGCCGCCTCCTCGTTCATCAGCCCGGAACAGGCCCTGCGGAACCTCGAACGCGAAATCGGAAACGCCGGTTTCGATTCCGTGCGCCGCCGTGCCGAAGACCGCTGGAACGAGGCCCTGGGCCGCGCTCGCATCGAGGGCGGCACCCAAGACCAGCAACGCACCTTCTATAGCGCCCTCTACCGCAGCATCGTCTATCCGCATCGCTTCCATGAACTGGATGAGAGCGGGCGGCCGGTCTATTTCAGCCCCTACGACGGCAAAGTCCACCCGGGGGTGCTCTACACCGACTCGGGCTTCTGGGACACGTTCCGCGCCGCGCATCCGCTCTATAACCTGCTCTTCCCGGAGGTCAGCGCCGAGATTCTGCAAGGGCTGCTCAACGCTTATGAGCAGAGCGGCTGGTTGCCGTCCTGGTCCAGCCCCGGCCATCGCCCCTGCATGATCGGCAACCACGCCTTTTCGCTCCTGGCCGACGGCTGGGTCAAAGGCATTCGCAGCTTCGACGCGGACAAGGCGGTTGCCGCCATGGTGCATGACGCCAACACGCAGGGGCCCAATAACTGCCGTTCCATCGGCCGGGACGGCGTCGAGTATTACAACAAGCTGGGCTATGTGCCCTACGCGAACGAGCGCGGCCAACCCAGCGTGGAGGAGGCCGCCGCCAAGACGCTCGAGTATGCTTACGACGACTTCTGCCTGGCCCAATTGGCTCGGGCCATCGGGCGCAAGGCCCAGGCCCAGGAGTTCTACCGCAAGTCCATGAATTACGAAAACCTCTTCGACACCAAGACCGGATTCATGCGCGGTCGAAAGGCCGACGGCTCGTGGTGCGAGCCGTTCGACCCCACGGAATGGGGCGGGCCTTTCACGGAAGGCTGTTCCTGGCATTGGACCTGGAGCGTCATGCAAGACATCCCGGGCCTGGTCAAGCTGATGGGCGGCGACCAGGCGTTTGCGGCCAAACTCGATGCCGTCTTTACCGCTCCCAACACCTTCAAGGTCGGCACCTACCGGGGCACTATCCACGAAATGACCGAGATGGCGGCACTGGACATGGGCCAGTATGCGCACTGCAACGAACCCATTCACCACCTGCTTTACCTCTATAACTATGCCGGCCAGCCCTGGAAAACCCAATCCCGCATCCGCATGGCGATGACCCAACTCTACCAGGCCACCCCGGACGGCCTTTGCGGCGATGAAGACACCGGCCAGATGTCCGCCTGGTATGTCCTGAGCGCCCTGGGCTTTTACGCCGTCTGTCCGGGCGACCCCAACTATATCATCGGCAGCCCGCTCTTTGACCGGGCCACGCTCAGCTTGCCCAATCACAGAACTTTCACCATCGTCGCCAAAAACAACGGAACCCAGCATCCCTACATCCACGCCGCAACCTTGAACGGCCAGCCTTTTAACCGCACCTACCTCTCCCACCAGGAACTTGCCGCCGGCGGCGAACTGGCCTTCGAGATGGTCTCCGCCCCGGATTACAAATGGGCCGCCGGCCCCGAGGACCGCCCCCCTGCGGCCATGCCCGGCCCCAATTCCCAGTGAGAAGAATTAGGAAGGGTGAAGGATGAAGAACGGTCCAACCTACCGCGGCCCGTTTGCGATCATGACCATCCTCTTCTTCATGTGGGGATTCATGAACGTTTGGAATGACATCCTCATCCCCCGCTTCAAAGAGGCCTTCGGGCTCAACTACTTCCAGGCGATGCTCGTGCAGCTCGCTTTCTTCGGCGCCTACTCGATGGGCGGGCTGATCTATTATCTGACCTCTATGTTTTCCGGCGATCCCATCAACCGGCTTGGCTACAAGCGGGGGGTCATCATCGGGCTGCTCATCTCGGCGGCGGGCAGCGCCTTGCTCTACCCCGCCGCCGGCGTGGCCTCCTACCCGTTCATCCTGGGCGCCTTGTTCATTATCGGTCTGGGCCTGGCCATGTTGCAGATTGCCGCCAATCCCTACGTGACAATCCTGGGCCCCGAACGGACCGCCTCCAGCCGGCTCAACCTCTCCCAGGCCTTTAACTCCTTGGGCACCACTATCGGTCCCCTCATCGGCGGCTGGTTGATCTTTACCGTCTTCACCCGCCCGGGCGCGCACGGGGCCGACTCCGTCAAAATCCCTTACTTGGGCTTCGCCGCCGCCTATATCCTGCTGGCCGCATTCTTCACGTTTGCCCATGTCCCTAATTTCACGAATAAAGACCAAATGGCCCGTGGCTTCGGGGCGCTCAAGCACCTGCATACGGTTCTGGGCATGATCGCCATCTTCATGTATGTCGGTGGCGAGATCAGCACCGGCAGCATCCTCGTCAACTTTCTCGGTTCCGAGAGGCTGGGGCGCATACCCAAGGAAATCGCCAGCGGTTACCTCGCCTTTTACTGGGGCGGGCTGATGATCGGGCGGTTCATGGGCGCTTTCGCCTTGAGCGACATGCGCCAGTCACTCAAGCACACCCTGGTGGTGGCCGTGCCGGTGGCGGCCTTCCTGGCAATCCTGGCCTTGCCCGCT
>Ga0187857_10004338_pt1 | contig 10712 bp, 8 predicted proteins | sample June2016WEW_8_10_FD_132984 | JGI IMG/M metagenome (GOLD analysis project Ga0187857, IMG submission 132984) | Peatland microbial communities from SPRUCE experiment site at the Marcell Experimental Forest, Minnesota, USA - June2016WEW_8_100 | ecosystem: Environmental > Terrestrial > Soil >...
CTGAGCACAGAGAAGCGAGTTCAAGTGGTTTCGGCGCTGGTAGAGGGCAATTCCATTAACGCGATATGCCGCATGACGGGCGTAGCAAAGCACACAGTTTTGAACTTGCTTCGTGATCTCGGATGCGCGGCTGCCGAATACCATGATCGGAACGTCCGGAATCTGCGCGTTCGGCGCTTGCAGTGCGATGAAATCTGGGCTTTCGTCGGTGCCAAGAAAAAGAACGTCACTCCCGAACAGAAACAGAACGGATGGGGAGACGCTTGGACTTGGACCGGAATTGACGCTGACACAAAGCTCTGCGTTTCGTACCTCATCGGGCTTCGAGATAAGGGCTGTGCTCACGAGTTTATGCAGGATTGCGCAGACCGCATCATAGGGCGCCCACAAATCACCACCGACAGTTTGAAAGCGTATCCAGACGCGATTGAAGCCGCCTTTGGAGCGGATGTTGATTATGCCCAGCTCCATAAAATCTACGGCGCTTCCAATGAGCCGGAAACGCGCTACAGCCCTGCAATATGCATCGGAGCAGACATGAAAGTCGTGAGTGGGAATCCTGACCCCAAGCACATCAGCACATCTTACGTGGAGCGCCAGAACTTAACGATGCGCATGTCCATGCGCCGCTTCACGCGCCTTACTAATGGATTCAGCAAAAAGCTCGACAATCACTGTTACATGGTTGATCTGTACTTCATGCATTACAACTTCTGCCGGGTTCACAAAACGCTGCGCGTGACGCCAGCGATGCAGGCAGGGTTGACCGATCACGTCTGGACGATTGAGGAACTGTGCAACCTGCTGCCAGAGCCGAAAGCAGCAAAATCGACAATTGAAAAGGAATTGCTTTTGAAGGCTCTGACCAAAATAGAAGTGAAAACAATTTAGGGCAAATATGTTTCGGGATTAAGGCCTATCACCTAACCTCTAACAGTTAGACCAGAAGTAAATTAAAAAAGTGGAACACGGCAAGGTGTTCCACTTTGTGGCGTCGCTAGCTTAATGGTAAAGCCAACCCCTGGTACGGGAAAGATGTGGGTCCGAGGCCCACGCGGCGCCCCGTTTGGGATCGTAGCTCAAATTGGCCCAGAGCAACGGACTTTGAATCCGTAGGTTGCGGGTCCGAACCCCGCCGATCCCACTACATTATGGGTATTCCAACATATCGATTGTCAAGTGTTAGAAACCCAGTTTTTAACTAATTCTCTCGCCCCGAAGGGTAATGAACCTTTGTTCCAAATTAGTTCGGGAAGAAGGTTTTAAGAGGAACAGCATGAAATGACTTTAGATAAAATTCAAGCCGCACTCGCTGAATTGCAGCAAACAAAGGAGAATCTGGCGCGGCAACAGGAGGATTGTCAGCGTCAAACGGAACACTGTGACGCGGCCATTAGGGCGTTGGAGGTGGTTCTGGCGGAGGTGAACGCTGGGTTAGCCCAACCCGCCGACTCCGCAGCGGCACGCCAGTTGCAGCTCTCGTATGTTCAGCTCGCAATTAAGGTTTTGGAGGAAATAGGGCACCCGACACCAATCAATGTATTGCTGGATCGAATTCGGGAACGGCGTCAGGATCCGAATATCACGCGCGGGTCTGTCGAGACAAGCCTTCTGCGCTACCTGACCAGCAAAGGGGAAAATGCCGATTTAATCAAGTGTCGCCCCGGCATATACGCTTTACGTCGCCATGTCGAATCGCACACTACGGCTCAACACGCCTGAAAAACTTCATCTGTTTAACAAAAGCCATCCGGCCTGGATGGCTTTTTTATTGGCGTAATTCTGTGGATTTTGAAACTGCACCACTGCCACGAAGCCGAGTCGCTTTATCAACGGACTGCCAAGTTCGTGCTGCGAGACTACTATCAGTACGAGCGCTTAGCTCGGCTATATTGGCGCAGGGTACGCCGTGGGCGACTTCATAAGAGATGTTGACATCCGTTCTGAATGAGAGTCGCCACCTTCAGCAATGTTTTTGCCAGTTGCTTGCGACGCTTCAATTCCATGCGCGACGCAATTGCGGCGATACTCAAAGCGGCTACCGGCCTGCCTTCGGAATTCCGCACCGGTACTCCGACGCCACCCATACCCTTAATCAGTTGTTCACCAAAGGTGGAATAACCGCTCGTGCGTGCAGCGGCAATCATTTGCCGTAAACTCTGGTCGGAGATCCCAAAGCGTTTACGTGCCTCCGCCTGCGTCTGTATGAGCCGGTCGATCTCAGCATCGCTTAAGAATGCCATGATTGCAAGAGGACCGCTGCCGACCCCCAGCGGGCGCCTGTCTCCGATATTCAGAGTCAGCGTTTTGATCGGAAAACTTCCTACCGCACGGCCGTAACAGACAGCTTCGTCCCCGCGACGCAAGAGGAAATAGGCGGTGTCCTCCGACTCCTCCGCGAGCCGGCGCAGATACGGCATTACCCGCTCGGCGAGTTGGTAACGTTCGCCCGCCATCACCGTCCAGGCAAAAAGCCTATCGCCCAAAAAAAAGCGGCCCTCGTTCTGCTCGAATATGGCGAGACGGTGAGCTGTCAGCCCGGCAAGGCAACGGTGTGCCGCGGTTTTGCTCAGAGCTGTAATCCGCACGACGTCGGTAAGCCGCAAGCCATTGTTTCCGCTTTCCGCCAGCGCCTCGAGCACCAGCGCCGCCCGAGCTATGTTCTGGTGTTTTCCGTCCGCGCTGTCGGTAACATTCAAAGGGTGTCTCTCACGGTCGCGCATCTACTCAAAGCCTCCTGAATTTGCTTGCAAAAAAATTATGACAAAACCCTTGACAACCGAAAAGCAGAATGAGTAAAGTTTCCTTCGTTCTGATTAGTGTAACATATATTCCGATTAACGGAACACATAAAACTTACAATCGACCGGTTCCGGCGCACCATCGAGAGCTGAGGACCCCCAAAGGAGATCATGACTTCTACAGTGTTGGATAGCGATGTGATCAGCCCGGAAGCCGCTGCCAGGATTCTGTCTATCTCCGGTGGCGAGGCCATAGCCCGCATGATTGCGGCCTCCGGCGGAGGTCCGATGTTTGGCATGGGAGGGTTCCAACTCCTGCCGTTCTACGATGCCGCGCGCCGTCTGGAAATGCCGCACTACCTGGTAAATGACGAGCGGACCGGCGTCTTCGCCGCAGATGCGTATGCCAAGGTCTCCGGGCGCGTCGGCTTGGTCGATGCGACTCTTGGTCCAGGCTCGACCAATCTTCTCACGGGATTGCTAGAGGCGTTGAACGCGGGAACGCCGTTGGTGGCGGTGGTCGGCGACAGCCATCGCGATCATTCGTGGAAGAACATGACGCAGGAAAGCAGGCAGGTGGAAATCCTGCGTCCGGCATGCAAGGAACTGATACGCATCGAGGCCATCCAGCGCATCCCCGAACTAATGCGGCGCGCGTTCGTGGTCGCCACCAGCGGCCGTCCGGGCCCCGTGGTGGTGGACGTGCCGGAAGACGTCGCTCACGGGGTGCACGACTTCGAGGCGGCTGAATTTTACGTGAACTCCAACTATAGGCATGCGCCCGCGCTGCGTTGCCGGCCCGACGGCAGCTCGATTGAGAAGGCCGCCGAAATGATCCGCGCAGCAAAACGACCGATCATTCTTGCCGGTGGAGGAGTTCACCTATCCGGAGCTGCCGGCACATTGACCGAATTTGCCCATGCGCTGAACATTCCCGTCGCGCATACCCTGACCGGCAAGGGGGCCATTGCCTGCAACGATCCGCTCAGTGCGGGCCTGTTTGGCCGCTTTGACCGGATTGCAAACGGCCTAATAGCGGAGGCAGACCTGATTCTGGTGGTCGGCTGCAAGCTCGGCGAAATCGCCACCAAGCGTTATACCGTCCCGGACCGCGGTAAAGCGATTATTCACCTCGACATTGTGGCCGAAGAAATTGAGCGCACTGCCCGGCCCCAACTGGCGCTTTGGGGCGACGCATTGCTGGGCATTCAGGACCTTGGCGCCGCACTTGCTGCGGACGCCACGGAGATCCGGTCTCGGCAGGCAGCGTATGCGGCCGAGGTAGTGCGGCGGATGGAGAAATGGCGCAACGACGTTGCAGCGCGTCTTAACTCGGATGAGATACCGGTGAATATGGCGCGACTGATGACGGAAATAAATCGCGTGCTGCCGCCGGATGGTTATCTGGTGGCCGACGGCGGGTTTGCGGCGCACTGGGGCGGCCTGTTGTTCGATACCAAGCAGCCTGGGCGGGCGTTCATTCCCGATAGGGGCTTTGCCTCGATTGGCTACGGACTGCCGGGTGCCATCGGTGTAGCGCTTGCTTCTCAAGGACACGCGGTGTTCAGCCTGACCGGAGATGCGGGATTCAACATGTCGTTGGGAGATTTGGAGACGGCTCGCCGTCTCGGGCTGACCTTCACGGTAATCGTGGTAAACAATGGAGCATCGGGCTACGTTAAGGCGCTGCAACATTTGCTGTACGGCGCGGGCGCATATCACGCCTCTGATCTGGCCGAGACGAACTATGCGGAGATCGCCAAGGCGTTTGGCTGCAACGGCATTCGCGTCGACGACCCTGGCCAGCTTGACGCCGCACTGCGGCAGGCGCTGGCCAGCGCTGGACCAACGGTAGTCGATGTGGTGGTTACGCGCGATCCGGCGCAGATGTTGCCTGCGGTAGATAACCGGACCGTCAAAATTGCCAAGGGGGACCGCATCGCCTGACGGAGCTGCCGTCGAACTCGCGCCGCCTCATTACAGGTTGGGAAGCAGTGAGGAGTTACGCATGCGAGGTAGCGCGTATCAAGTACTTAACATGGTCGACTGAAAGGTGACTCTACATGCCATGGACCCAAGTTTATAACCCCTTGCATAACATGGTGCTTTCTGTTCTTGCGGCGGCCATCCCGTTGGTAGTTGTCGCTTACATGCTGGGGGTCAAGAAGATTCCCAGTCATAAATCGACCGGCGCCGGCGTGATTGCGGTCCTGATTGTCGCATTCACCGTGTTTCACATGCCCGGCATGCTTCTTTTCCACTCGGCGGCCTCGGGTGTGGTGGTCGGCCTGACGTTTGCCGACGTAATCATCGGCGCCATCACCTTCTACATCACGATCAACAAGACGGGCCACTTTGCTGTCATCCGCAAGTCGATCCTGATGGTCACGCCCGATCCGCGGGTGCAGGTGCTGCTGATTGCATTCTGTTTCGGCGCGTTCCTGGAAGCGATTGCCGGCGGCGGAACTCCGGTGGTGATCACGGTCGCGATGCTGGTGGGAATCGGATTCCTGCCGTTCCATGCGGCCAAGATTTGTCTGTTGGCCAACAGCACCCCGGTAGGGTTCGGCGCAATCGGCCTGCCGGCGATTGTTCTGGCGATGGTGACCAAGTTGCCCCTGATGGATATTTCCCGCATGGCCGCCAAGCAGATCCCGGTGATATCGCTGATCATTCCGACTTTGCTCGTGGGCATTCTCTTCGGGTGGAAGGGAATCAAGGGAGTGTGGCCTGCAATTGCGGTGACGACAATCGTTTTCTCCGGGGCACAGTTCTTGGTGGCCATGTATCTTGGTCCGCTGCTGCCTGACGTTATCGCCAGCATCGCGGCTCTGGTTGCGCTGGTGGTTTTGCAGCGGTTCTGGAAACCGAAAGAGATTTGGAAGTTTGAGCCGAAACCTGAATCTCTCGGCGCGATGGCGGCGCGCTCTCCGTCTGCTTCGAGCAGTCAGGCGGCCCAGGCACATGGTGCACACATGCCGCCGGCCGACCTGGGCGGCGACGACAAGATTCCCACGCGCAAGGAAATCCTGGCCGCATGGTTTCCCATGCTGGTTCTGGTCATCGTGGTCGGGTTGTGGGGATATCCGTCCACGTCCGAGTTTTTGCGCTCAACCGACATCGCCTTCCGCTGGCCGGGTTTGCACAATCTCGTGGTTGCGGTTCCACCCATCGAGCCGAAGGCAACCGCGATTTCCGGCATGACAAGAATCACCTGGCTGTCGAATTGCGGAAGCGGCCTGATTATCGCCTCGTTTCTCGTGGTGGTGCTTACCAAAGGGATCTCACATGTCGGCATCGCCTGGCAGGCAATCATACAAAGCTGCCGGCAGTTGAAGTACGCCATCGCCACCGACATCTTCGCCACCAGCTTGGCTTGGGTTATGAACTATGCCGGCCTTACCGCCACACTGGCCTTGGCGTTTGCGGCGACCGGGGTTGCGCTGCCCTTCTTCTCAGCCTACCTGGGATGGATGGGAGTGTTCATTACCGGCAGCGACTCGAAGGCGAACGCGCTGTTCGGCAATCTGCAGGCACTTACCGCCCGGCAGGCTGGACTGCCGGCGATTCTGACCGCGTGCACAAACTCGACTGGCGGAGCGATCGGCAAAATGGTTTCCCCTCTTGAGCTGGCGGTCGCGACCAGTGCCGGCGGTCTGGCCGGCAAAGAAGGCGATCTCTTCCGCGCTGTTCTTGGTTACAGCCTGGCGCTGACAGCCGTTGCAGGCACTCTTGCCATGCTGCAAGCGTACGTATTTCCCTTTGTGATTCCAGTGGTAAAGTAGGGCAGCCCAAAAGGAGAGACGAATGAAATTCAAGGAAAACAAAGTAAAGACGCTACTCTCTTCCGGAGCAAAGGCGCTGGGCGCCTGGGCACAAATAGCCAGCCCCGACATCGTGGAGATTATGGGGAATACAGGTTTCGATTACGTAATCATCGATCTCGAGCATGGGGCCTTTTACTTCGAAACCGCGGTACAGATGATCAGGGCAGCCGAGACGGCCGGCATCACTCCAGTTATACGGGTTCCGGATAAGAATCCCAGCTTCATTATGAGAATGCTTGATGCCGGCGCAATGGGCATTCTTGTGCCGGGTGTTGAAACCAAAGAAGATGCTCAGGCTGTCGCCGCTGCTGTGAGATACCGTCCCTTGGGAAGCCGCGGTGCGTGTCCGGGGACGAGGGCGGCAGGGCACCAGGCGGAGAATTGGCCGGAGTTCGTGAAGTGGTCCAACGACAACGTAATGCTCTGGCTGCTGGTCGAGGGGGCCGCCGGTGTGAGCAACTTCGATCAGATCATTGAAGCGCCGGGGATCGACGCCGTCATGATGGGGCCTTTCGATCTCTCGCAAGCGCTCGGATACCCCGGGCAACCCGGCCATCCGGCGGTCGTGGCCAAGATTGAAGAGATAGTTCGCAAGGCGCGGGCAAAGGATATCGACATGGTCGCCGCAATTTTCTCCAAGACGCCGGAAACGATGCAGAACGAGGTGCGGCATTGGGCCGACCTCGGCTGCCGAATCATCGCCGCCGGCAGTGACCGGCGCATCATCTCAGCGGGCTTCAGGTCCGTTGTTGACGGACTGAAACCGCTGTGCGCGCGGTCACAAGTGGCTTCGCGCTGAGCTTTCGCTCGCCATACGGAAGGGATGGGGACGATCAGCGCTGCAGGCGTCGCGCCCGCGCTTGAACAAATGGTGTGAACTCGGGAGGACAACACAATCTCCAGTTGATGGAATCCTCCGGAATGCGTGGCGAGACACGGCCCACAAGGGCACGTCAAGGGAATCCCAGACGGGCATGAGCTTATAATGTTATTCCCTTACCGGCCGCCCGAGCCAACCACTTGGTTGCGAACGCCATTGGGGCCTTGGGATCTATGGCTTCCCAAAAGCGTTTGCGGTCGCGGGTGTCTAAATCTCCGAACACCTGCCCTGCTTGCCGCCACCATCACTCCGCCAGCGTAGGACCAGCTTCTGACGCTTGGGTGCCAGCGATCCGACAACACAGAATCAATGCTGCAACGCGGCGTTCCTGGGCTGCTGTTCGTTTTCTGAACGCGGAGTAAGACTCAATAAAGTCTTGCGTTTTCGAGGCGGCAAACGACATTCGCTGCGCACGTAACAAGCACACAATGGGGGCCGGTCACACCTCATCGTTTCCATATTTAGGACTATTCTGCGGCCGAGATAGCTTCGGTTGCCCCATGACGATCCGTCTGCCCATGCTCCATGCACCAGCACTACATTTGTTTTCGTTTCCATGTTGATCTGACCGTGAATACGCTCAATTCTCATCGCATTCAGCCATTTCGAATAGGCTCACGCTTGCGGCATGGGGCGCCGTGTGCATACTCGCGAGTATCCCACTGTTCTGGGGGACTGGGTATCCGAAGGTGCACGCATCTGGCCTACAATACTGCGTCAACGTAGTCGTTGCCGGGCTTCGCTTCCTAACTTGGGGTCTTGGTTCCCTGGACAGCCTGCGGATATGGTGATTTGATCTCGCTGAGTGGAGCAGTGATCACCAGCAGACGATGCGGGCAGCGACTCGCCAGTCTGCTTCACATTTAGCGGAACAGTCGCAAGTCTCTACTGCTAGCCGGTCGCGCATTGGGAAGCTACTCACCTGTATTCCCAGAACGAGACTTCGGGCCCACTTCAGCGGATTCACTTCTGCGAAACGGGCGCAAGAGGTCAAGTAGCGCTCGCTTGCTTAGAAGAGGCCGGATTGTTTCCGAACCCGTGGTCCGAAGCTGCCGCGCGGGGAACGGTTGCTGTTTCTACGCCCTGATGTGCGGCCTAGACCGATCGTAAGGGCGATGATGCAGATCACCGTGATGTGCCGACATATGCCACAACCGGTCGGGGCACAATCCGGGGTCCAAACCCTTTCACAGAGCCCGATCCAGGGGCCCGAATCATCGTTGATTCTAACGGGTTGATTTTGCGGAACTCCGGGCAGAGTACTTGGTCCCGAAACAACAACCGATTTGCTAAGTTGTTGTCCCGCTTAGGTTGGTGCTGCGTCTTGTTAGGTCCAATTGCATGGTTTTCGGCAGCGAATGGACCCCAATTGGACCCAAATTCTGACGCCTGTTTTCGGATTTCCCCTTTTTGTGGCTTTGCTTTTCTGTTCTTCTCAATGGGCATCAGCGCGATGTTCAGGCGTGGCGGCTTTACCGCCACACTTTTGAGAAGATTAATTAAACAGCTTCTCGCCTAGCCTTGTGTTCGGAAAACAGGCGCTCGGCTGCGGCGGCGGAACCAAACACGGGCGGTGGTCGAAACAGTGCGAAACTATGATATTATAGTAGTTGAGGTGGTTACCACCTTCTCCTCTTTCAGGTTCCCTGAACTAAGTCAGCCCATCTGAAATTTTCTTTCCTTAGGCTCTCAGGAAGGCCGTGTATCCCATGCCGACTGCGATCCTGCACGAAGTTCAGCAACTCTATAACGTAAGTGACCGTCTTGACTTGCTGGCGGAACAGCATCCCATCGCCTCAGAAGCACTCCTCACCATCTCAGGAAGCGTTCGTAACACCGCCACGGTGTTGGAGGTGCTGGTTGCGATGAAGATAGCGCCTATTCCCGGATTAGGTACAGCAAGCGCCTGATTTGTTCATCGCTGTCCTGGGATAGCTGGTTCATATGCGCGTCCAGATGCCGGGTTTTTCGGCGAAGCGGCAGCTATGAACCTGCCCGCGGTTGTGTTGAAGCATCGACTCTAGGAGGCAATACTGACTATGGTTACTATGAAACGAACCCGCAAGACTAAGTCCAACGGTGACCCCGCAAAGGCTGCAGCGCCCGCTGTAAACGTGAGTGCTCGTAATCTGGACATTCAGGGTGCGATTCGCTCCTATGCCTATACCTTGTATGAGCGGCGTGGTCATCAGCATGGTCACGACCTTGATGATTGGCTACGGGCTGAGGGCGAAGTGCACACCCACATGGGTACATGATTCGTCGCTTTGCGGCGAGATATCTCCCTCTCGCGTGAGCGGAGTTGGAGATGTAAGCTCGGAAAGGAACTACGGAATGGTAGGACAATGACTAAATCCACTCTGCGTGGCTTCATTTCACTACTTGAGGGGTGGTAAGCTTTTTCTTGTGAATTCTCATGATTACCGTGGCGGACGAAACTATGTCCACCATCGCGGGGCTGAGTACTTCTGGTTATGCGAGTCGTGCGCTCTGAGAATGACGTTGAATTTGAAGGGACTCAAACCTGAGGTCATTCCACTGCCAAATCAAGGCGGAGCGGAGGGGTTCTCGGTTGAGCGATATCCGGTGGCGAATGCTGCCTAAGAATTTTGACTCTAATGCAGGAAAAGCCCAGTTGATGCTCTCGCGTTAGTGCGCAGTGAGGGAGGGAAAGGTGGATCACTTTTTGTTACCAGAATTGAGCAGCTCACAAGAATTGAGCAGGGTACTTAAGGAAGGCGTTTGCGACCTGAATCAGGCTGCTAAGCGCCTGCACTTGCCGCTGCATGTTGTTCAGAACACGTTCCATGATGGCCTGCTGAAAGGCTACTGGAAGGTCGCTGACGACAAATTGCTTATACGGTCATAGTCGACACTACCACCAAGGATCACAATTATCTCGACCCACGCCAGTGCAGGGTGAATCTCCTTCGCAGCATGGGCACAAAACTAAGCCTCTCTTAAGCAGCTGCACCTCTTTTCTTGGCTCCTTGCTCGGAAGCAGCACTTTTTTTATTGGCTCCTTGCTCGTAAGCGATTGTCACAGAGCTTTCGCAGTGCTCGACATGCAGGAAGTGATCGGCATGCAGTTTCGCCGCTTCAGCATCGCAATTAATCGCGTGTTGAGTGTGCCCGTGAGCGAGGTAGGCGTGGTGCGCAGCCTTCTCGTGCTCCCCGGCCTCCTCGTATTTCGCCGCCTCTTTGTAATGGTAAGCCGCACGCTCATGATGACGAGCCGCGCATTGGTAAGCCAGTTCCCAAGTC
>Ga0187857_10004339_pt1 | contig 10712 bp, 12 predicted proteins | sample June2016WEW_8_10_FD_132984 | JGI IMG/M metagenome (GOLD analysis project Ga0187857, IMG submission 132984) | Peatland microbial communities from SPRUCE experiment site at the Marcell Experimental Forest, Minnesota, USA - June2016WEW_8_100 | ecosystem: Environmental > Terrestrial > Soil >...
ATCGCCTCGTCTCCCTAGGTAAACGTGCGTTCGGTCAGGTTGAGGAACTCGAGGAGGAAGTCCTCCATGAGCCCGCGCTGGCGGCGCAAGGCTCCCAGGAAGCCGTTGTAGGCGACGACGGCGGGAATGGCCGCAGCCAGACCGGCGGCGGTATTGATGAGCGATTCGGCGATGCCTGGCGCCACGGTGGCGATTGACGTTGATCCAGACGCGGCGATGGCGCGGAACGTCGTCATGATGCCCCAGACCGTCCCGAACAACCCGATGAACGGGGTGGCCGATGCCGTCGTGGCGAGGAAGGGCAGGTAGCGCTGCAACCTCGCCCCTTCGATGCCTATCGCGCGCTGCAGGGCGCGCTCGACCGCCGCCAGGCTCTTGATCTGGCCCGCCGCCTGGCCGGTCCGTTGCAGAACACGCACCTGGGCTTCGAGCTCGAGGTAGCCGGCTCGGAACATCCCGGCAAGCGGAGCGCCTGGGCTCTTGGTAGCCGCCGCCTGCACGTCGGCGAGGCGGGTTGCGCGCCGAAACTCGGCCAGGAATGAACGATTCTCGCCGTCGGCCTGGCGGAGTTGCCGCAGCTTTAGGAACATGAGTGTCCACGAGGCCAGGGAGAACACCCCGAGAACGGCCAGCACCAACTTGGCCACCGGGCCGGTCGCGCCGAAAGCTTGAAGTATCTCGCTCACGGGGGAGATTCTACGCGGGAGGGGTCGGCTGACCAAGCCGAGGGGCGCGCCGCGCCACGATGGTACCTGCCAGGACGTCGTGAAGCGCCTTCCGGTCGCGCCGGAAAGGTACGACGAAATAACCGAGGCCCAGGGTCAGGATCGTCACAAGACTGGCCGCGAGGCGGAGTAACGCACGGCCGTAGCCGATCGGGGCCCGGTGTCTCCAGTCGAGGAGGCGCAGGCGGAACAGCTTCATCCCCGGCGAGCCGCCGCGGCGCGCCCAGCCGTGGACGAAGTAGAGAAACCCGAAGACGAGCGACAGGACCAGGCACGCGCCCTTCAGCATCGCCTTCGTCTCCAGGCTCGGAGGGAGCGTGTCGGGTGCGAGGAAGTGCCGCTCGACCAGGAGCGCCAGCCACTGCGGAGCCCACACGACGGCAAGGCCAAGAGCAAAGATCACCGTGTCCGCCGTTGCCGCCAGGAGGCGCCAGCCCAGGCCGGCCGAGTCCCCTGAAAAGAGCTCTTCGGCGCGGGCGCCGTTGGTGACGGCCCTCGCGCCCGACGAGTGTCCGGCATTCGGCACGTCGCTGCGATCGACGGTGCCGCGCAACTCGCCGAAGCGGACCACGTCTCCGGTCACGACCGTTTGAGGCTCCACGACTCTCAAACCGTTCAGGTAGGTCCCGTTCGAAGAGCCTAGGTCCTCGATCACCAGGTTCCCCTCCCGCCATACGAACGCCGCCTGAAGGCGGGACACGGTGTCCTCGCGCAGTCGGATGTCGCATGAGCGGCTGCGGCCGATGACGACTTTGTCCGCGTCGAGCGGGTAGGTCACCTCGCCCAGGCGCAGGCAAAGCAGTCTGGGCTCAGAAGGGTGAGATTCCGCCACGATCGTTGTGGATCAACCAGAGGCCGGAGTAGGCGCGCAAGAGCCGGAAGCGGCACCGGTACAGGGGCTCGAGGAATTCCGTGTCGCCCCTGTAAAGAGCGTCATCGACGACCCAACCGAAGCGCCGCTCGATCTCCGAGGCCCGTTGCAGCGATTGCGAGGCGTGTTCGAGCGTTTCGGCCAGGTGCTCGGAGCCACGCCTCTGCAGACGGTCGATCTCCCGCGCCTCGTCGTCCATTCGGATTCGCAGCGCGGCTGCCTGGACCAGGAGTCGAGCTCGCTCGTGGTCGAGAGAGCCGAGCGTCGCGCCGGTGTCGAGCAGCCGGCGGATAGCCTCCACCTCGCATGGTTCGAGCCGGAGGGTCGCCAGCTCCTTCGCTCTGACGGCGTCGGCGGCCGAACTGTCGTCGCCGACCAGCTCCAGCGCGAAAACCATCTTGCTCACGTACTCCTGGAGCAGACCATCGGCCTGGAGCGGCGACATCGGGGACGCGGCAACCTGACCGGGCGTGACGGGCTCGACCTCCGAAGCCGTTTCACCGACGCCGGGACCTGAGCGCACGGGGGGGAGCGGCGTTGAGACGACCCCAAGTTGCGCCACGTCGAACTGGTCGAGGATCCGGTTGAGCGCGATCCTGAGTTTGAGCGCATCCTCGCGCCTCAGGTTCTCGGTCTGTCTCCCCTCGTCGAAGCGCTGCTGCGCCGAGGCGAAAACCTCCAGCATCTCCCGCAGGTCGGGAGTCGCCATCTCCGGATGACCGGAGAGTTGCTTCTCGAGTTCGCGGACCTTGTTCGTGTCGGCGAGCAGTGCCGTCTCCTCGTCCTCCCACAGGGTCCGAAAGCGGTTCTTGATGTTCACCGTCGTCTCGAGCAGGACGGGGAGCAGACGCGGATTCAAGAGGGTCTCCCCGAGGCGGCGTTTGAGCGATCTGAAACGATCGAGCACACCGCCGCTCACCAGCTCCGTGAAGGTCCGGCAGGCAAGGACCTCTCCCTTCAGGTCGGCCAGGGCGTTCAGGCGAACCTCGATCTCCTGCTCGGAGGTCTCGGACGAAGGGTGCAGCTGAAGAAGGGGGCCGACGAGGCGTTCGATCTCGTGTCGTTCGCGAACGAGACTGACGTGATCCTCCCGCGGAATCTCCGCGAGGCGAGTGAAAAGGATATCCAGCTTGTCGAGCGTGTCCTCCGTCACCTTCTGACCGTCGAGGTAGAACTTGAGAATGGCGAGGAGCACCTTCTCGTCCTGGTTCCGGAGGCGGTCGAAGAAGCGGCGCAGGAGGGAAGGCGGAATCTGCCTGTCGACTTCGAGCAGCTTTCGTGCCTGACCATCGAGCCGAGTGTTGATGTGGCTGATGGTCTTCTCCGTGCGCGCGGTCTCGGGGTGACCGAGGCCGGCGCCGACCTGGCGCAATTCGTTGAACAGAGTCGGGAAGTCGATCTCGATAGGGCAGGGGGAGTTGAAGAGGTGCTTGAACAATCCCTGCAAGTACTGGTAGAACGTCCACTGAGACCGGCAGCGGTCAGTGAGCCGGACGTAACGCTGGTTCAGCTCGTGGAGCCCGATGGCATTCATATTGAGACTTCCAATGCCAGTCTACACCACGAACGGAAAGCGGAAAAGAGGAGGTGGCCGGTGTTGAAGGAGAGACTGTTAGCGCAGGACAAGATCCAGCAGATCGTCTCAACGCTCGCGGAGGAGATCGACGCCGATCTCGAAGGGCGAGACCCTGTCTTCATTTGCGTTCTCAAGGGAGCGGTCTTCTTCTTCACGGCTCTGACTCAGAGGCTGCGTCACGGCGTCGTCGTCGACTTCATTCAGGCCTCGTCCTACGGCGCGACGACCGAGTCGTCTGGCACGGTCACGCTGATCAAGGACGTCACCGTGGACATCGCCGGGAAGGACGTCTACATCGTGGAAGACATCGTCGACACGGGGCTGACGCTTGCAGACGTGGTCGCGTTGCTGAAGGCGCGTCACCCGAGGACGGTTCAGGTCGTGGCGCTGCTCTCGAAGCCCTCTCGTCGGAAGGTGGACGTAAAGCTCGACTTCGTGGGAATCGAGATCGAGGATCGCTTTGTCGTCGGGTTCGGCCTTGACTTTGCAGAGCGCTTCCGTAACCTTCCGGAGATTTGGGAGTTCGTCCCTGAACCGGAGGAGCCATGAGCAGCAAGACGGTAACCGTGAATACCGATGCGGCGCCGCGGGCCATCGGTCCGTATAGCCAGGCCACCGTGAGCGCCGGGTTGGTGTTCGTCTCGGGGCAGATCCCGCTGGATCCGGCGACCGGCGACCTCGTTGCCGGGGGCTTCGCACAGCAGGCGAGGAGAGTGCTGGACAACATCGACGCCGTGTTGAAGGCCGCGGGTTGCGACCGCACCAGCGTCGTGAAGGCCACAGCCTATCTCACGGATCTGAGCCATTTCGCCGAGTTCAACGAGATCTACGCCGCCTTTTTCGGCGAACACCGGCCGGCGCGGGCGGTTGTGGGGGTGGCGGCGCTTCCGCGCGGGGCGCAGGTGGAGGTGGAAGCGGTGGCGGTGCGTTGATGGAGCTCCTGAAGCAGGCGGGCGTGGTGGTCCGCGGCGCCGGAGAACTCGGCAGCGCCGTGGCTGTCCACCTGGCGCGCCAGGGATTCGGGCGCATCCTGATGGTCGAGCGGGCTTTTCCGAAAGCCGTGCGCCGCAACGTCTGCTTCTCGGAGGCGGTGTTCAACCACGCGAAGACGGTCGACGGCGTCACAGCGCGCTTCGTGATGCTCCTGTCCGAGATCGACACGGTTCACGAGCTCGGCGACCTCGCGATCACGACGCAACCCCTGCCTGAGGTGCTGGCGGCGTGGCCGCCCGACATTCTCGTCGATGCGGCAATGCTCCGATCCAACTGGGGCCTGACGAAGGACCTCGCTCCTCTCGTGATCGCGCTCGGTCCGGGCTACCAGGCCGGGAAGGATTGCCACGCCCTCGTGGAGACGGTGCGCGGCCCTCAGCTCGGGCGCGTGCTCTTGGGCGGCCAGACACTGTCGTCGGAGCCGCCGGCCGAGATCATGGGGTTTGCCCAGGAACGCGTGATCAAGGCCCAGCGCCCCGGCATCTTCCACACCAATCACGATATCGGCAATCGGTTGGAGCAGGGAGAGAAGGTGGGCGTGGTCGTCCTCCTGCTGACGCGGGAGGACCTCTACCGCGGCGTGCCCGTGGACTCGGAGTATCCGGTTGTCGCGCGCATCAGCGGCGTCATTCGCGGACTCCTGCGGGACGGCGTTCCGGTGGAGACCGGTGACAAGATCGGCGACATCGACCCGCGCGGCATCACCGAGGATCTCGAGCACATCTCGGACAAGGCCCAGAGGGTGGCCGAGGGCGTGCTCGAGGCGATGGTCCTGGAAAAGGAGCGCCTCCACATGCGCGAGCCGGCCAGGACCTTCGAGCCCAGCGCCTGGAAGCGTTGAATTAACCTCGACGCTACCTCGGCGCGTCGTTATCCGGGACCGAGAACGACGGCATCGCCCCACCGAGCACCCGGACCGTGTCTCGCGCGATGACGCGCTCTTCATTGGTGGGGACCACGGCAACCGAGGTCCTGGACCCGGGCTGGGAGATCAGGACTTCCTTCCCGCGCGGCGCGGTTCGGTTCGCCTCCTCGCTGAGCTGGATGCCCAGAAACTCCATCTCGGAAAGGGCGGTGGACCGGACGAGCGGCGAGTTCTCGCCGATGCCGCCGGTGAAGGTGACGGCGTCCAGTCCCCCCATCGCCGCCGCGTAGGCGCCGACGTATTTCCGGATGCGGTAGCAGAAGATCTCGAACGCGAGGCGCGCCCGCTTGTTGCCGGCCGCGCACGCAGCCTCGATTTCTCGCATGTCGGACGAAACCCCGGAGATCCCGTAGAGGCCCGAGTGCTTGTTCAGCATCGCGTTGAGCTGGGAGAGGGTAACTTCCTCCATGGCCATGACCCACGGCAGGATGGCGGCGTCCAGGTCTCCGCTGCGCGTGCCCATGAGGAGCCCTTCGAGCGGCGTGAATCCCATCGTCGTATCGACCGAGTGGCCGCGATCGACGGCCGCCATCGAGCAACCGTTCCCGAGGTGGCAGGTCACGATCCGCAGCTGCTCGAGCGGTCGTCCGAGGAGCCGGGCGGTGCGGATCGAGACAAACCGATGCGACGTGCCGTGGAAGCCGTAGCGTCTGATCGCGTGTCGGGTGTAGAGCTCGTAGGGCAACCCGTAGATGAAGGCCCTCGGAGGCATCGATTGGTGAAACGCCGTGTCGAAGACAGCGACGTGGGGAACCTTGGGCAAGAGGCTCCGTGCGGCCGCAAGGCCACGGAGGTTGTGGGGGTTGTGAAGAGGGGCGAGGACGACGGACTCCTCGATCATTGCCTCGACTTCGGGCGTGACCAGGACGGATGAGGCGAATTTCTCCCCGCCGTGGACCATGCGGTGCCCAACGGCCTCGATCTCGGCGACGTTCGCCAGGACTCCGTGCTCGGGGTGGGAGAGAACCTTCAGCACTCTCTCCACCGCTGCCCGGTGCTCCAGGATCTCGGCGATCTCCTGGTAGGGCTTCCGGCCGGGGACGTCCATGACCAGCCGGGAGTCCGAGAGGCCGATCTTCTCGACGCCGCCCCGGGCGAGGGTGCGGTCGGTGTCCGCCTCGATCATCTCGAGCGAGGTCTCGATCACCTGGAACTTCACGGATGAAGAACCGCAGTTGAGGACCAGGACTTTCATTGTTCCAGCTCCAGACTCGTGCGACGGCGGAGGGCGATCTCGGCCGTCAGCTCAGCTTCGGGGTGTCGTCCGGCAACCGGTCGAGCCGGCTTCGCTCGCTGTCGTAGGAAAAGAAGCCCTTTCCGACTCTGGCGCCGGTCTGACCGGCCCGCACCAACTTCCGAATGAGAGGACACGGCCGGAACTTCGCCTCACCGGTCTCGTGGAAGAGGTGCTCCATCCAGTTGAGGACGCGGTGCAGGCCTACACGGTCCGCCCACTCGAGCGGCCCGTGGCGGAATTCGTAGCCCAGCTTGATCGCGAGGTCCACCTCGGCCGCGCTGGCCACACCCTCCATCACCACGTGTGCAGCCTCGTTGATCAACGGCATGACCACCCGAGTCGTCACGAAGCCGGGCGATTCGAACTCCTGAATGGGCACCTTGCCGAGGATCCGAACGAATCTACGCGCGCTCTCAAAAGCGCGGTCGCTCGTCACCTGGCCCTTGACGACCTCGACGACGCGCGTCGTCGTGACCGGGTAGAGAAAGTGCATGCCAAGAATGCGCTGCGGGTGCCGCAATCCCTGTGCCAGCTCGCTGATGGAGAGCGTCGACGTATTAATGATGACCGGGATCGCAGGCTCCAGCACCTCGTCGAGCTCGGCGATCAGGGCTCGTTTTGCCGCGAAGTCCTCGTGGATCGTCTCGATGACGAGGTCACAACCGCCGGTCTTCTTGAGGTCGATTGTGAACTCGATTCGCGCGAGGATGGCCTTCTTTTCGGCCTGGGTAAGGCCCCAGCGCTCGATCTCACGGTCGAGATCCTTCTCGAGCAGGTCCTTGACCTGGTCGGTGCGCTCCTGCGTGATGTCCCGCACGACGACACCCAGGCCCGCTTGCGACACACGGGTTGCGATGGAGCGTCCCATCATCCCGCCGCCGACAACTCCGATTCGGTGGAGCTCACGCTCGCTCATGGTTGTGAAAGCTAGCGCAAGCAAGGGAAAGTGTCAACGACGTGGTAGCATACCGGCGATGAGAGCGCTGTCGCTCTGCTTTGCGGGGGTGGCTGTCCTGACCGTGGCCTTGGTGAGGGGCGAGCCCGCTCGCCAGGAGTTTCCCCCGATTCAGCTCACCGATCTCGCCGGGCAGACGGTGGAGCTCAGGAATCTTCTCGGCACCGCCACGGTATTGAATTTCTGGGCGACGTGGTGCGGACCCTGCCGGCTCGAACTGCCGGAGCTTCAGAAACTCTACAACGAGCTGGGCGGCAAGGGGCTGGTGTTACTGGCTGTGGATGTCGATCTCCCTGCGTTGCTTGACGAGGAGGGCGTGGCGCAGCAACTGGCCGCAGCCAAACCGCGCCTGGATGGCTTCCTCAAGAAGACAGGGATCACGTTGCCCGTGTATCTCGTTGACGGCAAGACGCAGGCGGCTTTGGGCGTGGAACAAATCCCGTTCTCGATACTTCTCGATCGCAAGGGGGGAGTGGTGCGCATCTACCCGGGTTACTCGGCGGAGTCCGTCGCGGACCTCCGCCGGCACGTGCTCGGGATCCTGGCCGAGAGTTCTGGACAGGGAGGGAGGTGAAATGCGAAGACTGCTCTTGGTGTTGCTGGCAGCGGGTCTTACGGTTGCACGGGCAGACGCGCAAGGTACCCCGAACACGATCGAGCTGACGCCGACCGCAGGCTACTGGTTCGGCGACACGATCTCGCGAGGGATCATCAACAACGTCAACTTCGACATCAGGGTCAACGACACGCCTTCGTACGGGCTGCGCATCGCATACAGGTTCGCACCGAACCTCGCTCTCGAGGGTTTCTTCACGCGCGAGCGGGCGGATCTGAGCACTGGCAACGGGGGGATCTTCTCGGGCGCCAACAAGGTAGGCACGATGGACATGACCACTGCGGAGGCGAACTTCGAGTTTTCCTTCGGTCACCAGAGGCTCGTGCCTTTCATCGTCGGCGGCGTCGGTGCGATGCGGCTCGACCCCACCATTACGGTTGGGCAGACCCCGGGCAGTTCTCTGTCCTCCGACACCCGGTTCGTGGGCGATTTCGGCGGGGGCCTGAAACTGTTCTTCACTCCGCAGGTGGCGCTCCGATTCGACTGGAGGGGCCACAGTGTCAACCTGGACAACGGGCACGATTGTGACTGGTGGGGCCACTGTTCCTACAACGGTAACTGGCTGACCTTCACGGAGCTCGGGCTGGGCCTGACCTTCGTCCTCTGACCGCAGATGTCCGCAAGTTGGGCAAGGCCGGCGCTGGCAGCGGTTGTTGCTCTCGTGTCCTCCGCGCCCGCGAATTGGGGCGGGGAACAACCGCCGGAAAAGGAGACTTTTCGCGCCACCGCGGAGGTTTCATCGATTCTCGTGCCCGTGACGGTGAAGGACGCGAAGGGGCGGCTGGTCCCGACGCTCGAGCAGCAGCGCTTCCACCTGTACGTCGACGACGTCGAGTTCCCGATCAAGTCGTTCTGGCGGGAGGGAGGACTCCCGATCTCGTACGCTTTCGTCGTGGATGTGTCAGGCTCAATGAACGGGAGGCGTCTCGTCAAGACCCGCGAGGCGATCATGGAGTTCGTGAAGCAACTCCGAGCGGACGACGAGGTTTGCCTGATCACGTTCGGAGCTGACGAGGTGAAGCGACGCCTGGCTTTCGGGACCGATCCGGCCCTGCTGCCGAGGATCCTCGAGTCCCTCAGGGGCTACGGGACCACCGCCCTCTACGACATGCTCACCGCGGCTCCCCAAGCCATGGAGGGCGCGCACAACATGAGGCGCGTCCTGCTCCTCTTCACCGACGGCGTCGATACGGCGTCCTCCGTGAAACCCGCCGACGCGGTGAAGATCCTCGAGAGCCTTGCCGACCCGCTCTACGTCTTGGGAATCGAGCCGCCGCCAGCGGAGGAGGGCCCGCCCGACAGCTACGAGGATCTTCTCGCCCGGTTCGCGGCTGCCTCGGGCGCGCGGTATCTGAGAGTCGATTTGGCCGCCAAGCTCCCGCAGTTTGCCAGGGAGTTGCGGCAGGAGCTCACCATGCGATACATCATCAATTTCGAGCCCTCCGGCCTGGGAATCGTCAAGTGGAGGAAGCTCGACGTTCGCGTCGATGGAGGGTATGCCGTGTCTGCGCGGCAGGGGTACCGCGGAACGCTTCCTTGAGAGGGGCGTGGAAGGACTTGACAGGTCAAGGGAATGTTGTGCTATAACGCTAGAGCTGATGTGCGAACGGGTCAAAACGTGAAGATGAGAGGGAGCAAAGGGAGGAATCTCATGAGAAAGTCGGTGTTGGTTGTTCTTGCGGTGGGGTTGGTTGTGATACTCGGCGTAACCGGTTGCGCTACCAAGACCTACGTCCAAGAGCAGGTGGCGGCCGCGACCAAGGGTTCGGACGCCAAGATCGGTGAGGTCCAGAAGCAGGTCGAAGCGACCCAGATGGACGTCACCAACCTGAAGAAGTCCGACGCGATGCAGAACGAGCAGATCGCGAAGCTGTCGGACACGACCAAGGAAGCGCTCGCCCGCGCCAACGAGGCGAACAAGCTCGCGAATCACAGCTTCCTGTTCGAGGTTACCTTGACCGACGAAGCGGTGCACTTCGGCTTCAACAAGAGTGACCTGTCGGCCGAGGCGAAGGCGGCGCTCGACGCGTTCGCGAAGCGGGTGAAGGACGAGAACAAGAACGTTTACATCGAGATTCAGGGACACACCGACGGCATCGGCTCCGAGAAGGTAAACCTCGGGCTCGGCCAGACCCGCGCCGAGACGGTTCTTCAGTACCTGAACATGCAGCACGGCTTCCCGCTGCACCGCATGAACGCTGTTTCCTACGGGAAGTACAAGCCGGTCGCGGACAACAAGACTGCAGACGGCCGCGCGAAGAACCGCCGCGTGACGCTCGTGGTTCTCTACTGATCCTCACGCATCGGATGGGCTGATACCGGCGCCCCGGTTCTTCCGAGCCGGGGCGCTTTGCTTTGGCCGCATCCGCTCCAGGGTGTCTGAACGCGTCTCGAATGGCCGGTACCCATGGCCGATTCCATCGAGGAGCACTATCATAGTCTTGACGGGCTTTGGAGGTGCGAGGTGAAGAGACTTGTCATGCTCCTTGCTGCGTTGGTCGTCGCCGCGGAGGCGCACGCCGTTACCGTCGTGCTGGCTGGCGGGAAGCGTCTGGAGGTCGCGAGCTACACGGTGAACGCCAGCTATGTGACGGTCCAGTACGCCAACGGCAAGCGTGAGGCCTACCCGGTGACCGCCGTCGACCTCCAGGCCACGAAGGCGGCCAGCGGCGAAAAGGCACCGCAGCCCAAGCCCACCCCCGACTCCAGTCCGCACAGCCCGTTCCTCGGAGCGAAATCCTCCGGCAAGAGCGGGGCGCTGGTCGTGACGGACGCCGATGTCCAGCACATTGAAGCCGCGGACGAAGGGGACGA
>Ga0187857_10004363_pt1 | contig 10677 bp, 10 predicted proteins | sample June2016WEW_8_10_FD_132984 | JGI IMG/M metagenome (GOLD analysis project Ga0187857, IMG submission 132984) | Peatland microbial communities from SPRUCE experiment site at the Marcell Experimental Forest, Minnesota, USA - June2016WEW_8_100 | ecosystem: Environmental > Terrestrial > Soil >...
CCCCGTTAAGCGGCCAGGAGGGTTACGGGTTCGATGACGCCTAAACAAGTTCTGCAAATGATCAAGGATAAGGGCGTGGTGATGGTCGATGTGAAATTCATCGATCTGCTCGGCACGTGGCAGCATTTCACTGCCCCGATCTCCGAGTTCAAGGATGAAGCGCCCTTCGACGAGGGCCTCGGCTTCGACGGGTCGTCGATTCGCGGCTGGCAGGCGATCGACAACAGCGACATGCTGGTGATTCCCGATCCGGATACGGCGGTGATGGATCCGTTCACCAAGGATCCCACGCTGAGTATGATCGCCAACATCTCCGATCCGATCACCCGCGCCGACTACACACGCGACCCGCGTAATATCTCGCGCAAGGCCGAAGCCTATTTGAAGACCACCGGCATCGGCGACTCGGCGTACTTCGGACCCGAACCGGAGTTTTTTATCTTCGACTCGCTGCGCTACGACACCACGCAGAATTCGAGCTACTACTACATCGACTCGAACGAAGGTAACTGGAACAGCGGGCGCGAGGGCGCGGTCAAGGAAGGCGCCAACCTGGGCTTCAAGGTCAAGAACAAAGCCGGCTACTTCCCGGTCCCGCCGGTGGACACCCTGCAGGACATCCGCACCGAGATGGTGCTCGAGATGGAGCGGGTAGGTATCCGCGTCGAGAAACAGCATCACGAAGTCGCCACCGCAGGCCAGGCTGAAATCGACATGCGCTTTCAGACGCTGACCAAAATGTCCGACTGGCTGACCTGGTACAAATACATCGTCAAGAACGTCGCGGTGCGCCATGGGATGACTGCCACCTTCATGCCCAAGCCGATCTTCGGCGACAATGGCACCGGCATGCACACGCATCAGAGCATCTGGAAGGGTGACACTCCCCTGTTCGCCGGCAACGGCTACGCCGGGATGTCGGAACTTGGGATGCACTACATCGCGGGCATCCTGCATCACGCGCCGACGCTGGCGGCTTTCACCTGTCCGGGCACCAACTCGTATCGCCGGCTGGTGCCGGGCTTCGAGGCGCCGATCAACCTGGCGTACTCGTCGCGCAACCGCTCGGCCTCGGTGCGAATCCCGATGTACTCGCCGTCGCCGAAGGCCAAGCGAATCGAAGTACGCTTCCCCGACCCGACCTGCAATCCGTATCTCGCGTTCTCCGCGATGCTGATGGCGGGGCTCGACGGAATTCAGCGCCGGCTCGATCCGGGCCAGCCGCTCGACAAGGACATCTATGCACTTACGCCGGCCGAGTTGGCCGAGGTGCCGAGCATGCCCGCGTCGCTCGAGGAATCACTGGCCAACCTGAAGAAGGATCACGAGTTCCTGCTCAAGGGCGATGTCTTTACCGAGGACCTGATCGAGACCTGGATCGATTACAAGATGGCGAACGAAGTCAGCGCGATTCGCCTGCGGCCGCATCCGTACGAATTCGCGCTCTACTACGACGCGTAAGCAGGGATAGTCAATCGTCAGATCGAAGGCGGCGGGCCGATGGCCCGTCGCTTTCTTTTGGCACTGGTTCGGTTTCGATTAACCGGATTTGGGGGATGAACTATTCAGCCTGCCCCCGCCGGGATTTGGCGTGCTATGCGTACGCTATGGTCAATCGCCAGGATATCCCGTACTCGCTGGGCTCGCCTGAAATCGGGCGAGCCCCGCTTCCAGCAGAAATAATTTCTGACGGAACGAAACTACCCCTAGAGAGCATCCGTCCCAAAACCACCACGGATGGTAGTGTCCCAGTTTCACATTCGGCTTTCAGGCCTGGAGCTCCTCAGGTCGCGAAGCTATTCGATGTCCCCGAATCGTGGGTCCGAGAGCAAGCGAGACTTGGCACTCTTCCATCCATCAGATTGGGCCATTACGTCCGATTCAAAGCCGAGGAAATCCAGCGCTTCATCGCCGAGCGCGAGAAACAGGCGGCGTGAGTTTCTGGGAAATCTTAAGTCTAAAGGCATTTCGTCAATTTTCGGTCGGCGGTGTCCACTCCTCTGCCCCTAACTCGTAGTGGTTGCGACGAAGTGCCGGTTCGTACCGAAGGAATTTGAACCCGCACTTTGTAAGAACCCTGATGGAGGCTTCGTTCTCCGGCATCGCGAATGCGCCGATCCGCTTCAGCTGCAAGTCGTTGAACCCGTACTGCAGAGAGCAATGCACGAGCTCGGTAGCGAATCCTCGACCTTGATACGCCGGGTGGATGAAGTAGCTCACCTCGGGGCCCCATTCAGGCGCCTTAGGATCGATATTCAGCCCTCCCCATCCGATCACACGATCGTCCGAGCGGAGCACTATCGTCCACGGAGCAAAGCCATTTACGCGCCGGCTCTCAGCATATCGACGAAGCCAGGTCTCACATACCGCTCTGGATTCTGCGCAGAAGGTGAACCTCATGTACTCCCGGTCGCCTTGAATCTCGTATAGCGGGTCGACGTCGGAATCTCTGAATTGTCGAAGAACCAAGTGCCTGGTTTGAATTTCAGACATACGCCCCTCTTCACAGCCGACTTCTCGCCAACGCGACGACGGGTAGTGTCTCAGTTTCACATTCGGCTTTCACGCCCTGAGTGGACCTCCGGATCAGGATTCGTGCAGGTCGAGCGACATGAAGACACTGTTCGGGTCGAGCACATAGTCGGCGAACGGCGGACACTCCACGAAGCCATGGCTCCTGTAAAGCGAGCGCGCTGGCCGATAATAATCCTTTGTGCCTGTCTCGAGGCTAAGGCGGGACATGCCTCTTACCCGCGCGGTCGCAATGATGTGCCGCAGCATCGCGGTTCCCACTCCCCTTCCCCGCATGGCCTGAGCGGTATGCATCGACTTGACCTCACCATGATCGGCCGAGAGCCGCTTCAGCGCACCGAATCCCAAGAGCGTTTCATCCTCCCAGATCGTCCAAAAGCTGATGTCAGAAGATTGAAGCCCGGTGATGTCCAAAGCGTGCCCGCTCTCCGGAGGCCCGGACGGAAACGTTGTCAGGTGAATATGCAGGAGATCGACCACGCGCTGGTCGCTCAGGTCGCCTTGGATAATCCGCATCATGGAACACCTCACGCGGTTTTCCGGTCAACATAGCGCCGAGGGCGGATGAGCGCTAAGGTCCACTTCCTACCCGGAGCCGAGTCCCAAACTGAGACAGTACCAACGGATGGTAGAAATTGCCCGATCGGCGGTGATCCTATGAACGGAAGTGGCGGCGCGCAAACTGGAAAGTTCAGCCGGCTTCCACGATGACGGCTTCGTTTGGGCCCAGCCGCAGGGGAGATTTCGTGGACTCGGCCCGCCCGGCGGCAATCGTGCTCAGAATGATTTTGCCCGCGGGCAAATCGATCTCGCGTGGCTCGGCGGTGAAATTCAGCGCGACGACAATGTGCTGCGCGGGCGTATCGCGATGGAACACGAGACAATCTTCGGGCGCGCTGTCCAGGGCGCGATAGCTGCCCTCGGTCAGCGCCGGGGTTGATTTGCGGATTTGGATCAGCCGGCGATAGAGCGAGAGCATCGAGTGCGGATCGTTCAACTGGCGTGCGACGTTGACCGCCTTGAAGTCTCCGCACGGCAGCCATGTCCTCGCGTTCGCGGAGAATCCGCCGTTGCGGGCGCCGCTCCATTGCATCGGCGAGCGGCAACCGTCGCGTCCGACCGGATCGAGTTTGCGACCGGCGGGAATTTCCGCTTCGCGCATCCCGATTTCTTCGCCGTAGTAAATGAAGGGCGTGCCGCGCAAAGCCATGATCATCACCGCAGCGACGCGGGCGCGTGCGTCACCGTCGCCATCGTACGAGTAGCGCGAGATATGGCGCGGGAAATCGTGATTCGAGAGCGTCCAGGTGGGCCACGCGCCGGGTCCGAAGGTCTTTTCCGTCAGCTCGATTGCGGCCCGGAAGCGGCGCGCGTCGTAGTGCGCGAGCAGAAAGCGAAAGTTGAACGCGAGCTGAAGTTCGTCGGGCCGCAGATAGTCCGCCAGCCGTTCCTGCTCGCGCGGCCACGTCTCGCCGACCATCATCCGCTGTTCGTAACTGTCGGTGACGCGGCGCAACCCGCGAATGATTTCGTGAACCTCGGGCCGGTCCGAACTGTAGAGCGGATCCTGCGTGCCCTCCGCGTACCACGGGATGTCGGGGTCGTGCTCGGCCCGGACCGGATTGTCGCGGAGCTGGTCATCCTTGATGAGCCCCTGGATCACGTCGATGCGAAAACCGTCAGCGCCGAGATCGAGCCAGAACCGGATGACGTCGTGAATTGCCTCGACCACTTGGGGATTTCGATAATTCAGGTCGGGCTGCTCCTCGAGGAACGTGTGCAGGTACCATGACGCGGTGGCGGGGTCGTACTTCCACGCATCGCCGCCGAAGTAGCTCTGCCAGTTGCTGGGCGGACGATCCGGCAGGCCGGGAATCCAGATGTACCAGTCGCGTTTGGGATTGGCGCGCGACGCGCGCGACTCGACGAACCATGGATGCTGATTCGAGGTATGGTTGGGCACCAGATCGACGATCACGCGTATCCCGCGGCGATGCGCCTGTGCAACCAGGCGATCGAAGGCGGCGAGATCGCCGAGTTCCGGGTGGATGCCGCAATAGTCGCTGATGTCGTAGCCCCAGTCGTCGAGCGGCGACGGATTGATGGGGTTCAGCCAGATGGCGTCGATGCCGAGCGAGTTCGGCGTACCGTCATTGAGATAGTCGAGATGCGCGGTAACGCCGTCGAGATCGCCGACACCGTCTCCGTTCGAATCGGCAAACGAGCGCGGATAGATCTGGTAGAAAACGGCGCGCTGCCACCATCCAGGATTCCGGTTGTGTACGATCACTTGTCCGTGAAGCCGAGTTCGTTTAAGCGGTCGCGCGCGTCTTTGGCGGCGTCCCGATGAACCATCAGGCGGGTCGGCACCGCGGCGGTCGTACCGAGCAGCCGCGACGATCCGGCGTCAAAGACGAATGATTCGATGCCGGCTTCGTTCAGGTAGTCATGAGCCATCCGGACCGGAGTCGGATCGATGCTGGCGAATATTTCCTCGAGTTCGGAAGGGTCGGGCGGTTCTATTGCGGGCATTTGGTTCCTTTCCTGGCCGCGATGGATTCAATTGGCGGAAGTCGATGCGGACGCGATTCCCTTCACCCGATTATAGATCAGGGCGACGCCGCCCACTATCAAGAGTATCGCGATCAATGCGTCGAAGCGATGAAAATACGGCGCGAGATCCTTCCAGTGCTGCCCGAGTTTCATCCCGCCGTAGGCCAGCGCGAGACACCATATGTATGACCCGATCAGCGTGTAGATGGTGAACGGGACGAGTTTCATCCGCGATACGCCCGCGGGAAATGCGATGAAGGTGCGCACTACCGGCAGCATGCGGCTCCAGAAGACGGTGTGCGAACCCCATCGCGCGAAAAAGCGGTCGGCGGTTTCGAGTTCGTGCTGAGCGATGAGAACGTAACGGCCGTAACGCTCGATGAAAGGGCGGCCGCCCCAGGAGCCGACGAAATACGCCACGTACGAGCCGAGCAGGCATCCGACCGCCCCCGCTATCGCGACCATCTGCAAACCGAAGCGGCCGGTGACGACCAGGTAGCCCGAGAACGGCATGATGATTTCGGAGGGCAACGGGATGCATGCGCTTTCGATCGCCATCATCAGGACAACCCCGCCGTAGCCGAGCGCAGAAATCGTCGCGATGATGAAGGCGGAGAGTCCGGAGATTATTTTATCGAGCATTTTTTCGATGCACTCTTAAGCCAACGCGCAAGCGCACACAGTGGCATGGCGCGGCGGCGGTTGCGAGACGCCCGGCAGCTTAAAAGGGGCATGCGCCGGCCTTGGAGAACTAATGCTGCACACTTGTATATATCTATATTTCTTATGTATATATTTGTGTATCTTAAACGGAATATAAAGAACCAGAACGCCACAAACCAGTTGAGGCAACATCAATGGCAAACAACACGTTGACAATCACCGACAATCGGACCGGCAAGAAATACGATGTACCGATCGAGGAGGGCGGAGTGATTCGCGCGATGGATTTGCGTCAAATCAAGACCGGCGCCGATGACTTCGGCCTGATGACCTACGATCCGTCGTTCGGCAACACGGCGTCCTGCCGCAGCCGCGTCACGTACATCGACGGCGACAAGGGGATACTGCGCTATCGCGGATATCCGATCGAAGAACTCGCCGAGAAAAGCAACTACCTCGAGACTGCGTACCTGATCGTCAAGGGCGAGCTGCCGGACCAAGCGCACTACGACCGCTGGAAACACAACATCACGATTCACACGATGGTGCACGAGAATATCAAGATGTTCATGGAGGGCTTCCGCTACGATTCGCATCCGATGGGAATGTTGCTCAGTACCGTCGGCGCGCTCTCGACCTTTTATCCCGACGCCAGCGCTATACACGACCTCGAATCGCGCCGGCTGCAGACCCGCCGCCTGATCGGCAAGATCCCGACCCTGGCGGCGTTCGCCTTTCGGCATACCCGGGGACTTCCTTACGTCTATCCCGACAACGACCTCAGCTACACCGGCAATCTGCTTGCGATGCTGTTCAAAATGACCGAGCTTACATACAAACCGAACCCGGTGCTCGAGCGCGCGCTCGACGTACTCTTCATCCTGCACGCGGATCACGAGCAGAACTGCTCCACCAATGCGATGCGCGCGGTGGGAAGCTCGCAGCCTGATCCCTACGCCTGCGCGTCCGCTGCTATCTCGGCGCTTTACGGCCCCCTGCATGGCGGCGCGAACGAAGCTGCGATCCGGATGCTTATGGAAATCGGTTCAGTGTCGGCCATTCCCGCGCTGATTAAGAAGGTCAAGGAGGGCGAGCGCCGGCTGATGGGCTTTGGGCATCGAGTGTACAAAAACTACGATCCGCGCGCGAAAATCCTCAAGCATTTTGCGGAGCAGGTGTTCGAGGTGACCGGCCGCAATCCGCTGATCGATATAGCGGTAGAGCTCGAACGGATCGCGCTCCAGGACGACTATTTCATCTCGCACAAGTTGTATCCCAACGTCGATTTCTATTCGGGAATAATTTACCAGGCGATGGGCTTCCCGATGACGATGTTTCCGGTGTTGTTCGCGATCCCGCGGACTTCGGGATGGATGGCGCAATGGGCGGAGATGGTGCGCGATCCCGAACAGAAGATCGCGCGGCCGCGCCAAGTCTATATCGGCGAATCGACGCGGCACTACACGCCGATACAGTCGCGGCCCAAGCCGACGCAGCACGAAGATGCGGTTAGCGAGGCAATCTAACGTCAGGTTAGATGATTTCAAAAGCGTCGCGCGGCGGCGATGATGGTGAGCCGGTAGCGAGTGGCGCTGTTATGGCGAATGCTTTAGGGGCGGTTATGGAACCGCCCCTTTTCTTTGCACATCACGCGTTGCGCGTCGATGAAGCGTCTTTCTCTCCTGGAAAACTGGTAATCCGCAGGATTTTGAAGTGAGGCGTTGAGTTCTTTTAGCCATCTTTCGCTAACCATAACGCAATGTGACGCACCTTTACCAAGATTCTCAGCCTCTGACGGGCGCGAATGGTCAGTATTGACTTATTCGTGGCACGGTTAGAGGCTGCATTGTGGGTTTTTGTGCGGCATCAAGCGATACCTCTCGTTTAAGGGGGAATTGATAAATTTCACCGAGGGGGGGGCTTGGCTTACGATGGCATCCTCGAAAGATATTCTGACCATCTCGGAGTTGTCGGCGCATCTTCGCGTCCATCCAACTACGATTTACCGCTTGCTGCACGAAGGACGAATACCGGGCTTCCGCGTAGGCAGTGCGTGGCGATTCAGCCGCGCGGCGATCGAAATCTGGGAGCACGGGCAAGCCGATCCAATCGACGAAAAATCCGCGCCCACGCGCAAACCCAAAGGCCGCAAGGCACGAAAGTAGCGGCAAACTCTTCTCCGCGCGCCTGCTTTTCTGTCATCCTCAGCGAAATCGAGCGGCCACGCTCCGCTCGGACTGACGGAAGGAAGAAGGGACGGCGCGACATGGACTCCAGCGAAAGTGAAACCTCAGGGCATCGCAGACCTTTACCGGTAGCCGAGTACTTCGGCCGCTTAGCCGCCACTTATGGCGATGGCGAGTACTACGGGAATCGGCGCCGCGCCGTCCTCGAGACGATCGCGGGGGAAATCGCGGATGCGCGCGACGTGCTCGATGTCGGATGCGGCAATGGCGCCTATCTCGCGAAGTTTGCGGCGGCGCCCGGAAATCGCGTTCGTGGGGTGACCGGCGTCGACTTGTCGATCGACATGCTGCTGTCCGCGCGCAATCGCGTCGGCGTGAAATGCCGGCTGCTTTGCGCGGACGTGTCACGGCTGCCGTTCAAGCCGGAGTCGTTCGATTTCATTTTCGCAAGCCACGTGCTTCAGTTCGTTGCGGATCTCGACGGCGTCGTGGCGGAGTTCGCGCGATGCGTGCGGCCCGGCGGGTTGCTGGTGGCAACCGGGCAGCGGGACGAAGGTTTTCGGCAGATGCTGAGCGCGATCGTCGGTCCGGACCGATGGCGCGAATATCGCGACGTGATCTTTCAGCGTGCGGGCCGCCGCCAAGCCGACGCGGCTCCCGATGATCGCTACCAGCGGGCGTTTGCCAGGTCCGGTCTGCGCGTCGAGGAACGCGCGGCGCCATTTACAATCCAGTGGGCGGATATCGAAGAGTGGATCAGCATCAGATGGATGCCATTGATACCCGAGGGCGAGCGCCAACAGGCCGACGCGATGCTGGCGGAAGTCGCCAAGGCGGGCGCGTCGCGCAGCTTGACCCTGCGCGAACCGCTGATCCTTGGCAGGCGGGATGTCTGAGTCTGGCGCCGTTTGACAAGCGCGCGCTCAACCTAATAGCTAACCCACAAAAGCAGATGGCGGAGAGTTTCGCGCCGATGCCAACGAAATACACCGATGTGAGGGGATACGCGACCTACTACTTCTATAGCGGCGCTACGACGCTGCCCGACGTGGCGCCGGACTTTTCACGCGGCCGCAAGATTTTGTTCGTTCACGGCGCCGGCTCGAACGGTCACACCTGGCATCGCCAGATCGACGCGTTCGGCGGCCGGCACAGTCCGATCGCGCTCGATCTGCCCGGGCATGGACGCTCGGCGGGCGTCGAGGGGCTGCGCACGGTTCAGGACTATGCCGACTTCGTTGCGGCTTTTCTTGACATGTTGAAGATCAAAGCGGCGGTGATACTGGGGCATTCGATGGGCGGCGCGATTGCGATGGACCTGGCGATCCGCCACGCCGCGCGCGTCGAGGCGTTGATCCTCAGTTGCACGGCGCCGAAGTTCAACATCACGGCCGATCGAATCGAGGCATTGCGGGCAATCACGATGGGCCGGGCGCCGCAGGCCTTCAACACTGACGGCTATTCGCCCCGCACGGTGAAGGAAAACTTCGACGTGGTCCGCGAAGGCTGGATGGAACAAATCAAGACCGATCCGCGCGTGCGCTACACCGACATCGTCGCCTGCTCGCAGCTCGATTTGCGCGACGCGATCGGAAAGATCGACAAACCGGCGCTGGTGATTGCCGGCGCCGACGACCAGGGCACCACGCCGGCCGACGCGGAGTTTATCGCGGGCAAGATTCGCGGCGCGACCTGCAAGATTATCGCGGACGCCGGTCACTATATCCCGCGCGAGCGTCCCCCCGAGTACAACGCCGCGATCGAACAGTTCGTTTTTTCGTTGGCTAACTGAAGATAGGAATTCGAGATGAGTTTAAGCCGCAAAACCGCAGTGGCCGGCGTGTTCGAGCATCCCACCCGCTTCGCGCCGGACAAAAGTCTGTTTCAGATAATGGCGTAGAGCCTGCGTGGCGCGCTGGACGACGCCGGGTTGACGATCAAGGACGTAAACGGGCTGTGCACGACCGGAATGGGGATGAGCGGGATGGGAATCGTCGGCTTCTGCGATTACCTGAACCTGACGCCGAACTTTGTCGACTCGACTTCGATCGGCGGGTCGTCGTTCGTGGCGCACACCGCGCACGCGGCGGCCGCCATCCACGCCGGGCTGTGCGACGTATGCGTGGTGGTCTATGGCTCGACGGCGGCCTCGTCGCGGTTTGCGATTGGCACGGGCGGAGAACGCGGCGGCGCAGGCGATCCGTGCGACCAGTACGAGATTCCGTTCGGGCCGACGACCGTCGGGGCGTATGCGATGGTCGCGCAGCGCCATATGCATGACTACGGGACGACCTCGGCGCAGCTGGCCGAAATAGCGGTCACGACGCGGCTGCATGCGTCCATGAATCCGGCCGCGAAGTACCGAGACCCGATCACGGTGGAAGACGTACTCGCGTCGCGAATCATCTCGTCGCCGCTGCATCTGCTGGATTGTTGCATCATCAGCGACGGCGGCGGCGCGCTGGTGATCACGTCGGCGGAGCGCACGCGCGATTTGAAGAAGAAGCCGGTTTACATTCTTGGCGCGGGCGAGACGGTGCGGCACGCGGCGCGCGGGCAGCGCGATTTTCTGGAAATCGCGGCGGCGCAATCGGGCCGGCTTGCGTTCGAGCGCGCGGGCGTCGCGCACAAGGACATCGACATGGCGATGATCTACGACTCGTTCACGATCACCGTGCTGGCCACGCTGGAGAATCTCGGCTTTTGCAAGCGCGGCGAAGGCGGCGCGTTCGTGTCGGGCGGA
>Ga0187857_10004364_pt1 | contig 10676 bp, 9 predicted proteins | sample June2016WEW_8_10_FD_132984 | JGI IMG/M metagenome (GOLD analysis project Ga0187857, IMG submission 132984) | Peatland microbial communities from SPRUCE experiment site at the Marcell Experimental Forest, Minnesota, USA - June2016WEW_8_100 | ecosystem: Environmental > Terrestrial > Soil >...
CTTACTACGCCCGCCGGATGCGCCCTGGATGGCTCATCTGGGCCTGCGCGCTGGGGTTGCTGCTGGCCGCGCTGATGCTGACTACGTGACGGAGGCCTGGTTCGTCGGCTGACGACGCTCGGGCCTGAGCCGGCGGAGCGGGCCGCGCTCGAGGTGATGGCTGCGGCCGAAGTGGGGATCGGCGCCGCGGGAAGCGGCCTCGACGTCGTTTCGGACCTGGGAGCGGTCGCCGTCGCTGGCGAGCCGGCACGCGGATGCCGGCCACCCGTCACCGGGTCGATCGGGTCCTCTCGCGGAATCGCTCCGGCAGGGCCAGGTCGCCGCGGTCCACGGCCCGCTGAAGGGTCAGCCGGTCGAAGCCCGCAGCGGCAACGATCTCGCAGGCTTCCTCGAGCCCGAACGCAAAGGTGTGGGGCAGATGGGAGTCCGATCCCACGGTCACGCGCCGCCCGCCCAGCTCGCGGTACCGGGCCACGACCCACGGCGCAGGGTACGTCTCGCCGACCGAATGCCGGAGCCCGGATGCATTGACCTCAAGTGCCGCGCCGCTCTGCACGAGCGCAACGAGGAGCGGCTCGTAGGCCTCGGGAATGGCCGCGTATTCTGCGGCCGGGAACCACCGGATGAGATAGCGCTTGATCACGTCCAGGTGGCCGATGGTGTCGAACAGACCGCTGCGAATGGCCATCTCGACTTCGGCAAAGTACGGCGCCACCACCTCTGCCAGCGTCTTGCCAGCCACGAACGAGGCGACCCGGCTCGTGTCGTACGGACCATCGGACATGTCGTGCACCGAGCCGATCGAGTAGTCGTACGAGTGGGTGCGGAGATGCTCGCGGATCTCGGCCTCGAAGCGGCTCTCGTAGGTCAGCTCGACGCCGAAGCGGACCGTGACCCTGCCGGCCCACCGCTCGGCCGCGCCGCGGACCATTCGCTCCCGGCTCGCGTAGTCGGAGTACCTGTAGGCCGGAGCACCGGGCATGAAGTCGAGGTGGTCGGTGATCGCGATCTCGCGGACGCCGCGCTCGGCGGCCTCGGCGCAGTACAACTCGAGCGGGACGCCCGAATCGGGCGAGAGCTCGGTGTGGAGATGGGCGTCGAGCGGAATGTCGAACGCCTGAGCGGGAAGGCGCTTCGGCGTCGGGATCGGGGCGCGGTCGAACGCAAGCGAAGGCCGATCGCTTCCCTGCGCGCGCGCCGGACTTCCCACTAGGCCGGGATCAGGCCGAGCTCGCGGCCCACCTTCCCGAAGGCCTCCAGGCATCGGTCGAGCTGTTCGATCGAATGTTCGGCCGTGACGATCGTTCGAATCCGGGCCCTGTCGAGGGCGACCGTCGGATACACCACCGCCTGCGCGAAGACACCCTCCTCGAACAGCCTCCCGCTGAAGCGCCCCGCCGTGGCCGAGTCGCCCATCATCACCGGCGCGATCGGCGTCTCTGAGGCGCCCGTGTCGAAGCCCAGGCCGCGCAGCCCGCCCTTGAAGTAGATCGTGTTGGCCCAGAGGTGGTCGATCAGCTCCGGTTGCTCCTGCAGGACGTGGATCGCGGCCAGGCACGCCGCGGCGACGGCCGGCGGATGCGAGGTGGAGAACAGGAACGGGCGAGCCCGCTGGATCAGCACGTCTCGCAGGGCCCGACTGCCGGCCACGTACCCGCCCAGCACGCCCATCGCCTTGCTCATCGTCCCGACCTGGATGTGGACCCGGCCGTGGAGGTCGAAGTGATCCACCGTCCCGCGGCCGTTCCGGCCGAGCACGCCGGAGGCGTGGGCGTCGTCCACCATGACGGCCGCGCCGTAGTCCTCGGCCGCGGCCACGATCTCCGGTAGCGGCGCGATGTCGCCGTCCATGCTGAAGACGCCGTCGGTGACCACGAGAATGAGTCGGTGCGGCCCTCCTCCGGCGTCGGCGCGACCCTTGGCACGAGCCTCCCGCAGTAGTTCGCGCAGCGCCGCGACGTCCTTGTGCGGGAAGACGACCCGCGGTGCCTTGCTCATTCGCATGCCGTCGATGATCGAGGCGTGGTTGAGCGCGTCCGACACGATCAGGTCGTCATCGCCGGCCACGACCGGGATGACGCCCGTGTTGGCGGTGAAGCCCGACTGGAAGGTCAGGACCGCCTCCACGTGCTTGAAATCGGCCAGCTCGGCCTCGAGACGCTCGTGGATCGTCATGTTGCCGGCGATCGTCCGTACGGCCCCGGATCCGGCCCCGAAGTCACGGGTCGCGGCGATCGCCGCCTCCTTGAGCTTCGGGTGAGTGGCGAGACCCAGGTAGTTGTTCGACGAGAGGTTGATCAGCTCGGCCCCATCGACCACGACCTCGGCCGCCTGAGGCGAGCTGAGGACACGCATCGGCCGATACAGGTTCCGCCGCTTGAGCTCTTCGATCTCGTCGGCCAGGAAGCCGAGCGGGTCCGCCCCGGTGCCTTCGGTTGTCATCGCGCGTCTCCTTCCGACCCGGTCGGTCCGGTATGCCCGAAATGCATCGATCAGCCCTCCCCCGGCAACAGCACGACCTTGCCGGCGACCCCCTTGGCCAGCAGGTCGAACGCATCGTCGTACCGGCTCAGCGGCAGCCGGTGGGTGATGATCGGGCTGACGTCCAGGCCCTCGCGAAGCAACGCCGCGGTCTTGTACCAGGTCCGCCACAGCTCGCGGCCGGTGATGCCGTAGACGCGCAGCCCGCGGAAAATGATCGCGTCGTTCAGGTCGATCGTGACCGGGCGCGACGGCAGGCCGAGAAGCGAGACCCGGCCGCCGTTGGTCGTCATCTCGAAGGCCTGGTGGATGGCCGACTCGGCGCCGCTCATCTCGAGGACCACGTCCACGCCGGTGCCGCCGGTCTCGCGCCGGATCTCGGCGACGACGTCGCCCCCGGCGTCGAGCACGCAATCGGCGCCCATGCGGACGGCCATCTCGCGCCGGTGCGGCATCACGTCGGTAGCGAAGACCCGCGCCGCCCCGGCGAAGCGGCAGATCGCCACCGCCATCAGCCCAATCGGCCCGCAGCCGAGGACCGCCACGCTGGCCGTGGTGATCTCCTCGACGAACGTGGCGAAGACGGCATTGCCCATGGGCTCCTGGATGGCGGCGATCTCAGGGCTGAGCCCTTCGCTCGGCCAGGCGTTGCGTTCGGGCAGGCACATGTATTCGGCGAAGGCTCCGTCGGAGTCGACGCCCACGATCCGAAGGTTGGCGCAGACGTGCTCGCGGCCGGTCCGGCACTGGTAGCAGGTCCAGTCCACCAGGTGGGTTTCGGCGGCGACGCGCGTGCCCAGCGGGACGGCGCCCGTGCCCGGCCCGTGCGCCACGACCCGCCCGGCCATTTCGTGGCCGAAGATGCGGGGCAGGTACTTGCCCAGCCGGCTCTGCGCCCAGGGATCCCAGCGATAGATGTGCAGGTCGGTGCCGCACAGCGACACGGCCTCCAGCCGGACCAGCACCTCGCCCGGGCCGGGACGCGGGACGGGGACCTCTCGCAGTTCCGCACCGGGTTCGGGCCGGGCCTTGACGAGGGCCCGCATCGTCCTTGGGATGCGCAGGTCGATCGAGGTGGCGGCGGCGATCGGGGAGGCTGCGCCGGGCTCGGTCATGGTCTTCCTCCGGCTTCGTATTGGGCGGCACGTTCCGCCATGAATTGAGCCGCTGGAGATCCCGCCGGCGCCCTCCCCTCCGCGTCCGTGATCGGATTTGTCAGGCTCCCGATGCGTTCGATCTCCACCCTCACCAGGTCGCCCGGCTCCAGGAAGACCGGCGGCTCGCGGTTGACGCCGACGCCGCTGGGCGTGCCCGTGACGATGACGTCCCCCGGCTCAAGGGAGACCTCCGCGCTGATGATGGCGACCAGGTCGGCCACGCTGAAGAGCAGGTCCGAGGTGTTGCCGTCCTGCATCTTGAAGAGCACCCCCGCGTCGGGCCCCGACGCAGCAGTCCGCCAGCTCCTGACAGCGAGGCCGCCGCCGTCTCCCAGCTCGTCGGCCGTGACCATCACCGGGCCGAGTGGCAGGAAGGTGTCGGACCCCTTGGCTCGCAGCCACTGTCCGTCGCCCTTCTCGCCGGGCAGAAGCGCTCTTACCTGACCCTGCCAGTCCCGCGCCGTCACGTCGTTGGCGGCCGTGTAGCCGGCGACGCAGAGCGCCGCCTGGGACGGAGTGAGGCGGCTCGCCGGCCGCCCGATGACGACCGCCAGCTCGGCCTCGAGATCCAGCGCGTGGGTGCCGGCCGGGTGCCGAATGGGAGCCCCGTCCGCCGCGACGGCGTTGGCGAACATCGAGAAGAGGACGGGCCGAGCCGGGCGCTCCAGGCCCTGCTCGCGGATGTGGTCGAGGTAGTTGTAACCGACGCCCACGACCTTGCCCGGCCGAGGTATCGGGGCGGCCAGCCGGACCGTGGCAGGGTCCAGCGCGGCCGCTTCGAGCGCCCCGTCGTCGGAGATCTCGAGGGCGTCGCGAACCGCCCCGAGGCCGACGTCATGCGCCAGCATTGCGGCCAGGTCCATGCGCCCGATCTCGTTGGAGAGGTAGCTTGGCGCCATTTGGGCCAGGGCCCCGAGGGTCAGAAGCCGGCCGCTCGCGAGCACGACCGCCGGCCGGTAAGCGGCTCCGGCCGCCTCGCCAGCGGCCTCCGGCTCGATCGTCACGAGTCGCATCGGCGCGCCTCCATGCGAGCCGTCTCAGCGCATGAGGCCGGCCGATCGTTGAGCACTTCTCCATTCTCGCACGCGTCCGATCCAGCGGCTCGGCCGCAGCCCGTTAGCGTGTTCTGCGGCCCGAACGTCGCGCCTTCGTACGGGCGCAGATAGGTCAGGGTTTCTGAACCACCGCCAGGCTGATCCCGTGGCCGGCAGATATGGCGATCCCCCCCTGCAGCCCGGAGGGAACGCTCGTCTGACCATAGTAGTTGTCGCCCCAGGCGACGACTGTGCCGTTGCTCTTGAGGGCCACGCAGTGATCGTAGCCAACAGCCACCGCACCGACGCCGGCGAGGTCGACCGGGACGTAGGTTTGATTCATCTCGCCCCAGGCGACGACTGTGCCGTCGCTCTTGAGGGCCAGGCTGGATCTGTTGCCCGCGGCGACCGCGCTCACCCCCGTGAGGCCGTCCGGGACGTCAGTCTGGGTGTAGTCGTCCCAGCCCCAGGCCACGACCGTCCCGTTCGCCTTGAGGGCGAGGCCGTGGTATCTGCCGGCAGCGATGGCGACGACCCCAGATAGCCCGGCGGGGACGTGAGTGTCGCCGTAGTAGTCGTCGCCCCACGCCACGACCGACCCGTTGCTCTTGAGAGCCAGACTGAGGTCCTCGTCGGCGGCGATGGCGACGACCCCCGATAGACCGCGCGGGACAGAGGTGTAACCCCAGCCGACGACCGACCCGTCGCCCTTCAAGGCAAGGCTGTGGTGGGTGCCCGCAGCGATGGCCACGACACTGGTCAGACCGGTGGGCACGGCGCCCTCGCCGTAGTTGTTGTCGCCCCAGGCGACTACCGTGCCGTCGCTCTTGAGGGCAAGGGTGTGGCAGCAGGTCCAGACACACCTGGCGTCCGGGTGTCAGCCGGAGTGGAGGCCGGCGACGACGAGGGCGGTGCCGAGGCCAACGAGGCCAACGTCGATGGAAGGTTCCACACGGTGCTCCCTCCGGAGCATGCAGTCACGGCGCACGAGAGCACTGCAACAGCCGCAAGAAGCGACCCTGTCCGCCAGCTGATCATCGGTCGTCTCCCTTGTTTCCGGTGTGAGGAACGGGGACGCCACCGCCATGGGGCGGGAGCGAGCCTGCGCCGGCTACGCGCGAACCGAGAAGACCGCCACAGGATATTCCGCCGCGGCCGACGTTGACAGTCACTCCGGTCACGGATAGCGTGCCGAGCGCCGGAGGCGCGGGTCGTACCGGTCGATCCCGGGACATGAGCAGGGAGGTGGCGTGAGCGGAAGCCCGAAGCGTCCGCGCATAGACGACGTGGCAACCGAAGCGGGCGTCTCCAGGACGGCCGTTTCGTTCGCCTTCAACAGCCCGGAGCGGCTGAATGCGGGTACCGCCGCGAGGATCCGCGGCGTCGCCGACGCCATGGGATACCGGCCGCGACCCACGGTGCGGACGCTCGCCGGCCAACACTCCATGACCATCGGAATGGTGACGCCGCAGGAATTGAGCGGCGTCTTCGGCGATCCGTTCTACGCGGAGCTGTGCGCCGGCCTGGCCGCCCAGGCCGACCAGGCGGGCTACGGGCTGCTCCTGCTCTCGCCGATGCATCGGCCCCTGGTCCGAGCCATCGGCCGAGCCACGGTGGACGGCTTCATCGCAGTCGGATTGTCGGAGGACGACCGCGAGGTTGAGCAGGTCCGGCGCGCCGGTTTGCCGATGGTCCTGGTCGACAGCGCGGCGCTGCCCGAGCATGCCTCGGTCGAATCGAACGACGAGGTGGGTGCCCGATCGGCCGCCCGGCATCTGCTTTCGCTCGGCCACCGCGAGTTCGTCGTCATCGGCGTCGAGCCGCCGAGCATGTCGGGCCTCTCCGAGCACTCGGTCGGCCCCACCGAAACGGTGACATTGCGCCGCCTTGCCGGCTACCGCCAGGGCCTGGAGGTCGGCGGCGTGAGGCTGCGCGACGAGCGCTTCGTCGTCGGGCCGGCCAGTTTCGACGGCGGCGTCGCCACGTTCCGCCGCATCTGGGAGGATGGCCTGCGACCGTCGGCGATCCTGGTTATGAGCGACGTGATGGCCATCGGCGTGATGTGGGCCGCCCGCGAGGTGGGCCTTGCCGTGCCCGTGGATCTGAGCATCGTCGGCTTCGACGGCCTGGAGGTCGGACTGCATTCGAATCCGCCTTTGACGACCGTTCACCAGCCCATCCGGCAGAAGGGCGAGGAGGCCGCCAGGTTGCTGCTGCGCATGATCGCCCGGCCCGATCTCGATCGGCCCGAACACAAGATCCTGGAGACCCGGCTGATCATCCGAGGGTCTACGGCCCGGGCGCCAGCACGGGCGTCAGCCCGAGCGCCGGCCCGGGCGCCAGCACGGGCGTCAGCCCGAGCGTCGGCAGGGGCGCCGGTCCGAGCCTCGACCCGCCGTCGGGCGGCGGCGGGAGCTCCGGGAACGACGGATTCCGAAAGTCGACCCGGACCGGAGGGGCTGCTTTGACGGGTTCGGATGGTTCGATCCCGCCTCCGGTTTCCGAGCCGGAGTGGGTCCGCGACGCGGTCTTCTACCAGGTATTCCCGGACCGATTTGCCTCCAGCCGGCGCGTGGCCAAACCGGGCGACCTCGAGCCCTGGGATGCGCCGCCCACACAGCACGGCTTCAAGGGCGGCGATCTGCTGGGCATCGCCGAGCACCTCGACGAACTACACGCCCTGGGTATCACCGCGCTGTACCTGACGCCGGTCTTCGCTTCGGCATCGAACCATCGATATCACACCTACGACTACGAGCGGGTCGATCCGCTGCTGGGTGGCGATGCCGCTCTGCGGGAGCTTCTCGTTTCGGCCCACGCCCGCGGTATGCGCGTCATCCTTGACGGCGTCTTTAACCATGCCAGCCGGGGATTCTGGCCGTTCCACCACGTCCTTGAGAACGGCGGCAGCTCGCCCTATCGCGACTGGTTCTACCTCGATCCCGACGTGCTGTTGAGCAGGCGCGAGCTGATCGCCTATCCGGGACTTACGGAGGTCGAGGCCGTCCGGCAAATGCAAAGCGGGCTCGAGCCTTCGGTCCCGGTCGCGGCCGAGGGCTACGCGGTCCCGAGCGCCGGCATACCGTCTGGCCGGCCGGGGACCCCCTCTCAACGGGTTCTTGGATACCAGGCCTGGTGGGACATGCCGGCGCTGCCCAAGCTGAACCATTCGAACCCGCAGGTCCGTGAGTACATCTACGGCGTCGCGGAGCGCTGGATCCGCTTCGGCATCGACGGCTGGCGCCTGGACGTGCCCGAGGAGATCGCCGAGCCCGGCTTCTGGGAGGAGTTCCGCCGCCGCGTGCTGGCGGCCAACCCACAGGCGTATCTCGTCGGCGAGATCTGGAACCCCGCACCCGAGTGGCTCGCCGGGGACCGATTCCACGCCCTCATGAACTACCCGCTCACGGAAGCGATCCTGTCGTTTGCGGGAGCCGGCCGGCTTGACGAGGCCCTGGTCGCGAAGACGCACGAATATGCCCGAACCGTTCGATCCATCGACGGGCCCGAGTTCGGACGGCAGCTGGCCGGCGTGATGGCCATGTATCCGCCCGAGGTGACGTCACTCCAGCTGAACCTGCTGGACAGCCACGACACGCCGCGATTCGTCTCTCTGGCGGGCGGCGACGCCACGGCCCTGCGCCTCGCGACACTGATCCAGATGACGTTGCCGGGCGCGCCGTGCGTCTACTACGGCGACGAGGTTGGGCTGGAGGGCGGCGCGGATCCCGACTGCCGTCGGGCCTACCAGTGGGATCCGGTCCGGCAGGACCTCGGGCTGCGCGACTTCATCGGCGGCCTGATCGCTCTCCGCCATGCTCACCCCGTCCTTCGGCGCGGTCGATTCGAGTTGCTGGGGGCCGAAGGTTCGGCGGTCGCGTACGGCATGTTCGACCGGGGGAGCTCCAGCGGACGGCGAAGAGTCGACGGCGGCCGGTCGGACGTCCAGCTCTCGGCGAGCCGGTCGATCATCGTCGCCGTGAACGCAGGCGACACGCCGGTCCGATTCGACCTGGAAATACCGGAACTGGCAGGCCACCGAGCCGAGCAGGTAAGCTGGCCGGGACTCGAATGGCGGACGACATTCTTGCCGATGTCGCCCGGAACGGGGGTTCTCCCGGTCCAACTGGCGTCCCGGGAGGGAGTTGTCATCGAGGCTGCCCCGGACCTCTAGGAGGATCAATGCCCGACCTGCCCGCCGCGCTGCCGACGACGGAGCTGGAGGAGGCGTTTCTTCGTGTCGTCGACGTCGAAGAGAAGCTGATCGCCGCGCTCGAGGCCCTCGGTCCCGTTGCCGGCCGCGACGTCATCCTGCTGGACGCAGGCCGCGGCTTTCGGACGGGGCAGCTCCATAAGATCGGGGCGCGTGTCACGGCCGTGGCATTTCCGGATCCGGGCGACGGGGCCGCCGTGCATGCTCGCATGGCCGAGATCCCCGCCGGCAAGGCCGACGTCGCTGTGGTCCTCTGGTCGGAGCTGGCCACGCCGGGATCGGCCTTCCTCACCGATGCAGAGCGCCTGCTGCGGTCGGGAGGCCGCCTGCTGCTCGTGCACGACTACGGCCGCGACGACGTCTGGTCCCTGTGGCCGGCATCCCGAGCTCGCCTGGTGGAATGGAGCCAGCGCCGCGGGCCGTTCCTCGCGGCCGGCTTCCGCGTCAAGGTCCTCCATTGCCGGTGGACGTTCGAATCCCTGGAGCAGGCGCGCGATCTGCTCGGCGCCGCCTTCGGCGTCCTGGGGGTCGAGCTGGCCGACAGGATGAAGCGCCCCCGGCTCGAATACCAGGTCGCCGTTTACCACCGATCCGCGGCGGGTGTGTCCCGGACGAGCGAGGCGCCGTTCGAAGCCGCGGAAGAGGCATAGCTTTTGAGCGGCCCCGCCGATGCGGCATCTTCGGACCTGGAAACCCGCACCAACCCTGCTGATGTGCCTCCGCCAGCGTCCGGGTCCGCGCCGCCTGAACGCCCTTCGGCGAGCCGGTCGCGGCTGATAACCTCTGGCCATGAGCGACGATCCTCGGGACGTCCAGAGCAAGTTCGACCGGCCGCCGGCTGGAGCTGGCGACCTGGCCGGTCCTGCCGCCCCCACCGCATCGGCCGCCCCCACCGCATCGGCCGCCCCTTCAGGAGCCGTGCGCGTGGCTCCTGCGCCCGCCCCGGCTCCGGCCGTGGCTCCGGCTCCCGCCGCGGCTCCGTCTCCGGCTCCGTCTGCGGTTCCGGCTCCGGCTGGGGCTCCGGCTCCGGCTGGGGCTCCGGCCGCGGCTCCGGCTCCCGCCGCCAGAGCGAACGCTGAACGCGATCTCGAAGACGAAGCCGACGACGATGTCGAGATCCGGCGCACACTTGTCGATCGACTGCGCCGGTTACCTCCGACCCTGGTCATCCTCACGGCCGGATCGGTCGGTTCGCTCCTCTTCCTGGCCCGAGCGGTAGCCAGCCACACCACGCCGGTGGCGGTGCTCATGAGCGCTGCCGTCGTCACGGGCCTGATCTTCGGGGCCGACAGCGTCATCTCATCGGTCGGAATGTACCGGGCCGGCCATGATGGGGAGGGCGGCCGGGCCGTTCTCCTGGCCCTCGTTGGCGGAGTCTCGGCCGTGATCTGCGCGGGTGCTTTCGCAGGAATGGCGGTGATGATCCTGGTTCTCAACAGCTGAACCCATCGCCGTCGCGGAACCCACAGGCCGCCGGTGTGCACCGATGCCCGCTCCTGCGCCGACCACGGCCTCTCTCAGGGCAGCCACTCGCCTCCTGCTACACTCCCGTTCGCGCTGCGCCCCCATCGTCTAGAGGCCCAGGACACGACCCTTTCAAGGTTGAGATCAGGGGTTCGAATCCCCTTGGGGGCACGCCCGCTGTCTTTTCTCGCCCACGTCGGAGAAGAACGGGCGGGCCGGCGGCGTCCACACGATCTCCTCGATGCGCCGGTCGTTCACGACGACCCGTTCGACCACCATCCGGCACAGTTCCTCCCGGCGCGCCGGTGACGCCGCGGCGATCGCGTC